>JACCDL010536078.1_pt1 | contig 18408 bp, 14 predicted proteins | sample 7441931 | NCBI WGS metagenome assembly JACCDL01 (sample SAMN15323437, study PRJNA562643) | freshwater metagenome | isolation source: river surface water | place: USA:Blue River Watershed | collected 2017-08-16 | reverse complement strand
AGTATTCCAAGACAATTGGAAGCGCTTTACGAATGAGTTTAGTTTAGTTTCTTTTCCTGAAAAAACCAATCCTAATCAATTTTTACAAGTAGGTATTGGGTATCATCAGATGAATTACAATGACAGTGCAGTTCAATGGGTCAATCATGATCTATATGGACTTGGTGTTTATAAAAACAAAACCAAGAATTTGCGTTGGGATTTACAAACGTCAGGAAAATTATTTTTGAATGGTTACCACGCCGGTGACTACGAAGCACAGTTCTCTTTAAGCTCTTTAATAAATAAGCAAGGGGATAAATTGGAACTATGGATGCAAAATTCAAATAGAACACCCTCATTTAACCGACTAGGAATAACTTCTTTTCCAATGTTGAAGTTAAACGGTATTCAAAAAGAAAACGTAATCGAATTAGGTGGTTTATGGACAAAAAATAAAATTGGCTTAATTGCTTCTTTTCAATACAAACTAATTCAGAATTTTCAATACAATGGATCTGGCTTTCAGCCTTTAGTATACGATAAAACATTGAGCTATGTGAAAGGAAGCCTATCCAATAAATTTCATTTAAGTCGTTACTGGAATTGGTACAATGAATTAACAGTTCAGGTGGTTGATCCAAACGCACCAGTCAACCTGCCATTTTTGTTAACCAGACAAAGGCTTGCCTTTGAAGGCAACTTTTTCAAAAATTTATTTTTGTCAACAGGTTTGGAGTTGATTTATCACTCTAATTACCAGCCGGATGCATATATGCCATTGACAGGACAATTTTATTTACAAGAGCAGTATACAACTAAGAATAGACCCATGGCCAATGCGTATTTAAATTTCAGGATTAAGCGTTTTAAAGGCTATGTCCGTATGGAACAATTAAATACTTTATTAGCCACTAGTAATCAATTAGGTACGAGGTATAATTTTACTGCACCTAATTACCCTGGAACTGGAACATGGTTAAGGGTTGGAATTTGGTGGAATTTTATCAATTAGTATTAGCTTTGTATTGTGAAACAGTTTTTAACCATACTACTCTTATTTGTTTATAGCTTCTCCAGTATTGGGGCAACTGTAAAAACACATTTCTGTGCAGGTAAGGTTCAAAAATGTGCTTGTGCAAAATCTTCGAAAAAAGATACCTGTTGCACTGAGAAAACGACTTTTCTAAAAAAGCAAGATCAACACCAATCAACTGTTGTGCACACGGGTATTCATTTGGTGCATTCCGTTTCAAAGCCTGTGGAATTTTATATCCTTGTATCAACTCCTATAGTTGAATCTTCAAATTTCATAGCGCTACAATCAAAAAAGAGCCTGTTATTCTCCAGTCCTCCAATTTATGCCTTAGACTGTCTTTACTTAATTTGATTTTTTTTCAACATCTGAATAAATAAGCACCATTGCTTCAATGCATTTGTTTATTTAGAAACTCAGTTTCTATTTTGAAACATTCATTTTTGAATCTTTTCTTGTTGAATTTTAAAATCATTTTATGAAAAAAATATTTTTATTGATCGGTTTCTTGACGGCTTCAATCGGTATTATTAATGCGCAAACTGCTACAAAACTAAAAGTGGCGGGCAATTGCGGCATGTGTAAATCTAGTATAGAAAAAGCAGCAAAATCTGCTGGCGCGTCTTCTGCTAATTGGGATGCAGAAGCAAAGTTGTTGACTTTAATGTTTGACGGCAAAACAAACTTGGAAAAAATTGAAAACGCCATAGTTGCAATTGGTTATGACACAGAACATAAGACGGCAACAAAAGCCGCTTATGACGCATTGCATGAATGTTGCAAATATGATCGTGCTGCAGCAAGTGAAGTTCCGTCAGAGATCAAAAAAGTAAGCTTAGTAGCTTCTGGTTTAACCTGCTCTATGTGTTCTAAAGCAATTTTTAAAGCTTTGACAAAATTGGATTTTGTAGAAGAAGTTAAAGTAGATATTGAAAAGTCAATGTATAGTTTGACATTTAAGAAGGGTAAAAAAGCGGATATCGATCAAATTAAATTAGCAGTAACAGATGCTGGATTTGGTGTTCAAAGTTTGGTATATGAATAGAGTATTGGTATCCATACGTACTTTTTGTTTATTGCTTTCGATTTTATTTGTCCTTCCAATTTGTGCACAGGAACTGTATGTATTTACTGAGCCTGCAAGTGTCAAACCTAATAGGGCGATAGGCTTTAAACATAGCTTTCAGAAAATGGGTGGTAGGAGTGATCGCAACAACCAATATACACAAGTGCAACTTGGATTGAGTAAAAAACTAGCGCTTTATCTAGGAACAAACTATGCTGGAGCAGATGCCTATGCGCAATACCGTTTTTATACGAAAGATGCAATGTATGCCCATACAAGAATGGCATTTTATGCAAAAGCAATTCAATCAAATAGTAAAGCGATTCATACAAACGCCGTTATGCTTGACGGAGAGGAGTCTGTTCAGGGTGTAGGATTGATTTTAACTAAGTTAAAGCATAAGTGGGCAAGTTCTTTGAGCATGGGCTATGTACAAAAGCAAGATTGGAGTCGTCATTATGGGCGAGGTGCTTTTCAATATAGTTTTTCCAATGGCCTCTTGGTTTATCCTAAACGATATGCTTCTTATGGTCAAACGAATGTGAATTTATACTTAGAGCTTTTGGGTCAAAAGCTTTTATCAGGCAAAGGGCAGTATCTAGATGCAGCACCTTCTATTCAATTGATTTTTAATAGTCAAGCAAAGGTGAACTTAGGTTATCGATTTGCTTTATTAGACAAGACCAATCGAATGACCAATAATAGCCTTTATTTGAGCGTTGATTACCTTTTTTTCAATGCCTTGCCTAAGTTAAAAACACTAAAAAAGCCTTAACTTTATAAGGTGAGAAAAATGCTAACCATATTTTTGATGTCTCTGTACCTTCTTGGAGCTACAGAGGCTTATCAATTATTGAAACTTCCCAATTTGGTGGCGCATTACAAAACGCATCTAGAAGTTTCTAATGGACTTAGTTTTAGCAAGTTCATTGATATGCATTATTTTACTGTTCAAACTTATGATAGCGATTTCCAACAAGACATGGAATTGCCCTTTAAGTCTTCGAACAGAACAATTTCTCTATTAAATTTTGTGAGTGTATTTGCTCCCAAAAGTATTAGCATTCAGCCTATCGAATTCGCAATTACAAGAACCTATGCGCTTGAGGATGATAGGTTTGATTTAGCAACTAAATTGAGTGCTATTTTTCAACCTCCACGAGGGTAACTTATTTTACATTTTTTAGTACTAATAGCACCTATTCAATAGGTGGTATCCAATCATTATGTTGAATAAGATTTTTTTTTATGTTATCGAAAATTATACAGTTCTCAATTAAGAATAAGTTAGTTATTCTGCTAGGTTTATTTGCATTGGTTTTGGGTGGGGTATATTCTATATCGAAACTACCAATTGATGCAGTGCCTGATATTACAAACAATCAAGTATTGATCATTACATCTGTTCCAAGCGCTGGTGCGCCAGATGTGGAGCGATTGATTACTGTCCCGATTGAACAAGCAACTAGGAATGTACCTGGGATTGTTGAGCAAAGAAGTTTTTCAAGATTTGGATTAAGCTTGGTCACCCTTGTTTTTAATGATGATGTTGATATTTATTGGGCAAGGCAACAAGTGTCAGAAAGATTGATCACTGTTAAGTCTCAAATGCCAGAAGGTATGGGGATTCCAGAACTAGGACCATTAACAACAGGCTTGGGAGAAATTTACCAATATGTAGTTAGACCCAAAAAAGGTTATGAAGGCAAATATAGTTTGACGGAATTAAGAACCATGCAGGATTGGATTGTTAGAAAACAATTATTAGGAACACCCGGTGTGGCGGACGTAAGTAGTTTTGGCGGTGCTGTAAAGCAATTCGAAGTGAGCGTGAATCCTGAATTACTCAAACAATATGATTTATCAGTTAATGATATCTATACCGCTTTAAATGACAATAATCAAAATGCAGGTGGTGCATATATTGAACATGGTCCTGGGGTTTTATTTATTAGAACAGAAGGTATGGTGGATAGCTTGGGTCAAATTGCAAGTATTCCAGTAAAAACATTATCGAATGGCATGCCATTATTGATTAGAGATGTGGCGGAGGTAAAACTAGGCGAGGCCACTAAATTCGGTGCTACTGCATTCAATGCAGATGGAGAAGTGGCAGGAGCAGTGGTAATGATGCTGAAAGGTGAGAATAGTAAACAAGTGATTGCAGATATAAAATCTAAAATTGCAACGATTCAAGAGACTATGCCAGAAGGCGTTGTAATTGAACCTTTTTTGGATAGAACAAAAATGGTAGATAATGCGATTGGAACAGTGTCGAAGAATTTATTAGAAGGGGCATTGATTGTTATTTTTGTTTTGATTTTATTCTTGGGAAATCTAAGAGCTGGCTTGGTCGTTGCATCAGTGATACCTCTATCCATGTTATTTGCATTTATTTTAATGCATCTGTTTGGAGTAAGTGGTAACCTAATGAGTCTAGGTGCTTTGGATTTTGGTTTATTGGTAGATGGCGCTGTCATTATTGTAGAAGCGGTGTTGCATCAATTATACCATAGTGGTAAGAAGGAACAACACAATCAATTGGATAAGACGGAGATGAATACAATTGTTGGACAAGTGTCTAATAAAATGATGGGTGCAGCAGCCTTTGGGCAGATTATCATTTTAATTGTGTATTTACCAATATTATCCTTGTCAGGTATAGAAGGAAAAATGTTTAAGCCTATGGCGCAAACTGTTTCTTTTGCATTAATCGGCGCATTTATTTTATCCATTACATATGTACCAATGATGAGTGCATGGGTATTAAATAGGAATAGGGCACAGAAGGAAACATTGACCGACAAGTACATGCAAAAGCTGGAAGCTTTCTATGAGCCATTGTTGTTGAAAGCATTAAAAATACCAAAGCAAATAGTAGGTTTAACAATTGCTGTATTTATTGGCGCAATCGTTTTATTGACAACGCTAGGTGGTGAATTTATTCCCAAATTAGAAGAGGGTGATTTTGCGGTAGATACAAGATTATTAAGTGGAAGTTCATTAAACACAACCTTGGATGCAACACAGAAAGCATCTAAGTTATTATTAGATCGTTTTCCTGAAATTGAAAAAATAGTTACTAAAATTGGTGCAGGTGAAATTCCGACAGACCCAATGTCCATGGAGGCTTCAGATTTAATGATTATTTTAAAAGACAAAAAAGATTGGGTTTCAGCAAAAACATTTGATGAATTAGCAGACACCATGGGGAAAGTCATGGCTCAAGTGCCAGGTATCACATCTGGATTTCAGTACCCAGTGCAGATGCGCTTTAATGAATTAATGACTGGTTCTAGACAGGATGTATCTTGTAAGATATTTGGAGAAAATTTGGATAGTTTATCAAAGTATGCTGCCTTAATGGGTACTATAATTTCCGAAGTGGATGGTGCTAAGGATTTGTATACTGAAACTGTAACAGGTATATCGCAAGTAGTAGTGCATTTTAACAGAGCAGCTATTGCGAAGTATGGTGCAAATATTAAAGAAGTGAACCAAGTCATTCAATCTGCTTATGCTGGGGGCGTTGCTGGTAAAGTTTTTGAGGGCGACAGGAGATTTGATTTAGTAGTTAGGTTGAATGCAGTTCAAAAGAAGGATTGGCAACAAATTAAAAATTTAATGGTGACTGTGGGGGGGGGCAAGCAAGTGCCATTGTATGAATTGGCAGAAGTGAAGATAGAAGAAGGTCCTTATCAAATACAAAGAGAAGATGCGGCAAGAAGGATTGTGGTAGGCTTTAATGTACGCGGTAAAGATGTAAAAACTGTCGTTACGCAGGTACAGGAAAAAGTGAAAAAATCAATTCAGTTTCCACCAGGATATTATGTTGTATATGGGGGACAATTTGAAAACCTAGAACATGCAGTGAGTCGCTTACAAATAGCTGTTCCGGTTGCTTTATTATTAATTTTAGTGATGTTGTTTTTTGCCTTTAATAATATCAAACATTGTTTATTAATTTTCTCTGCTATCCCATTTTCTGCAATTGGGGGTGTATTTGCATTGTGGTTAAGAGGTATGCCATTTAGTATATCCGCAGGAGTTGGTTTTATCGCCTTATTTGGAGTAGCAGTGCTCAACGGAATTGTATTGTTAACAGAAATGAATAAATTATCAATGGAACCTAATAGGACAATTTTAGACATCATTGTCACTGCAACCAAAACAAGGTTAAGACCGATTCTAATCACGGCTTCTGTTGCTTCCCTGGGATTTATTCCAATGGCAATAAGCAGTGGTGCTGGAGCTGAAGTGCAGAAGCCATTAGCGACAGTAGTGATTGGAGGTTTACTATCTGCTACGCTTTTAACACTTTTTGTGCTCCCAATATTTTATCAGTTATTTGAGAAACAAAGAATTGGACAGTCTTCTATTTCAATTGTATTATTGATACTAGGAATGAGTGCAACCGGCCTTCATGCGCAGCAATTGCCTGTAAAAAAGAATTTGGCAAAGGTCATTGAACAAGCGAAGCTTGTATCGCCAACCCTAAAAACAACCGAAGCACAAATAGCCTATTACAATGCACTTACTAAATCAAGCTTTGATCCTGCCAAATTAACCATAAGAGGGGAGTTGGGAAAAGTGAATAGTAGTTTGAATGATTCAAAATATGCAGCTGAGCAAGTGTTAGATTTGCCGCAAGTATACCAAGCGCAGAAAAATCTATACAATTCCATTAGCCAAACTTATACGCATCAAGCAACTTTAGATGAAAATTTTATCAAACATGCTGTTGAGCAATTATATGTAGAATTACAGTTTCAGGTTGAGAAAGGTTTATTATTAAGCAGGCTAGATTCAATCTATAAAAAACAACTAATAGCAGTTGATGCAAGATTTAAAGCTGGCCAAGACAATGGTTTGGAGCAAATAAACATGCAAAACTGGGTAAGCTTGCATCAACAATCAATGATTAAAAATCAAAATGAGCTATTGAATTTGCAAAAAGAATTTACCATTTTATTGCAAGAATCAAATTTAATTCTCCCAGAAGATTTTTTAAAATTTGAACCTAAGTTGATCGATACAGCATTAGGGAATAATCATCCTTTGAATTTGTATTGGGCGCAGAAATTACAATCTGCTTTGGCGGAAACAAGTATCGCTAAAGTTAAAATGTTACCACAGGTTGCAATGGGGTATACAAATCAAAGTTTTAAAACGAATCCAAATGATCAAAATAGATTTAACTCATACACCGTTGGATTAAATATCCCTTTATTCAGAGCTGGTTTGAAACAAAAGGTAAAAGCGAGTCAAGTCAACGAAACAATCGTTGCCCTCGAAAAAGAAAAAGCTATTTTCGATTTAAATATTCAGATTCAAAAAGCCTGGAGTAATTATCAATCGGCTGTAAATCTATACCAGCATATTCAGAAAGTTTTAATACCCAATGCCAATAAAATGGCGGCAATGGCAAATTTGTCTTTTAAAGAAGGGCAAATCAGTTACATAGAATGGTCTAATGCAATGAGTCAAGTTCAATCAATAGAGCTTCAAGCATTGGAATCACTTGCTTTATTTAACCTTAATCAATCCACTTTATATTATTTATTATCTAAGTAATATCAATAAACTGTAAACAATGAGAAATTTATATACGATCCTTTTAAGTTCAATAATTTTATTGAGTTGCGGAACTAAGCCAAGCTCGGTTGAAACAAATAAAGATTCAACAGACCTTGTTTTATCAAATAAAGTGCAATTGACGAAGGAGCAGCTAGCGCTTGCTAAATTAACCCTTGAGCCTATAAAACAAGGCAAAATGAAAGGGGAAGCACATTTGAATGGGGTAGTGGATGTGCCACCAACGGGTGTCGCTTCTGTAAGTATTCCCTTAGGTGGCTATATTCAAGACATTAATTTAATACCTGGCACTTATGTTAAAAAAGGCCAGACCCTTGCAACTGTTAAAGATCCTGCCTATATACAATTGCAAGAAAATTATTTAGCTGCTAAAGCCAAACTAGATTATTTACAACAAGATCTAGACCGACAAAAATCGTTGTTATCGCAGGAAGCAGTTAGTAAAAAATCAGTTCAGCAATTGCAGGCAGATCATACAACAACCATGATACAGCTTAAAGCTTTGTCGGAGCAGTTAAAACTTATTAATATTAATCCTGCCTCATTGACAACGGATAAAATGACTAGTTTGGTTCAATTAACAGCACCGATTAGTGGGTATATTACTAAAGTCAATATCAATCGTGGAAAATATGTTACGCCTTCCGATATTTTACTAGAGATCATGGATCCTAATGATATTCATGCGGCAATTACCATTTATGAAAAAGACATTGCAGGGTTTAAAGTAGGGATGAAAGGTACTGTGACTATTACCCAGGATCCAAGCAAGAAGTATCCAGTAACAATTTTGGCTGTATCACAAAATATCAATGAAGACAAAACTGGGTTACTGCATTGTCATTTTGATCAAATTCCAAAACATGTTTTGCCAGGCATGTTTTTGTCTGCAGATTTGGCTTTAGAATCAAATGATGCCGTATTAATTCCTGCAGAAGCTGTGCAAAGGTATCAAGGGAAAGATTATATTTTTATACAGACTGCTACATTGGAGTTTGATGCCATTGAAATTCAGGTGAGTCAGACGAACGGGGAATACGTTTCTGTAAACAATGCAGATGCTAAAGCATGGATTGGTAAATCAATTGTCGTAAAAAATGCCTTTAGCTTATTAGGTAAGTGGATGAACAAATCGGAGTAATAAAAACAATTACTGTTCAAAATAGCTGATACTGCCACCTATCCAGGTGGCAGTATCGTTATAACTAACGCCAATCATAGCGCCCTTGCTAATCCTTGTTAAATTATTGACAGCAATATATTGATGCTGTGCGTTATCCCAAAAGTAGAAAATTCTAACTTCTGCCTTAGAGGGGCCTGAAGGTGTTTCAATACAAGCGGCATATTGTACTTTTCTCTGTAAAATCCAATGTTCGGGGTCTTTAATGGCTGCCAATTTTTCTAATGTTGGTTCTAACATCACCCCCTGTCCTCCAAAAGAAAATAAAGGTTTACATATATAGTCTTCTAATGCCCCTTCAATACAATGCTTATTTATAGACCAATCTGATAATAGATAAGCATCTGGAATACAAGCATGCTTTAATAACGGCAATATGAATTTACTGATTCTAAAAAAATGGTGTGGATGATTGACCCACTCTATGTCTACTGCTTTTTGAAGCAAATTAAATTTTTCAATAAAAATAGGTTCCTGTTGCATTAATTCATCATAAACAACTCGATTATAAATGCGTTCTATTTTAATTTCGACACCTTCTTTACAATAATAGAGTGCATTGTCTTTTAGATAAATTTCAGAAAGACAAACAAGGGGTGTGTCAAACCATTTTTCTGTTAATAGTAAGTCGAGTTTTGTTTTTTGTTCTAAAGGTTTGATCTCTAGAAGAACAGTATGTTTATCCGCATCGCCATGAATCATTTTTGATAAAAAAGTTTTGTAACTATTTTCATCATAGCTATTTAAATAAGGAGAGAAGCCTTTTGGTAAATCGTAGACGTTTTCTAAACCCTTTGCTTGCAGTATTTCAAAAGCAAATAAAGAGGGGAAACCTTGTAATTCTATTAATTGTGGTGTTTTATTGCCATCTTTTCCTTCTGCAATAGCAAAGTCTATGACTAAGCAAGCAGGAAAGGCTGTTTCATTAGGGATATGTAAACCATTTGGTATGGCAGCTTCAGTAATCGATTGAAAGGATTGGTCTGTAATGAAATCACAGATATAGGTGCCTGTTGAAAGTAATTCGGCTTTAAATTTTTTATCTAAAAAAACAGGCGTTTCAGCAATTCTAAATGGGATACAATTCTTAAATTCTGAATTTAAAAAAGACAAATATAATTGATAGCGCTCTTCTGTAAATTGAGCATTGAAGGCAGCCCTTATTGAAGGTATCATGCAAGTAGCATTTGGTTCAGAAAGTTAGGTATAAAACGGTTGCTTGTCAATTCAATTTTAGCAGGATCTTGCAAAGACAACATTATTTGATCCCATTTATCTTCACTAAAGTCTTCTTTTACTAGATTCTTAATTGGGGCTGATTCGAAATAATTAACAAGTCTTTCTTTTGTTGCTTCCGGATGAAATTGAACCCCAATCATTTTATCATTAAAGGCGACAGCCATTAGGGCTCTCTGAAAAGGAACTTGAGGTCTAATTTTTTCAAGTGCAATAATGTATGCGCCCATCTGATCGATCTTCGCATCATTTGGTTCAATGATTTGATACAACCTACTTTCTAATGCAAAAAATGGGTCTGGCAATTCATTGAAAATTGAATGGGTGGTAGTTGGGTGTATGGGCAGAATACCTAATTGCTTTGATTTTCTTAGTCCAACTTCGCCAATTTCAAAATGCCTACATGCCAATTGAAAGCTATGACAAATCAATAACACTGGCTTTTTCAATAAAAACATCTTATCTAGCCAGCCGCAATAATCAATGTCCCATTGTTTGCTATTGCTGTCTATTGGAGAACCTGGCCCACCAGATGAAATATACAAATCGAATTGGTCATTCGGTAATTCATTTTTCACCCTAACATCAAACACCTTAATCTCAATATTTACTGCATACTTTTTGCTCCAGTCATGAAGTATATCGTTGATGCAGTCCATCCCCATATTGGCAGTGCCATCATATAAATCTAATACTGCAATATGAAAGGGGGCGTCTTGATGCATTATAAATAACTCAGGTTTGTTTTCGGACTTAATTGCAATAATGTTTCATACATTAATTGAATGGTGTCTACGATATCTTTTTTATGAATCATTTCCACTGTAGTATGCATATACCTTAATGGAATTGAAATCAACACAGATGGACATCCATCATTTGCATAGGCAAAACTATCAGTATCAGTGCCTGTACTTCTGCTTAAGGTTCTAAATTGAACAGGTATTTTTTTATTTTTTGCAGTCTCTTCCACTATTGCTAATAATTTATTATGGATCGCTGGTGCGTAAGCTAAAGATGGCCCTTTTCCACATTGAATATCGCCCTCAATCGCTTTATTGATCATTGGTGTATGCGTATCATGTGTCACATCAGTCACAATTGCGATGTTTGGCTTGATTCTTCTAGCAATCATTTCTGCTCCTCTTAATCCAATTTCTTCTTGCACTGCGTTTACTACGTATAAGCCAAATGGTAGTTTCTTTTTGTTTTCTGAAAGCAATCTTGCGACTTCTGCAATCATGAATCCACCCACTCTGTTATCAAACGCTCTTCCAATGATAAAATCATGTGCAAGTTCATCAAATCCTTCTTCATAAGTGACTACTGCGCCAATATGAATACCCAATGCTTCTACTTCTTTTTTAGATCTCGCACCGCAGTCCAATGTTAGGTTGTCCACTTTAGGTTGTGGTTCTCTTTGTTCTGGATTGCTTAATCTTGTATGAATTGCTGGCCATCCGAAGACAGCTTTAACAGGTCCTTTTTTGCCATGAATCCAAACGCGCATAGAAGGCGCAATCTGATGGTCAACACCACCGTTTCTTTTTAAATAAATCAAACCTTGGTCACTTACATAGTTTACAAACCAGCTAATTTCATCTGCATGTGCTTCAATGACCACCTTAAAAGGGGCATCTGGGTTGATCACGCCTACGGCAGTTCCATATGGATCTGTGAAAGTGGTATCAACATATTTTTTTAGGTAGTTTAACCAAATCTTTTGACCACTGATTTCAAATCCTACTGGAGAAGGATTATTGATATATTCTTTTAGAAATGCATAAGAAGTTGCATTAATTAATTCTTTCTTCTTTGTAACACTTGTTTTTTTAGTTGCTGCTTTTGCCATAAGGAGTTGTTTAATTATAACCCTTGCAAGATACTACATTCTGTATTTATTAATACATTTGTAACAAAGGCAAGTAACATGAAGGGGCAAAGTATAAATTGGGGGGTTTTAGAGGGATTGGATAAGTCCAATTTCTTAACCCATGCCTTGGATTTAATGAAGGAACAAGCTAGTATTAATAAGGTTTATGCTGAATGGCTAGATTTAATGAAAGTTGATCTTGAAAAAGTGAATAGACTAGATCAGATGCCCTTTCTGCCAATTCATTTTTTTAAAACGCATGCTATTTATTCAGGTGATACTTGTCCCGATTTTTATTTTCAAAGCAGTGGGACAACAGAGGACACGCTTAGTAAACATTATATTGCAGATTTAGCTATTTATGAACAAAGCTTCATGTCCTGTTTTCATCAATTTTATGGTTCTCCAAAAGACTACTGCATCCTTGGTTTATTGCCTAATTATTTAGAGAAGCAACATTCTTCCTTGGTTTATATGACCCATCATTTAATGGAAGCCAGTGAAAATGCTTCAAGCGGCTTTTATTTATATGATTTCGAAAAATTGAATGCCACATTAGAAAAACTAGAAAAAGCGCGCCAAAAAACTTTATTAATTGGGGTTAGCTTTGCTTTGATGGATTTTGCAGCTGCTTTTCCGCAACATTTATCCCATACAATTGTCATGGAGACAGGCGGAATGAAAGGTAGAAAACAAGAATTGACAAAACCTGCATTACATGCTTATCTGTCAAATGGATTGGGTGTGGATTCAATCCACTCTGAATACGGAATGACTGAATTATTGAGCCAAGCCTACTCTAAGGGCGGAGGAATATACAACTGTCCACCTTGGATGAAAGTGTTGGTTGCTGACGAATCTGATCCAAGTGCTATTTCTGAGACAGGTAGAGGTGTATTGCATATCATTGACTTAGCCAATCAAAATAGTTGTGCTTTTATTGCAACAGAAGATATTGGAATCGTCTATGCTGACGGAAGTTTCGAAGTCTTAGGCAGGCAAGATAAAAGTGCAAGAAGAGGTTGCAGTTTATTGGTTGTCTAAAAATAACTTCTCTATTTGCTTAATAAACTCAGGGTTAATATTATAATTATACTGCCTTTTATCTGATTCCTCTCTTTGTTTTACAATAAGCAATTCAGAAGACCTTGTTGCTAATTTAAATTTCTGATTGATTCGAAGAAAAATATCACTCCTGCTTTTGTTTTGCGTGATGGTATCTTTTTGTTGTACACCAATTATTTTATTGATATTCTTAATACTAATTTGTTCATTTTTAATCTGCAATTGAAAAATTGCTTGAATTAATTCCTTTTCTACAATACTCAAAGCGCTATAAAAATTTTTATACAATATGGACTGAACTTCTATTGGGATTGTATTTTTTTTAGTTCTTTTTTTGTAGAAAGTGTAAATTAGAATTACAATTAGTAAGAACAAGGCATTTCCAATGATGGGTCTACCAGGGGCTATTTTCTTTAAAAGTAAGTTAATGAAACTATTGGTATAGATAGGTTTCGCATCCGTATCTATAAAATCATTTTCATTCAATTTAATGGTTTCATACGTAAGAACGCCTTCCTTGTTGATATGGATCAAATAAAAATCATTACCCATTACCAATTGATACATATGTTCTGGCGAGCCTTTGTATATCTCCAGCCATTTTTCTCTAAATTCAGCTTGTATGTTTTTACTGAGTGCTCCAAATTGATTTTTTGAAAAATCAACCCAATACAATTGCAAGTCGGAGTGAAAAATGATATTAGAGCCATAAAAAGTTTTAAAATCTTTGTTCTTCTTAATTAACTCGTTTAAAATGGGGTTTAGTTTGCCAAGTTCATTCCAAGATCTTTGTTTAAAATCAAATACCCTACAAGTGTCATCAGAAATGGTGGTTAATGTGTTTGGGAAATCCTGTTGTAGAATTGAGTTAGATAAATAGAATTTGCCATACTTCTGATCTACATAATACATGATGCCATTATCGGGACTTTGGAAAACAGGTACTTTTTTGTTGGAATTGAATAATTCCCATTCATGTGTTTTATTGCTAAAAAAGGTAAAATGGTCTTTAATTTTCCAAAAACCAATACCTCCATATTGAAAAACAGTATCATGATACAACCAGTTGATCGTTCCAAAATTCACTCCAGCATGAAAAGTGGAATCAATTCTTGTCAATTCATAGGCACCTTCTCCTTTTTTATTCAGTTGGTATAATCTGCCAGACCCCATTGGCTGAATAAGCAACTTTTTCTTATGCTTAATCAAGGTTATTCCATTTGCTATCTTTCTAGTTATGCCAAATCTAAAATTCTCTTTGAAAAAGTTTAGGTTGAGCTCATTCACAGTATCCTTTGTAATAAAATCTAAGAAATTGATCTCTGCTTTAGATAATAGGTTATTACCCATTTCAGCCTGCGCATTTGAATTTAAATACACAAGGAATAATAGAATTGAAAGTAGGCAGCGATTAAGAATCATTTAACAAATCTAATAAATTTACTAATATAAAATAACCTAATATATTATATAATAAATTTAATATTTTATTAATACATAAAACATTTAAAAATAGTTTATTAAATGAATAATTTAATTTTCACCGCTTAGTTTACTAAAATGTTGGAAATAGAATCATTTCTAATGAATATTTACATTCAGCGTAAAAACAAATTAAAGAAATATTAAATATATTATCCTTTGGGGGAAGGATAAATGGGGTGATCGGGATTCGTCTTGGTTGCCCCAACTTTTTTTACAAGTAAAACCCCAACAATCACCAAGATAGTTCCTATGATTTGTTCTAAGCTAAATGGCTCTCCCAGAATCCATCTTGCTTGAAATAAGGTGGAAACTGGCCCGATACTCGTTATGATTGCTAAATCATTGCTTCCAACCCTTTTCATCCCCCCGCTGATTAAAAAAGACGGTATAACAGTGGCAATGATTGCAAGTGCAACCACATAAAGAAGGCTACTTGAGTGAAGGATAGGTAATGCAGCAATTAAACTTAGATCCGAGCTATGTGTTACAAAGTAGTGTAGGAAGATGCCTATACTAGCAGCAAGCATGGAAAGGCTTGTAAATTGAGGGGCACCAATTTGGGGTATAATCTTACCAGAGCCAACCAAATACAAAGCATAGGTGATGGCGCAAAGTATAATCATCCATGTGCCATAAAAAAAGGATTCGCTCTCAGGTATCTGATTTAGTTCCCCCCAATAGGCAAGTCCAATACCAAAATAAGTGATACAAATTGCAATCCATTGCTTTTTACTAATAGCTACTTTGAATAATATTAAATTCAAAACCACAGCAAGGGTTGGATAGATAAACAAAATGATTCTTTCGATACTTGCAGATACATATTGCAATCCAATAAAGTCAAATAAGCTACTCATATAATAGCCTAAAATCCCAACAATGCCTGCATAAATATAGGTCGCCCTACTTGCTTTTTTGACCTGCTTATGAGAAAAGAAAAACCACATTGCGGCAACATAAAAGGGCAAAGAAAATAGCATTCTTAACATCAACAAGCCACTTGCATCAATCGTTGTTGTTTTAAAACAAAGTTTAATCCAAATGGCTTTAGTGGAAAACAAAAGGGTTCCTAGGATGGCCCATGCAAATCCCTGATTGTATATTTTATCTCTTTTTATACTGCTAGTTTAAATTTATACGGCAACATTAAAATCTCTCAATGCATCATTCAGGCTTGTCTTTAAATCAGTGCTTGGTTTTCTTTGTCCAATGATTAAAGCACAGCTTACCTGGTAGTCACCTGCAGGAAAATTCTTTGTATAGGATCCAGGAATCACCACACTTCTAGCTGGAACACGTCCTTTATATTCAATTGGGGTAGCACCACTCACGTCAATAATTTTTGTGCTCTTTGTTAATACGACATTCGCACCGAGTACGACTTCTTTTTCTAAATGCACACCCTCTACCACAATACATCTGCTACCAATAAAACAGCCATCTTCTACAATAACTGGACTTGCTTGAAGTGGCTCTAATACACCCCCAATTCCAACACCACCACTTAAATGCACGCCTTTGCCAATTTGAGCACAACTACCAACTGTTGCCCAGGTATCCACCATCGTGCCCTCGTCTACAAATGCGCCAATATTAACATAGCTTGGCATTAAGACAACATTTTTTGCTAAGTAAGCACCATATCTTGCAATTGCATGTGGAACTGCTCTAACCCCCAATTCGGCATAGCCAGATTTAAGTAACATTTTATCGTGGAATTCAAAAGGAGCAATCTCCCATGTTTGCATTGGTTGTATCGCAAAATACATGAGGATAGCTTGTTTAACCCATTCGTTGACAATCCAATCAGAACCATTTGGTTCAGCTACTCTCAATCTTCCTTTATCTACTTCTTCAATTACTGCTCGAACTGCATTACTGTAAACTTCGTCTTTTAATAAAGCTCTATCATTCCAAACTGTTTCAATTGTTGATTTCAAGTCCATTTTATTCTATTTTGGCAAAAATACAAGTTGAAGCAGAAAGTTTATTCCTTTCTTTTACACATTCAATCTTCTTGCTTTAAGCCTTAATGTTTAATTTGCATTATGTTCTTAATGGAAGAAGATATTGCCAATGCGTTGGAAGTCCTTCGAAATGGAGGGCTCGTTTTATACCCAACTGATACAGTATGGGGGATTGGTTGTGATGCAACGAATCCTAATGCGGTGTCAAAAATTTATGCACTTAAAAAAAGAGAAGATACAAAAGCAATGATCATGTTGGTTCCAGAAGAGCAATGGATTTTGGATTATGTGGAAACAGCTTCTCCAATAGTAGTGGATTATATTAAAGGTATTTCAAAACCTACTACTGTTATTTATGAAAATGCAAAAAACCTTGCGGGTAATTTAATTGGAATAGATGGTTCTGTTGCAATAAGAATCTGCAAAGCAGAGCTTGCATTTAAATTAATGAAAGCTTTTGGTAAGCCCATCGTAAGCACCTCTGCCAATATTGCGGGTCTCCCAACTCCAATGTGTTTTAAGGATATCTCTTTAGATATCATTGAAGGAGTAGACTATGTTGTAAAATCAAATCAAGAGGATACGACATTAAAGCAACCCTCTGCAATTGTAAAATGGGAGCAGGATCAATTAATTATAATCCGTCCTTAAATGAATCTAATGCACCAGAAAATATTAGTCATTCAGACTGCTTTTATCGGAGACGTAGTGCTAGCAACAGCTTTGTTGGAATCTATTCATCAAAATAATCCCAATACCTCAATCTCCATATTGGTGAGAAAGGGCAATGAAGCATTATTTAAAGCTCATCCTTTTCTTGATCAAGTAATGGTTTGGGATAAACAGCAAAATAAATATGGCCATTGGTTGCAGTTGTTAACCACCATCAGAAAAAATAAATTTGATGCAGTGTTAAATGTGCAACGTTATGCTGCAACAGGTTTGTGGACGGCATTGTCGCGCGCAAAAATGAAAATAGGTTTTGACAAAAATCCATTTTCTTTTTTATTCACTCATAAAATTGCACATCAATCAGTTGGGAATGGCTTACATGAAATTGAAAGAAACCATGCATTGTTAGCACCTTTAGGTTCATTGCCCAAAGCTAAACCAGCATTGTATCCATCAATTGAAGATGAAAAATTAGTAGCCTCTTACCAGGCTCAGCCTTATTTATGTATGGCGCCTGCTTCAGTTTGGTTTACAAAACAATTCCCTGTTCAACAATGGATTAAATTATTGAAACAGATTCCATTTGATGGACCTATTTATTTATTGGGTGGCCCTGGTGACAAACCGTTGAATGACCAAATTATGCAATCCTTGCAAATGCCAAATTTGGTAAATATGGCCGGTCGACTTTCTTTTTTAGCTGCTGCGGCATTACAAAAAAAGGCGGTACTTAATTATGTAAACGATTCGGCACCTATGCATTTTGCTTCGGCCGTAGATGCGCCGGTAGCTGCAATATACTGTTCTACGATACCCGATTTTGGCTATGGCCCTTTGTCCTCTAAGTCCTATATTATTGAGACAAAACAAGTTTTAGCTTGCAGACCTTGTGGGTTACATGGTAAAAAGCAATGTCCTTTAGCACATTTTAATTGTGCAGAAACCATTGAATTAGAACAAATCTATCAACCTCTCCAACAAGTGCTACAAGATTAGTACTTTTGCGCTTATGTTGATTGAACTCACCACAGAAGAAAAAGAACTATTAGCAATTGCTGGTGAAGCAGCTGCTAATTTAAACATACCTGCCTACGCGGTAGGTGGTTTTGTGCGTGATAAAATTTTAGGAAGGAATACAAAAGACATCGACATTGTTTGTTTAGGAGATGGCTTGGAATTGGCGACAAAATTTGCGCATCATTTTAAACCAACGCCGCCGGTTTCTTTATTCAAAACATACGGAACTGCGCAAGT
>JACCDL011052700.1_pt1 | contig 18409 bp, 17 predicted proteins | sample 7441931 | NCBI WGS metagenome assembly JACCDL01 (sample SAMN15323437, study PRJNA562643) | freshwater metagenome | isolation source: river surface water | place: USA:Blue River Watershed | collected 2017-08-16 | reverse complement strand
GATCTTGCTGGTGACGGCCAGCTGTGCCCTTGAATGGACGCGTCTCTACCGGTTTGAGCCCTCCCTGCCGGGGCATGCCGGTGGTGTGCTGGGGTATTGGGTGGGGCCCGCTTTGATGCAGTGGCTGGGCTTTGCCGGATCGGGGATTGTCTCGATTGTGCTGGCGGTGCTGGCTGTTTCCATGGCGTTTGGATTTTCCTGGGCCCAAGCTGCCCAGCAGTTGGGTGCGCTGATCGATGACTTCATCGAATCGCGCCGCGAGCGCCGTGAGCTTGAGCAGGACCTCGCTGCCGGCCGCGAAGCGGCGCGTGAGCGCGAAGAGGTGCTGTTCGAGGAACGGATTGATATCGAGGAGCACCACCCGATTGCGGTGGTGATTGAGCCGCCGCCGGTCGAAATTCCCAAGAGTGAGCGGGTTGCCAAGGAGCGCCAGAAGCCGCTGTTTCAGGATCTACCGGACTCCAACTTGCCGCAGGTCGACCTCCTGGATGCAGCCGCGACGCGTCAGGAGGGCGTATCCCCTGAATCGCTGGAGATGACCTCTCGTTTGATCGAGAAGAAGCTCAAGGACTTCGGCGGTGAGGTGCGGGTGGTGGCGGCAGCGCCCGGCCCGGTGATCACCCGCTATGAAATCGAGCCGGCCACGGGCGTCAAAGGTTCGCAGGTGGTCAATCTGGCCAAGGATCTGGCGCGGGCTCTCAGCCTGGTGTCGATCCGGGTCATTGAAACCATTCCCGGCAAAAACTACATGGCCCTTGAACTGCCCAACGCCAAGCGGCAGTCCATCAAGCTCAGCGAAATCTTGGGGTCGCAGACTTACAACGAGGCCAAGTCCATGCTGACCATCGGGCTTGGCAAGGACATCAGCGGCAAGGCGGTGGTGGCCGATCTGGCCAAGATGCCCCATGTGTTGGTGGCCGGCACCACCGGCTCTGGCAAATCGGTGGGCATCAATGCCATGATTTTGTCCTTGCTCTACAAAGCCGAGGCCCGCGATGTGCGCTTGCTCATGATCGACCCCAAGATGTTGGAGATGTCGGTGTATGAAGGCATCCCCCATTTGCTCGCGCCAGTGGTCACCGACATGAAACAAGCCGCCCACGGGCTGACTTGGTGCGTGGCCGAAATGGAGCGCCGGTACAAGTTGATGAGCAAAATAGGCGTGCGCAACCTGGCCGGTTACAACACCAAAATCGATGAGGCCACCGCCCGGGAAGAGCACATCGCCAACCCCTTTAGCCTGACACCCGATTCGCCCGAGCCCTTGGAGCGCTTGCCCCACATCGTGGTGGTGATCGACGAGTTGGCCGATTTGATGATGGTGGTGGGCAAAAAAATCGAAGAACTGATTGCCCGTTTGGCCCAAAAAGCCCGCGCTGCAGGCATCCATTTGATTTTGGCCACCCAGCGTCCCAGCGTGGATGTGATCACCGGTTTGATCAAGGCCAACATCCCCACCCGCATTGCCTTTCAAGTCAGCAGCAAAATCGACAGCCGAACCATCCTGGACCAAATGGGGGCCGAGGCCTTGTTGGGCATGGGCGACATGCTCTACATGCCCAGTGGCACGGGTTTGCCCATCCGCGTGCACGGTGCTTTTGTCAGCGACGAAGAGGTGCACCGGGTGGTCAGTTACCTGAAAACCCAGGGCGAGCCCAATTACATCGAAGGCCTGCTCGAAGGCGGCACGGTGGATGGCGCAGACATCGACATCGACGGCATGGGTGCCGCCGGTGGCGAAAAAGACCCCTTGTACGACCAAGCCGTGGAGATCGTTTTGAAGAACCGCAAAGCCAGCATTTCCTTGGTGCAACGCCATTTGAAAATTGGCTACAACCGCGCCGCCCGCTTGGTCGAGGACATGGAAAAAGCCGGTTTGGTCAGCGCCATGAGCACCAGCGGCCAGCGCGAAATCTTGGTCCCCGCACGGGCTGAATGAGATGCGCCCAGCGCTGGTGATCTTGACGGCTTGGATGGCTTGCGCCGCAGCGCAGGCCGATGGCATGGACAGCTTGGGCGTGTTTTTGAAAAGCACCCGCAGCGGGCGGGCTGATTTTGTGCAAACCGTCACCTTGCCTGCCAAGTCGGGGCAAGCCCCCCGCACCAGGCAGTCCACCGGTTCGTTTGCCTTCATCCGCCCGCAACAATTCCGGCTGGACTACCAAAAACCGTTTGCCCAATCCATCGTGGCCGATGGCAAAACCCTGTGGATTTATGACGCCGAACTCAAACAAGCCACGGCCCGCTTGCAAGGCCAAGCCCTGGGGGCAACGCCGGTGGCCGTGATCGCCATGGCCAGCGATGTGAGCGCGTTGCAAAAAGATTTCCAGTTGCAGGCCCAACCCGATCAAGACGGCTTGCAATGGGTGCAGGCCACCCCCTTGTCCAAGGACGCCAACCTGCAGGCCATGCGATTGGGCTTTCGCCCACAAGGCTCAGGGGTGCAATTGGCGCGTTTGGAAATGGCCGATGCCATGGGCCAGCGCTCGGTGTTGGTGTTCGAGCACATCGAAAGCAACCCCGCTGGCCTGGGCCCCGCGGCCTTTCAGTTCAGCCCGCCAGCGGGCACCGAAGTGCTCAGACCCTGACACGGGCTTGCACCCCCAACCATGAGTGCCCACCCTGTGCACACCCCATTGGCCGAAAGGCTGCGCCCGCGCAGCCTGGGCGAGGTGATTGGCCAGCAACACATCTTGGGCGAGGGCATGGCCTTGCGGGTGGCCTTCGAGTCCGGCCAGCCGCACAGTTGCTTGTTGTGGGGGCCGCCCGGTGTGGGCAAGACCACCATCGCACGCCTGATGGCCGATGCCTTTGATGCCCAGTTCTTGGCCATCAGTGCCGTGCTCGGGGGTGTCAAAGACATCCGCGAAGCGGTCGACCTGGCCCAGGCCGCGCGCGATGGCTTGGATGCGCGCCGCACGATTGTGTTTGTGGACGAGGTGCATCGCTTCAACAAAAGCCAGCAAGACGCTTTTTTGCCGCATGTGGAAAGCGGTTTGTTCACCTTCATTGGGGCCACCACCGAAAACCCGTCGTTCGAGGTCAACTCGGCCCTGTTGTCGCGGGCAGCGGTGTATGTGCTGCAGGCTTTGTCGGAGGACGACTTGGCGCAAATTGTGGCCAAGGCGCAAGCCATTGGTGCGGTGCCTGCGTTGGAAGATGCCGCCCGGGCCCGTTTGTTGGCCTATGCCGATGGCGATGCACGTCGCTTGCTCAACACCTTGGAAACCTTGGCCGTGGCCGCGCAACGCGAAAAACGCCCGCTGATCCATGACGAATGGTTGCTCAAAGTGCTGGGCGAGCGCATGCGCCGCTACGACAAAGGCGGGGACCAGTTCTACGACACCATCAGCGCCTTGCACAAGTCGGTGCGCGGCTCTGACCCCGATGCGGCTTTGTATTGGTTGGTCCGCATGCTCGATGGCGGGGCCGAACCCAAGTACATGGCGCGGCGCATGATCCGCATGGCGGCAGAAGACATTGGTTTGGCCGATCCGCGCGCCCTGCGCATGGCTTTGGACGCGGCCGAAGTGTATGAGCGCCTGGGCTCACCCGAGGGCGAGTTGGCCTTGGCCGAGTGCGTGGTCTATCTCGCGGTGGCCCCCAAGTCCAACGCGGTCTACCAGGCCTATAACGCGGTCAAGCGCCTCATCAAAGCCGATGGCACCCGCCCTGTGCCCCTGCATTTGCGCAATGCCCCCACGGCTTTGATGAAGGATTTGGATCACGGCAAAGGCTACCGCTACGCCCATGACGAACCCGATGCATTTGCCGCTGGCGAAAACTACTGGCCCGATGGCATGAAGGTGCCGCGCTTGTATGAGCCGGTCGAGCGGGGACTGGAAATCAAAATTGCCGAAAAATTGCGCCTCTTGCGCGAGAAAAACGATCAGGCCAAGCGGGGCCCCAAATAACCGCAGCAACCGCGCCGGGTCAGGGTTTCACAGGTGTGGCTGGCCAAGGCAGCGTGTCTAGAATGGCCAGCCTTGGTTGACAAGGTGTCTCGGGGCATGCGAGCCACACCCGCGATGCACCAACCGCCTGGGCCACGACATCAACCCATCAGAAAAGACCGAATGGACATATTCCTGCAACAAATCATCAACGGATTGGTGATTGGCAGCATGTACGCCCTGGTGGCCTTGGGCTACACCATGGTCTACGGCATCATCAACCTCATCAATTTCGCCCATGGTGAGGTGTTGATGGTGGGTGCCATCACCAGCTGGACGGTGATCGGTTGGATGAGCCAGGCTTCCCCTGATCTGCACCCGGCCGCGGTGCTGTTGTTCGCCGTGTTGATCGCTTGTGTGGTGTCGGCCGCGCTCAACTTTGCGATTGAAAAAATCGCCTACCGCCCCTTGCGCAACGCGCCCAAACTCGCACCCCTCATTACCGCCATCGGTGTCTCGATCTTGTTGCAGACCTTGGCCATGATCATTTGGAAGCCCAACTACAAGCCCTATCCCAGCTTGCTGCCGTCTGAGCCGATTGCATTGGGCGGCGCGGTCGTGACCCCCACCCAATTGATGATTTTGGGGGTGACCGCGTTGTCACTGGCGGTCTTGATGTGGGTGGTCAATGCCACCCGTTTGGGCCGGGCCATGCGCGCCACCGCCGAAAACCCCCGGGTGGCCGCCCTGATGGGGGTCAAGCCCGATACCGTGATTTCAGCCACCTTTGTGATGGGCGCGGTGCTCGCTGCCATCGCCGGTGTGATGTGGGCCTCGAATTACGGCACGGTGCACCACCACATGGGTTTTTTGCCCGGCTTGAAGGCTTTTACTGCTGCCGTTTTTGGAGGTATTGGTAATTTGCCCGGTGCCGTGGTGGGTGGTTTGTTGCTGGGCCTGATCGAGTCGATTGGCTCAGGCTACATCGGTGATTTGACGGGGGGTGTGCTGGGCAGCCAGTACACCGATATTTTTGCGTTTTTGGTGCTCATCGCCATCTTGACCTTGCGCCCCTCGGGCTTGCTTGGTGAGCGCGTGGCAGACCGGGCCTGAGGCAGACCATGGGCATTCGCTTCGAATCCAAAACGCAGTCGCTTTTGTGGGCCGTGGTGTTGTTGGCCTTTCCTTTGGTGTTGCAAACATTTGGCAATGCCTGGGTGCGCATTGCCGACATGTCGTTGCTGTACGTCATGTTGGCGCTGGGCCTGAATGTGGTGGTGGGCTATGCCGGTCTGCTCGATTTGGGCTATGTGGCCTTTTTTGCCTTGGGTGCCTATTTATATGGTTTGTTGGCTTCGCCCCATTTGATCGAGACCTTTCCGGCCCTGTTGGCCTGGTTCCCCAACGGTTTGCACCTGAGCCTGTGGGCGGTTTTGCCGATGGCCGCTGTGTTGGCGGCTTTTTTGGGCGCATTGCTGGGCGCGCCCACCTTGAAGCTGCGTGGCGATTACCTGGCCATCGTGACCCTGGGCTTTGGCGAAATCATCCGCGTGTTCATGAACAACCTGGACCAGCCGGTCAACATCACCAATGGGCCCAAGGGCTTGGGTTCTATCGATGCCGTCTCGGTGTTGGGCCACCCCTTGTCCAAGCGGCTTGATTTGGGTTTCATCGAACTGCCCTCGGTGACCCTCTATTACTACTTGTTTTTGGCCTTGGTGTTGGTCAGTGTGCTGATTTGCCACCGCTTGGAGCGCTCGCGCATTGGCCGGGCATGGATGGCCATTCGAGAAGACGAAGTCGCCGCCAGGGCCATGGGCATCCACACCCGCGACCTGAAGTTGCTGGCCTTTGCCATGGGGGCCAGTTTTGGGGGTGTGTCCGGTGCCATGTTTGCAGCGTTTCAAGGCTTTATTTCGCCCGAATCCTTCAGCCTGATGGAGTCGGTGATGATCGTGGCCATGGTGGTTTTGGGCGGGCTGGGCCATTTGCCTGGCGTGATTTTGGGTGCGGTGCTGCTGGCGGCCTTGCCCGAGGTGTTGCGCTTGGTGGCCGCGCCGCTGCAAAACATCACCGGCGGTCGCTTTGACCCGGCAATCTTGCGTCAACTGCTGATAGCCGTGGCCATGATCGCCATCATGCTGTGGCGGCCCAGGGGTTTGTGGCCCACGCCCGAGCATGGCCAGACCGCCAACCCCAGGGGCAGCCAGCCATGAGTGAAGTGGTGCTCGATGTGCGCGGTGTGGGCAAGCGCTTTGGCGGCTTGCAGGCCTTGAGTGGTGTGGATTTGCGCATCGAGCGCGGTCAGATCTATGGCTTGATCGGCCCCAATGGCGCGGGCAAAACCACTTTTTTCAACGTCATCACCGGTTTGTACACCCCTGACAGCGGCCAATTTGAATTGGGTGGCCAACCCTATCGGCCCAGTGCGGTCCACAAAGTGGCACAAGCAGGCATCGCGCGCACCTTTCAAAACATCCGTTTGTTTGCCGAGATGACCGCCTTGGAAAACGTCATGGTGGCGCGCCATTGCCGCACCCATGCGGGGGTGTGGGCGGCCATTTGGCGCACGGCGCGTTTTCGCGCCGAGGAGGCCGAAACCGCCGAGCGGGCCCAGGCCTTGCTTGATTACGTGGGCATTGGCAACTATGCGCCCTACAAAGCCCGCACCCTGAGCTATGGCGACCAGCGCCGCTTGGAAATTGCGCGCGCCTTGGCCACCGACCCCTTGTTGATCGCCTTGGACGAGCCCGCCGCTGGCATGAATGCCACCGAAAAAGTGCAGCTGCGGGCCTTGATCGACAAAATCCGCAACGACCAGCGCACCGTTTTGCTGATCGAACACGATGTCAAACTGGTCATGGGCCTGTGCGATCGGGTGACGGTGCTCGACCATGGCAAGCTGATTGCCCAGGGCACGCCCGCCCAGGTGCAGCGCGACCCCCAGGTCATTGAAGCCTATTTGGGCACTGGGGCCCACTGAATGACAGCCGCTGCTACCCAACCACCCACTCAAGCCCCGGCTGCGGTCTTGCAAGTCGAGCAATTGGCCCTGTCTTATGGCGGCATCCAAGCGGTCAAAGGGGTGGATTTACAGGTTTTTCCTGGCGAGTTGGTCAGCCTGATCGGCTCCAACGGGGCGGGCAAAACCACCACCCTCAAAGCCATCACCGGCGGCATGCGCGCCCAAGCGGGCCGCATTTGCTACCAAGGCCGCGACATCGCAGGCTGGGGGGCCTGGGACTTGGTGCGCCAAGGTTTGTGCATGGTGCCCGAAGGGCGTGGGATCTTTGGCCGCATGACCATCGTGGAAAACCTGCAAATGGGGGCCTACATCCGCGACGACAAGGCGCAGATCGACAGCGATATCGAGCGCATCTTCACCACCTTTCCCCGCCTCAAAGAGCGGCGCAGCCAGTTGGCGGGCACCTTGTCGGGGGGTGAGCAACAAATGCTGGCCATGGGCCGGGCCTTGATGGGGCAACCCCAGTTGTTGCTGCTCGACGAACCTTCCATGGGCTTGTCGCCTTTGATGGTGGACAAAATTTTTGAAGTCATCCAAGGCGTGTCGGCCCAGGGCATGACGGTGCTGTTGGTTGAGCAAAATGCGCGCCGCGCTTTGCAAATCGCTGACCGCGCCTATGTGATGGAGTCTGGCTTGATCAGCTTGTCGGGTGCGGCCAAGCAACTGCTGGACGACCCCAAAGTCCGGGCCGCCTATTTGGGTGAATGAGACACCAGGAGAACCCCATGCCAGCTTTACTGAGCCCCGAAGATGTGTCCCATTACCAGGCGCAAGGCAGCTTGGTGCCCAACTACCGGCTCGAACCCGATGTGTTGGCCCATGTGCAAAACGCCTTGGACACATTGCTGCGCAACAACCCAGGTGTGCGGCCGGAAAAACTGGTCAGTGCCCACATTGAAGGGAAAAACGATGAAGGCGTGCGTGGCAGCCAGGCCTTTTTGGACCTGGCCATGCACCCGCCGATCGTCGATATGGTCGAGCAGCTCATTGGGCCGAACATTGTTTTGTGGGGTTGCCATGTGTTTTGCAAACCCGCCAGCGAGGGCTATGAAACCCCCTGGCACCAAGACGGCCACTACTGGCCGATTCGCCCCTTGGCCACTTGCACCGTGTGGGTGGCGCTCGACCCCAGCACCCGGGCCAACGGTTGTTTGCGGGTCATCCCCGGCTCGCACCGGGGCAAACACCTCCACCCCCATTTGCACGAGGACCGTACCGACCTGACCCTGAACCAGCGCATGGCCGACGGGGCTTTTGAAGAATCACAGGCGCTGGATTTGGAGCTCGAGCCGGGCCAGATGTCCATGCACGATGTCTACATGATCCATGGGGCCAAGGCCAACACCTCGGGCCAGCGGCGCACCGGTGTGGCCTTGCGTTACATGCCGGCCAGCTCGCACTTTGACCGCAGCCTCAAACCGGTGGACGGCCAGTCGGGTGTGCCGGTGAGTTTTGCCACCCGACCGCTGTGGCTGCTGCGCGGCCAAGATGTCTCTGGCCGCAACGATTTTGAAGTGGGCCATCGCCGCTGAGGCCAGCGTCCGGGGCGCTTGGCTTTAGTCGACCTTGGCCCCGCTGGCCTTGACCACCGGCTCGTATTTGGCCAGTTCGCTGGCCATGAAGCGGCCAAATGTGTCGCTGTCACTCGGCACGGCCTCGGCCATCATTTGGGCCCAGCGCTCGCGCACCTCGGGTGAGCGCAAAGCCGCCACAAAAGCCTGGTTGAGTTTGGCCAGCGTGTCTTTGGGGGTGGCTGCGGGTGCCACCAAACCCCACCAGGTGTCGACCGAAAACCCGGGCAAGACCTCGGCCAAGGCCATCACATCCGGCAACAAGGGGCTGCGCTGTGGCGTGGTCACTGCCAAGGCCAGCAACTTGCCCGCCTTGATGTTGGCCGCTGCCGTGGCCAGGTTGTCGAAATTGAAATCCACTTGTCCACCGAGCAAAGCCATTTGGGCCGGGTTGCCCCCGTTGTAGGGGATGTGCACCGCAAAAATACCGGCCCGGGCTTTGAACAACTCGGCCGCCAAATGGCCAGCGCTGCCATTGCCGCCCGAGCCCACATTGAGTTGACCCGGATGGGCTTTGGCATAGGCCAAAAAACTTTTCAGCGAATCGATGTGCAGCCGCTTGGCGGTGTCGGCATTCATCACCAACACATTGGGCACCCGCACCATTTGCGTGATGGGCGCAAAGTCGGTGCTCGCCTTGTAGGGCATGCGCGCATACAACCAGGGGTTGACCGCGTGGGTGGCGGTGGCCGCGATGCCAATCGTCAGGCCATCGGGGGCGGCCTTGGCCACCGCGTCGGCCCCGATGTTGCCACCCGCACCGGGGCGGTTATCGATGATCACCGGGCCCAAGCTGTCTTTGACCCGCTCGGCCAAAAACCGCGCCGTCACATCGATGGGCCCACCCGCGGCATAGGGCACGATGAGGCGAATCGGTTTGCCCCCAGGCCAAGCGGTTTGGGCCGAGGCCATGCCCGCCCAGGCCATCAGGCCCAGGGCCAGCCAGCGCCATGGGGCGCGACACACTGCAGAAAAAATAGGCATCAGGGGGCTCCAGGAGGGGGTCAGCCCTTGGCCTTGTCGGCCTCGGTGATGAAGGAGTCGGCAAAAAATGCGTCGCTGGGCAAACCGGCTTGGGCGCAAAAATCTTGCCGTGCCGAGTCCACCACAATGGGCGCGCCGCAGGCATAGACCTGGTGGCCGCTGAGGTCGGCAAAGTCGGCCAGCACCGCGCGGTGCACAAAGCCAGTGCGCCCGCTCCAGCCGTCTTCGGCCAGCGCATCGGACACCACGGGCACATAGGTCAGCCAGGGCAGGGCAGCGGTTTGTTCGCGCACCCAGCCATCCATGTACAAATCGGCCGGCCGGCGGCCCCCCCAGTACAAGGTGGTGGGCCGCTCAATGCCAGCATGGCGCATGTGTTCAATGATGGCTTTGATCGGTGCAAAGCCAGTGCCAGAGGCCAAAAACACCAGTGGCAAGGCGCTGTCTTCGCGCAAAAAGAAACTGCCTTGGGGGCCTTCGATGCGCTGGATTTCTTTTTCCTTCATGGCCGAGAACACATGGTCGGTGAACTTGCCGCCGGGCATGTGGCGGATGTGCAGCTCGATGCTGGGGCTGCCGGGCACCAAGGTGTGGGGGGCATTGGCCATGGAATAGCTGCGGCGTGAACCGTCGCGCAGCAAAAAGTCGATGTATTGGCCGGCGCGGAACTGAAATGTGTCGTTGGTGGGCAGTTGCAGCTGGATCACCATGACATCGTGCGAGGCCTGCGCCAGGCTGAGCACGCGCACCGGCATTTTGCGGATGGGAAAGGCCCCTTCCTCGGCCACTTGGCGCGACTCCAGCACCAGATCGGAGGTGGCGGTGGCCCGGCAGGTCAGGATGTGGCCCTGGGCTTTCTCCTCATCGCTCAAAGCCTTGCTTTGGTATTCGGACATCACCACTTCGCCGCTGATTTTTTTGCATTTGCACGAGCCACAAGCGCCGTCTTTGCAGCCGTAGGGCAGGCCAATGCCTTGGCGCAGTCCGGCGCTGAGCAAGGTTTCATGGCTGTCGGCCGTGAAATGGCGGCCGCTGGGTTGAACCGTGACGCTGAAACTCATGTTTGGGTATCCTTGGGATTGAATTTTTCTAAAGACCGCGATTTTGCCTTCAAACACATCACCGCTGGGTGCCTTACCGGCCCGGTTTCGCCGCCAACGTTTGCTGATCGTGGGTTGTGGCGATGTGGGCCAGCGCTTGGCCCGCTTGGTGCCCAAGCCGGTGCAGGTGATGGCCCTGACCTCATCGGCTGACAAGATGGCCGAATTGCGCCGACTTGGCATTACCCCCTTGGGGGGCAACCTGGATGAACCCCATACGCTGCTCCGCTTGGCGGGTTTGGCCCACCGCGTGGTGCATTTGGCCCCACCGCCGGGCGAGGGTTTTGGCGACCCCCGCACGCGCAATTTGCTGCGCAGCATGGCGCGCAGGCGTTCGCCGCAAAGCTGGGTTTATGGGTCCACCAGCGGTGTCTACGGTGACTGCCAGGGCCAGTGGGTGCATGAGTCCCAACCCGCCACGCCGTTCACCCCGCGGGCTTTTCGCCGGGTCGATGCCGAAACGCGCTTGCGCTGGCATGGCAAAGGCCTGGGTTTGCGCCAGGGCTCGCGGGTGAGCATTTTGCGCATTCCCAGTATTTACGCCTTGGACCGGGTGGGCGGCACACCGCTGGAGCGATTGCGCAAAGGCACGCCGGTGTTGCAGGCTCAGGACGATGTCTACACCAACCACATCCATGCCGATGACCTGGCCCGCGCTTGTTGGCTGGCGCTGTGGCGCGGCCAGGCGCAACGCATCTACCACGTCAGCGACGACAGCCAGCTCAAAATGGGCGACTACTTTGATGTGGCGGCCGATTTGTTTGGCCTGCCCCGGCCCGCACGCGTGGCCCGCGATACCGCCCAAGACCAATTGCCCTTGATGCTGCTGAGCTTCATGAGCGAGTCCCGGCGCTTGGACAACAGCCGCATGAAGCAAGAGCTGGGTTTGCGTTTGCGCTACCCCACGGTGCACCAAGGCTTATTGCCCCAGCCCCAAGCGTGAGCCACCGGCCAGCGCTTTAGCGCATGCCAATTTTGGCGGTGCTGAAAATGTGTTGTGCCTCGCGCGGCATGCAGCGCCAGTAAGCGGGCGTGGCTTGCACCGAGCCCTTGAGTTCGGCCGCAGCGGCCCAGGCCCAGCGCGGGTTGTACAAAAAGCTGCGGGCCAAGGCCACCAAGTCGGCCTCTTGGTGGGCAATGATGGATTCGGCTTGGGCGTGCTCGGTGATCAGCCCCACCGCCATGGTGGGCAGACCTGACTTTTGTGTCACCATCTTGGCATACGGCACTTGGTAGCCGGGCACCAAATTGATTTTTTGCAAGGGCGACACGCCGCCGGTGGAGATGTGCACAAAGTTGGCACCGGCCTGCTTCAAGCGCAGCGAAAAGTCGGCGGTCTCTTCGGCCGTCCAACCCCCTTCGACCCAATCGGTGGCCGACAAGCGGATGCCCAAGGTCCCGTCATAGACTTGTCGCACCGCTTCAAACACCTGTAAGGGAAAGCGTATGCGGTTTTCAAAATTGCCGCCATACACATCGGTGCGTTGGTTCGACACGGGCGACAAAAATTCGTGCAGCAAATAACCATGGGCCCCATGCAACTCGATGGCCTCGATGCCCATCTCTTGCACCCGCTGGGCGGCGCGCACGAAGTCTTTCAAAATGACATCCAAGTCGCTGGGGCTGATGGCCTGTGGGGCCGGTTCTGCCTCGGTGATGGGCACGGCAGAGGGTGCTTCGGGCAACCAGCCGCCTTCGGCCAGTGGGATCAGCTTGCCGCCATTCCAGGGCACATGGCTGGAGGCTTTGCGCCCGGCGTGTCCGATTTGGATGGACACCGGCACCGGCGGGGCCAGCCGCCGCGCGCGGCCCAATCGGTCGGCCAAAGCCTGGGCGGTGGCATCGTTGTAAATGCCCAGGCAACCCGGTGTGATGCGACCGCGCTCGGACACGGCAGTGGCTTCGATGGTGAACAAGCCAGCCCCGCTGTTGAGCAAATTGCCCCAATGCATGAGGTGCCAGTCGTCGGCCATCCCGTCTTGGCAAGAGTACTGGCACATGGGGGCCACCACGATGCGGTTGGCCAACTTGAGGGGGCCACGGCCTGCGCCGAGCTCGAATTCGCTGAAAAGTGCACTCACAACTGCCTCCTGGGGTGATGGGGCGCGATCCTAGCTGGAATTGCCGCCACCCACTGTCTTGGCAGTGACCCTGGGGCGAACCAGCGGTTAGGATGTGGGCATGTTTTCAATCCAACTCTTGGGTCCTTTGGGTTACAGGCCAACGCGCCCCTGGTTGATCCAAGCTTTGTCACTTTGCCTGGCTTCGCTGGGGGCCATGTCGGCGGGGGCCCAAACCCCGTCTGAAGCGGGTGATGTGTGGCTCAACCCAGGCTTTGTTTCTTATCACTTCCCCAAGCACGCCAAGTCCTTCAACCATGCCAACACCGGATTGGGTGTGGAGTGGCGGCAGTCTCCGTCTGTGTCGTGGTCGGCGGGCTTTTTCCACAACAGCGATTGGGCACGCAGCCACTATGGCGGTGCCTACTGGACACCGTGGCAGGCTATCGGCTGGCGCTGGGGGGCTTTTGTTGGTGTGATCGATGGCTATCCCCAAATGCTCAATGGCGGTGCTTTTCCTTTTTTGACCCCCGTGGCCACGCGCGAATGGCAGCAATGGGGTGTGGGCGTGAGCTTGTTGCCCGACTACGAAAACCGATTGCATGGTGCTTTGACGGTGCAGGTCAAATACAAGTGGAAGCCTTGAGCCATGACAGACCTTCCCTTGTTCCCCCTCAGCCAAGGTTTATTGCCCCAGGGCTTGCTGCATTTGCAAATTTTTGAAGTTCGCTACCTGACCATGATCCGGCAGTGCCAACAACAGGCCACCCCGTTTGGCGTGGTGATGCTGGCCCAGGGCAAAGAGGTGCGCCAAGCGGGTGAACAAGCGCGTTTGATGAACCAAGGCTGCATGGCCCATTTGCTGGAAGTGGAAGCCTTGCAACCCAACTTATTGAGGGTGTTGTGCCAAGGGGGTGCGCGGTTTCGCCTGGGCGCGCATGAACAAGCGCCCAACGGTTTGTGGCGCGGGGAGGTCAGCCTGTTGCCGCAGGAGGCATCCATCCCCGTGCCCGCCGACTTGCTAGCTGTCGCCCAACGCTTAGAACAGTTGGCAGGGCAATGGCGAGAGCGGGGCATGGACGAAGCCCAGTGGCCTTGGCGCGGTGAGGCCGACTATGGCGACTGCGCTTGGGTGGCCCACCGGTGGTTGGAGTTGTTGCCGCTGAGCCCCGCGCAAAAGCACAGCGCCATGCTGGAAGCCGATCCGGTGCAGCGCTTGCAGCGGGTGGCCGCTTGGCTCAAATCGTATTAATGCATTGCGAAAGGATGGAACGCCATGGACAAACCCACTGATTTTTGGCCCCAGCGCCGCCTCTGTTTGGGCCTGGCCGCATCGACCTTGGCCGCGCCTTGGGTGCGGGCGCAAAGTTTTGCCGCCAAGCCGATCCGCTGGGTGGTGGTGGCCCCGGCGGGGTCTTCGCTGGATGTGATCGCGCGGGCCATGCAAGACAAGTTGCGCGAACAACTGGGCACGGCCATCGTGGTGGAAAACAAACCGCTGGCCGGTGGCACGGCGGGCACGGCCGAGGTCGCGCAGTCGGCCCCAGACGGCCACACCTGGGTGATGTCTTTCAATGGGCCGCTGGCGTTTGGGCCGCATTTGTACCCGCGCTTGCCGTATGCCCCTTTGCGCGATTTGACACCGGTGGTGTTGACCACCTCGCAGCCCAATCTGATTGCGGTGCATGCGGGCTTGCCGGTCAACAACTTGGCCCAGTTGCTGGCTTTGCTCAAAGCCCATCCGGGCCAATACAACTTTGCATCGGTGGGCAACGGCAGTTCTTCCCACCTGTGCATGGAGTACATCAAGGCCTTGAGTGGTTCGTTTGCGGTGCACATCCCTTTCAACGGCGGCCCGCCAGCGGTGCTGGCCACCGTCAGCGGCGAGACCCACATGATCGCTGCCGTGCCCACCTTGCTCACGCCGCAGATCAAAGCCGGTCGCCTCAAAGCGATGGCGGTCACCGGTTTGCAGCGCTACGGGCTCACGCCCGAGGTGCCCACCGTGGCAGAAAGCGGCGTGGCCAGCTTGAAGGGCTTTGAGGCGATTGCCTGGAACGGCGTGTTGGTGGCCGCAGGCACCCCCAGGCCCTTGGTGGAGCGCATCAATGCAGCGGTCAATCTGGCCTTGCAAGACGACTCGGTGCGCCAGCGTTTGCAAGCCGCGGGTTTGGAACCCGCCGGTGGGTCACCCGAAAAATTCACCCAACTCATCCGCGATGAGTCGGCCAAGTGGTTGCCCATCATCCGCCGCTCTGGCGCGACCCTGGGTTGAAACCGGGTAATGCCCTCGCGCAAAGGGGGCGGTGCTGGCATGGCTGAATGCGATCTGATGATTTTGGGTGCCGGGGCGGCCGGTATGTTGGGTGCCTTGGCCGCCCATCAGCGGGGCCTGCGGGTGTGCTTGGTCGATCCCCACCTGGGTGTGGCCAACAACCTGGCCATCAGCGGGGGCTTGTTCCCGGCGGCGGGTTCGGCTTTGCAGGCCCAGGCGGGTGTGCGCGACAGCCCGCAAACCTGGTTGGACGACCTCAGGGCGTTTGCCGGCGACAGCGTCAACGAGGGGATTGCCAGTTCTGTGGCCCATGCCCTGCCCGAGGTAATGGACTTCTTCGCCCGACAACTGAAAGCACCGATTGAATTTTTACCCGATGTGGTCTCGCCCGGCCACAGCCAATGCCGTTTTCACAGCACCGTGCCCGCTGGCGGTGCGTCCTTGCACCAAAGCTTGCGCCAGTTGATTGCAGCGCGGCCAGGCATCGTGGTTTGCCCCCGCGCTGTCACGCCAGAGCGATGGGCCACGGGTTTTGTGGCCGTGGATGGGCCAAGACAGCTGCATGCCCGGCATCTGATGCTGGCCGGTGGCGGCTTTGGTGCCAACCCCGATTGGGTCGCCCAGCACATTCCGGCCATGCGGGGGGCGCTCTACAACGGCACCGCCCACAACGACGGCAGCACCATGGCCTTGGGGGTGGCCTGGGGCGCTCGGTTGTGGGGCATGGACGGCTTTCAAGGCCAAGGCCACACCAACCCGGGTGGGCGAACCCGCTTGGGCATGGCCATTCCCACCCTGGGGGGCATCTTGGTCAACCGATCAGGCCAACGCTTTGTGCGCGAAGACATTGGGCCGTCTGCCCTGGCCCCGTGGGTGATGGCCCAAGCGGGTGGGCAGGCCCTGGAGGTGTTTGATGCCCACATCGCGGCGGGCCTGGCCCAGCATTCGGCCTATCAAGAGGCCTGTCGCGCCGGACAGGTTTTGTCGGCCGATGATGTGCCCAGTTTGGCCGCCATGGCGGGTGTGGATGCCCAGGGTTTGCAGGCCACTTTGGCCCAGGTCAATGCCATGGCGCAAGGCCTGGCCACAGATACTTTGGGCCGCCGCCAATTCGAGCGCGTGCTGCAAGGCCCTTACCTGGCCTCTTGGGTGACCGGGGCTTTGTCACACACCCAAGGCGGTTTGCTCACCGATGGGGATGGCCGTGTGCTCGATGCGCAAGGCCAATCGATCCCTGGCCTGTGGGCCGCTGGTGGTTGCGCTGCTGGTTTGTCCGGGCGCGGGGCGCAAGGCTATTTGCCGGGCAATGGTTTGGCCCAATCCTTTGGCTTGGCCTGGCGCATGGCCCAGGCCTTGGACCCGGCCGTCTGACTCACTCCATGGTGGCGCCCGACAACTCCACCGCGCGCTTGAACTTGTTCAATTCTTGGCGGTGAAACACCGCGCTGTCGGCCGGGTTGCTGCCCACCGGGGTGACCCCTTGGGCATCCAATTGCTGGCGCACTTGGGGGTCGCTCAAGGCCTTGGCCACCTCGGCGGAGATGCGCTGAACCACTGCCGCAGGCGTGCCCGCAGGTGCCATCAACAACACCCAGGCCGTGGCATCGAAACCGGGGATGAATTCGGCCATGGAAGGCAGGTCGGGGAATTGCGGCGAACGCTTGTTGGAGGTGACCGCCAGCGGTCTGACATTGCCCGCGCGGATCAGCGGCGACATGGATGGCAAACCGCCCACCGTGATTTGTACATCACCGGCCATCATGGCCTGGGTGGCCAAGGAGTCGCCGCGGTAGCTCACATGGGTGATTTTCAGACCGGCATCGGCGCGGATCAATTCCATCACCAGGTGCGAGGTGGAACCCTGTCCAGATGAGGAGTAGGCCATTTTGTCGGGCGCGGCTTTGGCTGCTGCGACAAATTCGGTGAAGTTCTTGAACGGTTGTTTGGGGCTGGTGGTGACCACTTGCGGAAACGACACCAGCACCGAGATGGGCACAAAGTCTTTCAAGGCATCGTAAGGCAATTTTTTGAACAGCCAGGGGTTGATGGCCATGGTCCCGGGTGAGCCCAGCAACAAGGTGTAGCCATCGGGTTTGGCGCGGGCCGCAAAGTCGGTGCCAATGTTGCCGCTGGCCCCGGTTTTGTTGTCGACGGTGATGCCTTGCCCGGTGTTGGCCGCGATTTTTTGGGCGATCAAGCGGCCCACCACATCCACCGATGAACCGGCTGAAAAGGGGTTGATCAGTACCACAGGCCGGGTGGGCCAATCGGTGTTTTGGGCCATGGCGGGCCCACCAAAGGCGATCAGCAAACCGCAGGCAAGGCGTTTGAAAGTTTGGCTCCATTCAAAGGCGTGGGTGTGGTGCGTCATGTGGGTTCCTACAGGGGGTTGCGTAGGTTGGGGACAGGCCTCAGTGGCTGGCAATGGCGGCCAAAACCTCTGCGGTGCTGCGGGTCAGGCCAATGCGCGGGAAGGTGAACTTCAAGGTGTTGGCATGGGCTTCGGCCGATGGGCTGGCCATGGCATCGGCCACAAACACCTGGTGGTAGCCGCGCTCATACGCATCGCGTGCGGTGGACTCCACGCCCACATTGGTGCTGATGCCGGCCAGCACAATGGTGCGGATGCCACGGCGGCGCAGTTGCAGGTCGAGTTCGGTGCCGTAAAAAGCCCCCCATTGGCGTTTGGTGATGTACAAGTCGCTGGCTTGCGCGCCTGCGGCATCGACCACGGTGGACCAATTGGCGGGTTTGGCGGCGGCCGGTGGGGGCGTGGCATCGGCCAGGGGTGCGAGCGCATCGTGGGCACCCAAGGTGCCCACGGTCACCCAAACCACCGGGGCCTGGGCGATGCGGAATGCGTCGGCCAATTGTTTGGACTGGGCCACCACGGCGCTGCTCGGTTGCGGGTGCACATCCATGGCCACGATGCCGTGCTGCAAATCGATCAGCACCAAGGCGGTGGTCTTTGGGTCCAGGGTCAGGCGGGGTGTGCTCATGGTGTTTTCTTTCAAGGGCTGGGGTCAAATGTTCATGCCGGCTTCGTGGCCTTCGGCGGTGGCCGACAAGGTGTCGCGGGCGATCTTACAGTCGCCCACCAGCGTGACCTTCAAGCCGCTGGCCAACAGGGCCGGGTGCAACTCGGTGTCGGGCTGGCGCGGTGAGGCATAGGCAAAAAAGGCCACGTTTTCTATGTCGTGCAAGGGGCCGCCAAACACGCTGCGGTATTGCAGGCAAGCGTGGGTTTCAAAGCGTTCGGTCCAAACCGGGTCGACCCAGGTCTTGACCTCAATGCCGCGCTCAAAAAACCGCCGATGGATGCGTTGGCGCATCACCAACACCACCTCTTCGGCGATGGTTTCACGCGGCGAGAGAAGCACCACGCGCTCAAAACGGTCGCGCAAATATTCGGCGGCGGCATAAGTGCCTTCGGTTTGGTCCAGGTCGTAAATGACGGCCGTGCCTTTTTGCGCACCCGGGTGGGCCAGCAAATCGGCCATG
>JACCDL010663338.1_pt1 | contig 18425 bp, 15 predicted proteins | sample 7441931 | NCBI WGS metagenome assembly JACCDL01 (sample SAMN15323437, study PRJNA562643) | freshwater metagenome | isolation source: river surface water | place: USA:Blue River Watershed | collected 2017-08-16 | reverse complement strand
CGTTGCGGCTTGCCGAGACGCAGTCGGCCTCGCTGCGCGACGAGGTCCGCGCGGAGATCGCGGCGACGGGCGCGGTGGTGCGGGCACTGCAGCCGGTGCTGCTCGCGCAACGGCGCGTGATCGAGGCGGCCGGACGCCCTTCGGATTCGCTCCAGGCTGCCTATTCCCGGGGCGAAGTCCCCGGCGTGCAACTCGTGCAGGCGCGCCAGCAGCGCCTCACGTTGGAAACGGAGTTTCTTCACGCCGCGGCCCGCTATGCCGCGGCGCTCGCCGATGCGGAGACCGCGGTCGGCCTTCTGCCCGTTCAGCCCTGACCCCCCTTTGACGATGAAACGATTTCTGGCGCTCTTTCTCACCGCGTTTGCCGGCCTGGCGGCGCAGGACCACAAACATTCCCATGCCGACGCTCCGGCTGCGCCGGGAGCCGCGGCGAGCGGACCGGTGCGGCTCACCAAGGCGATGGTCGAAAACCTCGGGCTCGAGACGGCCGCGGTGGAGCTGCGGCCGATGGAGAAAACCTTTCCCGCGCTCGGCGTCGTGGCGCCGCGGCCCGATCGCGTGACCGCGATCGCGTCGCGGGTGGCCGGGCGCGTGACCAAGCTGCATGTGCACGAGGGGCAGCGCGTGCAGGCCGGCGAGGTGCTGCTCGAGGTCGAGTCGCGCATCGTGGCCGATCCGCCGCCGCGCGTGATTTTCAAGGCTCCCGCCGACGGCGTCGTGCTCGAACTCGGCGTGCTGCCGGGCGGGACGGTCGAGCCGGAGCGGAACCTGCTCACGCTGGCCGATCTCTCGACCGTCGATGTGGTCGCGCAGGTCTTCGAGGCAAACCTCGGCGCGGTGCGGCCGGGTCAGCCGGTGCGTTTCACGGTGCTGGCGCATCCGGGGCTCACGTTTTCGGGCACGGTCCGGGCCACCGCGGCCGGCCTCGAGCGCGAGTCGGGCACGCTGCGCGTGTTTGTCGCCTGCGAGAATCGCGACGCGAAACTGCTGCCCGGCATGCGTGCCGAGCTGGCGTTCGTCACGGCGCAGACGGAGGACGCCGTGGTGGTGCCGCGGGCCGCCGTTCTGGGCGAAATGGGTGACCTCTTCGTGTTCCGGCAGGTGACGACGGCGCCGTTTGCCTACGAACGGACGCCGGTCGTGGTCGGGCTGCGCGGGGCGCGTGACATCGAGATCATCGAAGGCGTGTTGCCGGGAGACCGCGTGGTGACGCGCGGCAACTATCCGCTGCAGTTCGTCGGCGTCGGCGCGCAGAAGCTCGAGGACGACCACGGTCATTCGCACGGCCCCGGCGGCCACAAGCACTGAGGCCTGCCATGCTCACCCGTCTGATCGAGTTTTCGCTGCGGCACCGGCTCTTCGTGCTGGCGCTGGGCGCGCTGGTGCTGGCCTACGGCGCGTATGTGGCGTCGCGTCTGCCGGTCGATGTTTTCCCGGATCTCAACCGTCCCACCGTCACGCTCATGACGGAGGCTCCGGGCCTCGCGCCGGAGGAGATCGAGACGCTGGTCTCGCTGCCGTTGGAGACGGCACTGAACGGCGCGCCGGGCGTGAACCGCGTGCGGGCGACGTGCAGCGTGGGGTTGTCGATCGTGCACGTGGAGTTCGACTGGGGGCAGGACATCTACCGCGCGCGCCAGCTCGTGCAGGAGCGCATCGCGCTGGCGGAGGCCAAGCTGCCGGCGGGCACGGAGGTGCACATGGGCCCGATCTCTTCGCTCATGGGCGAGATCCTGCTGATCGGCGTTTCGTCGGCGGCGGGCAAGACCGCGCCGCCGGACCTGCGCACGCTGGCGGACTGGCAGATCACGCCGCGGCTGCTGACGATTCCGGGCATCTCGCAGGTCATCGCGATCGGCGGCGGGCGGAAACAACTGCAGGTGCGCGCCGTGCCCGAGCGGATGGCGGCGTTCGGCGTGACGTTCGAGGAGGTGAACCTCGCGGTGGAGCGGGCGCAGGGCAGCTCCGGTGGCGGGTTCATCACGAGCGGCGCGCGCGAAGTGCTGGTGCGAAATCTCGCACGCTCGGCCGATCCGGAGCAGATCGGCGCGACGGTGGTGAAACAGCGCGGCGGGCTGCCCGTGTTGCTGCGCGACGTGGCCGAGGTCGGCTTCGGCATCCAGCCCATGCGCGGCAATGCCGGCGTCTCCGGTGCTCCGGCCGTCATCCTCGGGGTGCAGAAACAGCCCGGGGCGGACACGACGAAGCTCACGGCCAAGGTCGAGGCCGCGCTCGCGGAACTGCGCACGGCGCTGCCCGCGGATGCGCGGATCGACGTGCTGTTCCGGCAGGCCACGTTCATCCAGCATGCGGTGCGCAACGTGCAGGAGGCGATCCGCGACGGGGCGCTGATGGTGGTGCTCGTGCTCTTCATGTTCCTGCTGAATTTCCGCACGACGCTCATCACGCTCACGGCGATCCCGCTGAGTTTCGCGGTGGCGGCGCTGGTGTTTCACTGGTGGGACATCTCGATCAACACGATGACGCTCGGCGGTCTCGCCGTCGCGGTCGGCATGGTGGTCGATGATGCGATCGTGGACGTGGAGAACGTCTACCGCCGGCTGCGCGAGAACGTTCATGCGCCGACGCCCCGGCCGGTGCTGCGCGTGATCGCGGACGCGTCGTCCGAGGTGCGGAACTCGATCCTCTTTGCGACGCTGGTGATCGTGCTCGTCTTCCTGCCGCTCTTCGCGCTCGGCGGGATCGAGGGCCGGCTTTTCCAGCCGATCGGGATCGCGACGATCGTGGCGATGCTCGCGTCGTTCGTGGTGTCGCTGACGCTCATCCCCGTCCTGTGCTCCTACCTGCTGCCGCGGATGAAGCGCATGCGCGCGGAGCGCGACGGCTGGCTCGTGCGCCTGCTGAAGCGCGGCGACGAGCGCTTCATCCTCCGGCCCGCGCTGCGGCATCCGTGGCTCGTCATGGCGCTGGCGCTGCTGCTGATGGTGGGTGCCGCGGCGCTTTATCCGCGGATGGGGCGGGCTTTCCTGCCGGAGTTCAACGAAGGCACCGCGAGCATCAACGTGACGATGGCTCCGGGCACGTCGTTGGAGGAGAGCGACCGGATGGGACGCGCGGCGGAGAAGCTTTTGCTGACCATTCCGGAGATCAAACTCACGGGGCGCCGCACCGGCCGGGCGGAGTTGGACGAGCATGCGGAAGGCGTGCATCGCTCGGAGATCGACGTGGACCTGGCGTCGGGCACCCGGAGCCGCGCGGAGGTGCTGCATGAAATCCGGGAGAAACTCGGCGCGTTGCCCGGAGTGCTCGTCAGTGTCGGCCAGCCCATCTCCCACCGGCTGGACCACATGCTCTCCGGGGTGCAGGCGGCGATCGCGGTGAAGATCCATGGTCCGGACCTCGCGCGGCTCCGGCAGTATGCCGGTCAGGTCGAGGCGGTGATGCACACCGTGCCCGGCATTGTGGATCTGCAGGTGGAGAAACAGGTGCTGATCCCGCAGGTGAAGATCGAGGTGGATCGCGACCGGGCCGCGTTGCATGGGCTGCAGCCGGGCGAACTCGCGCGGCGGCTCGAAGCGGGGTTGAACGGTCGCGTGGTGGGGCAGGTGCTGGAGGGCACGCGCACGCACGATCTCGTGGTGCGCTTCGCCGAGGCGGCGCGGGCCGATCCCGAGCGTCTGCGGGCCCTGTTGATCGATACCCCGGCCGGCGGGCGCGTGCCGCTCGGAGCGATCGCGGAGGTGCGCGAAAGCCAGGGGCCCAACGCCATCAGTCGCGAGGACGCGATGCGCCGGATCGTGATCTCGGCGAATGCGGCCGGGCGCGATCTCGGTTCGATCGTCGCGGAGATCCAGCGGGTGCTGCCGGAGCGCGTGCCTTTGTCTCCGGGCTACTTCGTCGCCTACGAAGGCCAGTTCCAGAGCCAGGAGAAGGCGGCGCGGCTCATCGCGATCCTCTCGGGCCTGACGCTGCTCGTGGTGTTTCTGCTGCTTTACGCCCACTTCCACTCCGGCGTCATTGTCGCCCAGGTGTTGTTGAACGGCCCGCTCGCGTTCGTCGGCGCACTGGCTCTCACCTACGTGCTGATCGGCACGGTCACGGTCGCGACGCTGGTGGGGTTGATCACGCTCGCGGGAATCGCAACGCGCAACACGATCATGATGATCTCGCACTACCTCCACCTGATGGAGGCGGAAGGTGAGGCGTTTGGCGAAGCGATGATCGTCCGCGGTTCGCTCGAGCGGCTGGTGCCGGTGACGATGACCGCGCTCACGGCGGGGCTCGCGCTGATTCCGTTGGTGCTTTCGGCGCATGAACCCGGGAAGGAGATTCTCTATCCCGTGGCGGTGGTGATTCTCGGTGGTCTCGTGAGCTCGACGCTGCTCGACATGGCGGTGACGCCCGCCGTCTTCCTGCAGTTCGGCCGCCGGGCAGCGGAGCGCGCGCGCGAAAGCCGCCGCCGCGATCCCCTCGACGCAGATCCGGGGCACCGCGTGCCTTCGCCTCCTGAACCGCTCCGCAATTCCGCATGAAATCGCTTCGCTACCTCCTTGTTCTGTTCGCGCTTGCTCCGGTGGTCGGGGCGGCGGCCACCCCGCCGGCGGCGCCGGCCGCGGCGCCCGCGGAGCACCCGCCCGAGTGGGCGGAGCTTTTCGGCGGCGCGGCGCTCCCTGTCGTGTGGCAGAGTGCCGAGGCGGCCCGGGTGAAGATTGATGCGGCGGTGCAGGCGCGGAGTTTCGACGGGATCGCCGCGTGGGCGGAGACGATCCACCTCGCGGCGCACGCGCTGGATGACCAGGTGAAGCTCGACGATCCGGAGCGGCAACGTCGTCTCACCGGGGCGCTCGTGCAGGCGGCACGGCTGGCGGACGAGGTGCTCGATGCGGCCCGGCACCGGGAAGCCGAAAAACTCGGCGAGGCCTTCCGCCGCCTCACGTCGGCGTTGAAACTTGCCGCGCTCCGGCTGCCGGCCGAGGTGGTCAACGCTCCGCCGCAGCCGGTGCGTTTCGTCCCGCCAAGCGCCGGCGACCAGAGCGTCCCGGCCAGGAAGTGAGCGGCCGCGTGGCCGGTCCGACGGCCGACGGCACGCTCCGCGTCGCAAACATATACCCATAGCGGAATATTCCGCTTGCGGCATGCCGGCGCGGCGGCAGGGTCGGACGCCATGGAGTTGGTGCGCATCTACGAGTGTCTCTGCGACCGGACGCGGCTGCGCATCCTGCAGCTGCTCGCGGAAGGGCCGCTGTGCGTGTGCCATTTCCAGCGGATCCTCGACGAGCCGCAGGTGAAGATATCCAAGCATCTGGGCTATCTGAAGGCGCGCGGCCTGGTGGAGGCGGAGCGCGAAGCGAACTGGATGATCTATGCGCTGCCGCGGAAGCCCTCGCGCGAACTCGCGGCCAATCTGGCGTGCCTGCAGGACTGCGCGCGCGAGGATGCGGTCTTCCAGCGCGATCTGGCGCGGCTCCGGAAGCTCGCGCCCAAACTCGCCGCCTCGAGCCCGTGCGGCGGCGCCACGGCCGTATCGCCGCGCTGAATTTTGCCCATGTCCGCCGCCAAACCCACCGTCCTCATTCTTTGCACCGGCAACTCGTGTCGCAGCCATCTCGCCGAGGGGCTGCTCCGGGCCGCCGCGGGTGATTTCCTGACTGTCGCCAGCGCGGGCTCGAAGCCCGCGGGCTATGTGCATCCGCTCGCGGTGCAGGTCATGCGTGAGATCGGGATCGATATCTCCGGCCACACCTCGAAGCACATGGACACGTTTCTCGGCGGCGCCGTCGAGACGGTGATCACCGTGTGCGGCAATGCCGATCAGGCGTGTCCGGTTTACCCGGGGCAGGTCAACCGGCACCACTGGCCCTTCGACGATCCGGCGCATGCGACGGGCACGGAGGACGAGAAACTCGCGGTGTTCCGGCGCGTGCGGGACGAGATCCGGCGGACGTTTTCGGCGTATGCGGATGGCCGGCGCGATGCCCTCAAGGTCGCGGCCGGCGCGGCCCGGGCCTGAGTTGCCGTCGCGTTCGTTTCGTCACCGCCAAGCCGCTTTCCGACCATGAGTGAGACCGTCAAACGCCTGAACTTCTTCGAACGCTACCTCTCGGTGTGGGTGCTCGTGTGCATGGCGGTCGGGATCGGCCTCGGCAAACTGCTGCCCGGGGCGGTGACGGCGCTGAGCCGGCTGGAGTTCGGCGCGGGTTCGCAGGTCAACGTGCCGATCGCGGTGCTGATCTGGCTGATGATCTATCCGATGATGCTGAAGATCGACTTCGGCTCGCTCGTGGGGGTGACGCGGCGGCCGAAGGGGCTGCTCGTGACGGTGTTCGTCAACTGGCTGGTGAAGCCCTTCAGCATGGCGTTTCTCGCGTGGCTGTTTTTCCGCCATGTGTTCTCGCCCTGGGTGGATCCGCAGACGGCGGCCGACTACACGGCGGGCCTCATCATCCTCGCGGCGGCGCCGTGCACGGCGATGGTCTTCGTGTGGAGCTATCTCACGGATGGCGATCCGGCCTACACGCTGGTGCAGGTGGCCGTGAACGACCTCATCATGCTGGTGGCCTTTGCGCCGATCGTGATGTTCCTGTGCGGCGTGGCGGACGTGGTGGTGCCGGCCAAGGTGCTGGTGACCTCGGTGGTCGTTTTCATCGTGATTCCGCTGGCCGCGGGCTGGATCACGCGCGTGGCGCTGCTGCGGGCGCGGGGGCAGGCGTGGTTCGAGGGCGTGTTTCTGGCGAAATTCCAGCCGGTCACGGTCGTGGCGCTGCTGCTGACCCTGGTGCTGATCTTCGCGTTCCAGGCGGAGAACCTCACCACGAAGTGGCTCGCGGTGCTGCTGCTCGCGGTGCCGATCACGCTCCAGGTCTACTTCAACAGCGGCCTCACCTATCTGCTGATGCGCTGGCTCAAGGTGCCGCATGATACGGCGGCGCCGGGAGCGCTGATCGGCGCGAGCAACTTCTTCGAACTCGCGGTGGCGGTCGCGATCACGCTCTTCGGCCCGGGCTCGGGCGCCGCGCTGGCCTGCGTGGTCGGCGTGCTCGTCGAAGTGCCGGTGATGCTCTCGGTCTGCCGCGCCTGCAACGCCACGCGCGGCTGGTATGGGCGCACGGCCGGTGCGCGTTGAGGTCGGCCCGGGCGCGGGCCCGACGCGGCGCTTGACCGGCCCGACGCTATATGCGTGTATACGCATATAAGAGTGTGCAGGCGCGCGGCGCCGGCGGAGGCCCGAATCCGTCGGAGAAAAGCCGGCGCGCGGCCCTTCCCGAAAAAACCGCCCGATCCGCCTCATGACCTCACCGCAAGCCCCCGCTCCCTGGCTGACCCGGCCCCGTTGGAATCCCTATGTCGTCGGCACGGCCATCGGCATGATCTGCTGGGTGGCGTTTGCGCTGGTGGACAAGCCGCTCGGCGTCACGACGGCGCTCTCCGGTGTGGCGGGGGCGTGTGCGGTGCCATTCGTGGGCGCCGACGCGATCCGGCAGAACGTCTATTTCCAGAAGCATGCCTTCGCGTGGGACTACGGCACGTTGTTCCTCGTCGGCATCGCGGCGGGCGGGCTGTTGTCGGCGGCGCTGGCCCGGGCGTGGCGCGCGGAAGTGGTGCCGGCGGTGTGGCGCGAACATTATGGGCCGTCGGTCGGCAAGCGGATGGCGGCCGCGTTTGCGGGCGGAGTGCTGGTGATGTTCGGCGCGCGGCTCGCGGATGGCTGCACGAGCGGCAACGGCATCAGTGGGAGCCTGCAGCTCGCGGTGAGCGGTTGGACGTTTTTCCTCGTGCTCTTTGCCTTCGGAATTCTCACGAGCCTCGTCCTCTTCCGCGCCGCGAAAAAGTAACTCCGTCACGCCATGACCTTCCTCGCTGCCACCGCTCCCATTTCCGGCTCCGCCGGCCTTTTCGCCGCCCTTGGTCTCGGGCTGATCTTCGGCTTCCTGCTCCACCGCGGTGGGGTCGCGAGCTACGACACGATCGTGAACCAGTTCCGCTTCCGCGATTTCACGGTGCTCAAGATCATGCTGACGGCGATCGTGGTCGGCGGCATCGGCGTGCTGGTCCTCAACAGCGCGGGCCTCGCCAACTACCACATCAAGGCGGCCAACATGCTCGGCATCGTGGCCGGGGCGGCGATCTTCGGTGTGGGCATGGTGCTCTACGGCTATTGCCCGGGCACGGCGATCGCGGCGGCGGCCGGGGGCAGCGTGCATGCGCTCGTGGGCATCGCGGGCCTGCTCGCGGGCGGTGTGCTGTATGCGTTCAGCTTTCCCTGGGTTGCGAAAAACATCCTGCCGGTCGGCGCGCTGGGTAAGGTGCGGCTGCCCGATGTTACCGGCGTGCCGGCGGCGGTATGGTTCGTCGCGCTGGTGGCGATCGCGGGCACGACATTCTTCCTGGTCGAGCGGTTCGAGCAGCGGCGGCAAGCCGCGGCCTGACGGGCGGCGTCGACGTGGAGTGGGTGCGCCGCCGGGGCGTGCCGTGCCGCGTTGCGCTTGCGGCGGCGGACGGGTTCAGCCGCACTGGCGTGGCGGTCGGTTTCGTCCGCCCCTCGAAGCGATACCCCCTGAACCCTGTTGTTGTCATGAAACTCCGTCCGTTGCGTGCGTGCGTTCTGCTCGGAAGTCTGCTCGGCGTGTGGCTCGTGTCGCCCGCCATGGCGGCCGCGAACCGGCCCAACATCGTGCTCGTGATGGCCGACGACCAGGGCTGGGGCGAGACGGGCTACAACGGCCACCCGCACGTGAAGACGCCGGTGCTCGACGCGATGGCGAAGTCCGCGCTGAAGCTCGAGCGGTTCTACTCGGGCGCGCCGAACTGCACACCGACGCGCACGAGCGTGATGACGGGCCGCAACGCCAACCGCTCGGGGGCGTTTGCGCCCAACTGGTCGACGCGGCCGGAGGAGATCACGCTGGCGCACATCCTGAAAGCGGCAGGCTACCGCACGGGGCATTTCGGCAAGTGGCACATCGGCGCGGTGAAGGCGGAATCGCCGGTCAACCCGCGGCGCATGGGCTTCGACGAGTATCTGTCGCACGACAATTTCTTCGAGATGCACCCGGTGTTGAGCCGCAACGGTGCGCCGCCGGAGCGGCACGAAGGCGAGAGCTCGGAAATTGTCGCCGCGGCGGCGGCGAAGTTCGCGCGCCAGGTCGCGGCCGAAGGGAAACCGTTTTTCATCGTGCTGTGGTTCGGCTCGCCGCACGGGCCGTATTCGGGGCTCGAGAAGGATGTCGCGCTCTACCGCGATCTCCCCGACGAGCAGTTGCGGCTGCGTTTCGCGGAGATCACCGCGATGGACCGCGCGCTCGGCCAGTTCCGCGATGTGCTGCGCGAACTTGGCCGGCGCGAGGACACGCTGCTCTGGTATAACTCCGACAACGGCCTGCCGCCCGACGTGCCCGGATTCGACGGCGGGTGGCGGGGGAGGAAGGGCTCGATCTACGAGGGTGCCTTCCGGGTGCCGGCCATCGTCGAGTGGCCGGCGGTGATCCGCGCGCCGCGCGCTTCGGCGGTGGCCGCGGTGACTTCCGATATTCTGCCCACGGTGCTCGATCTGCTCGGGCTCAAGCACCCGGCGCCGGCGCGGCCGCTCGACGGCGTGAGCCTTGCGCGGATCGTCCGCGGCGAACCGATGACGGAGCGGCCTGCGCCGATCGGGTTCTGGAAATATCCCACGGGCGGTGAACGCGACAACGGTCGCTACATCCCGGAGGATGTGAGCCGCGGCACGACGCCGACGACGCGCAACCCCGCGATCGACTTCACCAACTTCAAGCATCCGGTTGCCCGAACGGAAAACTTCGGCGGCGAGGCCGCCTGGACGGACAACCGCTACAAACTCGTGGCGGGCGAAGGCGGACGCGCCAAGGCGCGCACCGAACTCTTCGACCTGCTCGCGGATCCCTACGAGAAGAACGACATCGCGGCGCAGCACCCGGAAATCGTGCGGCGGATGACGGAGCAGCTGCATGCCTGGCAGCGCTCCGTGGAGCGCAGCCTGACGGGGGCGGACTATGCGACGCGGTGAGTCGGGGAAAAAAGACGCAGCCATGACTCCGGTGAACCGACGCAACGAAACGAAACGCACCGTCCTCCGACGGGTGGGGTGGAGCTTGGGCGTGTTGCTGGCCGCCGTCGTGGCGACGGCGGCGGAACGGAAGCCGAACGTCATCCTCATCATGGCGGACGATCAGGGCTCGGTGGACCTCGGCTGCTACGGGGCGAAGGACCTCGTGACGCCGCACACCGATGCGCTGGCGGCGCGCGGCGTGCGTTTCACGCAGTTCTATTCGGCGGCGCCCGTCTGCTCGCCCTCACGCGCGGGGACGCTCACCGGTCGTTTTCCGGTGCGCGCGGGCGTGCCCGGCAACGTGGCCTCGCAGCGCGGCGGCCGCGGCGGGCTGCCGCCGTCGGAGGTGACGCTCGCGGAGATGTTCCGGGCGGCCGGCTATGCGACGGCGCACATCGGCAAGTGGCATCTCGGCTACACGCCGGAGACGATGCCGAACGCGCAGGGCTTCGATCATTCGTTCGGCCACATGGGTGGGTGCATCGACAACTACTCCCACTTTTTCTACTGGAACGGGCCGAACATCCACGACCTGCACCGCAACGGCGAGGAGGTCTTTCTCGACGGCCAATATTTCCCGGACCTGATGGTGCGCGAGGCCTCGGAGTTCATGGCGCGGAACCGCGAGCGGCCCTTCTTCATCTACTACGCGCTCAACACCCCGCACTACCCGTATCAGGGCGATGCGCGCTGGCTGGAGCGCTTCCGCGATCTGCCGTATCCGCGGAATCTCTACGCCGCCTTCCTCGCGAGCCAGGACGAGCGGCTCGGGCGGTTGTTTGCGCGCGTGGACGAGCTCGGGCTGCGCGAGCAGACGATCGTCGTTTTCCAATCGGACAACGGCTACTCGACCGAGGAGCGGGCCCATTTCGGCGGCGGCCGGTCGGGTCCGTATCGCGGTGCGAAATTCAGTCTCTTCGAGGGCGGCATCCGGCTGCCGGCGATCATCGCCTGGCCGGGCCGGTTGCCGGCCGATGCGGTGCGCGGGCAGGTCGCGCACACCGTCGATTGGCTGCCGACGCTGGCCGAACTGGCGGGCGTCCCGGTGCCGGCGGTGCCGCTCGATGGCCGCAGCCTGGTCCCGGTATTGCGCGACGGGCAGGCGCCGAGTCCGCATGCCGGCCGCGCGCTGCACTGGCAGGTCGGTCAGGGCCGCAACGCGGAGTGGGCCGTGCGCGAAGGCGACTGGAAGCTCGTCGTCAACTCGCGCGACACCGCGGCGGGTGACGCGGAGCGGAATCGCGTGGCCTTGTTCCTTGCCAATCTCCGCGACGATATCGGGGAGACACGCAATCTGGCCGAGCAGCATCCCGAGGTGGTGGCGCGGCTCCGTGAGCTGCACGAGCGCCATCTGCCGCCCGCGCTCGCGGCCGAGGCGTCCGAGCCCGCGCGGAAGCGCGCGCAGGACTGATGCCTGCCGCGTGGCGGGCGCGGACTCAACTTCCCGCCTCCCAACTCCTCCCTTCCTTCATGTCGTTCCGCTCCCTGCTCCGCCTGCTGCCTTTGTTCCTCTCCGCCTGCGTCGTGGCGCAGGCGGCCGCGTCACGTCCGCCGAACGTGATCGTCTTCATGGCCGACGATTTCGGCTACGAGTGCGTGACGGCGAATGGCGGCGAATCCTACGCGACGCCGCATCTCGACCGGCTCGCGGCGACCGGCATGCGTTTCGAGCAGTGCCACGTGCAGCCGCTCTGCACGCCGACGCGCGTGCAGCTGATGACGGGGCTGCACAATGTCAGGAATTATCTCGAGTTCGGCGCAATGGATCGGAAGGCGACGACCTTCGGCCATCTCTTCAAGCGCGCCGGCTACGTGACGGGGATCTGCGGCAAGTGGCAGCTCGGCGCCGAGCCGGGCTCCGCGCAGCATTTCGGTTTCGACGAGTCGTTTCTCTGGCACCACACGCGCCGCGCGTCGCGCTACGCGAATCCGGGGATCGACCGCAACGGGGTGCCGCAGGATTTCTCCAACGGCGAATACGGGCCGACGCTGATCAACGATTTCGCGCTCGATTTCATCACGCGGCACAAGGAGCGGCCGTTCTTCCTCTACTATCCCGAGATGCTCACGCACGGGCCGTTCCAGCCCCCGCCCGACCGGCCGGACTACGATCGCAAGGGTGGCGAGCGGGGTAATCAGAACGTGCGGAATTTCCCCGCGATGGTGGCCTACATGGATCAGCTGGTGGGGCGCGTCGTGGCGAAGCTCGACGCGTTGGGGCTGCGCGAGAACACGCTCTTCGTCTTCCTCGGCGACAACGGTTCGCCGCGGGAGATCACGTCGCGGTTCAAGGGCGCGGAGTATGCGGGCGGCAAGGGCACGCCCGGTGCGCGGGGCACGCACGTGCCGCTGATCGTGAACTGGCCGGGCCGGGTGCCGGCGGGCGCGGTGAACCGCGATCTCGTTTCGAGCGTTGATTTCCTGCCGACGATTTGTGCGGCCGCCGGGATTGCGCTGCCGAAGGATCTGCCGCCGGACGGCCGCAGCTTCTGGCCGCAGCTCACCGGGCAGAAGGGCGAGCCGCGTGAATGGCTTTATGCGTGGTATGCGCCGGACGGCGGCGCGAAGGCGGTGCATGAGTTTGCCCGCACGCAGGCCTACAAGTTGTATCGCAGCGGCGCGTTTTACGATCTGGCGCAGGATCCGATGGAGAAACGCGCGCTCGCGGTCGCGGACCTCACCGGCGAGCCGGCGAAGGCGGCACGCACGCTGCAGGCGGTGCTCGATCAGTATGCCGAGGCGCGTCCGCGGGAACTTCTGGAGCCGCGGGTCACCGCCAAGCAGGCGAAGAGGGCGGGGAAGGCGGAAGGGAAGCAGAAGCAGTGAACTTTGAACTCCGGCGGCATGGGATGGGTCGGCGGGGCGCGTCCTGGCGGCCGGGGCCGGGAAGCAGGGGATGACGACGTCGATCGGCAGCGCCGCGGCGGTGTTGCGGTGGGTGCGGGAAAGCGCTGGCATGGCCGCACTCCCTCGGGTGTCGGTGCAATGACGCTTCTCCCCTTTCGCGTGCTGGTTTTCTTCGGCTGGCTGTGCGCCCACGCTGCGGCCCAGGAGTCGGTCGCGGACCTCCTGCAACGCGGCCTGGCGAAGCACCGCGACAAGGATTTTTCCGGGGCGATCGCGGTTTTTTCCCAGGCCATCGCGTTGGAGCCGAACAACGCGCTGGCGTTCCACACCCGCGGTGCCGCGCACGCGGCGGCGAATGACTTTCAGCGTGCGATCGCGGACTTCACCCGGGCGATCGAGCTGAACCCCACGTGGCCGCAAGCCTTCCGCAGTCGCGCGACCGCCCGCATGAAGGCCAACGACCTCGCGGGTTGGACCGCCGACACCGACCGGGCGAAGGAGCTGGAGTTGGCGGCGCGGAGTCAAACGGACAGCTCCTTCGCGGGCAGGCCGCCGGCGGCGATCTGGGCACCCGGACCGGCGAAGCCCACGGACCCGGCCGCCGCCCAGCTGCTGCTCCGTTCGGCCGCCCGCAACGCCACGGGTGACGCCAAGGGGGCGGGCGCGGATCTGGACGAGGCCGTGGAGCGCTGGCCCGCTGAGGCGCGGGTGCACGCGGCCCGGGGCCAGTTCCGGTTCAGCCGTGGCGACGGCTCCGCCGCGCTCGGGGATTTCGAGCGCGCCCTGCAACTCGACCCGAACCTGACCGAGGCCCGGATCTACCGCGCGTTCATCATCACGCGGCTGGGAGATGTCGCGGGTGCGCTGGCGGAATACGACTGGCTCATCGCGCACCAGCCGAGTTCGCCAGCCGGCTACTGGGGCCGGGGGGATCTGCGCCAGGAACTCGGCGATTATGGCGGCGCGATCTCCGATTACACGGCGGTGCTCGGGGCGCAGCCGACGCACGCCAAGCTCTACGTCAACCGCGGCAACGCGCGCCGGGTGCTGGGCGAGCAGGCGGAAGCGCTCAAGGACTACGGTCACGCCCTGCGCCTCGACCCGGCGGACGACGCGGCCTGGTGGAACCGGGGGGTGGCACGGGCCCGTGCGGGTGACGCGGCGGGGGCGATCGCGGATTTCGACGAATGCCTGCGGCTCAAACCCAATCACTTCCTCGCGCAGCTCGACCGGGCCCGCGCGCGGATCGGACTTGGTCGGACGGCCGAGGCCTTGGCCGATCTCGATCGGGCCCTGAACGCCGCGCCGCGTCAGCCCCTGCTGCTCTACGCCCGGGGATTGGTCCTCGATGCGCTCCGCCAGCCCGCGGCGGCGGTCGCCGATTTCACTGCCGCCATCGCGCAGGAGAAGACACTCAACGGCCATTACCACCAGGCACGAGCCGCGGCGCGGGCCGCCGCCGGCGACCTGAACGGCGCGGAGGAGGATCGACGGCTGGTGCGCAAGGCCGCCGCCGCCCTCAGTCTCATGGCACTCTCCCGCCTCGCCAGTGAGAACGGCCGCAACGCCCTCGGTCTGCTCGACGACGCCATCGAACTCGATCCGGAGACGGCCGACCATTACGTCCAGCGCGGGAAACTCCACCAGCGCTTCGATCGCCACGCGCAGGCCGTGGCCGATTTCTCGCGGGCCTTGGAGTTGCGGCCGGACTTGAGCGAGGTGTCCGCCGCCCGCGCCGAATCCCTGCGCCGTCTCCAGCCGCCGGTCGCCCGCCGGGTCGCGGAGAAGTCGAATCCCGCGCCGGCAAAGTCCGGCTCCGCGACCAAGCCGGGCGCAGCCTCCGGGCAAATCCCGGCCCTGCAGCGCACGTTTCTGGAGAAACAGATGAAGGGCGATTTCCCCGGGGCGCACGCGGGCTACAGCGAGGTGATCCGGCAGCACCCCGGCGAACCTTCGGCGTTTCTACGACGCGCGACGATGAACCTTCTTCTGGAGCGCACCGGCGAGGCGGTCGCCGACCTTGATCGGGTGCTGGAACTGGATCCGCCTGCCAACCTGCGCAGTTTTGCCCTGATGCTCCGCGGCGTGGCCCGCCAGGTGCAGGGCGACTGGATAGCGGCCGTCACCGACTTCGAGGCCAGTCACGCCGCCGTGCCCAACCTCCCGCCCAAGACCCGCTTCTTCCGCCACCATCTGCTCCCGCGCCTGGGTCGGCGGGACCCCGGCGCGGGTCTTGCGGCAGTCACCGCGCGCATCGACCAGGAGTGGCTCCGGCTGCTGGGCGGCTACCTTGAGGGCGGAGTGACGGAAGCCGACCTCCTGGCGCGCACGGACGAGGGGGATCCCAACGCGATCGTGCGCCGTCGCAGCGCGGCCTATTACCACATCGGGATGACCCAGCTGCGGGAGGGGCGCCGGGAGCGGGCGCGCGAATTTTTCCAGCGCGCCCTCGCGGTGGACATGACCCTCGGTCTCGCGAGCGAGGAACGGATCGCCGAGCGCGTTCTGGCGCGGGCCGAACTGGCGCGCCTGACCGTGCCGTGAACCCGCGCGCCTCGTCTCAAGGCCGCGCGGTCGCGGCGCCGGGATTTCCGCCCCATCGGGCGAGCAGGTCCGGATCCTGCGTCTTCTCTGCGAGCAACCGTCCGGCGCGCTCGGTCATCTGATTCCCCGCAAAGCGGCTCGTCATCACGGCCAGTTCGGTTTTCGCCAGGTCGACCCGGTCCAGCGCTACCAGTGCCTGGATGCGAAACCAAAGGTTCTGCGCCTCCAGCGGCCGATTGACGCAGCAGGCCCGCGCGGAGTTCAGAAAGGGGAGCGCTTCCGCAGGCCGATGGAGCAACACGAGGTCGCGGCCGAGCGCATGATTCAGGCCGCAGTGGCTGCCGTCGAGGGCGAGCCCCTTGCGGTAGTGCACACCGGCCTGCTCAAGCAGCTTGGGGTCGTGGTTGCCGTGTTTCCATTGTGACCAGTAACAGTCGCCGAGCAGGGCGAAGACGGTGGCATCGGGTCGGCGCTGCAGGGCGGATTCGAAGAGCGAAATGGCGGTGGCATACTGCCGGCCTTCGAGTGCGGCGATCGCCTGGGCAACGAGGCGATCCGCGGAATTGTCGTCGGGGGAGGCGGACGCGGAGCGATGCCCGCCTGGCGTCGATCCGGGTCGGCCGCACCCGAGTTGAAGCAGGGTAACGAAAGTAAGGACAGCCACGGTCAACGCAGTCCGAGATGGAGGAGGTCGCATGCGAGGTGGCGTCAGGGGTGGGTGGGGAAACTTTGCGGCGGCGCGGCGATGGCCCGCCGCCGCGGAGCGCAGCGGGGCTTGGGGCGGAGCTTACGGCGCCGTGGGCGCGGGCGACTTTTCCCGGCCGCCGAGGCCGAGGAAGAAGACGATGATGGCGCAGATCGTCATCGAGCCGGCGAGGAAGTAGAGGCCGCCGACGAAGGAGCCGGTCACGGTCTCGATTTTGCCGAGCATGTAGGGGCCGAGCTGGCCGCCGAGGTTGCCGATGGAGTTGATCATGCCGATGCTCGCCGCGGCCGCCGTGTGCGAGAGGAAGAGATACGGCATCGTCCAGAACGCCGGGTGGTAGGCCTTGAGCCCGCCGAGCGCGAACATGAAGCAGGCGATCGTGAGCCAGAGGTGACCGCGGGTGAGCGGCGCGAGCACGAGGGCGACCACGGCGATGAGGATCGGCACGATGGTGTGCCAGCGGCGTTCCTTGGTGCGGTCGGAGTTCCATCCGACGAAGAGCTGGCCGCCGAGCGCCATGAACGCGGGCAGGGTCGTGAGCCAGGCGAGCTGCGTGTATTTCAGCTGATACCAGGAATCGAGGATGCTCGGGAGGAAGAAGACCACGCCGTAGCTGCCGGTGACGGTGCAGAAGTAAGCGAGCGAGAGCAGCGCGACTTTCGGGTGCCGCAGGCCGCTCCAGAGCGACATATGTTCCTTGGCCTTGGGCTTGTCGCGGGCGAGCTCGGCTTCGAGGGCGGCGCGTTCCTCGTCGGTGAGCCAGCGGGCGTCGCGCGGCCGGTCCGGCAGCAGGAAGAGAATCACAAGGCCCAGGAATACGGCCGGGAGGCCCCACGCCACGTAGACCCACTGCCAGCCTTTGAGCCCGAGGAAGAGCGGATGCTGCACGACCACGCCGTTGATCACCTCGGTGGTGCCGGGCTTGAGCATGAGCGCGCAGATGGGCGGGGCGATCACCTGGGCGACGGGGGTGGCGATGAAGAAGAGGGCGAGGGCCTTGCCGCGGTCGCGGGCGGCGAACCAGTGGGAAAGAAACACGAGGACGCCCGGGAAGAAGCCCGCTTCGGCGAGGCCGAGCAGGAAGCGCACGGCGTAGAACTGAAACTCCGCCACGCCGAGCTGTTTGCCGAAGGTGGCGTGGATGGCGTTGACGCACCACTCCGAGATGCCGAGCGGCACGCCGACGAAGGCGGTGAGCGACGCCATGATTCCCCACGTGACCATGATGCGGCAGAGCCACAGGCGTGCGCTCCAGCGCTCGACGATCACGGAGCCCGGAATCTCGAGCAGGAAGTAGCCGAGGAAGAAGATGCCGGCGCCGAAACCGATCACGGCGTTGTCGAAGCCCGGGAGGTCCTTGGTCATCGTGAGCTTCGCGAACGCGACATTGGCGCGGTCCACAAACGCGATCACGTAGGCGAGAAAGAGGATCGGCAGCAGCCGCCAGTAGGCCTTGGCGCGGGCGGAATCGAGGGGCGACTTGGGAGACGGGGACGACATGGGCGTGGGGCGGAGCCGGCGGGCGCCGACGGGGTGGGCGGGTTGTAGCTTCGAAGCGGTCCGTGGCGAGGGCGGAAACAGGCGAAAAGGCAGGAATGCAGAAGCCTGGAAGCCGGGAAACAGAATCCCCGCGGCGGGGATGGGATCGTGGCTTGCTGGATTCCGCGTTCGGCTGGATCGAAAGGTTCGATCCCGGCGTCCGGCGAAACTTTGGCTTCGGTCGGGCCGGCGCTTGACCGTGGGCGGGCGGCGGGTCGAGGTTCGCGCCCGTGCCGATGCCGCGCCCGTCGGTCCGGTGTCGGGCACGGATCACGCTTACCCTTACCGCATGCATCTCTTCGCGACCACTTCGGCCCCGGCGTTGACCGTCGGACCGTTTCTCCTGCTCGGGCTGGCGGTGCCGGTGATCCTGCTGGGTGAGGCGTTGGCGCGCCGGATCGGCTGGGTGCGGCGCTCGAACATCCCGCCCGCGATCCTGGGCGGGCTGCTGGTCGCGACGGGATTGCTGGCGCTGGCGGAGTGGGCGCCGGGCCGGCTCGCGATCCAGGGCAATTCCGGCAGCGCGTGGTGGCTGTGGCCGGTGTTGCCGCAGTGGGATTTCACGGCGCCGAAGTCGACGGATGTGGAGCGTCCGCTGCTGATCCTGTTTTTCACCTGCATCGGATTGAACGCGAGTTGGCGGCTGGCGCGGCAGGGTGGCGTGCCGCTGCTCATCTACCTCGGGCTCGCGGCGGCGCTCGCGGTGGTGCAGGCGGTGCTCGGCGGGGCGACGGCGTTTGCGCTCGGGCAGCCGCCCTTGCTGGG
>JACCDL010695950.1_pt1 | contig 18435 bp, 16 predicted proteins | sample 7441931 | NCBI WGS metagenome assembly JACCDL01 (sample SAMN15323437, study PRJNA562643) | freshwater metagenome | isolation source: river surface water | place: USA:Blue River Watershed | collected 2017-08-16 | reverse complement strand
GGAGAATCTAGTTGAAGGATATGCCTCCTTTAATTGCTGAAAGCGAGAAATATTGGGCCCAATTAATTGCATCGATATCAATACATCTGGTGCATTAGATAGGGCTAAAAGTTCTGCCTCTGCTATAGTGGCGCATTTGAATTTAGTGATTCCAGCATCTAATAGTAGGTCGTTTACCTCTTTTGTTTTGTGCGTTTTGATGTGTGGACGTAATCGAGTGGGGTTTCCGTCTACCATTTCGATGGCTTTGGCAATATTTCGCTTTACCCGATCTGGATAAACGAGTAGGCCTGGGCTCTCAAAAACGTCTAAATTGATCATAAAACGGCACGGTCTAAATGTACATACCCTCCATCTACGTGGATAATTTGTCCGGTGGTATGACTAGATTTGGGTGACAGTAGAAACGTAACCATATCACCTATCTCCTCTTTTGTGGTCATACGTTTGCCTAAAGGAATATTATTGGTAATGCTGGCTAATTTCTCGGTCGGATTATCCAATGTTTTTATCCATTTCTCGTACATGGGTGTAAAGCATTCCGCAACGATCACGGAATTAACACGAATCCCGAAATTTCTCAATTCTAACGCCCATTCTCTTGTCAAGGCATTTCTACCCCCATTGGATGCGGCATAGCCGGATGTATTTCCTTGACCGGTTTCAGCGGTTTTAGATCCAATGTTTACTATCGCTCCTTTGCTCTTTTTTAAATAAGGCAAACAAGCCTGAGCCATTAAATAATAGTGTGTCAGGTTCGCGTTGATGGATTGAATGAATTTTTCATAATTGCCTGATTCTAAACCCACTCCATCATTAAGTCCCGCATTATTCACTAGACCATCAATTTTACCAAACATGGTAGCAATCTTTTGTACCACCTCTGCACATTCTGAAGGATTACTCAGATCAGCGACAAATGAAAAAGCCTGTCCTCCAGTCGCCTGTATCTTTTCGATGCACAACCGATTATCCGCTTCATTTCTTCCCACTATAGCCACCATCGCAGATTCTAAAGCTAGTGACTCGGAAATTCCTTGTCCTATTCCTTTAGCGCCTCCCGTTACTATAATGACTTTTTCTCTTAATCCTAGATTCATAGTGTTTCTAATTGATAAAATTCAATCGCGTTGCCTTCGTAAATTTTTGCTTGTTCAGTGACACTTAAACCACTTAATTGGTTTTTGAATGTATTCACCCAACGTTCTAAGGTTGAATTTAGTAAAACAACGGGATAATCGCTTCCTATGAGTAATCTAGATGGGCCAAAAATAGCTAAGGCCACATCAATTATCTCATTTACCTGATCTTGAGTCCAGTTTTGATCACTAGCTTCTGTAACTATTCCCGATATTTTGGCAGAAACGTGATCTAAATCTTTAAATTCAGTAATCTGTTTTTTCCAGGTTGAGATATCGCCTGATTTAAGGGGAGCCTTCGCTAAATGATCTAAAACGATTCTTTGGTTATGGCAAGTTTGGCAAAAGGAAATAGCCGATTCGATCTGATGAGGATAGATTAATAAATCATAGCTCAAGTCAAAGCTAGCTAGCGCCTTAATCCCTCTGATGAATTCCTTTCGAGCTAGAAATGCGGGATCTTTTTCTCCTTGAACGATGTGCCTAAAGCCTTTTATTGCCTCGAATTGAGAGAAATAGGCTAAGCGATCTTCAATGTTTGTACTTTGGAGATCCACCCATCCTACTACACCTTGAATGAATTCATTTTGTTCAGCTAAGGATAAAAGAAATAAGGTTTCTTCCTCAGATGAGTCTGCTTGAACGGCTACACAACCGGTAAATCCATTCTCTCTAAAGAGACCTTCGCTGTAGGATGGATAATAATCTTTTCTGAGAACGGACATTTCAGGAGTAATCCAGGTGTCTCGTTCTTCGTAATAATTCCAAAAATGTTGATGCGAATCAATCATCCCTGATAGGCTACAGCTGTTTGTCTTTGTTCACCTATACCTTCCATTCCTAAGGTTACCACGTCTCCAGCTTTTAAATAGATCGGTGGATTAAATCCTAATCCCACACCGTGCGGTGTCCCAGTACTGATGACATCACCCGGTAAAAGTGTCATAAATTGAGAGATATAAGAAACGATTTGAGGAACATTAAAGATCAATTGGTTCGTATTACTCGTTTGAAACCGTTTCCCATTGACGTCTAACCACATAGAGAGTTGATGAACATCAGCAATCTCCTCTTTTGTCGCCAAGAATGGCCCTAAAGGAGCAAACGTATCACATCCTTTGCCTTTTGACCAGTTTCCACCTCTTTCTAATTGGTATTCGCGTTCGGATAAATCGTTGTGTAAACAATATCCAGCCACATATTCATAGGCGTCCGCTTCTGAAACATAAGAAGCTTTTTTACCAATAACGATGGCTAATTCCACTTCCCAATCCGTCTTAGTAGAGTTTTTAGGAATGATGATATCATCATTTGGACCCGATAAGGCGGTGGTACTTTTAAAGAAAAGAATAGGTTCTGTTGGGATTGTAGCTCCCGTTTCCTTCGCATGATCCGCATAATTTAATCCCACACAGACGATTTTGCTTGGTCTGGCTACGCAAGATCCTATTCTACCTGAGATTTTAGGGAAATCTTTAGCGTTCAATTTAGCAATGGCTGATAATCCTCCTTTTTCAAAAAAGGATTCATTGAAATCTGGAAAAATGGAGGATACGTCATAGTATTCTCCATTTTCATAAATGGCCGGTTTTTCTTGGCCTACAGCTCCTATTCTAGCTAATTTCATTTTATAATTTTTTAATAACGTCCCACATCGTATCAGCTAAGAATTGATTTCCTGCTTCATTCAAATGAACTCGGTCTGTTGTCAAAATGCCAGAAGCTTTGTTTTCGATATTATTTTTAGCCTCGTAATCCATAAATGCTTTACGAAGATCAATTAATTGCACGGAATTATCTTTCGCAATCTTTTTGATGATTTGGCTGTAAGCATTTAAGTCTCCGTCGTTTTCATTGCTGTTATCAAACTTTTCGCCAATCACGGTAGGTGTGCAGATAACTACTTGAGCATTAGCCTTTTGAATCTTCTTAATTAAAGCATTATAGAAGCGTTCAAACTTGTCAGCATCCGTTCCAGTACGGGATGTTGTCTTATGCCAAACGTCGTTAATTCCAATGTAGATAATCACTAGATTAGGATTCTTTGCAACCACATCGTCCTCGTGGCGTAGGTATAAATCATAGACTTTATTCCCTCCTATTCCAGCTCCAATTAATTCATATTGATTGGATAGACCTTGTGCGGCGATCATTTCGGTCATTTTGGTAATATACCCTGTCTTTCCTACTCCAGCTTGTGTAATTGAATCTCCGAAGAAAATAATGCGTTTAGGGCCATCCTTCTTAAATGAGCTTAAAGAGGTTCCCAAAATCAATAAAAGGCAAATCAGTTGTTTTTTCATAGGTTTAGTTGTTTAGATAAATGAATCCACCGTCAATGGGATAATCACAACCTGTGATAAATGCGGCTTCATCGGAACATAAATATAAAGCTAAATGAGCAATTTCTTGTGGTTGAGCCATCCGACCTATTGGTTGAGTGGCCGATAATTTGGCAAACATCTCCTCTTTATTATCTGGATAGTTTTTCGCGATAAAACCATCCACAAAAGGTGTATGAACCCTACCAGGTGAAATGCAATTACAACGAATCCCTTGGTGAATATAATCTTTTGCTACAGATTGCGTCATCGATTTAATGGCCCCTTTCGTCATTGAGTAACCAAAACGATCCGGTATTCCCACCGATGCAGCCACCGAAGCCATATTTAAAATCACCCCCGACTTTCGCTGAATCATACCTGGAATAAAGGCATACATGCAGTGATATGCCCCTTTCACATTCACATCAAAGATATTTTGAAAATCAGCTGGACTAGTTTTCTCCAAATTACCAATTTGTGGAATACCTGCATTATTCACCAAAATATCAATCGAACCTAATTCATTAGCTATAGCTTGAACTGATTCTATATTCGTTATATCCGCTAAATGCAAGGTGATATCAGCTGGCAAGGGCTCTGCAGGGGTTTTCAAGTCAATCACATGTACTTCCGCCCCTTGTACTGAAAAGGTTAGCGCAATCGATTTTCCGATGCCTGAGCATCCGCCTGTGATGACGACTTTTTTTTGGGTTAGTTTGAACATAGTTATCAGTTATCAGTTGTCAGTTGTCAGTGGTCGGTAATCAGTATTCAGTAGTCCGGAGGGAATGAGTCCGAAGGTGTAAATAATATATCTCTACTCTATAATCTCTACTCTACTTTATTCTTTATTCTTTATTCTTTATTCTTTACAAGGATACCCCTCTCCTCCAGAACATAAAATCATCCTGTCCTAGATCCATGGCTTTTGTATTTATTTCTCCAGAAGCTAATTTAATAATGTATTCCAAAACTTCCTCTCCCATTAGTTCTACCGTTTTCTCACCCGAAATAATGGGGCCACAATTGATATCGATGATTTCAGGAAGTTTTTCAGCTAGCTTCGTATTAGTAGATAATTTGACCATTGGGCTGATTGGATTTCCTGTTGGAGTCCCTAATCCTGTCGTAAATAATTGAATGGTAGCTCCTGCACCTGCCATTCCGGTGGTCGCAAGGACATCATTTCCTGGTGTACAAACTAGATTTAAGCCCTTTTTCGTCACATACTGTCCATAACCTAACACGTCTTCAATTGGTGAAGATCCGGCCTTCTTAGCGGCTCCAGCTGATTTTATGGCATCAGTTATTAGCCCATCTTTAATATTACCAGGAGATGGATTCATGTCAAAGCCTGCTCCTACTAATGCAGCTCTACGCGCATATTCGCGCATTAAGAAACCAAAATTATCCGCAATTTCTTTTGTTACCGCCCTGTTTTGCAATTCCTGCTCTACACCACAAAGTTCAGGGAATTCAGCGATCATCACCGTTCCACCAAGACCTACCACTAAATCGGCCGTATGTCCGATGGCTGGATTGGCTGAAATACCGGAGAATCCATCTGAACCGCCACATTTAACCCCTACACGTAAGGCCGATAAAGGAGCTGGTTTACGCGTTTGTTTGTTGATTTCAACCAGACCTTTGAATGTTTGAAGGATCACTTCATTCAACATATTCTCTACCCCACTTCCTGTGTCTTGTTGTTGCTCAAAAATGTAAAGTGGTTTGGAGAAATTCGGATCTTTCTCTTTTAATTTTTCTTTAAATACTTCTATTTGAGAGTGTTGGCATCCCAGGCTTAGCACAGTAATACCTCCTACGTTCGGGTTCAAACAATAACCCGCTAATAGAGCGCACAAATTTAGAGAATCATCTTTGTTCTCGCCGCAGCCACTTTCATGCGTTAAGAACTTGATTCCGTCGACATTAGGGAATTGAGCTGATTTGTGAACTAAAACGGATGCCGTTGAATCAGTATCAATTTCGAGTGGTTTACCTTCGGCTAATTGGGCCCCTAATTGTTGTACTTTCTGAGTAAAGGGATCTAGTTTTTGGAAACCTAACCCATTTAAAAACGCATTCTTTAATAATTCAATGTTTCTGTTTTCACAGAATACGAGTGGAATAACTAGCCAATAGTTTTGTGTACCCACTTGGCCATCTGCCCTGTGGTAGCCATTGAATGTTCGATTTTGGAAGGCAGATACATCGGGTGCTGTCCAATGATAATCCTCTTGTTTGCCTTTGAAATCGGTAGCAGCATGATGCAGATTAAACGTATGAATCAATCCACCTTTAGGTATATCTTGACTGGCAAGTCCCACTAATACACCATACATGGTTGCTTTTCCATCCTTTGCAATTGCCTCAGTGGTGAATTTGTGTTTTGCTGCAATATCATCCTGCAATGTAATTTGATTCCCATGGTGGTTAATCACGGTACCCTTAGGTAGATCTTGTAGGGCTACTAATAAGTTGTCTGTGGGGTTGATTTGTAAATACGTTTTACTCATGATGTTAGGCTAAATATATTTTTGGCTAGTACCCATTTTGTGCCTTCTGGCGTTCCGGGTATTAATTTTTGATAACTTGACATTAAGTTTTCCCAAGCCTGCACCTTAGGATTATTAGTATCTAATTCTTCTTTTTTGGCAAAACTAAACGACTCATTTGCTATAATTTCCATACATAGTCGGTTTTCAAAGCGAAACATCTTCATCGATTTTATACCGGATTCAAGTATACTCTTTTTGATTTCTTCAGGTATGGGTTCATGGTACTTCTCATATTCCCGAATCAATTCTGGATCGTTTTTCAAGTCAAGAAATAAGATAAATTGTTGCATTAGTCTTTAATTTCAAATCCTTTAAAAGCAAAATAGATAATATAAGCAAAGCACAATAAAGGAATGCCCAAGGCTGCAGCAGTACTTATTTTGAACAAGGAGGCAGTTAGCGGAGGAACGATGGCACCTCCCACAATGGACATGATGATTAAGGAAGACGCTAATTTAGAACCGTCACCTAAGCCTTTACAGGACAAAGCGAAAATGGTTGGAAACATGATTGATTGAAAGAAATAAACAGCGATTAAGGCAATCAGTGCCGCTAACCCTCCTCCAAACATAGCAACAGCCACTGATACTACCGCTCCGATTGCATACACACCTAATACTTTATTGGAGGCAATTTTCCCCATTAAATAAGTACCTAAGAAACGACCTAGTAAAAATAAAATAAAGGCAAATGAGGCATGGAAACTAGCGATTTGTGTAGGACTCATCGTGTCTGAGATTTGGTAGATCTTATCCACAATCCAAAGATTATCATCTTTAGCTAAGTCCAATTTTAAATCTACAAAATTTCCCCAAAGGGAGACTTGTGCTCCAACATTCAAAAATTGAGCTAAAATGCCTAATACTAAATGTTTTCGCCTTAATAAGCCAGTAATAGTAACTTTCTCATTTGACTCCTCAGCAGACTGTAATTCAGGCATTTTGGTAAAAACAAATAAGACAGCTACTAAAGCCACAACGATACCAATGATTATGTAGGGCATTTGTACGGATGCTGCTTGGCTCACTCGAATGGCTTCTGCTTCAGCAGCTGGAAGCGCTTGAATCATTTCACGTGTATATTCCTTTTCTGAAAAGATAAATAATCCTCCGATGATAGGCCCAAGTATGATGCTCATTCCATTAAAGGATTGAGCTAGATTTAATCGAAAGTCCCCTTTCTCTGGATCGCCTAATACGGTTACATATAAATTTGCTGCCGTCTCTAGGAATGCAATACCAGCTGCAATTAGGAATAACGCAATTAGGAAAAAGCTATACATGCGAATTTCAGCTGCTGGATAAAATAGAAAAGAACCGGCAGCATAGAGGATTAATCCCATAAGGATACCAGCTTTATACCCCATTTTTTTCATTACATAACCAGCTGGTAGAGCCATGGCAAAATAGCCAAAATAAAAGGCTGTTTCAACGATGTTAGCTTGCCAGCGTTGTAAATCAAGGGCCGTTTGGAATTGTTTTACTAATGAGCCATTTAAACTATTAGCAAGGCCCCATAAAAAGAATAAACTGGTTACTAAAATAAAAGGAATCGTGTAGGAAGTTGATTCCGAATTTTTTAATGTAGGTTGATCATCATTTAGAGGTAAAGCCATATGGAATTTTCATATAAAAGTAAAAACACAGCATAATTTACCTCCTTTTATTTAATTTTAACGCAAACCTAATTTACATAATGAATAAAGTACTTTCCTGCCTCCTATTATTGTTTAGTATCAGCCTTTCAGCTCAGATTAAATCGCCTGAAGAATTTTTAGGTTATCCTATAGGTACTAAATTCACCTATCATCATAACATTGTAGCATACAGTCGTTATTTAGCTTCCCAAAGTAATGGATTAGCCCAATGGCAGGTCTATGGTCAAACCAATGAAGGCCGTGAGCAAGGTCAAATGATTATTGCAAATCTTCCTGCAGGAATTAGCCTGGAGCAAGTTCAACAAAATCACCAAAAACGAATCCTAGGGGAAAAAGCAGATTCTACTCTCCCAGTTATTATCAATTTATCATTCAATGTGCATGGTAATGAAGCTGCCGGAAGCGAAGCTGCTTTGAATACGTTATATGCCTTGATTGCAAAACCCAATAGATCTATTCCTTATGTCATTTTAATCGATCCTTGTATTAATCCAGATGGACGGGATGCCTATGTAACCCAATACAATCGCCGTAATTTTATTTTGGGAGGAAATGCTGATCCCAATGACCAGGAGCACTATGAAGGAATAACCTCGGGTCGTTACAATCATTTTTCATTTGATTTAAACCGGGATTGGGTTTGGCAGACTCAAAAAGAGACACAGCAACGCTTAAAGTTTTATCGTTCTTGGATGCCTATGATGCATGCTGATTTTCATGAGCAAAGTTTCCAGCATTCGTATTATTTCCCTCCGGCAGCAAAGCCTTATTTAAATTTTATTGCACAATCGACTAAAGATTTGCAAGAAAGCGTAGGCCGTTCTTTTTCGAAGCTTTTTGATGAAAAAAAATGGCCTTATTTTACTTCTGAGGTCTATGACTTATTATATCCTGGCTATGGTGATACTTATCCCGTTCTAAATGGTGCGTTAGGTATGACTTTAGAGCAAGGAGGAATTAGAGGTGGATTAATTTCTGCCAAGAGTGATGGTGATACGATCTCTTTGGTAGATCGAGTGAAACATCATTCAGCTTTGGCCTTAAATTTAGTAGAATGGTCGCTTACAAACTCAGAAAGCTTAAAAGATTCTTTTTATGGTGTTCTTGATAAGTCTAGAACGAATCCTGCAAATAAGTATGCCTACTATTTTGTCCCTGAAGAAGAATTAGTGAAAGCTCAAGACTTTAAGCAATTGTTGATTAAAAATAATATATCGTTCTCCTATACAGATGTAGTAAAAAGTGTTCCAGCCTATGAATACACATCCATGAAGCAGGTAGCTATTCCTTTAAATAAACATGGTTTACTCATTTCATCAAAACAACCATCGGCACCTTTGATTCAGGCTTTATTGGATCCGACAATCGCATTAGAGGATTCTCTAACCTATGATATAACGGCGTGGAACTTGTTTCAATTAAATGGATTGAAAGCATTTGGACTAAATGAGAATGTTTTTGGCCCATCTAAGTATCAAAATGAAGTAAAGCAGTTCCCCTTAAATGAGAAGAAATTAGCGTATCAATTCACCATTGTTGATTATAAATCAAGTCAAGAATTAATTAAATATGCTATTGACTTGGGCGCTATAGTGACCTATAATGATGCGTTGAATAAGTCGGGAATTGTTACGATTACTAGTTTAAAATTAACTGATTTACAGAGAGCTGAATTATTAAAGTTTGCATCGAATAGATCTATTCAACTTTCTAGTTTAGATTCGTTTAAATCATCGGATAATTTTGATCTAGGTTCTACTCATTACAAATCTGTTTTTGTTCCCAAAATTGCAGTTGTAGTAGATCCTGCAAATGATGTAAATCAACAGGGTGAACTAGCTTATTTTTTGACTCAGAAATACGGATTCAAACCTGCCTTTATTCCATCAAATCAATTGTTTAGGTCAAATTTATTTCACTATACACACCTTATTTTCCCTGATGGAAAGCATGGTGCCCTATCCAATACGAATTCGATCCTTTTGATGGATTGGGTAAAGAAAGGTGGAAAACTGATACTTATGGAGGGAGCACGTAAAATTATAGAAGATAAAGATTTAGTAGCAAAAGAGGATACAGCTAAACACACTTCTACTTATGCGATGCGTGAAAGAGCTGAATTGTCCAATACAACCTCTGGAAACATGTTACAAGTGGAAGTTGAGAAGACACATCCATTGGTATTTAGAATTAATGAAAACTCCATGTATATCTTAAATCAGACTTCTGATTTTGTTAAGCTTCCAAAAGATTTTACTCCAGTTCTTAAGACATCATCTAAGCCCACTATCATGGGGTTTGTAGGATCAAATAAAAAAGCTCAGTTAGCTAATTCTTTGTTATTGGGTGTAAAAGAAATGGATAAGGGTAAAATTATTTGGTTTGGCTTTAACCCTTTATTCCGGGCAATTCCTAATCAAGGTCAAACCATTTTTGAAAATTTATTTCTTTATTCTGAATTCTAATGATTCGATTTACGCTACTTTTTGCCTTATTAAGTACTTCCATTTTCGCTCAAAAGGTTAGTCCTGTCTATCCTATCCCATCTGCAAAACAATTAGCTTGGTCGGAGTTGGAGTATTATGGCTTCATTCATTTTAATATGAACACCTTTACGAATGTGGAGTGGGGTGAAGGGAAAGAAAGTCCTTCTTCTTTTAATCCGAGCGCCTTAGATTGTAATCAATGGGCTCGAATCGCTAAGAAGGCAGGAATGAAAGGATTAATTTTGACGGTAAAGCACCATGACGGATTTGCACTTTATCCTTCTAAATATACCACCCATTCAGTAGCTAAATCACCATGGAAGAATGGGAAGGGCGATGTAGTTAAAGATTTATCTCAAGCTTGCATGAAGTATGGGTTAAAACTCGGAATCTATTTATCGCCTTGGGATCGTTTTCATCCAGATTATGGTACAGATAAGTACAATCAGGTGTATGCCAAAATGCAGGAAGAGCTATTAACTAATTATGGTCCTATTTTTGAGTTTTGGTACGATGGAGCTAATGGAGAAGGTCCAAACGGGAAAAAACAAGTGTACGATTGGCCTCTCTTTCATTCCATGGTCAATAAATACCAACCGAATGCGGTTCAGTTTTCAGATGCGGGACCAGATATTCGTTGGGTAGGTAATGAAAGAGGGTATGCTTACGACACCATGTGGAGCCCTATTTTACGTGACAAAATCTACCCAGGATGTCCTGACTTTGATAACTATAGAAATGGTCAAGAGAATGGAACGCATTGGGTTTCCCCAGAAGTAGATGTATCTATTCGTCCAGGCTGGTATTATCACCCTGATCAAGATGATAAAGTGAAAACACCGGATTCATTGTTAAAGATTTATGTAGCATCCGTAGGGCGCAATGCTAATTTATTATTAAATATTCCGGTTGATACACGTGGATTGATTCATGAAAATGATTCAGCCTCTTTGATGGGTTTTGCAGCTATTCGGGCTAAATCGCTTGTTAATCTTTTAAAGGGTAACTCGTTAGATCCCTTGTTTGATGGAAAGAATTCCACTTTTTGGATGGCATCCGATAAGAATAGTTTGATTAAAGTGGGTTTGAATAATGCCCCCAAAGTTAATACCATTATGCTCCAAGAACCAATCGCTTTAGGACAGCGAGTAGGCAGTTTTGAAGTAGAATTAGTGGATGATGCGGGAAGAAAGGAAGTGATTAGAGCAGGTACGATAGGCCATAAACGTATGATTACATTTAAGGAGCGTAAATTAAAAAGCTTCCAAATTAGATTCACATCTTCTCGGGGGAAGGTGTTAATTTCTAATGTAGAAGCTTATCGTATTATTTCAACACATAACGAACCGCTTTTCCTGTAAAAGTAAATCCATTAGCTGTCTGCGTACTATAAACCGTATATTTTACGTCAACTAGAGCCGTAGCTCCTAGGTCCATCGCCTTTTCGACCATCAAGCGTAATATCTCCTGCTTTTTATCCTGGTGATTACCTCTGTAAAGCATTTTTCCATTTTGTGTCTGATTATTCTCTAATGGAACCTCACCTGACATTTTGATTGTTTCGATTTCCTCGAAGCTTGACTTCGGGGTTTCATTGAAATATACTACATCAATATCGTATTTAACGGGAATTTCGAAACCCAAACCATCATGGCGCTCGACTCCACCGTTTTTAAAATCATTCGAATAATACGATGACGGCTTAACATGTTTAGAACATCCAACCACTCCTACTATAAGAAGTAGCTTACATGCTTTCTGAATCATAGATCAATACTTTATCCCAAAGGTGGGCACAATTTTTAATGAATTCTAAGTGGATAGGGGCTGTTTGGTAATAATCATGACCCTTCTCCTCTTCAAAAGTAGTTAATAAGCAATAATCATAGGAACGATCAATCACAGGACGATCTGTATTGGCAGGTTTTCCTACACTAAATACATCAACCGTTTCAATATCTGCAAGAGATTGAACACCGGCTTCAAATAAAGCGATATCCTCCTTGCTTAACCCCTTTTTTAACCAAAAATTTACAACGTGTACAAACATATATTATTTATTTAATCCTTCTTGTGAACTGATTTGAGCTAATTTATTTCCTAATTCTGGCGATGCACTTGCCAATGGCATACGTACCTGAGCCCCAAATAATCCTTGGTTCTCTAACAATTTCTTCACTCCCACCGGATTTCCTTCTTCATATAAATAAGGGTCTATGGTTAAGAATTTCCCTAATTCCTTAGAAGCTGATTTAAAGTCACCAGCTAAAGCATGATGGATCATGGTGGTAAATTGCTGAGGAAATGCATTCGCAATGACCGACATTACCCCTACGCCACCGATAGATATAATAGGTACTGCTTGAACATCATCTCCTGAAATTAACAGGAAGTCATCTGATTTATGGTAGACAATCTCCATACATTGTTCGATGATACAAGACGCTTCTTTAATTCCGATAATATTTTTATGTTCCGCTAGTTTTAAAACCGTTTCTGCTGACATATTAATTCCCGTTCTTCCCGGAATATTGTACATGATGACAGGAACTGGGCATGCATCAGCTATAGCCTCGTAATGAGCAATAACTCCTCTAGCGCTTGGTTTGTTATAATAAGGACAAACGGATAAAATAGCGTCAATCCCTTCAAAAGAAGTGTTTTTTATTTGAGATAGTAGCGAATCTGTATTGTTTCCACCTAAACCGTAAACAATAGGGAGATTCTTGATGTTGGCTTCTTGAATGGTTGAAACGATTTTTTTCTTTTCATCAGAAGTGGTGGTGGCAGATTCTCCCGTGGTTCCTTGAACGACTAAATAATCTACTCCACCTGCTGTCACGTGTTGAATTAATTTCTTAAGTCCATCCCAATTAATTGAACAATCTTCGTTCATTGGTGTAACTAAAGCTGGCGCAACGCCGTGAAATTTTGGTAATGATTGCATAATCTAAGAGAGGAGGGCTATAAACTCGTCCTCCGAAATAATTGGTATGGATAATGAATTGGCTTTTTCCAATTTAGCTGGACCCATATTTTCCCCAGCTACGAGGTAATCTAATTTGGCAGAAATACTGGAAACGACTTTGCCGCCGTTAGCGATGATTTTTGCTTTTAATTCATCCCGGTCGAAATGGGTGAACACTCCCGAAATTACAAAACTTTTGCCTTCTAGTGCGGTGGTTTCTAAAACTATTTCGTTTATTTCTTCAGAAAACTGCACTCCTGCAATTTTCAATCGCTCTAAAATTGCCTGGTTTTCTTGGTTTTCGAAAAACGAAAGAACACTCAAGGCAATCCGCTCCCCTATTTCTGGGACTGCAATTAATTCTTCTAAGTTAGCCTGCATTAAATTTTCCAAAGAATGAAAATGAATGACTAATTTTTCTGCAATAGTTGCTCCCACGTGTCTTATACCTAATCCAAATAATACTTGCCTAAATGGAATAGACTTAGAATTTTCGATACTAGCTAAAATGTTTTGTATCGATTTAGCTTGAAAACCCTCCAATCCAATGAATTTTTCGGCATTTAAATCATATAAATCTGCTACATTTTTAACAATCCCTTTCTCGAATAATAGATCTACTGTTTCGGTTCCTATATTCTCAATATTTAATGCCTTACGAGCGATGAAATGTTCAATCTTTCCTTTAATCTGAGGTGGGCAGCCTGTATCGTTTGGACAATAATGGTTCGCTTCTCCTTCTAGTCGAATTAAATTCGTATTACATGAGGGGCAAGTTGTAGGGAACACAAATGCTCTCCCCTCTTTGCGAACGGCTATATCCACACCCGTTATTTTAGGAATAATTTCTCCCCCCTTTTCAATAAAAACCATATCTGCTTCGCGTAAGTCTAGACGCTCCATCTCATTGTAATTGTGAATGGAAGCGCGTTTAATGACTGTTCCTGCTAAGTAAACAGGCTCTAAATTAGCAACAGGGGTTATATTTCCGGTTCGTCCTACTTGGTATGAAACGGCGTTGATACGTGTTCGTGCAATTTCAGATGGATATTTGAAGGCGATGGCCCAGCGAGGAGATTTGGCCGTAAAACCTAAACGTTCCTGCTGTCCAAAATCATTGACCTTTATGACAATCCCATCCGTATTCAAGGGAAGTTCGTTTCTTTTATCCGCCCAATCTTCTATATAAGTAAGTACCTCATCAATAGATTTGCAAACTCGATACGTAGGAGAAACACTAAATCCGACCGCCTTCAAATGCTCTAATGCTTCTGAATGGCTATTAAATGGATTTTCATTGCCTAAATAAGAATAGATAAAGCATTCCATCTTTCGCCGAGCTACCTCCGCAGAATCCTGCATTTTAAAAGTGCCAGAGGCTGCATTGCGGGGATTGGCTAAGGGTTGATCCCCTTTCGCTACCTTCTCTGCATTGATGCGATCAAAGGAAGTAATTGGCATATATCCTTCACCTCTAATTTCATAGGTCGTGGGTAAAAGAGTAGAATTAACCCGATTCGGCAAACTTTTAATGGTCTTCACATTAGCCGTGATGTCATCGCCTCTTGTTCCATCGCCTCTTGTTACCCCTTTGTGTAAGACGCCATTCGTATACCAAAACGACAGGGCAACCCCGTCAAATTTCAATTCACAAACATATTCGAAGGACTCTCCTTCTAAACCCTTTTTTACCCGCTCATCAAAATCCCTTAAATCACTTTCACTATAGGTATTTCCTAAAGAAAGCATAGGGAATTGGTGCGTAACGGATTTGAATTCTTTCGTGATAGTACCTCCCACTTTTTGTGTTGGGCTATCAGAGCGAGCGAAAAGTGGATTCTCGGTCTCTAATTTGATTAATTCAGCTAATAATTGATCGAAAGCCTGATCCGAAATTAGACTTTCATTTCTTTGATAATAAGCCTCATTGTAAAGATTGATCTTCTCAATGAGTTCATTCATTCGCTGATTAATATCCATAATCGAAATTAAAACTTAATTCATTTGGAATCAAGCGGGAAACAAGGTTTAGGAATATTTTATACCTTTGTCTTATGAGAAATTTGATCATCGCCCCTTCGGTTTTATCGTGTAATTTTTTGAACATTGGTTCTGAGGTTCAAATGTTGAATGAATCCGCTGCAGAATGGATTCATATAGATGTGATGGATGGGGTTTTTGTTCCCAATATTTCTTTCGGTTTTCCCGTGCTTGAGGCGATTAATAAAGTTGCGACAAAGGTTTTAGACGTTCACTTGATGATCGAAAAACCGGAGCAATATATTACGTCTTTTGCCAAAGCAGGTGCTAAAGTCATCACCGTTCACTACGAAGCTTGTCCTCACATTCACCGTATGATTCAGCAAATAAAAGATGCCGGTTGTTTAGCGGGTGTGGCCATCAATCCTGGTACGCCAGTTGAAGTTTACCAAGATATTATTGGTGATTTAGATTTGGCTTTAATTATGTCTGTTAATCCAGGTTTTGGAGGGCAAAAATTCATTCCTAATGCCATTGATAAAACAATACGTGTAGCTGATATGGCTACTAAAGCGGGTAATTCTACCTTGAAGATTGAAATAGATGGTGGTGTTACGATGGCAAATGCGGCTGATTTATATAATGCTGGCGCAAATGTATTAGTCGCAGGAAGTTTTGTTTTTGCTTCGGCTGATCCTAAGTCTACCATTGCTGAATTATTGACTGTAGCAAATTAATTAGATGGGTGTCAGAATCTGCATTTTGTTGATTTTTGTGTCCACCCTTACTTTAGCTCAAAAAGTTAAATGGGCTTCTCAAGTTATTTCGGTTTCTAGCGAATATAAGGATCCATTATTGGGTAAAGAATTTCGAGCCATACATGCCTTAGGTCGACCGAGTAAGTATCCTAAAATGGTTGCAAGCCCCAGCGCTTGGCAAACCCTTACACCTGATAATCCGGATGGTGAATATATTATTGTTTCTTTTGACACCTTAATGGCTATAAAACAAGTGGCTATTTTTGAGAATTTTGGAGCGGGTACGATTAGTTCTGTAGAAGGTTTAGATCTAAATAATAAGATTTATCCTTTAAAATCTTTTTCTATGGGATATAACACATCTGGTTCTCAAGTTACTACCATTAACTTACCTACTAAAACTAACTTTCGCTTAAAGAGTCTTAAAATCTCATTTAATTCTATGCGAGTGAAAGGTTTTTCTCAAATTGATGCTATTGGAATTTCGGATAGTGATGAGCCCATTGAAAAAAGTATAAAACTGTTAGCTGATCCCAATGCATTTATGGCAAGGGAGAATTTAGGTAACTTTATTAATTCAAAATTCAATGAGATTTGCCCCGTAGTGAGTCCAGACGGCCAAAAATTGTATTTCACTCGATGGAAACACCCGGATAACTATGGATCTAATAAGAATCAAGATATATGGGTTTCTACTTGGTCCGCCTCTGATAAACTTTGGAATAAAGCTACTTTATTTTCTCCTCCTATTAATAACGATGAGAACAACGCCGTTTGCGGCATTACTCCTAATGGTAAAACCTTGTTGCTAAATAATGTTTATGGAAAAGACGGTACGATGGAGAAAGGTGTATCATTTTCATTTTTATTACGAACTGGTGAGTGGAGTTTCCCTAAAGCATTGAAAATAGTTAATTTCAAGAATAAGTCCGAGTTTTCAGAGTATACATTGGCACCCAACGGTAAGGTATTATTGATGACTACTGAGTCAAAGGATTCTTTCGGCGGTAAAGACATTTATGTGTCTTTTTTAAATACTGATGATACGTGGTCTGAACCAAAAAATATTGGCTTTGCAGTCAATACAGGTGAAGCGGAATCCACTCCATTTATTGCTCCAGATGGGGTGACAATGTATTTTTCTTCTAGTGGTCATGTGGGTTTTGGTAATAATGATATCTTTTTGACTCGACGTTTAGATGATACATGGCAAAATTGGTCATTACCTGAAAATTTAGGCCCTATTGTTAATACCCCCCAATGGGATGGTTATTTCTCTGTCTCTGCTAAAGGTGATTATGCTTATTTTAGCTCGACTGAAAATTCGTTAGGTGCCGAGGATATTTTTCGCATTAAAATCCCGGAAAAAGCTAAGCCATTGACTCTTGTTCAGATGAATGGTCAGGTAATTAATCAAAAGACGAAGGAGCAAATGCCTGCTCGAATCTTAATTAAGTCAAAGCTCAATCCGTTGGATACATTATCGATTGATTATGATCCTTATGTAGGAGATTATAGTTTTATGTGGCCGGCCAAAAAGCCATTTACAGTTCAGGTAAAGAAGCCAGGCTTTTTTAATAAATCTGAAAATTTTGATTTCAGTTCTTTGAAAAATTTTAGTTCCTTGAATCAAAATTTCAACATGCAAACTGTTGAGCTTAATAAGTCGTATTCAATAGCTAATATCAGTTTTGACCAAGGTAAGGCTGAGTTAAAAACGGGTTTTGAAGCTGAACTTGAAAAAGTAGTTCTTATTCTTAATGAAAACCCTTCATATCATATTCTTTTAGAGGGTCATACGGATAATCAAGGAGATTGGAATGATAACTTAAAATTATCAATTGAAAGAGTAGATAACGTAAAAGCCTATTTAATATCCAAAGGAATTGATGCATCACGAATAAAAACAAAAGGTTGGGGTGGCGCTAAACCGATAGCGAATAATTTATTGGAAGAAACAAGACGAATAAATCGTCGGGTTGAGTTTACATTAATTCCAAATGAATAAAAAAAGGAGAGAATTGCTCCACTCCTCTTTTACTCAACCTAAACTATATTATTATAAAAGAACGATCAAACTCTTAATGATCGCCGTTAGACGGATTGCATCTAATATTCTCGCTTCTGTAGCTCCGTGATTCTTCACTGATTGCTCGTGAGAAGTTACACACATCTCACAACCATTGATAGCTGAGACTGTTAAGCTAGCTAATTCAAAAAACTCTTTTCCTAATACGGGATTCATCATGATGGACATCCGAATTCCAGCTGGAGCCGTATTATAATATTCTTTGTCTACCATGTGCTTAAAGCGGTAGAAGATATTGTTTGCATTTAATAAAGAAACCAAGGCATGGATTTCATTGATTTCCGCATCTGTAGCCCCTTTTGTAAGAGCTAATTCTGTTAGGGAGTCAATGGTCCTCGTGTGCTTTTGGTTTACAGATACGGCCAAAGCTAATAAGATAGCCTCTTTCTCCGTTAATGTTTGAGCGCGCAAAGCGTTCGAAACATTGATTTTTAGATCCTTGATATAGCGGTGATCCGCAGCATCTAATGTAT
>JACCDL010539922.1_pt1 | contig 18465 bp, 15 predicted proteins | sample 7441931 | NCBI WGS metagenome assembly JACCDL01 (sample SAMN15323437, study PRJNA562643) | freshwater metagenome | isolation source: river surface water | place: USA:Blue River Watershed | collected 2017-08-16 | reverse complement strand
TGCGTTCCCTTTCCTGCGCCGGGAGGTCCAAATAATATAAGATTTAAAGCCATTTTTTCTTGAATATAGTCGTCAAAGGTAACATAAAGGCTGCAAAGAGTGTATGGACTTTTTTCTTAAGTTCGCAAGGTGATAAAAGTTTTCACTTCATCCAAGGCCTGGCAGCAAAAGGAATATGTCATTCAGTTTTTGAATGAACACTATTTATCCTCCGCTATTCAGCTTGAGTTAGATGAAAGCGTATCTGATTGGAAATTTACAGACGGAGAACAAAACGAATTCAATTGGTCGATTCCTGCTGTGTTTTTTCATGATCTCGATGATCACTGGATGAGCCTGAAATTTGCTCCCATTCCCCTTCGCAATGGACTTGCGCATCCCAATTCTCCCGATGTTGTAGACGACTTAGGAACGATTTTCTATCTGCTCTCACATTACTCCGAATGCCTACAGCCAGAAAGAGATGTGCACAACAGGGTGAGTGCTTTGCATTCATTGGTCGTTGAGAAGAATTGGCAAAACAGGTGCGTCGTTAACGAGTGCGCAGAGAGATTTCTTTCAGAGTTAGCCATTCATTTTCCAAAATTAAAATGGACCATTCCTCAAGTTACATTTAGAATTACGCACGATGTAGACAGACCCTATAAATATGCTTTTGAAAAACTAAGCCTTCATCTCAAACGGGGAATAGGCAGTTATCGATTTGGAAATTCAATCAAAAAAATTGCCATTGAAATTGGGCGAATTGCACTTTATCCTTTTTTAAAAGACAAGGTGGATCCTTTCAACCATTTTGATTGGATTCTCAAGGAGAACCGGAATTTCAACAGCGTTCCATTGTTTTATTTCATTCCCATCCAAGCGCATAAGGAGTTTGATTCTTTGTATGACTTGAAGGAAGAGAAAATGCAGAAGATCATTCAACTTCTACAAAATTCAAATGCGCTTATAGGTTGTCATCCCAATTACAACAGTAGTGAATCCAACAATGGAATACATAGCAATTGGGAAACTTTTCTGCAAACCTTATCGAAAATAGAATTCAGAAGAAACCGCCAGCACTTTTTAAAGTTTGATCCATTGGATTTTCCAGAGCAGTTGCAGCATGCGCAAGTAAATGAAGACAGCAGTTATGGATGGGCTGATCGGACTGGATTTCGTGCATCTTGCTCACTCCCTTACTTTCTTTTCGATGTCAAAAATAAAAGGACCACTTCCATCAAAGAAATTCCGCTGTGCGCTATGGATGTAACCATCATTACATCGAGGTACATGAACATTACCAATCCTGAAAAAGTTTTAAATCAATTCACGCAATATCTTGATATCGTTAAAAAACACGGTGGAATATTCTGCGTGCTATGGCACAACGACACATTGCAATATTCCCCATATAGACATGTCTATTGGAAAGTGATAAAGCTCGCTTCCCATGCAGGTAAATGCGCTTAACTTTGTAAAAAAAATAAACAATATGCCGAAAGGAATTTATCGTATCCCCACGCCAATTAATGAACCTGTAAAGCCATATGCACCTGGCCAAGCAGAAACCAATAAATTAATTGATACTTACCGCCAAATGTACAATTCTCATTTGGAGGTACCCTTGTACATTGGCAGTGAACGAATAAAAACTGAAAACAAAATTTCATTACGACCACCGCATGAGCATGCCAAGGAAATTGGTGTAGCGTATGTTGGTGATGCGAAACATGTGCACCAAGCCATTGACGCAGCATTGGCCGCGAAACAGAAATGGGCACAATTGCCATGGGAACACCGTGCGGCAATTTTCTTACGAGCTGCTGAATTGTTGGCTGGTCCCTATAGAGACCGCATGAATGCAGCAACAATGTTGGCGCAAAGTAAAAACGTCATGCAAGCAGAAATCGATGCCGCATGTGAATTGATCGACTTCTTTAGATTCAATGCCGCATACATGCAACAAATCTATGCTGACCAACCTGGCTCTCAACCTGGCATGTGGAATAGACTCGAGTACCGCCCATTGGAAGGATTTGTTTTTGCTGTAACTCCATTCAACTTCACAAGTATAGCAGCCAATTTACCTGCGGCTCCTGCGATGATGGGAAATGTTGTCATTTGGAAACCCGCAGACAGTCAAATGTACAGCGCGCAGATTATCATGGAGCTTTTCCATGAAGCTGGATTGCCTGATGGTGTAATCAATATGATTTGTGTGGATGGTCCAACAGCCGGCGACATAATTTTCAAGCATAAAGATTTCTCTGGCCTACATTTCACAGGTTCAACAGCCGTTTTCAAACATTTGTGGAAAGAGATTGGAAGCAACTTAGATACTTATCGCAGCTATCCAAGAATCGTTGGAGAGACTGGAGGAAAGGATTTCATCGTGGCTCATCCATCTGCTAATCCTTTGGAAGTTGCGACCGGAATTTCAAGAGGGGCTTTTGAATTTCAGGGTCAAAAATGTAGTGCAGCATCAAGAGCTTATGTTCCAGCATCCATTTGGCCAGCGGTAAAAGACAAAATCGTTGCAGATGTCAACAGCTTTAAAATGGGCAGTCCCGAGGACACGTCCAACTTCATCAATGCTGTAATTGATAAACGTGCCTTTGATAAAATTTCTGGCTATATCGATTACATCAAAACACAACCCGATGCAGAAATCATTGCAGGAGGAAATTATGATGGATCTAAAGGGTATTTCATTGAACCCACGGTTGTCGTGACTACCAATCCAAAATTCCGAACAATGTGTGAGGAAATATTTGGGCCCGTCATCACCATATATGTATACGAAGACAAAGATTGGAAATCAGTATTGAAGTTGGTTGACGAGACTGGGGAATATGCGCTTACTGGAGCCATTTTCGCACGTGAGCGTTACGCGATTGATGAAGCTTGCGAAGAATTAGAAAATGCTGCGGGAAATTTTTATATCAATGACAAACCCACTGGAGCTGTTGTTGGTCAGCAGCCCTTTGGAGGTGCGCGCGGAAGCGGAACCAACGATAAAGCAGGTAGTTACTTGAACTTGATTCGTTGGGTAAGTCCAAGAACCATCAAAGAAACTTTTGTTACTCCCAAAGATTATCGATACCCATTTATCGGATAAACCCATTAAAAAAGCCCTTGAATTCAAGGGCTTTTTTATTAGAAATAATGATCCACTGCATAAACATATTGCTCAATAAATATTCTCTTGAATGCACTGATGTTATTTCGTTCATAAAATAAAAGCAACGCCTTTTTGTATTCCATGGGATCAATTGTTCTGAAAGACAATGGGCAATAATGGTTGTACATCATTAAAGCGTTACTCACAATTCGGGCAGTACGTTTGTTGCCATCATCAAACGGCTGGATATAGGATATGAGCAACAATGCCAAAAGTCCTTTTTCCCAAACATTTTGTCTTTGATTAATCAAATCACACATGCGTTGTAAAGCCTCTCTAATTTGATACTCGTTGTCCAAAGGGCGATACAACGTTCCTGAGATACCTACCCTTCTATTTCTAATATTGCGCTTGACATTAAGCTCATGGGTTAAAAGTCCATGCACCTCCTCTATTGCCTTTACCCGAAGAGGATAGATATAGTAGGGATGATCCAATAAAAAATCCAACGCATTCTTGTGATTCAATAACATCACAGCTTCATCTTTGGTTTTGCCTGCCGCGGTTAATTGTTGCTTTAGAAGAAGCTCAGTTTCTAACAAAGAATAGGTGTTTCCTTCTATTTGAGAAGATTTCCAACTCAGATCGATGGCCAATCTCTCAAACTCCGTTTTGTATTCTTGCAATTCAATAGATTGTATTCGGCTCAAAAAAAGATCGTGTTTTTCCTGAAGCAATATGATCTCATCGGTCGTAAAAAAATAATCCTCCGCCAAAAGTGCGTCCAAGAGATCAAAATTGAATTGAGGAATAATCTCCCGCTTGTCATCAGGAACATCATAGTATGACTCTATATCGATAGCACTCAACAAATCAAAAGAAGGATTTAAAGCGTATAACGTAGCTCTGCCTCGACCGTATTTGACAACTTGATCTTCTTTAACCATTGAAACCAATGTGCGCTTCAATGTTGCGTATGCCACGGGGGTCTTTAACCGTTCATGAACATCTTTAGAAGATGCACCATTTTGCTGCTTGAGAATTTCAATAATTTCTTTTTCGATGGGAATGCTCTTTCTAGCCATAACGATCTCCAAATGATTTAAAGCTCAAAATTACGTCAATTTCCTTGAATAAATAAATCCAAATCTCATTTTAACAAGCTTAAAACATTTTTAAGCTCAAAATAAACGATAAAAACAATTGAAAATCAAACTTAGAAAAAGCCTATATTTGCACCAATTCAATTATTACATAACAATTACTAAAAAGTATTAGCATGTACTTGACTACAGAAAAAAAACAAGAATTTTTTGCCAAGCATGGCAAATCTGCTACTGACACTGGTAGCTCAGAGGGTCAAATCGCCCTCTTCTCTTTCCGCATCAGCCATTTGACTGAGCACTTGAAAAGAAACAAAAAAGACTTTAACACACAACGTGCGTTAATCAAGTTGGTTGGTAAGCGTAGAAGTCTTTTGGACTACTTGCACAAGACTGATATCACACGTTACCGTGCGATTGTAAAGGAGCTTGATTTACGTAGATAAGTCGAGACCTTTCCATATCCTATTTGGCAAAGGGCAATTTCATATTGCCTTTTGTCGTTTTTTGAAGAATTATATTTAAGACGAAAAATAAGATGAAAGTAGAAGCAATTACCATGACAATTGACCATGGAGACAATCGTCCAATTACCATTGAAACGGGTAAATTGGCGAAGCAAGCACATGGATCTGTTGTTGTGAGACAAGGAGATACGATGCTCCTAGCCACCGTGGTTTCGAACTACGATGCAAAAGAAGGAATGGATTTCCTTCCATTGACAGTTGAATACCGTGAGAAATACGCTGCTGCGGGAAGATTCCCAGGTGGATATTTCAAGCGTGAAGCACGTCCATACGACGATGAAATTTTGGTTTCTCGATTGATTGACCGCGCTTTGCGTCCCATGTTCCCAGAAGACTACCATAGCGACACGCAAGTGGTTGTTAGCTTGATCTCTGTGGACAAAGAAAACATGTCCGATAGTTTGGCAGGTTTGGCTGCATCAGCAGCTCTTGCTGTTTCCGATATTCCCTTTAATGGTCCCATTTCAGAAGTTCGCGTAGCGCGCATTCATGGTGAGCTAATTGTGAATCCTACACGTTCTGCATTGGCGCACGCTGATATAGATTTGATTATTGCTGGAAGTGCTGACAGTATTGTCATGGTGGAAGGTGAGATGAAAGAAGTGAGCGAAGCTGAAATGGTTGCTGCCATTGAAGTTGCACACGCTGCAATCAAAATGCAATGTCAGGCTCAATTGGATCTAGCTGCCAAGGCTGGTAAAAATGGTCCTAAGCGTGAATATTGCCATGAGCCAAAAGACGAAGAGTTGAAAGCTCGTGTGTGGAATGAGTGCTACCAGAAGTTTTATGATGCCGCTAAAAAGCCATCTGAAAAACACGAGCGTAGCGAGACTTTCCACCAAATTGAAGTTGACTTCATCGCGCAATTCTCAGATGAAGAGAAAAAAGAAAAAGCTTTCCTTTTGAAAAAATATACGCATGACTGTTTGAAAGATGCCATGCGTAACATGATTTTAATTGACGCTGTTCGTTTGGATGGTCGTGATACACGCACCATTCGTCCAATTTGGAGCGAGGTAGATTATTTGCCAGGAACACATGGTTCTGCAATTTTCACTCGTGGTGAAACGCAATCATTGACTACGTTGACTTTGGGAACAAAATTAGACGAGCAATTGATCGATGGCGTTTCTGAAGTCCGTTATGATAAATTCTTGTTGCATTACAATTTCCCACCATTCTCTACAGGTGAGGCTCGCCCTATCCGTAGTACTGGTCGTCGTGAAATTGGACATGGAAATTTGGCATTGCGTGCATTGAAGCCCGTACTTCCCAAAACAGAAGTTTGCCCCTACTCTATCCGTATTGTTTCTGACATTTTGGAATCAAACGGATCATCTTCTATGGCTACCGTTTGCGCGGGAACCTTGGCATTGATGGATGGTGGTGTTCCTATCACTGCTCCTGTATCAGGAATTGCAATGGGATTGATCACAGATGAGTCTACAGGAAAATATGCAGTTTTAAGTGATATCCTTGGTGACGAGGACCACTTGGGCGATATGGACTTCAAGGTAACTGGAACTTCAAAAGGAATTACAGCTTGCCAAATGGATATCAAGATCAAAGGTCTATCCATGCAAGTATTGACTGAAGCTTTGGATCAAGCCAAAGAAGGTCGTTTACATATCCTAGGTGAAATTACTAAGACTTTGTCTGAACCACGTGAAGATTACAAGCCACATGCACCACGCATCGTGAGCTTTGAGATTCCTTCAGATATGATTGGTCCAGTAATCGGTCCTGGTGGTAAGGTGATTCAAGAAATCCAAAAAACCACCGGTGCGACAATCTCTATTGACGAGAAGGATGGAAAAGGTGTAGTTGAAATTGCATCAGCAGACAAAGCTAGTTTGGATGCGGCAGTTAATCGTGTGAAGAGCATTGTATGGCCTCCTCAAGTTGAAATTGGCGAAGTTTATGAAGGTCCAGTAAAAACAATCCAACCATTCGGAGCATTTGTTGAAATTCTTCCTGGTGTTGATGGATTGATTCACGTAAGTGAATTGGAGTGGCACCGTGTAGACGATGTTAGCAAGGTATTGAAAGTTGGAGATATCGTTAAGTTCAAGGTTTTAGGACGTGATCCGAAGAACAATAAATTGAAGTTATCTAGAAAAGTTTTGTTGCCTAAACCAGAAAAAGCAGCAGAAACGAAACCTGAAGCCCCTTCAGAAGCGTAAAAGGAGTTAAACACTTAATAAACTTTTCATCCCAGAATGAGACAGTTAAAGATAACCAAACAAGTAACCAACCGTGAGACTGCCTCTCTTGACAAGTATTTGCAAGAGATTGGTCGCGTGGATTTGATTACTGCGGAAGAAGAAGTTGAATTGGCTCGACGCATCAAACAAGGCGATCAAATTGCCTTGGAGAAGCTTACCAAAGCCAACCTTCGTTTCGTAGTATCCGTATCCAAGCAATACCAAAATCAAGGGCTTTCTCTTCCCGATTTGATCAATGAAGGAAACTTGGGATTGATCAAAGCTGCACAACGTTTTGACGAAACCCGAGGTTTCAAATTCATCTCGTATGCGGTATGGTGGATTCGTCAATCGATTCTTCAGGCTTTGGCTGAACAGTCTCGTATTGTTCGCCTTCCATTGAATAAAATTGGTTCAATCAACAAAATCAACAAGGCTTTTGCCAAGTTGGAACAAGAGTTTGAACGTCCTCCCACACCTGCTGAGTTGGCTGAGGTTTTGGAAATGACTTTGGATGAAGTGAAACAAAGCTTGCGCAATAGCGGTCGTCACGTATCTATGGATGCTCCCTTGAAAGATGGAGATGAAAGTAGCTCAACGATGTACGACGTTTTGCAAACCAATGATACTCCTTCTCCTGACAATGATTTGTTGCACGAATCATTGAGAAAGGAAATCGAGCGTTCATTAAAGACTTTGACCACACGTGAAGCCGATGTCGTGCGTTTGTACTTTGGATTAAATGGAGAGCATCCACTAACCCTTGAGGAAATCGGAGAAAGATTCGACTTGACCCGTGAGCGTGTTCGCCAGATCAAAGAAAAGGCGATTCGCCGATTGAAGCATACCAGCAGAAGCAGAATGCTCAAATCATATTTGGGTTAATTAAACCTACTAATGAAAAAAAGGTTGTCAGCAATGGCAACCTTTTTTTTGATTATAAAAAAGAAAAAACGATATTTGGTAAACAATACCACTTGATATGAAGAAAACTATTTCACTGATGATTCTCCTGTGCAGCTTCGGCTTTGCAAAAGGACAAAAACTATTCTCTGTTGATTATGAAAGCCAAGCAGACATCAAAGTTTTTGTGGTTCAATACGAAAGTCAAGCCGATTTAAAGGTATACAAAGTGAAGTATGAAAGTCAAGCCACGGGCAATGATGGCAAATGGTTCTTTACTCAATATGAAAGTCAAGCCAAAAAGAATATCTATTTTGTCAAGTATGAAAGTCAGGCGGACTTGAAAATTTTCTTCGTTGATTATGAAAGCCAAGCAGGTTGGAGAAACAAATCAAAAATTGGATTGCTTTATTGATTGAATTCAACTTTGAACAGAAAGTGAGCGCTACATTTGCTTCATGAAAGCAACCATAGTTGGCGCATCCGGATTGGTGGGAAGTAATATTTTAAAACAATTGATTGATGATTCTTCATTCAGTCAAGTTCAAGTATTGGTAAGAAAATTACAGCCCCTACAACATACCAAATTAACACAAGTCATTGTCGATTTTGAAAATGAATCTCAATTTCAAAACTCAATCTTAGAAGGCAGTGTTGTATTCAGTTGCATCGGCACAACTGCCAAAAAAGTAAAAGGAAATCACAGTGAATATAGAAAAATAGATTTCGATATTACCGTGAATGCCGCTAAATATGCCCACCAAAAACAATGCACGCATTTCATATTTATCTCTGCCATTGGAGCAGATAAAAATTCTTCCAATTCCTACCTTAAACTCAAAGGAGAAATTGAAAGCAATATAATCTCGCAACATTTGCCCCGTGTATTTGCTATACGTCCATCACTGCTTATTGGTGCTAGAAACGAATTTAGGTTCGGCGAAAAAATAGGACAATTGATTATGCCATTATTCAATTTCCTCATACCCTATCGATACAAAGCGATACGGGCAGAGGATGTCGCAAAAAAAATGGTATCTCTTTCACATAGCACTTCGTTGGGATTCCAGGTCATTGAAGGCAAATCTTTATTTCAAATTGAGCATGTCTAATTTTCATCCCAACAACATTCACAAAAACGGATATTCATTTCCTGAATTGATTGCATGTGAGCCCTCATTGGAGCCATTTGTTTTTGTAAATGAATTTCAAACCACCACCATCAATTTCTTTGACCCCGCTGCTGTTAAAGCACTGAACAAAGCATTGCTCAAGAAATACTACAATATCAATCAATGGGATATTCCAGAAGGTTTTCTTTGCCCACCTATTCCGGGAAGAGCCGAATACATTCATCACATAAGTGATCTAGTAAAAACCAAGATTATCCCCAACAATCTTAAGATATTGGATGTTGGCGTTGGTGCCAATTGCGTTTATCCCATTATCGGGGCCCATGCTTATGGTTGGAATTTTATTGGGTCAGACATCAACAAAGCCGCACTTAAAAATGCAGAGAAGATCAAGCGAGATAATGCGTTTCTAAAAGACAAGCTTGAACTCAGATACCAAGAGAACGACACGCACATTTTTCATGGTATCATGGGGGCGAAAGAATTTTGGGATGTTACCATTTGCAATCCACCCTTTCACTCCTCTGAGAAAGAAGCAGACCAACAAGCGTTAAGAAAACTGCGAAATCTATATGGAGATAAGATTCCTCAAAAAGAATTGAACTTCAGTGGTCGCAGTCATGAGTTATGGTGCGATGGAGGGGAAATTAGATTCGTCTCTGACATGATCAAAGAAAGCGCGGATTATGGTAAACAATGTTTTTGGTTCACTTCGCTCGTTTCACAAAAAGACAATATTCCTGTACTCCAAAAAATATTAACCAGCATGGGAGTCAAGCAAAGTGTTGTGATTCCCATGTTGCATGGCAACAAACAGAGTAGAATTCTGGCGTGGTCTTTTTTAACTGCACAACAACAAAAAGAGTGGAAACTCGCTCGATGGATGTAATATGAAACACCTGCTTACCTTAATCATTCTCATTCCCTTTTATGCTTTAGGAAACAGCATTGATCCTCTTCCCATGTATTCATTACAATTTTACGGAGAGGGATATTTTGGAATGTCTACTTATCAAAATAGAAGGTTTCAAGAGGATTTTTATTACAATCACCATCAATTGAGAAGTCCTAAAATCAATTACGCTCAGGTGCTTTTTGAAAAAAAATACAACACCTGGCAATTTCAATTGGGAATTCATGATGGTGTATATGTTCGAAGAAACTATGCGGATCAACCCACGATTTCGCAATTGCTATCTCATGCCAACATTCAATACTCTGCGCAAAAACTACCTGGTTTAAAAATAATGGCCGGCATTTTCCCATCGCACATTGGATTTGAAAGCGTAAGAAGCGATGCCAATTTAACTGCGAGCAGAAGTATGCTCGCTGAAAATAGCCCGTACTATGAAAGTGGAATTCAATGCCAGTATCAACCAATAAACAACAAGTGGAAAGTAGGAATCTATCTTCTCACTGGTTGGCAGCAAGCACAAATTGTAACGCCTGCTGAAAATTGGTCAGTTGGTTGGTCTAGCCAATACAATCCGCTTTCTAATTGGTCTATTTACTACAATGGATTTAAGGGCTTTACCCATACTGCGAGCAACCAAAGCAGATCATATCATAACTTTTACACCCAATATCAAAACAACAAGTGGAATATCATTTTCGGATTCGACTATGGCACTGCTGAAGAAAATTCGAGTAAAAAGGAATGGTATTCACCAGTTGGTATTGTTCAGATGCAATGCGCCAAAAGCTGTAAAATGGCTTTGAGATATGAGTATATGCAAGTTCCCTCCTCCAATTTTCTTCTGATCGATGGTAATACCAATTGGGATCGTCGAACAGCAACAAGTCTGAATTTTGATTATACCTCAAAACGAAATTGGCTCTGGCGTTTGGAATACAAACAAGCTTGGGGATTGGCATATGAAAATGGTAACAAAGACATGAATTGGAGAAACAACAACCTCTTGCTACTGAGTCTTTCCAAGTCGTTTCAATTGTCCTTTTGAAGAACGCCACTCAACGCCTTCGATTTCTATTCTTCTCTCTTCACGGGCCTTTTTGGCATATATACTTTCCTTGACATTGTTTCGATCATCACTCACCGCAGCTGATCGGGTTTCACCAAATGGAAGGGATTTTATCTTCAATTGATTTCCTATGAAAGTCTTTAATGATCCGTTGTTCCAAAGTTCCAAATCGTTTTGAATAGAAGATATTCTGCGTTGAGTTAACCGCAAATTATAATCCCCCGCCGCCAGTGGGCTCGCGAAACCACGAACAACCAATACCAATGTATCACCCTTGGTAAGTCTTGACTCCAATATGGTCATGGTCTTTTGCCATTGATCAAATCGATAAATCAATTGGGCCTGCTCAAATTGTTCCCACTCATTTTCATCATTCAATTCTCGCTTGTAGTCGCCTCCCTTTTTCTGATAAGAATTAAAACAGTCTTGGTATGTCCAAGTGGTTACAGTGTCTATTGATTTTGGAGAGGGTTCGTCATTGTGAAAATAAAGCGGTAATGGTAACCACATTTCTAAAAGCGAAATTTCCTTGGGTATCGAATCTTGCGAATTTCGATCAATGGATTTCCAACTGTATGCGTAAATATCCAAACAGCATCCAGAACCTTTTCTGGCTGAGCTCCAAATCCACTTTTGACCGATGGAATCTTGTCTGATTGAAATGCCTATATCGTTTTGAGGCGAATTGATAGGCAATCCCAAATTGACTATCTCTTTCCAATTATCAGGGGATCCTATTGCTCTAAAAATGTCAAACTCACCAAAACCCAAATGACCCCTTGAAGAAAAATACAATTGTCCGTTGTGACAACTCGGCTCTATCTCATCATAAATGGTATTGATCTGCTCATCCATCGGTCGTGGTTTGCTCCATTGACCATTGTCCCAGCGAGAAAACCAAATATCCATTCCACCTTCACCTCCTTTTCTGTTGCTACCAAACAGAAGGTAGCTGAACCCATCCCATTGACCTATGGACGGCATCGAGTTCTTGGTTCCAGATGCTGCAATGGATTCAATCAATTTCCAGTTTCCACTTCGGTCTTTGTAAATCAACTGTTGGTCATTATCTCCAAAATATCCAACTCCTATCCACCCTTGATTAAATGGTATAATGTGAATCACATCGTGATTCTGAAAAGTCTCTTTGTAATTCACCTGGGTCTTCAATGCAGAATCTGCAATGCCCATTTTCCAAGAAAGTGAGTCCCATTTTTGAAAAACAATACTATCGCCAACCCAATAAGCTTGTCCCTCTGAACTCTCGGAATTTATCGCAGCAAAAGAAAATTGGATGCTGTCCACTTTCACTTGTTTCATGGCCCATTCAGCAGACTTGATTCCCAATTCGACAGCTTCTTTTTCAGGATGAAATTCTTTTATTCCTTTTGTCTTTTGTCTGTACTTCTTCCAATATTGAATGGCTTGAGGATACCTGCCATTTCGCATATTTAAATTGCCCAAATAGAAGAAGGCATCAGGTCGAAGTTTGCCCTGATCTTTTTTGATTGTCTTTTCAAACAACTGAATCGCTCGTTCATCATGATGATTGTGCCAGCAGGCTCTCCCATACTTGAATCCCAATTCAAAACTTGAGGAGTCCAAAATGTATGCTTCGCGATAATACGACTCCGCCATTGCATGGTTACCCTCATCTGTATATTGATCACCCCACCACTCCAATTTATCCGGTGATTGAGCATTTACTTTCAAAGGAATAATTATCAAAAGGCACCACCAAATGAGCGTGCACCTCAGTAACTTTGTTGCAACCAATGAAAGCAGACTATTGACCATTTCGTGATGAAGGTACTGATTAAAAATATTGCATTGTTCACCGCGAGCTTATTTTTCTGTATTCTAAGTTTATTTTCACTTCTGTCTTTTCGGTCTGATTGGATTAAACCAACCAACATTCGATACAAACCTACTTGTGCCGGCAAGCTCAACGATCGATTTCTAGAATCACAAACCATCCATCAAGTTGACATTCTTTTTTTTGGTTCATCACACTGCTATCGAGGATTTGACACCCGTCTCTTTCAAAACGAAGGCTTAACTACATTCAATTGGGGCTCTTCATCGCAAACGCCTATTCAATCAGCATTAATCCTATCACAATGCATCAATCAAATCCAGCCCAAAATGATTGTGCTCGAGATTTTCCCAGATCTATACAATGGCAATGGATTAGAATCCACCTTGGATTTCATTTCCAATACAGGGATACATTCGCTTTCCAATACCATGTTGCTCCAAACCAATGATATCAGTGGTTACAATACTTGGCTTTATTCTGTCGTCAAAAACGCAATTAATCCAAAACAAAGCATACCCTGTGATTTTGAAATGGAACGATATGTTCAAGGCGGATATGTAGAAAAACTCAAATTCACCCCAGCTTCAAAATTTTCATCTTCACCTATTCAGTTGGTAGTTAATGACAAACAATTGAATGCAATTCAATACATTTCACAACAGGCAAAGAATAGGCAGATACCACTCGTTTTTGTTCTCGCGCCGATGACGGCTGAATACTACAATCAATATCAAAATATGGAGGAAATGCTTGAAATATTAAATCCGTATTGTGACACAATTATCAATTTCAATCCCGTTGATTCAACTTATCAGGCTAAGCATTTTTACGACCCTCATCATTTGAATCAATCGGGTGTTGAAATATTTAATCGACAACTCATTCCGATATTAAAAAAAGAATTTCCTTTATAACATGAAAAAAATTGGCGTTTTAGGTGGAGGCGCAATGGGCGCAGGTATTGCCCAAGTTGCAGCACAGGCCGGACATCCTGTAATTATCGTTGACTTGCAAGAAGCCGCTTTAGAACGCGGTATAAATGGAATTGAATCATCATTAAGCAAGGCGGTTGAAAAAGGAAAAATGACCGAAGATAGCAAGCAGCAGACGCTTTCCAATATTCAAACCAGCACTTCTGTTTCTTCATTTGAAGGTTGCGAATTGGTGATTGAGGCCATCATTGAAAAATTAGAAATTAAGCAATCGGTATTTAAGCAATTGGATGAAATACTTCCCTCCAATTGTATCATCGCCTCCAATACTTCATCGCTGTCCATAACTTCTATTGCATCGGTATGTTCACACCCTGAGCGTATACTGGGATTGCATTTTTTCAACCCAGCTCCATTGATGCCATTGGTAGAAATTATTCCTGCGACGCAGAGTAAAATGGAATATGCTGAAGATCTTAAGCATTTGATGTTAAGTTGGAAGAAAGTTCCTGTAATTGCAAAAGACTGGCCCGGTTTTATTGTCAACCGTGTTGCGCGTCCATACTACAGCGAAGCATTGCGCATTTATGATGAAGGGATTGCATCGCAACCTGAAATAGATACTGCTATGCGAGCTTTGGGATTTAAAATGGGGCCTTTTGAATTAATGGATTTAATAGGGCATGATGTGAATTATGCCGTAACAGAAAGTGTATTCACCGCTTTTTATTTTGACCCTCGATTTAAACCCAGCTTGACACAGAAGAAATTGGTTGAAGCTGGATGGTATGGAAGAAAGAGTAGTCGAGGTTTTTACACCTACCCTGATGGTTGTCCTGAAGTTCAATTGAATGCAGAAAAACAACAACAGATTCAAAATAGAATTTTAGCCATGCTTATCAATGAAGCATGCGACTCTCATTATTACGGTTTGGCTTCCGAAGAAGATTTGGATTTGGCCATGACCAAAGGCGTCAATTATCCCAAAGGACTTTTGACTTGGGGAAATGAAATTGGATTTAACCAAGTAGGTATTTGGATGAATGAGCTAATGAATGAATACGGTGATGACCGTTATCGCATGAGTGTTGGATTGAAAAAAAGAATGTCATGAAGAAAAGTGTACAAGAAGTAATGAGTCCTCCACCACCCCATATGGTTGGAGATGGATTTAGAGTTCACAACTATATCCCCGGTTTGGTAGGGATGCAAAGAATGAATCCATTCATCATGTTGGATTATAATTCACCTCATTTCTTTCCACCTACTGATAATCCGCCTGGTGTTGGTGTGCATCCGCATCGCGGTTTTGAAACCGTGACCCTGGCTTACAAAGGAAAAGTTTCGCATCACGATAGCAGCGGAAATTCCGGCACCATAGGAGAAGGCGAAGTTCAATGGATGACTGCAGCTTCTGGCGTATTGCACAAAGAATACCATGAAGCAGAATTTGCCAAGCAAGGCGGTGTCTTTCAAATGGTGCAGCTTTGGGTAAATCTTCCGGCCAAGGATAAGATGTCGCCTCCCAGATATCAAGCCATCACAAGAGCTGATATTCAACCATTGGAATTAGAAAACAACGCCGGTAAAGTAGAAGTAATCGCTGGTGAGTATAGAGGAGTTCAAGGTCCTGCAAAAACTTTTTCACCTGTTTTCTTGATGAATGCCTTTCTAAATTCCGGTGGTAAAATTGATTTGAGTTTTGCGCAACATGATCATACAGCATTGGTGATTATCAGTGGAAAAGTAAAGATCAATGACAACCAAATTGCAGAGGCCAATCAGCTCGTTGTATTCCAAGATGATGGAACTGACTTTGAAATTGAAGCAATGGAAGAATCTGTTGTATTGGTCTTAAACGGAGAGCCAATTCCAGAGCCCATTGCAGCTTACGGACCTTTTGTCATGAATACACGCGAGGAAATTATTCAGGCTTACCAAGACTTTCAAATGGGTAAGTTTGGACATTTGGAAGATTAAAAAAGGCTCCAGAGGAGCCATTTTTATTATTCGATTTTTTCAACCCTAACTTTCGTCAACCCCTTCCCTACAAAGTTCAATTGCTTTGCAGCAACCATCGACAAATCAATACATCGCTTGGAACGCTGCGGCAATCGGTCATTGACCTTAACAACAACCGTACTATCATTGCTTAAATTGGTCACCTTGAGCATGGTTCCAAAAGGATAAGACTTGTGCGCGCAAGTATACAATCCTTGTTTAAATACCTCACCGCTACTTGTTCTTCTTCCTTCAAACTTATTGTGATAAAAACTAGCTGTTCCAGTTTCAGTCTGCGCATTGCCGCTCCATGGCAGCAATCCCAAAATCAAAGTCGCTACAACGATTACTATTTTCATTTCTTTTCAAAGGTTTTAACCCATTGCTGGGAGTTGTTACTAATTACTACTGAATAAATGCCAGCTGGCCAATTGGTCACCTGCAAACTGTATGAATTGCCAAATGGCATATTGATCCTTTCGACAATACGGCCCTGCATATCAATTACCTGAACCAACTGAACATCGATTCCAACATCCCATTTCAAATTCAGAACTCTTTCTGCAGGATTGGGATATAAACTCCAATTGGGGTCAATCTCTTTTTCTTCAATTCCTACAGACGGTAACAACTGAATGTTGTCCACATAAATTTGATTGCCATAATGCCCTTTGTTTTGAAATGCAAAGATTGTAGTCTCATTAAAATCCAGAATCGTATCCAACATCAAAACCTCATGACGCCATTCTTCAGAAGCTGGAACAAATGCATCCGTGTTGTCAGGAGCAGTAGCCAATTCATCACCACCTTTTCTAAACAACAATTGCCAAGTCGCTCCACAATCTTGAGACGCAAGCACTGCCAATGTGTCACTGTACTGGCCACCATACTGCGCATAGGAGACATCAAAATGCAAAGCGATTTGCTCTGTAGGATTCAAATCTGTTTTTTGCAACCACACTTCATCTCTTCCACCTTGAGCATCCACCCAATAGTTATCAAACTTCATGGAGTATGTTCCATTTCCATAAGCACTGCACTGATCTGAAATATTCCAATTGAATCCACTGTTGTCCAAATGAAAATAACGCCATGAACTTGGAATTACTGCACTCTCAAAACTTTCCACTACTGGACCCGAATACGCAGGCAAGTCTGAGATATACTGATCTTTGGTCATCGACATGGATTGACCATTATAAGTTACTGTCAATGTCACTTGAAAAGTTCCTTCAATGTTGTATGTGACAGTTGGATACTTGGAAGTACTCGTATTGGGCGTTGCTCCTTCGAAAGTCCAATAGTATGTAGCGCCTTGCGGAACAACCGAATGATCCACAAAATGAATAGCATCCCCTGGGCAATAAAATGTGCGTTGCGATGCTGCAAAATCAACCATCATGTTGGTTGGTTCATATAAGGGTGCTTCCCAAACACCCAAATTCCAAGAAGCCAATCTGATTTTTTGATCGCGATAAAAAGGAACCAAACGCAAAGCCTCTGTGCTCACTGGCAATCCTTCACTGTAATCCACCCAATCGGACATGGTTGCATTTCGATACAAAACACGACCATTACTCGTTGCTATATAAACTCCGCCATTCGTTCCAAGGGCATGTGCGACAGCCCATGGTTTATCATTACCCAGAACAGTGCCTGTAATATTTGTCCAAGACAATCCACTATCCAAGGTCTTCCATACGCGCTGCGAAACGGCGGCATTGGGAAAAGTCAAATAAATTTCTTGGCTTCCACTTCCCAATGAAAAAACCATATTGTTTTGCGTCAACGGAAGCGCCACCAATGACCATGTGACTCCTGCGTCAGTTGTTCTCCAAAGTTTGCTAACTGAATTCTCGCGTTGTTGCACATACATCACATCATGGTTTGTATAACATTGCTCAATCCAAAGCAACTTGGCTGCAGCATTGGTTCCAAAGGTGAAGTATGGTGAGAAAGAAGACGCGTTGTTCGACTTGTATAAAACATTGTCTTTTCCCAAGAAAGCTTCATCATAGTATGCGTGAGAGAACATAATCCGCGAACTCTCGTTGTTCCAATAACTCTCATTAGGTGAAATTGAAACGGAGAAATTGGTTGGAATTTCCGTTACACTCTCTGGCAATACTTTTCCTTGTATGTCACTGAAATATGTTTTGTTCTCATCGCTGTAATTCACGTAGCCCGTTGCTGCTTCACCTCCACCTAAGCTAAGATAATTTCCAGGTCCATAGTTTTCAAGGTAACCCATGTTTCCGTTGTGGTAACGACCTCCCACCATGATATCTTCATTCCATCCTTGATCATATCCCCACAAATTAACAGCACGAATGCCTCTGTTCTTAGCTGTGAATGTGGCCATGAAATCCGACGAAAAATGAATCCCCCCATCATTTGATCCCCATATTTCTTCAGTGTCCGGACCTGTTTTGTATATGCGATACTCTTGTTGATCGACATGTAAATAAGGTATACCACCGATATATCCGCCCACTCCTTGATAGGTGGCGCCTGCATCTTCCGACTTCCAAAGATTAAGACCACCGATTAATATTTTATCGGCATCTAACTGCGATGCGATGATGGTTGTGTTGTAATGAATCTGCGTATACGTTCCATCATCCGCAGAAAAGTTCATGAGGTTGGGATGTGTACCGATGTTGTATGGAGTGGCAAGCAATCCATGTGGATTGGACCACGTCTCACCGGCGTCATAACTCACATATGTGCCAATCCAACCATTCAGCTCTACATCCGT
>JACCDL010178119.1_pt1 | contig 18470 bp, 22 predicted proteins | sample 7441931 | NCBI WGS metagenome assembly JACCDL01 (sample SAMN15323437, study PRJNA562643) | freshwater metagenome | isolation source: river surface water | place: USA:Blue River Watershed | collected 2017-08-16 | reverse complement strand
TAAACGGATATTCCCCCACCTTTAAGTCTGAAACCGATTTTAAAATACAATACCTCCCAACCGAACAACAAAAATCTATACTTTTAAGACACCCAAAGTTGATTTTTTAAGGTATTTTTATTATATTATGTTTAATGAAAATACTTGCACACGCACCATTCATAGGTACTACTGGTTATGCAAACCATGCTCGTTCCTTTTTTACTGCACTCAATAAGTACCACCAAGTAAAGGTTAGAAATATGACCATTGGTGGTAGTTGGTCAGGTTACAATAAAACCCCTCACGACGGAGAATCATATATCACCGATGAAATGAAAGAGATGTTGTTTCAACAAACTCTTGTCAATAGTGATAACTCAAAAAGTGATTACCCAATTTACGGATATGACCCGAACTTTAAACCCGATGTCCACATAGTATTAATGGAGAATAACAACCATTATTACTATGACAACTATGAGGGGTATAAAATCGCATATTGTGTTTGGGAATCAACAAGATTCAGTGATGGATTCTTTAAAAGATTACTCACATTCGATGAAATGTGGGTCCCAACTCAATGGCAATATGACTGTATTGTTGAACAAGGTTATCCGAAAGAAAGAGTATTCATAGTACCTGAAGGTGTTGATGTTGAAACATTTAAACCTTTAAAGAAATTCCCAAAGAGAAAGAAAACAAGATTTGTGATGTTTGGAAGATGGGAGTGGAGAAAAGGTACAACTGAAATATTAAAAGCATTTGGTGAAGTGTTTGATGATGTTGACGATGTTGAATTAATTGCATCAGTCGAGAATCCATTTCCTTCTGATGGTTTAAAAACTACACAGGAAAGAATTGAACATTATGGTATCAACACCAAGAATATTAAATTTATCAATTTTCCATCAAGAGAGGAATATGTCAAGTACCTACAAGAGGCAAATGTTTTTGTGTCATGTGCCAGAAGTGAGGGTTGGAATTTACCATTAATTGAAGCGATGGCTTGTGGTATACCATCAATCTATTCTAATTGGGGTGGACAATTACAATTTACTTTAGATAAAGGTGTTCCTGTCTCAATAAAAGGATTAACACCTGCTAATCATGAACATAAAGATTTTCCTGGTGACTATTGTGAACCTGATTGGGATGATTTAAAATTTAAATTACGTCAAGCCTATGATTATAATACAGCAATGTGGATTACTTCAAGAGAAGATGCTAAAAGAATTCATAATGATTTTAATTGGGACACAATTGCAAAAGGTGCTAGTGAGATATTAGAAAGACATAACAAACCATTCGCATTTGTAACTACGGGTAATTTACAATACATGCCGGTGATTGAGAAACTAGTTCAATCATTATCTGAGTTTTCAAATAATAAGATTATTGTTTATGGTGTTGATTGTGAAGTCCCATTTGATTATCCAAATGTGATTAGAAAAACAATCAATCCACCTAAAATTTCTGAACATGATAAATGGTATTGGAAACAACATGCATGTTTAGAATCATTAAAAGAGGACTTTGAAAATTTTGTTTGGATTGATGGTGATGTTGTTGTGAATTATAACATAGATAATGTTAAAGAATATTTCCCACAATTAACAACATACCCAATTCCTGATATTCACGTTCAAACAGAATTTTTCGGAACATACAACAATGGTAAAAACTCACAATTGTTCAACGAGCAATTAGCAAACGAGTGGAAAATAAATAAAAGAAACCCTTACGCACATATTTGTTTTTATATTTACAACTCAAATTGTGAAGGGTGGTTTACTGAAATTCTTGACCACTATACAAAAGTGATAAAAGAGAATCCAAATGATTACAAACGTTTATACCTATGGAATGATGAGGGTATAGATAATGCAATGAGATGGAAACACGGATGTAATAAATTCTTACCATTATCTAATTTTGATACTTCGGGTTATGATGGTGATTTAGGTAACACTAACGAAATGTTACATCACTTTTATAAGTTTTGGAATGAAGAGGGTCCACAAAATTTTAATAGAATATTTGGTTATCAATTTATACCAAAAGATAAGTCTAAAATCATTTACTTTCACGGTAATAAAAATGCAGAAATATCTGATAAAATGATAGAGTTCATTAAAATGAAACGAGACGAATCATTTTATAAATCTGAACATTTCTACACTGACATTTATAAAGTTGAGAATTTAGGTGACATCAAAGGATATGAAGGTGGAACTATGGAAGTTGCGGACAAGTTCGGTTGGTTCAGAGCAATCTACCACGAAATATTCAATTTGATGGATTACTATAAGGGTAGAGGAAGAAAAATAAATGAAGGTGATATTGTTGTTGACTTAGGTGGTAATGTAGGAATCTTTAATAGATGGGCATATAGTCAAGGTGCAAGTAAAGTAATTTCATTTGAACCAGACAAAAGATACTTCAAATTACTATCCTTAAACTCTGACCCACGTTCAATTTTATTTAATGCGGCAATTGCAGACACAATTGGTGAATTCACATTATATCAAACAGACCACTTAGGGGGATCAACCTTACTTGGCTCAGGTGATGGAGTGACTTATCCTGTTAGAACATATACATTGGATTATCTATTTGAAACAGGTTTAATCGATAGGATTGATTTTCTTAAAGTGGATATTGAAGGTGCAGAACACCATGCTTTTGCTGGCATATCAAACGAGAATTTGATGAAAGTAAAAAATATCGCAATGGAATATCATCACGGACATTTAAATTTTAATGAAGAACTTAGAGAGAGTTTAATAAATCGTATGAACATGTTAGGATTCAATTCATATCTTTTATTTATGGGTTCAAATAATGAATTACAAATGTTATATTTTACAAGATGAGCACACTAAATGATTTGGCTAAAAAATATGGAACTGATAAGAGTTCTGAAACTCACAACTATTGTGATAAGTATGCAAAGTACATCCCGTTCCAAAGATATGATAAGTTAAACATACTTGAAATTGGTGTGTTGGATGGTAAATCATTACTTACGTGGAAAGAATATTTTTATCGATCAACTATTTTAGGGATAGATATTAATCCTGATTGTAAAAAATACGAGGAACCAAGAATATCTGTTGAAATAGGTTCACAAGACGATGGTAACTTCCTATCAAGAATTTGGCAACAATACGGACCATTCGATATGATATTAGATGATGGATCACATATGAACGAACACGTGATTTATTCATTTGAACATTTATTTGGTTCGGTAAAATCGGGAGGTCTTTATATAATTGAAGATGTTGCAACATCATATTTCCCTTGGTTTGGTGGTGGATTGAATGATTCTAAAAGTATGGTAGAGTACTTTAAGAAATTGGTTGATGATGTAAACTTTAGAGGTATTGAAAATGTCGAAGACCAATCTGCGGTGTGGGATAGAAGAGAAGATAAATTAATTCCGTATTCTAATAAGGTACAACCTGATTGTAGAACGGATATCGAATCCATAAACTTCCTTAACGGAATTATAATAATCACTAAACGATAATGGCACATTTAAATCAGATTCAATATTGTGAATCAGTAAAAAACAAATACCCCGACTTTTTTAAGAATAAGAAAGTCTTAGACATTGGTTCATTAGATATTAACGGTTCTAATCGTTACCTATTTGAGAATTGTGATTACTTAGGTATTGATGTTGGAGAAGGTCGAAATGTTGATTTAGTTTGTGTTGGACATGAATTTGAAGGACCTGACAATTATTTCGATACAATCATCTCAACTGAAGTGTTTGAACATGATATGTATTATGAGAAAACAATCACTAACGTAATGAGAATGTTAAAACCAGGTGGATTGTTTCTATTCACATGTGCATCAACAGGTAGAGCGGAACATGGTACAAGAAAAAGTGACGGTAGTTGGGCGGCACCCCTACTGATGGAGAAAGATGAATGGGCTGATTACTATAAAAATTTAGTAGCGGAAGATATTATGATTATCGACGGATTTAAAAGTACATTCCCTGATGGTGTATTTGGTTACAATGGTGAGAGTTGTGATTTATATTTTACAGGAATAAAAAATGGTAAGGATTATTTAAAATATAATATATGATTTTTGACGACGATATTTTCATTATAGATTGTTGGACTGACACTAAGAGTAAAGAAAATGATTTAATTAGTTTAATTAAGATTTTAAAAGAATTTAATATTCCAATCTTACTGACTGGTCATTATGCGGTTAAACCTGAAATCCAAAAGATGGTTGATTATTATCTTTTTGATAAGAACAATGATTTGTTAATGGAGCACGAATTTGAAGCTTATGGAGTTTCAAGTGGTAGATGGACAAGTATTGGAAATTGGAGAACCGATAATAAGATGGAGTTCCATCATGATTACGCCATTTGGTGTACCATGAGAAATGCATTTAATTTCGCCAAGACGTTAGGTAAAAAATACATTCACTTTTTTGAATATGATAACTTACCCGACCCGATACAATATAGACAAGCTTTTTTAGAATATAGTAGAAACCATGACGCAGTATTATATGAATACAATGAAGGTTCTTCTAAGGATACACACTTCGCTGAATATTGTGCAACATTTATCTTCTCAATTAAGACCGATGTTGCGGTTCAAGTAATTGATAAGGTCAAATCAAAAAGAGAATATTTTACTAACAGACCGAAAGGTTGGCAATTAGAACGAGTATTCTTACAACACTTAAAAGAGGTTACTAATAATATCGAAATCTCAAAGTACATCGCAAACAACAATGAATTAAACACTCAAGCGGTTTGGAATAGAGATGGAATGGATAGGAACGGTGCAAGATTCCAAATTTATTTGGTTGGTGACATCAATAAGAATCTGTATGTTCATTTTATTTCGGGTTTCCATGAAAAACCTGCGGAAAAAGATTATTTGGTTGAGGTAAATTACGGTAAACACAAAGCGTTCTATAATATTATTAAAGGACAATACTCATTAGAAAGTATTGGGAAATATAGAAAAGGAGATAGAGTTAAAATATATTACCAAGGAGTTGAAATTTTTAATGAATATCTAAAAGATAATTTTGAGGAGTTTAGAAGAAAAAATAGTGTGAACTACACCAACCAAGTTTCGGATAGAAAGGTAAACATACATAATATAGATGGTCCGTTTGTGGAAATCAAAGAATCGGTTGAGTCATTATACCACGTTCAATTCATCAATACTTTAAACAATAAGGTAATGTATGAATTAGATTTGAAGAGTAATCATTGGGCGAAATGTGGTATAAAATATTATGTTGATTGGAAAATCGTTATAAAAGGAATTGATAATGAGTTCTATTTAGAACATTTAATCCAACCAAAAGGAAATAAAATTCTAATTAGTTTTGAAAGTAAATCGTTAGGTGACACTTTAGCTTTCATGCCATATGTGGAGAAATTTAAGACGGATAAAGAAGCTCAGGTTGTTTGCTCAACTTTCCACAATCATCTGTTTAAAGCACAATACCCCGATATACAATTTGTAGAACCTGGAAGTAACGTCACGGGAATCACCGCACTATACAGATTGGGAATATTCTATAAAGGAGATGGAACAAATCGTCACATTGATATGTCATATCACCCAACGAATCCAATAAAAGAACCGTTATTAAAGGTTGCTTCAGATATTTTAGGGTTAGATTACCAGGAGAGAAAACCAAAATTAAAAAAGATTAGTAAGAAAAAACAAAAAAGAGTTTGTATTGCCATTCACTCAACTTCACAAGCAAAATATTGGAACAATCCAACAGGTTGGCAAGAAGTTGTTGACCATTTAATAGATAAAGGTTATGAGGTTAGATTAATTTCAGCTGAAGAAGATGGATATATGGGTAACTTCCAACCAAAGGGAGTCGTGAGAAATCCTAAGGGTACATTAAATGATTTAATAGAGTTACTACAAGAATCTGAGTTTTTTATTGGGATTAGTAGTGGTTTAAGTTGGTTGTCTTGGGCTTGTAATATTCCTACGGTAATCATTTCAGGATTTACTGATGTCGATTTAGAACCATTAGAAGGTGGTGTAATTCGAATCATAAATAAAGATGTTTGTCATGGTTGTTGGTCTAAACACAAGTTCGATGCGGGTGATTGGAATTGGTGTCCTGAACACAAAGGAACTGATAGACAATTTGAATGTAGTAAAAATATTACTGCCGAAAGTGTTATTAAAGAAATTAATTGTTTAATATTTTAAATTTTGTTGGTCAAAATATATTTCTTGTAGTATTTATGTAAGTATAATACTATATAAGATATGAATATATTTGACCCAGTCGTAACCGGCTCCTTAATGGTTTCAGGTTCCGCGATAATAACAGGTGATTTAACAGTAACAGGTACAATAAACGCCACCATCCAAGGTTCTGTTGCGGGAGGTGCAACCACAGGTTCCAACGATTTCGACGGAAGACAAAGAATTGCTGGTGATTTACAAGTTACTGGTTCCACTACATTACAAGGAACAACAACAGTTAACGGAGATTTAATCGTTACAGGTTCGATAACCGCTCAACAATATGTTGTAAGTTCATCTGTTTATTATGTAACAGAGTCTACAATGAGTGGTTCGACTAATTTTGGTAACGACTCTTTAGATTATCATAATTTCACAGGTTCCGTTAACATCGTTGGTGAATTAAAATTAAACGGACAAACATATAGTTCACAAACATCAGGAACATCTGGTACATCAGGTAGTTCAGGTTCTAGTGGATCATCAGGAACAAGTGGTTCATCAGGTTCTGATGGATCATCTGGTTCATCAGGGACTAGTGGCTCATCAGGAACTGCGGGAACAAGTGGTACATCAGGTTCTTCTGGTTCTTCTGGAAGTTCAGGAACTGCAGGTACATCCGGTTCATCAGGTAGTTCAGGTACAAGTGGTACGTCAGGTTCATCAGGAACTGCAGGTACTTCGGGTTCTAGTGGTTCATCAGGAAGTGCTGGTACAAGTGGTACATCAGGTTCTAGTGGGTCAAGCGGAACTTCAGGTACATCAGGTTCATCAGGAACTGCGGGAACAAGCGGTTCTTCAGGAAGTTCAGGCACATCAGGAACTGCGGGAACAAGTGGTTCTTCAGGAAGTTCAGGAACATCAGGTTCTAGTGGTTCATCAGGAAGTGCTGGTACAAGTGGTACATCAGGTTCTAGTGGGTCAAGCGGAACTTCAGGTACATCAGGTTCATCAGGGACTGCTGGTACTTCAGGTTCTTCAGGTTCTTCAGGAACATCAGGAACCGCGGGAACAAGTGGTTCTTCAGGAAGTTCAGGAACATCAGGTTCAAGTGGTTCATCAGGAACTGCAGGTACATCAGGTAGTTCAGGTTCAAGTGGAACGGCTGGTACATCGGGTTCAAGTGGTACAGTTACCATTGCAGGAACAACAGATAATGCTTTATTAACATTAAATGGTTCTGCTCCGAATGCTACTGCTGAAGCAAATTTAACATTTGACGGATCAACATTAAAAGTTAATGGTAATCAACAAATCACTGGTTCATTAATAATCACTGAAAATTTACAAGTTTTAGGTTCATCATCAATCACATATACAACAGCATCTCAATTAAGAGTAAATGACAACGTAATTACTGTTAATACAGCAAACCCATCAGTTAGATTTGGTGGTTTATCTGTTATTGATAGTGGTTCTGCAAATGGTGCAACGGGATCTTTATTTTGGGATAGTTTAAACAATAGATGGGTATATCAACAAGTATCGGGTGCAGCTTATACAGGTGGTATGTTATTATCAGGTCCAAGAAGCTCAGGTTCACTTGGTTCTGAATTATCATTAACAATTAATAAGGTTGCGAAAGCTGCGGGTGGTGACCATTTAATGGATTCAAATATTACTGATGACGGTACAACAGTATCAATCAGTACAAATACGGAAATTACAGGTTCGTTAAGAGTAACGAGTTTGAATATCAACGGTACTTCATACGCTGCGGCTACTTCAGGAACAAGTGGTTCATCAGGTTCTAGTGGAACATCAGGTTCTAGTGGAACTGCTGGTACTTCAGGTTCATCAGGAAGTTCAGGAACGAGTGGTTCATCAGGAACTGCTGGTACATCAGGTTCTTCAGGAAGTGCAGGTACAAGTGGTACTTCGGGTTCTAGTGGTTCTTCAGGAAGTGCTGGTACAAGTGGAACTTCAGGTAGTTCAGGTTCATCAGGAACTGCAGGTACTTCGGGTTCTAGTGGTTCATCTGGAACATCAGGTTCTAGTGGTTCATCAGGAACCGCAGGAACTTCAGGTAGTTCAGGAAGTAATGGATCAAGTGGTTCAAGCGGTACTTCAGGAACCTCAGGTTCTAGTGGTTCGTCAGGAACAAGTGGTTCTTCAGGTTCTAACGGATCTTCAGGTTCATCTGGAACATCAGGTTCTAGTGGTTCTAACGGATCTTCAGGTTCATCAGGAACATCAGGTAGTTCGGGAAGTAATGGTTCATCGGGTTCTTCTGGAACCAGCGGTAGTTCAGGTTCATCAGGAACTTCAGTAAGTGTTTCAGGTACTAACAATACATTAGTTAAATTTACATCAGCATCAACAGTAGGTAACTCATCAATAACAGATGATGGTACAACTGTTACAATTGGAGGAAACTTAACTGTTAATGGTACAACCACTACAGTCAATTCAACTACAGTTAATATTGCTGACAATATAATTCAACTTAATGGTACAGGTGCTGCGAATGGTGGTATAGTCGTAAGAGACGCAACCGCAGCAACACTTGTTTCAGGTTCATTATTATGGAACACCACAACCGATAGATGGATTGCAGGTCCATTAGGTAGTGAAATTGAAATTGATTTAATTAGTGCAACTCAAACATTAACTAATAAAACAATTAGTGGAGCGTCTAACACATTAAGTAACATTGCAAATAGTTCATTAACTAACTCATCAGTTACTGTAACAGCAGGAACAGGTATGAGTGGTGGTGGAGCGGTTGCTTTAGGTTCATCAGTAACATTAACAAACGCAGGTGTTACTTCGGCAGTTGCAGGTACGGGTGTATCGGTAAGTGCGGGTACAGGAGCAGTTACAATATCAATTGGACAAGCGGTTGGTACAGGTGCAAGTGTTCAATTTGCAAATGCTTATATCACAACAGGTTTAGGTGTTGGAACTGCAGCACCGGCAACTGCGGGTTTAATTAGAGCAACAAATGACGTAGTAGCATATTATTCATCAGATGAAAGATTAAAAGAGAATGTGTTGACAATCTCAGGATCTTTAGATATATTAAAACAAATCAACGGTTACTATTTCGATTGGGTTCCAATGGAAGGTATACATGAGAACGAAGGTCATGATATTGGAGTAATCGCTCAAGAAATTGAGAAAGTTTTACCTGAAGTTGTAACAACAAGAGATAATGGATATAAAGCGGTTAAGTACGAAAAGTTAGTGGCTTTATTAATCGAGACGAATAAAGAATTATTAGCAAGAGTTGAGGCACTTGAAGCTAAAATAAAATAAGTAATATAGAATCCCACCATATTGATAAAAAGATATGGTGGGTATTTATAAAAATATAATTTAAATAAAAAATGGCTTTAGTTAGTGTTATACCAGCAACGGGAACTGAAATAAGTATGGGTAGAATTGCAGGAGCAATGGGATTAGCAACAACGAACGTTGGTTTAAACTCAACTTTAGGTGTCAATCGTTCTAAATTATCAGGTTCAGTAGCACAAAATTCAAATATTCCGGCCTCAGGTACGACCGCAGAATCATCAGATTTTGGTGGTATGTCATCTTCATTCACATATTAATTTTACATTTTCAATTTTTTTACTTATATTAATATCATATTATGGATATTAATTATAAAAATTTTCCAAGTAAATACGAGTTATATTACATCAAATGGAATGGTATTGGTTTCGACAAAGAGAAACTAATCCAATTCGTTAAACGTATTAAGTGGTTAAAAATCGTATCTATCTTCTCAAAATCTAAAAGAGAAGAATTAAAAATCTTATTAGAAATATACGGTCAATATAATGAGGATACTTTAAAAGGTATTCTAAATAATGACGAAGCAATATCAAGATGGGCACTCATTGAAAAATGGGCAAGAATTGCAGCAATAGACATATTACTAACCAATACCTTTTCAAGAGGTACATTCACAATAATCAGTAACCTACCCATCAAAGACTATCAATTAGTTATGAAACGAATTGAGGAGATGGTCAAATTAGGTAGGGAAGTTACACATCAATCAGAAATCATTTCAAACGAAATACCAGGACTATGAGTAAATCATTCTATAACAGTTCCATATGGGACGGAAAGACTTGTAAATTAGCGATATTAGTTCCAACAAGGGACATGGTACATTCGCACTTTTCATATTGTTTAGCTCAACTAATGAAGACAACTTCTGAAATAGGTATCGACACATATTTGTTCTTCGATTCGAGTACTATTCTTTTAAATCAAAGAGAGAAGTTGATTGAAAAGGCTAAAGAAGTGAGAGCCGATTATGTACTTTGGTTAGATAGTGATATGATGTTCCCGTCAACCACCGCATTACGTCTTTTAGAACACAATAAGGACATTATAGCGTGTAACTATATGAAACGTACCAAAGGAGATAAAACGGTCGCATATACGGACGTAACGGATTGGGAATCGTGGGTTCCGTTAGATAAGGTAGACGGACTCGTTAAAGTCGAAGGTGTTGGTATGGGATGTATGTTAATGAAAACAAATGTGTTCGCGGTATTGTCTAAACCTTACTTTGAATTTACCTTTAAAGAAGATAGTCAAGATTGGTACGGAGAAGACTTTAATCTATTAGCTAAACTAAGAAAATTGGGTTATGATGTTTATATTGATACTGTGTTAAGTAAAGACATTAAACATATTGGAAACTACGCCTTCGGAGTCTGAAAATCCTTTTTAATAACAATCTTCATATTACCCATTTCATACTCACCCGGTTCGTATTGTGGTATTGATAATCTTAATGTGAATAGTGTATAGATGTCTTGGTCGGTAAATTCCTTAATCTCGTAAATTAACACATCGCACGTATCAATAAACGTGAACTTGCTTCTTAAATCGTAATTCGTATTAGGTTGTTCACCACTGATATAGTCCTCAGGTATTTCACCAATTTCAATTTTATCAAAGAATGGTTCAACCTGAATCAATCTATTTTTATTTCGGGTAACTAAACCCATGTTAAATGTGTTGTACTTGAATTCTTGATCCTCCCAATATCTAATTTCTTGAAATGATTTCATAGGTATTCCCCACTTCCTAATAAAGTTTCTATTTGAATTCATCTCAATCAAAAGTCTTCTGTCTTTCATATCATTACTGAATCTCGATGTTTGAGAAACAAAGTGATAAGTGATTGCAGAATCACAAGTCATTAATCTATAACCTTTTAATTTTGCTCTAAGTAGAAAGTCGTCGTCTTCCGAGAAACACGGAAAGAAACTATAACCGTCGAACATTCCAACCTCCTCGAACATTTTCTTATAACCACTCATAAAGAACACCGCACCCGAATACAAGTTGTTACCGTTCTTATGTTGTTGAACATAGTTATTGAAATTATAATCGTCGAAGTCAACAAACGTAGTCCCTAAATCCATAAGAACTTTACCTGGTCTTTTATGGCCTGCAAATATTGGAGGTTCAATTGTAGTATATGACAATAACATATCAGGTTCCAACAATCTTTCAATCGATTCTAAAAATCCTTCACCAATAATCATGTCATTGTGGATTAAAACTAATTTTTCTGTGTCAACTAATTTGATTCCCGAGTTGTAGTTGTCTGAGAAAGTTAATCTATCGTCATCATGAATGTAAGATAGGAAATCATCATCTAAAGACTGTAACCATTCTTTTGTTCCATCATCAGATCCACCGCTACTAATAACAAATGGTGCTTCAGGATATATGTTACGTAATCTTGTGTAACATTCTTTTGTTAATTCCAATCTATTATAAACCGCTAATACAAAACTTATATTCATATACTATTGTAAAAATTATTTTGACGTTCTTGTCGTTCTATTTCTTTATGATGTTGAATACAATATTCTTCATCATTAGGGAGTGATGCAAATTTACTACCTCCAATTATTCTTTCGTGAACTCTACTATACCATTTGAGATGTTTCTTATAAATTCTACCTTGTCTATCGGGAAAATTAACCCATCCCTTTTCATTCACTGACCATCTCCACTTATCAATATGTTCTTGAGTTAAACCATTTACTGTATTAATTCTCGGAACAAAAATTAAATCAACATTGGGATTCATTTCAAGAATGACGTGTAAATTCTCAACCATGTATTGACTAATCATTTCATCTGCATCAATTTGATAAATGTAATCACCTGTACAATAACCGTTTAATATATTCTTCCAATCAGCAAAGTTATTATTCCAATCAAAACACCTCCATGTTTGTACATTCGGTAATTTATTGAATGGTAATAAGAAATCTAATACATCCTTATTACCATTTTTCTCGTCATATAAAACTACAATTTCATCAATTGGTCTCTTGTATTTCAGAATGAACGGAACTAATTTCTTTATCTCCTCCAATTCGTTGCAAACTGTTATTGCGTAACTTATCTTCATACTTTTTTTTATTTTCTTCTAATGTTAATTCCTCACATCTCCAACACCATTCCCTGTCGTCGGTGTCCCAACTATGCCTTTCACATCTCATGCTCTTTGTCCTCCAATATTCAACCAGTAGTTTAAATAATCACCATCATTATTACCACCACCATTTATTCTTCTTGTTAATTCTCTAACAATTTCATTATCAATTTCATCTGAAATTTGTCTAGACATCACTCTCGTTAACTCTTGCTCGGCATCAATAACATTACGATTCATATTATTGAAAACAAATGTATTTTGAACAAACCCTTCAAAGAATTTAAATTTTTTCATCATACTCTTTCTCTTGCAAATAATTTAAACACTTTATCATTATCGTTGAATGTCATTTGTGAATTACTCGTTGGACTTAAACGAATACTACATTCATTAGGTCCCGTTGCAAATACAATCGGTTCATCATCACCAAACTGAAAACAAAAGTCAACATTCTCAGGTGTAAAAGATGGGCGTGTTAATGTTAATTGTTGTATTGGTTCTAAACGTAGAAATGTATTTTCTTCTTTTTGAAAAAACTTAAAGTTCATTACACTTGTTTTTGTCTCGCGTATAATTTAAAAAATTTACCCGTGTTAGGATCTGTAAATTTTATAAATGAATTACTATTATTCCCTAATGTGATTACCACCTGTTTATTTGTTGAATTTTCACTATTATCTGTGAACACAACCGGTTCATCATTGTCAAATTGAACAACCCACTCACATGGATTAAATTCTTGAATCACATCTATCATTTCAGATGTTACATCAGGTGCAACTTGAGGTTTCTTTTTTCTTGCCATTTTATTTAATTTTATTTAATTTAGGTAAAACTAATTTTGTTTGTTCGGGGATTTTTGAATGTGGTTCTAAATAAGATTGGAATACTTCTTTCATTTTATTTAATGTAAAGTTCTCACTATTAGTAATTCTTAACGATTCCGATTTCTCCAATAATTTATCATAATCCTTTTTCACGTATTTCATAACACTAGCAACTTCATCGTAGTTTGCGGTAAACCATTTTGAACCTTTAATTATGAAATTATCCACCGCACTATTATCGACATCAGTTAACTTACCACCAATCATGATTGAATTATCGGCAGTTAAAAAATCTTTATGTCCTGACCAATTGGATGCTAATACTGGTTTACCCGTCATTGTAAATTCAAGTAAGGGTCTACCGAAACCTTCACCTTTTGTGATTGAGACCATTGCTTTGATTTTCGGATGATTATAAAGTTCATTCATCTCCTCATCACTTAAATCACCAAATAATAAATAAATTGGTGGTTTATTAGTTTTATCTCCAACAATTGATTCGATTCTTTTAATCAATGATTCACGTTCTTTTACAGAAAAAGATGCTGATGATGTTTTTAATACTAATGCTGGCATATCCTCACTACCTGCAAATGCATCTGAAAAACATTTAATTAACATTCCAACATCTTTCCTATCTTGACCTATGTTTCCCTTCAACCAATGACCAACAAATAAAAATGCGAACTCTTCTTTAATATCAATATCAATACCCTTATAAACATTATTGTATATATCAGTATCAACACCTTCAAATAATACTTTAATAGGAGTTTCAATTCTATGTTGTTTAATTAATCTACCCGTATTCTTTTCATTTTCATTATAGACTGTTGAAATTAAAACATCTCTTGAAAAATTAGAAGTTGCAATTACCATATCCATTATGTTACAACCATCAATCCATTCTTTTGGTGCTACTGTTGTTTCAATACCCGCTGTTATACCGATATTAAATTTACCTAATTTTCTGAATTCATTTGGTACTGTAACTTGAATATAAATGTCAGGTACATTAACCAATTGGGTAACGATATTATTTTCAATCCATTGATGGAATTCATTATTCATATCTAAGGCCGTTAATGGAGTTGCTCCCCACGCACAACTATCAATTTTAATGTCAAACAAATTCATTTCTCTCAATGCCCATAACAAATCTCTTGAATGTGCACCATAACCACTCCTCGTCTTAACTGGTCCTCTATATAATACTACTGGTTTACTCATATTACTTTATGTAAATTAAATCTTTTTTTAGGTTTATAATTTTCTAATGCTCCTTCAATACCCTTAACCATTGAATCACACATAATTTTGGATGATAAATTATTAATTGCAAATTCTCTACCCTTTAATCCAATTTCTTTTCGTTCTTTATATGATAAAGTATAAACTTTATAAATGGAATTTGCAACATCATCGTTATTAATTCTATCATCAAAGATGTATGGAGTAACAGGTGAACCATTTATATTGATTGCCGATGGCCAAACAGGAAACGCCCATTCACCGTGTGGTGTGTTTTGATATGTTTCTTTATGATTAAGAGTTTGTAATTTAATGTAATCATCTGCGGTATAATCAAACCCACATTGGTCTTGTAATCCACCGGTTACATTAACGATGATAGGTGTTCCCGCCATTATACTTTCAGCGGTTGCCAAACCAAATCCTTCGTTATTTGCAATGTTGATGGTACAATCAGATAAATTATAAAATTCATTCAATGTTTCTTGTTCGTATTTCTCTTCAACAATCTTCACATCATAGTCAGGACATAGTGTGTTAATCACCGCACCCAAGTCTGTTCCATTTGCATCAACTGTTGCTGTTTTCATTAACAATAAACATTTACTTGATTGTTCTTTTGTTAATTTATCACAAAATAGTTTATATGATAGAACAACATCTGAAGGTTGTTTTCTTCTAATGTTTCTATTGTTATAGAATACAATGAAATCATATTCTTTATCACCGTAAACTAAAGTTCTAGTCTTATTAGATATTTTATCTAAAGGTTTAAACACATCAGGATTAATACCGTGAGGAACGTAACTTACTTGCCAATCCTCCAACGGTTTGTAAGAAGGTTTATCAGTTAATTTACCAACTCTATTAACAATTCCATAAGTTAATTTAGAAATGCAACCTAACCAATCACAACTTTCATAATAGTTTCTATTGTAGATAGGGTCAGGAATGTTATCCCAAATATGATAATATAAGATAGGAACTTGTTGTCTAATCTCATGTTCTGAATCATACAACCACTCCCAATAATGTGGATCTGTAAAATGTAATATAGCGTCAGGTTTCTCCATTTCAATTAAACGTCTCAATGTTATAATATCACCATATCCATTGTTTGGATATATTTTAACATTTGCATCTTCAACACCTGTTCTTTTTCTTACATCATCATTTAAATCCACAATCTTACCAACCTCAGGATGATTTATTCCCGAACCTAATTGAACCCAATCAAATTTATCAACAGTACCGAGTACTATTTCTTTTGACATCGTAGCCACACCTGATGTCATTCTTAAATCATCTGATAATAATAATATTTTCTTTTTTGACATATTAATACTTTGACCCACTTACTGCTAAATCAGTATAGTTATTTATTTTATCTCTAAAACTTTCATCTTTTATGTATAAATCTAAAGAACGATTTACTAACTTCTGAAGGTTTATGTTCCCGTCTATTGCGTTCACTTTAAATTTTTTGTAAACATTGTCGAGTACGTGGACACTGGTTAATTTCATTTCTGCTTTCATATTTTATTATATATATTTTTATATATCCCTTAAATAAAAAATATCACCTACGAATAGGTGATACCTTATAATTAGTTATTAGTACTTGTAGTCTGAGGAGTCGATTGACTCGTAGATGGTTGTTGTACTTCAGTTAACCTAATTGAAACCGGTGGTTGAGTAGGTTGTTCTTGTTTTGGTTTTTTACATCCGCATCCCATAGTGTATCTTTTTTTATAAATATTTTGGTTTATTGATTTTTATTCTCTATATTTTAATAAAGTATAAATAAATTAATATTAAAAATCAATAATAAAATGGATAAAGATTTCAAACCGGTTAAAAGTGTATATAATTCAAACTACGACACCATTAAAAACATAATGACCTTGTATAATATTGAACAATTTGATTTGGATTGTACATACTCAAAAGGTGCGTTTTGGAAAGACTTACCGTCACCGAAATACAAATCCGACCTATATCCATCAAATAGTACAGTAATTGAGGCTAGTTCAGAAAACTTACCTTTTGAAGACGGTTCAATGAAGAGTATCATGTACGATCCTCCATTCGTAATTGCTGGTAAAACCTATAAAGATAACAAAGAGGGTAGTTCAATCATGGCCAAGAGATTCGAGGGTTATAACACATATAACGACCTTACAGTTAATTATTTTAACACGTTGAAGGAATTGTATCGAATCTGTGAGAAAGGTGGTTATGTGGTCATGAAATGTCAAGATACGGTGTCTGGCGGTAAGAATCACTTCTCACATTGTTTGATTATGAACATGGCAATGGAAATTGGGTTTTACCCGAGAGATTTGTTTATCCTAAACTCAAACGTGAGATTGAATAGTTTTGGAACTAAATGGACCAAACAAGAACATGCGAGAAAATATCACTCATACTTTTGGGTATTTGAAAAGGTTAAACCTAAAGTAAAATACCAATTTATGAATAAGATGGTCGAACTGGGTTCTGAGGAGTTCCCAAATACATAGCAACACGGTCACCAACCCTCCAATTCTTAGCAGTTCCAGCAGGAAATTCAATCACATGGTCTCCCATTCCTGAATATCTTGGAGGATTCATTTTGTGAGGGTCAGGTACTGGACAATTTGGGTGTATATGACTAATTCTATTATTCATAACATACACAATATCAAGGGGTATAAGACAATCCTTCATCCAAAATGAATGAAGTCCTTTACCCATTTTGAATACCATACAACCCTCGAGAGAATCTTTTCCCATCATACCTTTTAATTTCTCTTCAGGGGTGGTAAGATAAACCGCCGGAAAATTTTGATTATTAATGTGTACCATATTGATAACTATTTGGAATTTTAATAATAATTTCTTATTTTAGTAAAAATATCACAAATGAAACTAAAACAAATCATATACGTAATGTTCATCATTACTGGAATATTAATTGAAAAATATGGATTAAAAGGTGCTGACCCTGAATTGGTTAAGTATTTTGGTTTTGGAGCAATTAGTCTTGGTTCATTTAACATCGTATTAGATTATATTAGAAAACCTAAAAATAAAAAATAAAATGTCGCAAGTAAAAATTTCAACAGCAAAGGGTGATATGATTGCTGAGTTATACGATAACGAAACACCCATCACAGTTAATAACTTTAAAGATTTAGTAGGTAAGGGATTCTACAATGGATTAAACTTTCATAGAGTTCTACCTAATTTTGTAATTCAAGGAGGTTGCCCAAACAAAAGAGGTGATGGTGGACCAGGTTATAACATTCCATGTGAAGTCCACGCAGAAAAACAATTCCACGATAGAGGAGTATTGTCAATGGCACACGCTGGTAGAAATACGGGAGGTAGTCAATTCTTCATTTGTCATAGTCGTGATAACACATCACACTTAGATAGAAACCATACATGTTTTGGTAGAGTAACTGACGGTTTAGATGTAATCGATTTAATTCAACAAGGAGACAATATTATTTCAATTCAAATTTTATAATTATGGACTTAACCGCAGAAATGGAGAATTACAACAAGGTCAAAGACATTGTGTTGAACAAATTAGTAAGTGAGGGTCTATTAGACCAATATGATTCAGAAGAATTTTCTGAAAGATGTCAGGTTTTAACTTATAAAGGTAAATGGTTTAGCAAATGGTTTGACAAGAATGTAAAATCGGAAAACTCTAAAGCAGAT
>JACCDL010932810.1_pt1 | contig 18509 bp, 18 predicted proteins | sample 7441931 | NCBI WGS metagenome assembly JACCDL01 (sample SAMN15323437, study PRJNA562643) | freshwater metagenome | isolation source: river surface water | place: USA:Blue River Watershed | collected 2017-08-16 | reverse complement strand
GATCACCTCATTTGGACCTGCTGGATCTACGCTGGATGTTCCATATGGATTCTTCTCAGCGGCGATTGTTGAAGGCGCCGCCACGAAAAGAAGTGATAGCGCTATTGCGGTAATGATTGTTCTCTTCATATCTACTCCGCCTTTTTCTTCATCGAGGTGCTTATTTGAGGTGTTTAGTTGAGGACTGGAATTTCAAGGATTGAGCGAACCTTCTCGCGGATAGTTGTTCCACGGAAAGGCTTGACGATGTAAGAGCTGGCTCCGATTGCTAAAGCGGCATCAATATCTTCGGTAGAGGATTTGGCAGTAATCATCATGACGGGGATATCTCGGAGTGACTTATTTGAGCCTGAGCGAATCTCGGCCAATACTTCTAGACCGGACTTACCCGGCATCATCACATCGAGAAGTACAAGATTTACTGGATTGCTATTGAGGATTGCGAGAGCATCATCGCCATTGCTAGCGGCAAAGACATGAAAACCATCGGCGCTGAGGATATGGACAACGAGATCGCGGACATCTTGGTTATCGTCGACGACGAGAACCTTCTCTCTTCCTTGACTCATTTGTGTACTTCCCTCCATCTTTAAGCGATGTCCCAAGAGTATGTTGATTGAAAGTATTAATCCATAGCGAAGCGCTCTTATCTGCCTTCTTGTAGCGTTCACGATGAAATTGTGAACTTATCGTGAGGTTCAACCTCTACCTTCACAACATGAGAAGCGAGAAGAGTTCACGTAGGAGAGTCACCAATGCTCTCCTCATTCTGATTGCCCTCACCGTTGCGGTAATTCCAGCGGTATTGACTAGCCAATATGGCTTCGGCTTCTCACCCATCCTGACAGGCTCAATGGAGCCAAGCGCCCGTCCTGGCGATCTCTACCTCACTCGCCTGGTGTCAGCATCCACTCTCCAGGTCGGCGACATTATTGCAATCAATAATCAAATAACCGGTACTTATTACTCACACCGGATCCATGAGATGCGCGAGATGAATGGTGCGATTCGCATCATTACAAAAGGAGATGCCAACGAGAGTCCTGATCGAGATCCCTTCATGGTCTCTCCGGTGAGTAAAGTATCGAAGTCGATTGAGGTCATCCCATATATCGGCCGCCCTATGGTTTATATGAATACAGTTCAAGGTCGCCAAGCAGCGGCAACATTCTTAGTCGTGGCAAATATCTTAGGGTTGATTGCCTTCCTCTTCCGCAAAAAGATTGTTGCAACCTTGGCGCCACGCAATGTTTATAAAGAGCTTTACGTTGAAGAGCGACGCAATAGCCAGCAATACCGCGAACTTATCGATAACTTGCAAGAGTCACTTGCAATCGAGAGAGAAGAAAAAGAGAAGGCAGGTAGCAAGAGATGACTCCATTCGCTTCCACAATATCTAAGGGCGTTGGCAGCCTGATCTTTAAGGTGACAATTGTTGTTGTAGCAGCGCTGGGTGGTGCAGGGCTCGTCGCCTCCAATGTCTTTGCAGCACTTACTGCAACTGCAACAAATACCTCTGGTGGCTCTGTAACTACCGGCACTCTCAAACTCGAACTTGCACCTTCAGGTGTCTCTGGTATTACCGGTGGATTCACCTCTCCAATCTCTGCGATGGGACCTGGCGATACCGTCAACCGTTATATCGATCTCAGCAATACCGGAACGCTGGATGGTGCTTCTCCTACCCTCCAAATCGTCTCCTCTGACTCCAACACTTTGGTCAATAGCCCATCGGCTGGTCTCCAGGTAACAATTACTGGCTGTTCAATAGCGTGGACGAATACAGGGGTCTGTAATGGAACCAGTAGCTCCGTCCTTGCCGCAACACCTGTATCAACGATTAAGGCATCAGCTCAGAGCATTACCTTGCCATCTGTTCTTGTAGGTGGCGTTAACTACCTTAAAGTCTCAACCGCTCTTCCCGCGGGAACCGAAAATGTTCTCAACGGCGTATTACCGGTAGGAACAGTCCAAGGACTTACTGCAACTCTTACTTGGACCTTTGTAATCCAAGAGCGCGCAGCGACAACAACAAATAGTTAATCAGCGATTGATTGAGAAAAATTGGTGGAAGGAGAGGGAGATGAGATTCAATAGTAGATCTGCATCTCTCGTCGCCGCTGCGATGGGCGCGTTAATACTCGCGCCCATCCAGCCACCAGTTGCATCTGCCGCGGCTCGTGCAACGGCGACAAATAACGCTCTCACAATCTCAACTGGTTCTATGGCGGTATTTGCTGGCGATAGCTATACCGCAACAAATCCTTTTGGAGCTCTCATCACACCAATAATTAATGGGCGAGCCAAGGTCTTCTACATTAAGAACACCGGCACCTTTGGAATCTCTCGCTTCACACTCACTCTCTCACTTCCATCAGGAACAGCGGTAGCAAACTTTCGCAGATGCGATATCAACACCTACTTTTCCGCTAATGATGTTTGCAGCACCGGGGTCTATACCGCTCTCTCAATCTCTGCCAATACCGCGACCTCAATAGTTCTCAACCTTCCTGCCAACTCCTTTTACGCCTTTCAGATTCGACAGAATAAGAACACCAATATGACGGTGAGCGTTAGTGCAAATAGCGCTCATATCAATACCTCTGTCGTCACCAACTCCTAGAGCCCGCTAAACTTGAGCCCTGGCATCTAAAGGGGTGGGATCGTTGAAGAGTTACAAGGTCGCAATTGTTGGCGCAGGTCCTGCTGGTTACTTTGCAGCGCAAGCGCTCCAGAACCTCGCTACCGACGAACTCTCCTTCTCTATCGACATGATCGAACGACTTCCGACCCCATGGGGCCTTGTCCGCAGTGGCGTTGCCCCAGATCACCCAAAGATTAAGACCGTTTCAAAGGTCTTTGAGAAGATTGCAAATACCGAAGGTTTTCGCCTCTTTGCTAACGTCGAACTCGGTAGCGACCTCACCGTTGAGCAATTACGTGAGAACTATGACGCGGTTGTAATAGCCACCGGTTCTCCTCAAGGGAAGAAGCTAGGAATTCCAGGAGAAGATCTCCCGGGCTCACTATCTGCTGCAACATTTGTCCCTTGGTATAACGCACACCCTGACTTTAAAGATGTAACACTGGATCTCTCATCAGAGACTGCTGTTGTTATTGGCGCTGGAAACGTTGCGATGGATGTCGCACGCATGTTGGCTTTAGAGCCATCAGAGTTAGATCCAACAGATACAGCAGATCATGCAATTGAGGCGCTTCGCGCTAGTTCAATCCGAAACGTTATTTTAAGTGCGCGTCGCGGACCTGAGTATGCTGCCTTTACATCGCCAGAGCTCCGCGAGCTACCAAAGCTTGAACACACCAATGTCGTGATGAATCCAGATGATATTGCCGCCGCAATTGTTCGAGCGGGAGATGAGATTGAAAAAGATACAAAATCAAATCTTGAAGCAATGACCTTGATCGCAGAGCGCGAGCCAACCAATCACGATCGAACCCTCACCTTCCAATTCCTTGCTACTCCGATAGAGATTAAAGGCAATGGAAAAGTGGAAGAGGTAGTTTTCCAGCGCACAGGTGGGGATGAGAGATTCTCAATTAAGTGCGGCCTAGTCATTACTGCAATCGGATATGAATCGGTTTCTATGGAAGGAATTCCATATGAGCATGGCAAAGTCGTCAATAATGAAGGCCATGTAGAGGGCAACCTCTATGTTGTTGGTTGGGCAAAGCGCGGACCATCTGGGGTAATCGGCACCAATAAATCTGATGCGGCAGATGTAATGAAGCTCCTTGCATCTCAATTAGTAGAACCTAAGAACGCCAGTGATGTTGCATCATTGATTACTCACAATAAAGTTGTGACACAGATGCATTGGGAGCAGATCAACGCTGCAGAAGTTGCTGCAGGAGAACCGCTTGGAAAGCGGCGTAGAAAGGCTGTTTCGCGCGAAGAATTACTCAATTTGGGCGCTCTCTAATAAGAAGGTATTATTCCCTCTCTACAACTCAATAAGCGTGCGTAGCTCAACGGATAGAGCATCTGACTACGGATCAGAAGGTTAGGGGTTCGAATCCCTTCGCGCGCACAAGTTAAGCCTCGGGTGCCTTTCACACCCGGGGCTTTTCTTCTTCCCCTACCCTTTCCTTATGCGGAAAGTCATTGCATCTCTCGCCCTAATCGTCTTAACCATCTCGCCGGCTCAGGCTGCTGATCAGCCATTGACGGTGATGTCGCGCAATCTCTATCTCGGTGCCGATGTCGGAGTTGCGATGGAGTTGATCCCTGACTTCTCAGCTGCTGCACAATTTATGTGGAATCAAGTTGCAGCGACAGATTTCTCGCTACGTGCTCCGGTTTTAGCGAAAGAGGTAATTGATCAGGGCGCAGATGTTGTGGGTTTGCAAGAGGCGACCAATTGGTACTGCAAGAAGAATCTGTGGAGCAAGAAGGTAGTCATCTTCGACTTCACCAAGGAATTCCTTGCAGCAACAAAGGCTGCAGGCAGTGAGTATGTATTGGCTTCAAAAGATGGTGTTGATGCGCTCAACATTGGATATTCGATTCCAGCGATTCCATATCTGACTATGGTGGAAGACCCAAAGAGCTTTCAACCAATCTTCGGCAGCGATAAGGCAGCATGTGGCTTTGAAATCGGCGATGCGATAGTGGTGAAGAAAGGTTTGGCAGATCAAGTTATTCAAGTGGGAAATACTGAATATGAGACTAGTTACAGCATTATTCCCAAGCTAATGACTATCTATCGCGGCTACACCTGGATAGATCTCGACCACAATGGTTCAAAAGTTCGCATTGTCTCAACCCACCTCGAATCACTCTGGGATTCCAATAAGGTTCCTAATGCTGCGCTCCAAGCAACCCAATTGATTAGCGACTTATCAAATACAAAGATGCCAACAATTGTTATTGGTGACTTCAACTCAGATCCTCGAGATCCCAGGCTGGTTGATGGATACAACCCTGGTGGACAACCTGAAGCAAGCGAAACTTGTTTAGATCAAGGAGCACCGACATCTGTTGAGAACTCGCTATCAAAGTGCAATGCGTACTGGCTGATGCGCCAAGGCGGCTTTGAAGATGCTGGACCAGATGCTCGAGACCCAAAGAATTACACCTGGGGAATGAGTGCGCTCTTAGCGGGGCCTGATGCCAAGCGATACAAAGCTGGCAAGATAATCGGAAGCCCCTATGGCTTTACTGATCGCCTGGATTACATCTTCTATCGAAATGGCGTTGAGGTAATTTCATCGACAATAGTGGGAAATACCTGGCCTCAAGGGAGCACGTGGTCATGTTCAAATGAAGAGCAGATGATCAACGCTGCAGAAATTGCAGAGCTCATGAAGATAGAGATGCCAACGGAGAATTTCTGCAACAGCTCTGACCATGCAGGGGTTGTGGCCAAGGTTCTTATCCCGACAGGTGCAAACCTCTCAGAGCCTCTACCTGACCACGCGCCGTTCCCAATTTCCTTTTGGAATTGGGTCGGCATAGCGATTGCAGCGATTGTGGGAGCAGTAATCCTCTATAGAAAACGTCGCGCGAATCGATAATCGGTTTATGGATAGAGACCGCGGAGTTTGTGGGCTTCAGCAACTCGCTTGACGCCAATCATCATGGCTGATTCGCGCCATGTAAGTGACTTCTCGATCGACATTGCTTCGACTTCTCGGATTGCCTTCATTAACTGGGAATCAAGGTTCTGATAAATCTCGTCTGCATCCCAGAAGAATGCCTGCTTATCTTGAACCCATTCGAAGTAAGAGACAATTACGCCACCAGCGTTTGCCAAGATATCAGGAACGACGAGAATTCCCTTATCCTTCAAAATAGCATCTCCTTCTGGTGTGGTCGGAGCATTCGCGCCTTCTACAACAATCTTTGCCTTAATCGATGGTGCAGTATGTGCAGTGATTGCATCGGCAAGTGCTGCAGGAATAAGGACATCTACTTCAAGAGCCAACAACTCTTCATTAGTCAGGCGATCCGTGCCTGGTGCATCGAGATTGCCATATGTTTTGAAGTGGCTCCATAGCTCTTCAACAGATGCGAAACCAGTGACTCCACCATGAACATCGCTGACAGCAACGATCTTTAAGCCCATCTTCTCAAGACCAACTGCGGTCCAGTAACCAACTTTTCCAAAGCCTTGGATGGCAACAGTTGCGCCCTGCGGGTTGATCCCCTTTGCAATCAGCGCTTCTCGAGTAGAGATTGCGACGCCATCACCAGTTGCAGATGTGCGACCGAGTGAACCACCGAGAGAGATTGGCTTGCCTGTAACAACGCCAGGCACTGAATAACCAGCATTTACAGAGTATGTATCCATCATCCATGCCATGTTGCGCTCATCAGTTCCCACGTCAGGGGCTGGGATATCGCGCTCTGGGCCGATGATAGGAAGGATTTCTGATGTGTAACGACGTGTGAGTCGCTCATTCTCCATCGATGAAAGCGTTGCTGGATCTACTGCGATTCCGCCCTTAGCTCCACCGTAAGGAAGATTTGTAAGTGCGCACTTCCAAGTCATCAACATCGCAAGCGCGACGGTCTCATCCATATCGATATCAGGGTGGAAGCGAACGCCACCCTTAGATGGTCCACGAGTAGTTGAGTATTGAACTCGAAATCCCTTATACATCTCGACGTTTCCATTGTCGCGGCGCAGAGGCACGGCAACTTCAAGGACGCGGCGAGGAGTAGACAAGGTCTGCCACTCGTTTTCGGATAGTTCAAGCTGCTCAACAGCTCTGCGTAACTGACGTAGTGCGGTATCTAGTGCTGACTCCATTGTCGGCAACTTCCTTATCTTTGTGAATTACCTCTATTAATTAACTACGAAGAGCTTTAGCAAACTCAGCAAAGTCATCGACCAAGATGTCGATTTCTGTCTGAGTATGTGCCAAAGAGATCAACCATTGCTCATCAAGGCCCGGAGGGGTGATGATGCCGCGGTTAAGTGCGAAGAGCCAGTGAGCTTCTGCAACACCAAAGTCAGTCGCCTTGTAATCACGGTAGTTACGAACAGGCGACGTTGCCCATGTAACACAACCCTTCACACCGAAACCAACGGTGTGTGCGGGCAGTTGGTACTCATCGATGATGTCGCTAATGCGCTCAAGAGCTTGGAAGTTAAGTGCTTCTGCAGCACCAAGAGTCTCTGTGGTTGCAATACGATCGATTGCGCGCACACCTGCCATAGCAAGCGGGTTACCGTTAAAGGTACCGAAGTGAGCCATCTTGTTATTGGTAACAAAGTCCATGTACTTCTTCTTGCCGCCAAATGCAGCAAGTGGAAGTCCACCACCAATTGATTTAGCGAGAGTAATCAAGTCAGGCTGAACACCAAGGCGCATTGAAGCACCGTGTGCACCAGCTGTGAGACCAGTCTTTACCTCATCAAAAATAAGTACAACGTTGTACTGATCGCAGAGTTCGCGAACGCGTTCTAAGTAACCTGCATCTGGAAGAACGATTGCGAGGTTCTCAAGTACAGGCTCGACGATGAAGCATGCAAGCTTCTTCGCATTCTTCTTAAACATCTTCTCTAACGCCTCGATGTTATTGAAAGGAACAACGTAGATATCACCCGGAACCAGGTTTGAATCAATGTATGGCTTTGGCTTCTCTGGATTACCAATCTTGTCGATTGGTGGCTTTGAAGAGACTACGAATGGGTCGTAGCTTCCGTGGTAGCCACCCTCAATCTTGAGGATGCCCATCTTCTCGGTGGCTGAACGTGCCACACGCACTGCGTACATAGTTGATTCGGTGCCAGAGTTGGTGAAGCGAACCTGGTCGATACCAAAGCGCTTACAGATGCGCTCTGCAGCATCGGTAGATGTAGGCGAAGGCGTTACGAAGAGCATGCCCTTCTTGAGTGAGACCTCGATCTCCTCAACAACAATTGGATTGAGGTGGCCGGCGAGCATTGCACCGAAGCCCATTGAGAGGTCGAGCAGCTTTCGGCCGTCGACATCGGTCATATAAGCGCCTTCAGCAGAGGCGATTGAGATTGGGTATGGATCCCAATGCTGGAAACTTGAGGTGACACCGAGGGGGAGTGAGGTGAAGGCGCGCTTGCTCTCTGCCTCAGATGCCTTGGTGTTCTTGGTAAAGAGTTCCCACTCGGCGGCTAATACTGCTGCAACTTTCTCAGAAGAGATTGGTGTGGAGGTGGTAGGAACTCGACGATATGTATTGGCGTGTGGCGCCTTCATCGTATGTGATGTTTTCATTTGTAACGCTGTACTACAAAAGCCTCTAGCTTAGAAGCGGTTTTGTTCTGTACTCTCCTTTGAATCACGCATTACTGCGCTGCCCAATTATCTCCGAAGGTTAAAGAAGTTGCAACTAATGGATAACCATGGTGTTTATCAGCATATTTAAGATGAAATCATCCCATTTTTCTTGTTCCATAGGGCTGGGTACGACGTCATCAACTATTTTTCCTAAAGTGTAACTTTGGATAAAAACTGCTACGACGCGAGAATCAAGTTCTTTCCTAAACAAACCTTTATTCTTCGCTTCCGAAACTAGATCTTCTAGAGCTGTGGTTAATCTCTCCTGCTCTAAGCCAAGAGCAGTTTTAAATCGCTCTGAATGTTCAGAATTTGCAAGTGTGCGTGCACGTGCGAATCGCGTCTCTTTGTATTCCGATGATTGAGTGTAGAGAGTTGCTTTACGTAGTCCACTAATGATGTCTTCACGGGTCTTTGCTCCAGATAAAAGCGGAACGATGAGACCTATGCTTCGATCTACCCAATTTGCATATCGCGCAACTTGCGCTGCCTCAAGTAACTCACCGAGGTCTTCAAAGTGGTGATAAAGGCTTCCCTTTGAAATACCTGATTTTTCAAGGATTTCATCTACTTGAATAGCCTCCGGTAGAGCGTTCTCTAACAATTCGGCAGCAGTCTCAATGAGACGTGCTTTCGTAGGATGAACCGTCTGAGGCATAGAGCCAATTAAACTCAATATTCTGAAGTATTGGTAGCCTTTACCATCATGAGTAAGCCAACGATTATCCTCGCAACCAGCAATGGCGTAGGAATGGGCCACCTCGTACGCGCAACTGCGATTGCTATCGAGCTGAAGAAGGTTGCCAACCCGATAATCGTCTCGATGGCTGGTGGAATTGCTGAGATTCCTGAATATCTCGGCATTCGAGTTGAGTACATCCCTGGAAAAGATCGCGGATGGATGACTCGTGATAACTGGGATATCTACCTTCGCGATCGCTTGATGGCGCTCGTCGATGAGACCGGTGCAAAGGTGATGTCATTTGATGGAGTTGTTCCTTATCCAGGTGTCATCGCAGCAAAGTTTTCACATCCAAAGTTGGCTCTCGTCTGGGTGCGTCGAGGTTTATGGCAGAAAAAACCTCAACGTTTTGTTCTCGGTATGCAATCAAAGATGATGGATTACATCGTCGAGCCGGGAGATATGGCGCGTGCATACGATTTTGGACCGACAGCGCAACGAAAAGATGCCGTTCTTACCTCACCTGTCTCATTATTCCGAGAAGACGAAGCGCTCTCCCGCGAAGAAGCACGAAAAGTTCTTGGTCTAGATCTCAATCGACCAGCGGTATTGGTACAGCTCGGCACTGGTGATAGTGACGTTAATGAGAAGTTAACTGCGGCATTATCAGGGCTTTTAGGTTGGAAAGATCTACAAGTAATTCTCACTAAGCAGCCATTTGATAAAGATGGAAAATCACTCGCTCCAGATGGTCTCGACATTCGCGTTGTGCGCCACTTCCCGTTAGCTCGAGTGCTTCACGCCTTTGATGCAGGCGTCTCCGCAACTGGCTATAACGGATTCCATGAGAATCTTCCAGCGTGCCTACCTACTGTCTTCATCTCAAATATTCGCGGCACCGATGATCAAGAGGCACGAGCCCAATGGGGACATGATTTTGGTTTTGCCATCCGTGGAAACCAGGCAGACCTTCATGACATCACAGCCGCGGTAAAGAAATTGCAAGACCCTGAGGTGCGCGCAAAGTTAGCCGCTAAGTGCAAAGAACTCCCTGCGACAACAGGTGGTGCAGAGATTGCAAAAATTCTCTATGACCTTGCAACTCGCGAAGAGCCAAAGCGACCTTCCTGGTTTACTTACAATCGATTGATGCTCCAAGATCACATCAATCGAGGGAAACGACATATCGCATGGGTGGGACTTCGTCGTTTGGGCCATATTTATCGCACACTTCACCCCTATCTCAAGGTCAATGAGATAAAGAGTGATGCACCTATTTGGGGATCACAGGTAACTGCAAAAGAGTTACACCCATTAATCAAAGGTGATGCTCGCTTCGAGCACCTCATCGAAGGTGCATCCGATGCCTACATCGCCCGCCGCCGAGAAATTGCGGAGAAGGCATATGGAATCACACGCGAAGTGATTAACGTCAAAAAGACCCCGCAATAATTTGAGAGCGAAATAAACTTCATTTTCACCTAAAGTTCTCTCCTATGAGAGCTGAAACATCAACGCCTGTAAATGAAATCATTGCAACACGTCGCAGTCCACGTTCCTTCAATGCCGAATCGGTAATTTCAGATATAGATCTCCGTGCGATTCTTGAGGCAGCGCGATGGGCACCATCAGCCTTCAATGGTCAACCGTGGCGCTACTTTGTGGGCAAGCGCGGTGATGAAGTCTTTGCGCAGATTCTCGACTCACTCGGTGAGTTCAACCAGAAATGGGCCGTAAATGCCTCTGCTTTGATCTTGGTCGCAGGAAAGACAACCAAGGGAGATGGCTCTCCATATGCGGATTATCAATATGACTGTGGCCTCTCAGTGGCACAACTTTCAATAGAAGCCCATGATCGCGGATTGATTGTTCACCAGATGACCGGTTTTGATAAAGCAAAAGCGGCGGCAAATGTAGCGATGGAAGATGGCTTGGTCTCAGTAGTTGTTGTCGCAGTGGGAACGCAAGACGCCCCTGAGAAGTTAGCTGGACCATTGTTAGAGCGAGAAACAGCAAAGCGTGAGCGTTTGCCACTCGAGACAATTGTCGCCAAGGGCCTTCCAGCTTAAAAGCGAGAACGAATCTCCCAGAGATCTTTAAAGACTGGGTTGAAGAGTGTGCTCGCTAAATATTGAACGCCGCTAGAACCACCAGTACCCATTTTGGCGCCAATGGTGCGTTCGACCATTTTTACATGGCGATATCGCCACTCCTGAATGCCTTCATCAATATCGATCAAACGTTCAGCAACCATCGCTGCCTCAGGATCAGTGCGGTGAAGTTCAAGGAGAGAATCTTGAACTTGAACATTGCTCTCGTATGCAATGGATGGGGAGCGATCGAGAACTTCATCCGGAACAAAGTAACCGCGTCGAGCTATATAGCTGATAAAAGAATCCCAAATTGAATTGGATTCTGTAATCTCTTTAATCTCACTCTGCACATCGAGTGGGAGATGCCCCGCCATTCGATCGTCTCGACGACCAAGAATCGCTTCAACCTTACGGAACTGAGCAGATTGAAAACCGCTGGAGGAAGAGAGATAACCGCGGAAAGAGTTGAACTGAAGTGGGGTCATTGTCTCGAGAATATCGATTTGAGTGACGCACACTTTCAAAATAGTGCGTATGCGTCCGAGGAGAGCTAGCGCATAATGCGAATCACCTGACTCTAAAGCTTTGCCAGCAGCTGCAAATTCATGGAGCAGTTGCTTGAACCAGAGTTCGTAAGTCTGGTGGATAACGATGAAGAGAAGTTCATCATGCTCTGGTCCATCAGAGAGAGGCTTCTGTAATTTAAGGAGTTCATCGACCTGAAGATAAGAGGTGTAGGTCAGTGCAGATTCGTATTGCTCGCTCATGTAACTCGTGAATCCGATCCCTTGATTTCCTCATATTTACGCGTAATTGTGAGGTCACGAAGTCTTTGAAAACCATCCCAGATTTCAACATAAGAAGTTGGCAGAGGTGCAATTGCAAGTCGAATTGCATTAGGCGTGCGGTAGTCAGGAATCACATTGACGAACTTTCGCAATGCAACGCAAATCTGAGCCGCTTGTGGGTGTCCAATAGAGATATGCCCACCACGTTCATTGGCATCACGAGATGTGAGAAGGGTGTATCCAAGGTCTGCAAGCCACGCATCATAGAGATCAATCATCATCTGAGTGCCGATAGCTGCCTTCTTCGCTATTGCATCGATTCCCGCCTCTTCAATCATTGAGAACGCAACCTGCACGCCGCGAATTCCTACAATAGAAGGGCTAGCAATCTGGAAACCTCGAATGCCATCTGCTTTAACAAATTCAGGCCCCATTCCAAATTGATCTTCATTTCCAAACCAACCTTGGATGGGAACTTGAAGTTCTTTCTGAACACGCTTGTTTACATAGAGCCATGCTGGTGAACCAGGGCCAGAGTTTCCATATTTGTATGTACATCCGACTGCGAGATCCACGCCGTTTGCATCAAAGTTCATCTCAATAGCTCCTGCTGCATGGCTGGCATCCCAGACAATCCATGCACCATATGAACGAACTAAATCAGTTATTGATTTGATGTCATTACGGGCACCAGAGCGATATTGAATTACTTCAAATGTTACGAGCGCAACATCTTCACTCATATATGGCTTCAAGATATCTACAGTGATGCGCTCATTATCGGAGATCGCAGGATCTTCGTTATTAATGATTACCAAGTTAAGTCCGAGCTGCTTTGCAATTCCATCGAGGATGTATCGATCTGTTGGAAAGTTAGCTGCATCGGTAATGATGGTCTTTCGCCCAGGACGAGAGTTAATAGCTGCAAGGCAGAGCTGATAGAAGTTGACCGAGGTTGTATCGCAGACAAGTACTTGACCAGGCGCTGCACCGAGCACGGAACGGCCGAGGAGGTCTCCCGCTGGCTGCGCCTCATCTACCCAGTGGCTCCACCCTGTGACGACTTCACGGCCCCATTCGTGGGTGAGGAAGTTATTGACCGCCTTCACTGTCTCGTGTGGAAGGCGACCGAGTGAATTACCGTCGAGATAACAGAGATCGGGGTCGGTGATCACGAATCGACTCTTAAATGGGGCTAAAGGATCGTTCTTATCGAGTTCAAGGGCATATTCGCGGTCAGTAACCTTCATAGTGGAAAGGTACGCTCTCCTACCGTGGCGCGCAATCTTGTAAACATTGAAGAGGTCTCTAAAGCCTTTGATATTCGCCCACTTCTCGTCAAGGTCTCACTCGGTATCTCTGAGGGCGAGAGAATTGGAATTGTCGGTCGTAACGGTGCCGGTAAGAGCACGTTGATGCGCATCATCACCGGTGAAGAATCTCCTGATGCTGGGCGGGTCACAAAATCCAACGCAACAAGTATTGGATATCTCGCTCAGATTGATAGCGCCGAACCCACAGCGACAGTCGGAGAGATTGTCCTTGGAGATCGTGAGAAGCATGAATGGGCAGGAGATCCAAGAATTCGTGAAGTCTTTACCGGGCTCTTTGGCGGTTTTGATGATCACCTCTTTGAACGCACCATAGGCAAGCTATCTGGCGGAGAGAAACGTCGCGTTGGATTAGCGAAGTTATTGATTGATGACATTCAACTAATCATGCTTGATGAACCAACAAACCACCTTGATGTTGAAGGTGTTGCATGGTTGGCTGAACATCTCAAGCGACGTACAGATCTTGCAGTCTTGGTCGTCACCCACGATCGATGGTTCTTAGATGAAATCACTGATCGGACTTGGGAAGTTGTTCAAGGAAATGTTGAAGAGGAGGACGGGGGATATTCAGCATTTGTACTAGCAAAGGCCGAGCGCTCTCGACAGGCAGCCTCCATGGAGGCGCGACGCAATAATTTAATTCGGAAAGAGTTGGCCTGGTTGCGTCGAGGCGCGCCAGCTCGCACTACTAAACCTAAGTTTCGAGTCGATGCTGCCAATGAATTAATTTCAGCAGAACCTGCTCCACGCGATGGCAGTGAGCTTCTTAAATTTGCACTCAATCGTTTAGGTAAAACAGTTCTCGAGACAAAAGATATTCAAGTGAAAGCCGGTGATAAGGAGCTCCTTTCTCATCTGACTTGGAATATTGGACCAGGTGACCGCATCGGCATCGTGGGAATCAATGGCGCAGGTAAGAGCACTTTGATGCGCGTATTAGCAAGTGAAATCCCGCCAGCTGCCGGAAAGCTCACCACCGGAATAACAGTGAAAATAGCCTTCCTCACGCAACATCTCGATGAGTTAGATCCCACTTGGCGCGTGCTGGAAGCTGTTGAGAAGGTTGCACAGTTTGTTGAGCTTGGTAAAGGTAAAACGCTCTCAGCTTCACAACTATGCGAACGGCTGGGTTTTGATCGCGATGGACAATGGACGCCAGTCGGAGATCTCTCTGGTGGAGAGCGTCGACGTTTACAACTCACCCGTTTGTTAATGGATGCGCCAAATGTCTTGATGTTAGATGAACCGACAAATGATTTTGATATTGAGACACTTACCGAACTTGAAGATCTACTCGATAGTTTCGGTGGAACTTTGATAGTGATCTCTCACGATCGATACTTTCTCGAGCGAGTCTGCGATCGCTTTGTTGGACTGCTCGGCGACCTCCAACTCCGTGATTTGCCGCGTGGCGTAGATGAGTATTTAGAACTTCGCCATCAGCAATCAACTCCATCCACTTCCAGTAGCACAAAGGGAAAGAGCTCTTCGGCTGCAGAAGAGCGTCAATTGAAGAAGGATCTGGCGCGCGTAGAACGACAGATTGAGAAAGGTAAAGCAGAAGTTATACGCCTTACCGCTGAACAAGAGAACGCTGCGATGGATCCGGCACGACTAATTGAGATTTCAGAACAGCTCGCTAAAGTAAGTGAAGAATTGGCGACGCGCGAAGAAGAGTGGCTCTCTATCACCATGGCACTTGAGGGATAGCAATGTCAGCTAAAGGACATCAACGTCTCGATATTTTGGCGACGGTAAGTGGTGTGATGATTGCCCTGCAGGCACGAGCCAACGGTGAACTTTCACATCGACTTGATAATGGAGTCCAAGCAGCGCTTATCTCGTTCGGCTCAGGTCTGATTATCATCGCCGCGATTGCTATCTTCTCTCCTTCCATAAAGTTAGGTGTTCGCAATTTAAGAGGCGCTGTTGCTCGAAGAGAGATTCCTCGATGGACCCTCTTTGCTGGGGCTCTCGGCGGAACATTCGTTGGCATTCAAACCCATGTGGTGCCTGTAATAGGTGTGGCTATTTACTCTGTCGCCTCTATCGCAGGTCAGACTGCTGCCTCGCTCTTGGTGGATCGTCTCGGTATCACTGGTGGCGGAAAGAAGAAAATTACTCTTCGCCGCACAGCAGCGGCAATCTTTACCGTCTTTGCAGTCTTTATCTCTGTGTTGGATCGGATTGAGGCGGCGGACTTGGCGCTATTTGCCGTCTTCTTGGCAGGCGTTGCCGGCGCCGTTGTTGGAGTTCCGAGAGCGCTCAATGGGCAGATCAACGAACACTCACATCAGAGCTTTACAACATCACTCCTTAACTTCTTTATGGGAACAAGTTTTCTCTTTATCTTCCTGGCTCTGCTGATTATCTTTGGAGAGACTGGACTCTCGCCATTGCCTGCAGGTCCGTGGTGGATCTATACCGGTGGAGTCATCGGTGTTATCTATATAGCTTTTACTTCAAAGATTGTTCAGCATCTGGGCGTCTTAACTTTCACGCTCTTTAGCGTCGGCGGTAATCTTCTCGGCTCTCTTCTCATTGATTTGATATCACCGACTGAAGGTGTGCGAGTTAGTTGGTATTTAGTTACCGGAATTGCGATGACGTACTTAGGGGTTATCGTGGGCGGCGTGAATAATTCACAAGCACGGAGATTAGAGAAGCGACAATAAAGAAAGCCGCGATTGCGTAGGACCAGGTCTTTACCCACGGTAATGAGTGCGCGTAATAACCAGCGAGAGTGATTCCAGCTCCCCAGAGAACTGCACCGATGATATTTGCTGACAAGAACTTGTAGTAATTCATCATTGAAGCTCCGGCAATTGGCGGAACGAATGTGCGAATCCATGGGAAGAAGCGAGCGGCAATGACAGCCCACCACCCTGTCTGCTCATAGAAGCGCTCTGCATTTGCAACCATCTTCTTAATTCGCGGTGATTGATGTTTATCAATATAAGGACGTCCAATTACTCGTCCCAGCACAAAGCCAACTTGATCTCCAAAGAAGGCGGCTGCAACGATTATTGCGACCAAAAGGGCGATATTTACATTGCCGTGCGCTGCTGCCACAAGCCCTGCGCTAAAGAGGATTGAGTCACCTGGTAGGAAGAAGCCGAAGAGAAGACCCGTCTCAATAAAGACAATGGCGCCGATAAGTACATAGAGGACGAAAGGAGCCAAAGAAGAGAATTGGCTATCAAATGATGCGGCGTAGGCAGTCATAATTTAGCGGAGAGAGATCTTCTTGACTGCGGCTGCCACCTTGGTGACAACTTGAGCATCGAAGACGCTTGGCACAATAAATGATGCATTGAGCTGAGAGCTAGAGACACAATCCGAAATTGCTTCAGCCGCAGCCACAAGGAGTTCATCCTCAATCTTGCTCACACCTGCATCAAGGAGTCCGCGGAAGATTCCAGGAAATGCCAGGACGTTGTTGATTTGATTTGGCTGATCACTTCGACCGGTCGCCACAACAGTCGCATATTTGCGAGCGATTGCAGGATCAATCTCTGGATTTGGGTTTGCAAGCGCGAAGACAATTGAACCTGCTGCCATTGATGCTACATCTGCTTCATTGATGACATTTGGTGCGCTGACACCGATAAAGACATCGGCGCCTGACATAGCAGCATGAATATCGCCTTGGAAGTTATCGTGATTTGAGTTCTCGATGAACCAGCGGCGCATCGGATCTTCACCTTGCGATGATTTACAGATAACGCCATCAATATCAAATGCAACGATGTGCTTAGCTCCACTGAGGACGAGTAAGCGGGCAATTGCGGTACCAGCAGCACCTGCACCACTCATAACAATCTTTACATCAGAGATGGATTTATTCACCAACTTCAATGAGTTGCGAAGCGCTGCAAGGACAACAATCGCTGTTCCATGCTGATCATCATGGAAGACAGGGATATCGAGAAGTTCACGTAGACGCGCTTCAACTTCAAAGCAGCGAGGCGCAGAGATATCTTCGAGGTTGATTCCGCCATAGACCGGGGCAATCAATTGAACAGTTCGAACAATCTCATCGACATCTTGTGTATCGAGGCAGACTGGCCAGGCATCGATATCGGCAAAGCGCTTAAAGAGCACTGCTTTACCCTCCATCACAGGCAGGGCGGCGGCAGGACCAATATTTCCCAAGCCCAATACTGCTGAACCATCAGTGACTACAGCGACAGTATTGCGCTTCATCGTCAGTCGACGGACATCCGAAGGATCATCAACAATCGCCTGACAGATGCGAGCAACGCCAGGTGTGTAGGCGCGAGAGAGATCATCGCGAGTCTTTAATGGGACCTTTGAGTTAATTTCAAGTTTGCCACCGAGGTGGAGTAAGAATGTACGGTCGCTGACTTTGCGCACAGTTAGACCTGCATGAGCTGCAAGTGCAGAGTTGATCTCTTGTGCATGTTCCTTGTCGACTGTATCGCAGGTGATATCCACTACAACACGATCAAGATGTGATTCAACAACGTCGAGCGCAGTAATTGTTGCGCCAGCGCTGGTGACAGTTGCGGTGACTAGCGCGACTGGTTGAAGTTCAGGTGCGCCTTCAACGCGGATAGTGATTCCGTATCCAGGTGATGTTGATGCCATTACACAACTCCGTATAAGCGATCGCCAGCATCTCCGAGGCCTGGGACGATATATCCATGCTCGTTGAGCTTTTCATCAAGTGAACCTGTTACCAATGTAATTGGAACTCCTGAATCTTTAAATGCATCTTCTACAACTTTGATACCTTCAGGAGCAGCTAAGAGACAGATTGCAGTGATTTCTGTAGCACCGCGTTCGATAAGGTATTCAAAAGCTGCAACAAGAGTTCCACCAGTTGCAAGCATTGGATCAAGGACGAAGCAGTGATGTCCAGCTAAATTCTCAGGAAGACGGTTAGCGTAGGTGCTTGCTTGCAAAGTCTTCTCATCGCGAACCATGCCAAGAAAACCAACTTGAGCGGTTGGAAGTAACTTTGTCATTCCTTCCAACATTCCAAGACCTGCGCGAAGAATTGGAACTACTACTGGTCGTGGCTCTGCCATCTTCAAGCCAGTAGTTTCAGTGACAGGAGTCTTAATTGTTACCGTCTCTGTCTTAACGTCGCGAGTTGCCTCGTATGCAAGAAGAGTTACTAGCTCTTCAACGAGACGGCGGAAAGTCGGTGAATCTGTGCGCTCATCACGGAGAACGGTTAACTTATGAGAGATAAGCGGGTGATTGGCGACATGTACTTTCATGGCTCCAACCTTACCGATAAAGTCGGGCTATGCAGAATAACGAGGAGCTGATGCGCCTAGCGATTGATGTTGCTCACAGT
>JACCDL010374761.1_pt1 | contig 18530 bp, 16 predicted proteins | sample 7441931 | NCBI WGS metagenome assembly JACCDL01 (sample SAMN15323437, study PRJNA562643) | freshwater metagenome | isolation source: river surface water | place: USA:Blue River Watershed | collected 2017-08-16 | reverse complement strand
GGCCTGAAGGGAATACTGCGCAAGTAAAATTGCTTGAACCCTTCAGGAGATTAAATTGCGCGACGTCATCATCATCGGTTCCGGCCCTGCCGGTTACACGGCAGGCATCTACACCGCACGCGCGGGCCTAAAGCCACTGCTAATCGCCTCTTCTGTCGAGGCCGGTGGCGAGCTAATGAAGACCACCGAGGTCGAGAACTACCCGGGATTCCCTGAAGGCGCAATGGGTCCAGACCTGATGGCCAACTTCCAGGCCCAGGCTGAGCGCTTCGGCACCGAGATTCTGCTCGACGACGTGATCGAGGTCGACCTCAAGGGCGACATCAAGGTCGTAAAGACCGCTATGGGCGACACCTACGAGGCAAAGACCGTGATTTTGGCCACCGGCGCCGCATACCGCGAGCTTGGCCTGCCGCGCGAGAAGGAACTGAGTGGCCACGGCGTATCGTGGTGTGCCACCTGCGACGGCTTCTTCTTCCGTGAGAAGGCCATCGCCGTTATCGGCGGCGGCGACAGCGCGATGGAGGAGGCTAACTTCCTTACCCGTTTTGCTTCAAAGGTTTACCTGATCCACCGCCGCGACTCGTTCAAGGCGTCGAAGATCATGCAGGAACGCGCCATGAACAACCCGAAGATCGAGGTTGTCTGGAACAACGAGGTTGCCGAGCTGCACGGTGAGACAAACCTCACCGGCGTAACCCTGCGCAACACCGTCGATGGCTCGACCAGCGAGCTAGCGCTCGACGGCCTGTTCATTGCCATCGGCAACGACCCCCGAGTCTGGCTTGTCGAAAACCAGCTCGAGCTCACCCCAGAAAAGTTCATTCAGGTAGATGGTCGCAGCTCGCGCACCAGCCTGCCTGGCGTATTCGCCGCCGGCGACGTGATTGACCCGACCTACCGTCAGGCAATTACCGCTGCCGGTTCTGGCTGTGTTGCGGCTCTCGACGCCGAGCACTACCTAAGCGACCACTAGAGATTTCAGCAACCCCGGCCTAGTGCCGCGGAAAGGAGGCACAAAATGCCAAAGAACGTAACTACCGCAAGCTTCCAGGCCGACGTGCTGCAGAACGCTAAGCCAGTTCTCGTCGACTTCTGGGCCGAATGGTGTGGCCCTTGCCGCATGATCGCCCCGATTCTTGACCAGATCGAGGCCGAGCACGGCGCGAAGATCGACATCGTCAAAGTGAACGTCGACAACGAGCCACAGCTCGCCATGAACTACAACGTCACCGGCATCCCGCTGCTCGGCGTCTTCGTTGGAGGTCAGCTCGTCAAGCAGGTCGTCGGCGCCAAGCCAAAGGCCATGCTTGAGCAAGACCTAGCCCAGTGGATTGGCTAGCCGCTAGAGTATTTAGAACCTACACTTCGACGAAGAACGGCTGATAAGGCCGTTTTTCGTCTATTTGGGGTAGTTACACGTCATGTTTCACGTGAAACATAGGCGCCGCCAATAGAAAGAACCGCTAGATGACTGAGAAGGCAGCCCACGTCACCAACCTCGACCCTTGGTTGGATGCGTACGCGGCGCGCGCGGAGACGCTCTCGGTTTCTGAGGTTCGTGCCCTGTTCTCGGTGGTAAGCCGCCCAGAGGTCGTTTCGCTCGCGGGCGGCATGCCAAACGTGTCCGCCCTGCCCGACGAAGTTCTAAAGCAGGCCTACGAGGGCATGATGGCCAAGCGCGGGGCGCTTGCGATGCAGTATGGCGGCGGCCAGGGCGACCTGACCTTCCGCGACCAGATTCGCGAGTTGATGGCCCTCGAGGGCATCCACTCCTCGGTTGAGGACATCGTCATCACCACAGGATCACAGCACGGCCTCGACCTGCTCGGTGGTTTGTTCCTCGATGCTGGCGACGTAGTTTTGGCCGAAGGCCCGTCATACGTTGGCGCGTTGGGCATCTTCCGTCACTACGAGGCTCACGTAGAACACGTCTACACAGACGAAAACGGTATGTCGCCAGAGGCGCTGCAGCAGTCGATTGACGACATGAAGCGACAGGGTCGCAAGATCAAGTTCCTCTACCTGGTACCGAACTTCGCTAACCCTAGCGGCGTGACCCTCTCGGCCGAGCGCCGTCCGCAAATCATTGAGATCTGCAAGCGCGAGCACATCCTGATCCTTGAGGACAACCCATACGGCCTGCTGTACTTCAACCAGCCCGTTCCAGACGCGCTGCGCTCGATGGACGACAACGTTGTGTACCTCGGCTCGTTCAGCAAGATCCTCGTGCCAGGCTTCCGCGTCGGCTACGTGCTGGCACCACCGGCGATCCGCGACAAGCTCGTCCTAGCCAATGAATCGGCGATCCTTTGCCCAACCTCGTTCGGCCAGATGATGATCAGCGAATACCTGGCCACCGCAGACTGGAAGGGCCAGATCGACACCTTCCGCGGCGTTTACCGCGAGCGCAAGGACGCGGCACTGGCTGCAATGCACGAATTCCTGCCTAATCTCGAGACCACGCGTCCGGATGGTGGCTTTTACCTTTGGGTAACGCTTCCCGATGGCATCGACTCGAAGGCCATGCTGCCGCTAGCAGTCAAGGAACTCGTGGCCTATACGCCTGGAACCGCGTTCTTCGGCGATGGCACGGGGCAGAAGTACCTGCGCATCTGCTATTCGTACCCGACACCAGAGAACATCCGCGTTGGCATCAAGCGCCTGGCAAACGTCATCAACCTGCAGTCAGAGCTGCTGGAAACCTTCAAATAACCGCAAAATCCGCGAGATTTAGCCTCGCCAAGCAAGGGAGCCGACCATGATCCCCAAGGGTACGCGTCAACAGGGCCTCAAGATTCAGGTTTTAGCGGGTGGAATCTCGCACGAACGCGACATTTCGCTCAAATCGGGCCGACGCCTGGCCGACGCGCTCACCGACGCCGGTGCGCACGTCGTGCTGCGCGAGCCTGACCACCAGCTGCTCGACAACATTCGCAAGGACGCCCCAGACGTAATCTGGCCGGTCGTTCACGGTTCGACGGGCGAGGATGGCGCTCTGCGCGACGTCCTGCTGCTCAGCGGCGTGCCATTTGTCGGTGCCGGCCCCGACGGTGCTCGCTTGGCCTGGGACAAGGCAATCGCCAAGATTCTGGTGGCTCGTGAGGGCATTCAGACCCCTGCCAGCATCACACTGCCCAAGGAAACCTTCCGCGACCTCAACCCGAACGAGCTTTTTGACTCGATCGTTGCCCAAATCTCGCTGCCGTTGGTCGTCAAGCCGGCCAAGAGCGGCTCGGCCCAGGGCGTCACCGTTGTCGAGCGTGCAGATCAGCTGGCTCGCGCCATGGTCGACGCTTACGTCTACTGCGACACCGCGATTCTGGAGCAGTTTGTGGCCGGAACCGAGCTAGCCGTGAGCATCATCGACCTCGGAGCTGGGCCAATCGCGCTTCCTGCGGTCGAAATCGAGCCTGTCGAGGGTCGCTACGGCTTCGACGAGCGCTACACAGCCGGCGAAACCAACTTCTATGTGCCAGCTCGACTCACCGAGAAGGCCGCACAGGACGCCGCTTTGCTGGCGATCAAGGCTCACGAGGTGCTTGGTTTGCGCCACCTGTCGCGCATCGACATCATCGTCGACGCTGCCGGGGTGCCTTGGTTCCTCGAGGCCAACGTGGCTCCCGGTCTCACCGAAACCTCGCTGCTGCCACAGGCCGTCGTTGCCTCTGGTAACTCGCTCAGCGAGGCGTACCTGAGCGTCGCTCAGGCGGCGATTCGCCTGCGCTAACGCACTCTCTGCTGCATTTCTGGGCTTGCCAAACCACCCCGCCAGGCCACTCCGCCTGCCCCAAAGGCCAGCCAACCGGGCCATCGCCTCGCTTAGCCTTCCCCGAAGGCCGGCATTGGCGCGGGTTAAGGTATTTAGCTGCGTTTTGTAATTACAAAAACAACAAATTCGCTAGGCCGAGTATCGCCGCTGTCTGGTTGCCGCCCGCAGACGGGGGATTAGTCGTTCTTGTAGCCGATTAGCTTCAGAATGCGCTGCAGGTCGCCCATGGTGGCGAAGTCGATGGTCAGCTGACCCTTCTTCGAACCGAGCGCGATCTTGACCTTGGTGTCCAGCTGGTCGCCCAGGCGGTCCGATATCTCCTTGAGTGCGTCGGTGCGACCGCCAGGGCGAATCGTGGCGCCGCCACCCTTTGAGCCGGTGCTCGGGTTGTCCAAGGCAACCGCCTCAGCCAGCGAGTGAACCGACAGGCCCTCGCTGATGACGCGGTCTGCGAAGTGGATCATTCGGTCGTCGTTGGCCAGCGAGAGCAGGGTTCGGGCGTGGCCGGCACTCAAAACACCCGCGGCAACCTTCTTCTGAACCTCTACAGGCAGCTTCAGCAAGCGGATGGTGTTGGTGATGTGCGGGCGCGAGCGGCCGATGCGCTCTGCGAGCACATCTTGGGTGATGCCGAAGTCCTGCAGCAGCTGCTGGTAGGCGCTTGCCTCTTCGAGCGGGTTGAGGTTTGCGCGGTGGATGTTCTCGAGCAGCGCGTCGCGAAGCATGTCTTCGTCGGCGGTGTCGCGCACGATTGCAGGGATCTCGAGCAGTCCGGCCTCTTTCGAAGCACGGAAGCGGCGCTCGCCCATGATCAGCTCGAAGGCCGGCTTGCCGTCCTTTTGGCCCATAGGACGCACGACAATCGGCTGCAGCACGCCAAACTCGCGCACGGAGTGGATGAGTTCTGCCAGAGCCTCAGGCTCGAAGACGGTACGCGGGTTGACGCGGTTCGGCACGATCTGGTTGAGCGGGATGCTCGCGTAGGTAGCGCCAGGAACCGGAACGAGCCCGTCAATGCTGGCTGCTGAGCCCTCTTGGATGGTCGGAATCGAGGTCGTGTTCGGGTTAGGCGAGAAGAAAACGTCGATCGGACGCTCATTGTTCGCTGTGGTTGGGATCAAAGCGCCGATGCCGCGCCCCAGTCCGCCCTTCTTATCTGCCATTTTGTGCTCCTCGAATAGCAATTTCGGCCGCCGCCTCCAGGTACGCGATGGCGCCCTGATTGGTGCGGTCGTAGTTGATGACGGTCTGGGCATAGCCAGGGGCCTCTGAGACGCGCACAGAGCGCGGAATGATGGTGTCTAGCACCTGAGCCGCAAAGTGCTCTCGAACGTTCTCTACGACGCCCACAGCGAGCTTCGTGCGGTTGTCGAACATGGTCAGCAGCACGGTGGTGAGCTCGAGCTCGGGGTTCAGGTAGGTGCGAACGCGGCCGATCGTGTCCATCAGCTGGGTAACGCCCTCTAGCGCGTAGTACTCGCACTGAATCGGAATGAGCACCTCGCGCGCGGCTACGAAGGCATTGACGGTCAGCAGGCCGAGGCTTGGCGGGCAGTCGATGAAGATGTAGTCGGGGCGCTGCGGGGCAGTGGCGATGTACTCGTCGAGGGCGTGCTTAAGCAGACCATTCCAGTTTTCCTGACCCAAACCGGTGATGATTTCGATCTCGGCACCGGCTAGATCGAGGGTTGCGGGGGCAACCAGCAGGTTTGGAGCCTCCGAACTTGGCGCCAGAACGCTGGCCAGAGGCACACTCTCGGTCAGGACGTTGTAGATGCCGCGCGTTCCGCCGTGATGCGGGATGTTCAAGGCCGTAGAGGCGTTGCCCTGAGGGTCGAGGTCGATTACGACCACGTTCATACCCTTGCTGGCTAGAGCGACGGCAACGTTGACGGTGGTCGTGGTCTTGCCCACGCCGCCCTTCTGGTTCGAGATGGTGAAGACGCGGGTGCGCTGCGGCTTTGGCAGCGAAAGGTCGTTGATTACCTGCAGACGGCGCTGGTTCTCCGTGATTTCGCGCAGAAGCGGCGATCCCTCAAATTGTTTCACGTGAAACATTCCCCCCTTAGGCCTGGCCGGAGCCGGTAGTAGGGGTGGACTTGCCATTCGCAACTACGGTTGCATCAGCGCCTGCCGAAGCAAACGATCCAGGAAGTTTGTCGCCCTGTTTTAGGGCCGAATCGGCGCCTGAACCCTGCCAGCCGGTTGGCTCTGGGCTGGTTTCAAGGCGATCTGCGGGGTAGCCGTGCCCAGGCCGAACGGTCGCCGCGGTGACCGCGGTCTCGTTTGCGACGCTGTTAAATGACTCGCTCAAGGCACTGCTCCAATGAAGTTTTAGACGCTCAGACTAGCGTAACGCGCACAACGGTGGTGGGGTCGTCCACATGTTCGGTTCCCACTCGCACGATCTCGAAGCCGGCGATCTTGAGCTTGTTCTTGAGCTTCTGCGACTCGGCGATCTCGTCGGCTGCCTTTGAGCCTTTGAGGGCCAGAATTTGGCCGCCCGCGCGGGTCAGGGGAACGGTCATGCGAAGCAGCTTCGGCAGGGCAGATACTGCGCGGGCAGTGACGATGTCGAATACATCGCCAACCTCCTCGGCGCGAGCGCGCTTGACTGTGACGTTGGTAAGCCCAAGGGCATCGACCTGCTGTTGCAGCCAGCTGGAGCGCCGCTCCATCGGTTCGATCAGGGTGAAGTGTGCTTTGGGCTGGGCGATTGCCATCGGGATGCCTGGCAGGCCGGCCCCAGAGCCGACATCGGCAACAGACTTGCCGTCGGCAACCAGCTCAGCCACAACGCCCGAGTTGATAACGTGACGAGACCAAAGGCGCGGCATTTCTCGTGGCCCAAGCAGACCCAGCTCGTCTCCGTCGCGAACCAACGCCGCGGCATAAGCCCTGGCCTTGTCAATGCCTGCGCCGAACACGGCGGACGCCTCTGACGGTTCCTCTTCTGGTGTGAAGTCGAATTCTTCGCTCATGGATCAATGTTTCACGTGAAACATTCGCGGCCGTTGCCGGCCATCGAACTGCTTACGCTGGCTTCACCACGATGTGGCGGTCGCGGCCTTCGCCCTCTGACTCAGAAACGAGGCCGGCGTTCGAGACGATGTCATGCACGATCTTGCGCTCGTACGAGCTCATCGGCTTCATTGGCACAGCCTCGCCGGTGTCCTGAACCTTCGCAATGATCTTGTTCACGATGCGGGTCAGGTCGTCCACGCGAGCCTGGCGTGAACCCTCGATGTCGAGGATCAGGCGGCTGAAGCTGTTGGTCTTCACCTGAACGGCAAGGCGGGTGAGCTCCTGTAGGGCCTCTACGGTCTCAGGCTTCGACAGAACAGCTAGGTTGCTGTCACCGCCTGCGGTGATAGCAACGTATGCGCGCTCACCGCGAACGTCGATGTCAATGTCACCATCGAGATCGTAGATGTCGAGCAGTTCCTCTAGGTAGTCGGCCGCTAGTTCACCCTCCTTCTCGAGGGTTTCGATGCTTGCCGAGGTGTCTTCGTTGGCGGTGTTCTCGGTGGTCTCTTCGACTACGTTTTCGTTCTCAGACATGTGGTCCTACTTCTTGGTCTTGTTGGTCGGAGTGGTCTTCTTGGCGCGGGTCTTGCCGACCGGCTGGGTGCGCTGGCGCGGGGTTTCGTCCTCTGCAACAGCCTCAGCGGCCTCCTGCTTAGGGAGTTTGCCCTTCTTTTCGAGACGCGCCTCGCGCTGCTTGTGGGCAATCGAACCAGGGTTAGGCATGTTGCGGATCACGACGTACTGCTGGCCCATGGTCCAGACGTTCGATGCCAGCCAGTAGAACATCAGGCCGATGGCGAAGCTGGTGCCCGAGATCAGGAACACGATAGGCAAGATCCAGAGCATGATCTTCTGAGTCTGCATGTACTGCGAGTTCATGACGTCTGGGTTCTGGTTCTTGGCCATGAGCTGCTTCTGGGTGATGAACTGGCTGACAGTCATGGTGATGATCATGATTGCCGCGATGATGAGCACGTTCAGGTAGTTAGCGCCCGACACGGCCGCCGCGGTAGGCGACTGCAGCTGGCCCAGGGCCGAGAAGAAGGTTTCCTTCAGTGGAGCATCGAAGAACATGGCCTGCGAAAGCGAGTTAGCTAGTTCCTTGTTGAGAAGGCCAACGCCGGCCTTGTCGTGCTGTGCGTCGTTAACGGCAAAGAACAGGGCCGAGAAGATCGGCATCTGGATTAGAAGTGGCAGGCAGGAAGACAGCGGGTTGGAGCCGGTGCGCTTGTAGATCTCCATCTGCTCTTTGGCCATCTTTTCGCGGGAATCGCGGTCGGTCTTGCCCTTGTACTTCTTCTGGAGCTTCGCTAGCTCCGGCTGGGCGGCCATCATGTTGCGCTGGCTCTTGATCTGCTTTACGAACACGGGGATCAGGGCTGCACGCACGACCACGGTGAGGCCCATGATCGAAAGAACCCAGGTGATACCCCAGTCAGCGCCTAGGAAAGTGCTAAATAGCGTGTGCCACGAGACAAGGATTAGTTCGATAATCCACTTGATTGGCCATAGAAAGTCCATGCTCAACCCTTCTTAGGTTTTGGTACTACAAATCCAGTTGCGGTCACTAGAAACCTGCCGGTGCCCGGCTTTACCTCGTCGACTCCACCTTTGGACCACGGGTTGCAGCGAAGGATGCGCCATACGGTGCGAACCGATCCGGCTACCACGCCACGTTGCTGAATCTGCCCGAGGCCGTACGCAGAGCAGGACGGGTAGTACCTGCAGACATCACCGTAAAGAGGTGAAATCGCTTTGCGCCAGCCCTTGATGAACAGAATCACCAGGTTTCTGGGTAACAACCAAAGCACTTCTAGAAAGCTCATGCTCAGGCCTTTTTGGCTGCGACCGCGATCGCATCCGAAAGTTCTTGTTGCAGTTTATTCCAGTCGCATCCAGCTGCCGTTGGCAGCGCCCGGACGACGATTGAAAGGTTGGCCCCGTAGTTTTGCGGTTGATCCGCGAGGAGCTGGCGGGCTACGGCTCGCATTCGGCGCTTAACCAGATTGCGCTGCACGGCCCCGCCAACGGTTTTTGCCACCACAAAGCCAAAACGGGACTGAGGCAAAGCCTCGTCCCGCTTTAGGTAGACGACTAGGTTGTCGCGGCTGACTTTTCGACCATATTTCATGGTCGAGCGAAAATCATCGGCTGAAGTCAGCCGGTTCTCGCGAGCCAGCAAGGGTGTTTAGGCCGAAAGCTCGACGCGACCCTTGCGACGACGGGCTGCCAGGATGGCGCGGCCTGCGCGGGTCTGCATGCGAGCACGGAAACCGTGGGTCTTTGCACGACGACGGTTGTTCGGCTGGAAAGTACGCTTCGACATTGGTGATCACTCCAAAGTTTTGGTTTAGGGATTCAAGTATTTTTGTCGAAATTTCGACGGGGATAGTCGTTGCTGCCGATCCCTCAAGCAGGGCAACCTGTTAAACCTACGCCCTCCGGTGGCCAGAGGTCAAATATTTCTGGGCAAAAAATAACAATTCGCAATTTCGGCCGACCGGCAAAATCCTTAATTTGCATATTCGACTCGAAGTTGTGTTGAATGACCCCAGCGGGTTTTTCCACAGGCAAAATTTCTGACTTACCAAGTTGTGGATAACTGCGCGATTATCAAGTAATTATTGGTCTCTAGACCCAGGGGATTGCCATGGCAGAAGAAGATGTTGTAGCCGGTTTGTGGCACAACCTCACTGCCAAACTCTCTTCTGATTCGCGCGTCACTCCGCAATTCATGGGCTTCCTGAGCTTGGTCGAGCCAAAGGGCGTCCTGGGCGAGACGATTTACCTCGAGGTTTCTAACGACGGAACCCGCAACATGATCGATCAGCGCCTGCGTCCGATCATCATCGAACACCTCTCCAGCAATTCCGATTGGGGTGGTCCGGTCAACTTCGCGATAGTCGTGAACCCGGCCATGAACCCGATTGCGCCAGTGGCCGAGGCAAACCAGTACTCGTTCGCGGAACCTGTTCAGGCCGATCAAGGCTTCTATCAGCAACAGGCAGTGGCATACGCTCAACCAGCTGCACAGCCGATGGCCAGTTACTCCACTGATTTCCAGGCCCCGATGGCTACGGCCGTCGGTATTACTGGTTCCGGCAGCGTCCTGAATCCTGCCTACACTTTCGACAACTTCGTCATTGGTGAGTCGAACCGTATGGCTCACGCTGCTGCGCTGGCGGTTGCCGAAGCGCCGGGCAAGGCATACAAGCCCCTGTTTGTCTACGGAAACTCAGGACTGGGCAAGACACACCTGCTGCACGCAATCGGAAACTATTCGACGAGTCTTTACCCACGAATTCGAGTTCGCTACGTAAACAGCGAGGAGTTCACTAACGACTACATCAATGCTCTGCGCGATCAGACGATGGCCGAGTTCCAAAACCAGTACCGCGCTATCGACGTGCTCTTGATTGACGACATCCAGTTCTTGGCAGGCAAGGAGGGCACCCAGGAGGCTTTCTTCCATCTGTTCAACATGCTGCACAACAACGACAAGCAGGTCGTAATCACCTCGGACCTTCCTCCGAAGGAGCTTGCCGGGTTTGAAGATCGCCTGATTTCGCGATTCAGCGGTGGTTTGAGCGCCGACATCCAGTCACCTACCCTCGAGACTCGCATTGCGATCCTTCGCAAAAAGGTTGAACGAGAGAACCGTCGCGTTCCGGATGAGGTTCTCGAATACATCGCGACGCGAGTTCCGCGAAACATTCGTGAGCTCGAAGGTGCACTGACTCAGGTTGTGGCCTGGTCAAGCCTCAGCAAGCAGCAGATCGACATGCCGATGGTTCAAACCGTTCTCAAGGGCCTGGTTGCCATTGCAAACGACGACGTTACGACCCCAACCGAGGTAATGAATGCGGTTGCGGCCTACTTCCAGATCTCAATCGATGATCTGACCGGTAGCTCGCGCAAGGCCGCGATCGCCCAAGCTCGCCAGGTGGCCATGTATCTTTGCCGCCAAATGACGCCTCTTTCGCTACCCGCGATTGGCCAGCAGTTCGGAAACCGAGATCACACCACTGTCTTGCATGCCTGCCGAAAGATTGAGCAGTTCATGTCTGAGCGCCTCGGTATTTATAACCAGGTCACCGAGCTGATCAACACACTGAGTCGCAAGACTCGGTAAATGCGTGTACTAGGTCGTTTTTGACGACCATTTATACCGGCTCTCGATGGGCCGGTTTTTGTTTACCCTGCGTTAAACCTTCAAGTAATCCCCAATGGGATAACCCTGTGGATAACTGTTGAAAACCTGTGTTTTACTGTGCAGAAAGAGGTTCTTTGCTGTGCAATCTCGATGTTGCATCCACAGATCGGGAAGTTTTCCACAGATCTTTCCACATATCCACAAACAAGTTACGCGGTTGTAGTTCCCAGACGATTACTGGCAAGAAGGCAGTTATCCACAGTATCCACAAGCGTTATTAACATCATTAGAAAAGAATTAAGAAATAGATCTAGACAATAACGACTTTGGTTTTGGTTGAGAGTTCAAAAATAGTCTCGCCAAGTCGCCTGAAAAGGACTTTTCACCCAGGAATTGTCTGTGCCATGTGCCAAGATTGAAATCCAATCAAGCCAATAAAAAGATTCGGGGATTGCCTTGAAGTTTCAGGTCAACAGAGACGTTCTGCACGATGCCGTCAGCTTCGCCTATCGCCTGCTGCCTGCTAAGTCGGTAATGCCAATCCTCACCGGCATCCTGATCGAGGCAGACGCAAACGCGGTACGCCTCTCAGTCTTCGATTACGAGGTATCTGCTCGCGCCGAAATCGTGGCCAAGGTTGAGGAAAGCGGCAGCATCCTGGTCTCGGGCCGCATGCTCAACGACATCGTCAGCAAGCTGCCAAACGCTCCGGTCGAAATCTCGACCGACGGCTCCAAGGTTTTGGTTAGCTGCGGCAGCTCAAAGTTCACCCTGCTGACCATGGATGTCGCCAACTACCCAACCCTTCCTGACATCCCTGAGGTCTCGGCAACCGTATCGGCAGAGGCATTCACGACAGCCATCGGCCAGGTCTCGGTGGCCGCTGGCCGCGAAGAGGCCGTTTCTTGGCTCACCGGTGTGCTACTCGAGATCGAGGCAAACGACATTTCGATGGTCGCCACCGACCGCTACCGCCTGGCCATGGTCGAGGTGAAGGCCCAGATTGCAGCCGCCGCAGTTGGCGAATCAGCTCTGGTCAAGGCCCGCACCCTTCAGGAAGTGGCAAAGAACTTCGGCAACGTTGGCGAAATCGCCATTTCCGTGGCCAAGACCGGCGACACCGGCATGATCGCGTTCAAGGCAAACAACCGCTCGGTTACCTCGACCCTGATCAAGGCGACCTTCCCAGACATCAAGCCGTTCTTCCCTAAGGAAGTCGACCATTTCGCGATCATCTCGAAGCAGGACCTACTCGACTCAACCCGCCGAGTTGCACTTGTCACCGACGCAAACCTGGCTATTCGCTACAGCTTTGCCGAGTCTGAGGTCACCCTCGACTCGAGCAGCAACGAGATGGCCCAGGCCTCAGAAACGATTCCCGCCGAATTGACCGGCACAGAGATCGTTTCGCCGCTCAAGCCGCAGTTCCTGATCGAGGCGCTATCCGGTATTCACACCGAGTTTGTCCGCATGGCTTTCACCAAGGGCCAGAACGACCCGAACAAGCCAGGCCCAGTCCTGTTCACTAGCCACGGTGCCAAGGAAAACAGCGACAAGGACTCGTACCGCTACCTGCTGCAGCCAAACCTTCTGCCGCGTTCCTAAGTCGGCGAGTCTAGGTGTTCATAAAGCATCTGACTCTTAGCCGATTTCGCAACTACGTCACGGCTGAGGTTGATCTAACGCCCGGCGTCACCCTGTTCTTGGGCCCAAATGGCCAGGGAAAGACGAATCTCGTCGAGGCGGTCGCCTACCTGAGCTCACTCGGTTCACATCGCATTGCCGGCTACCAGGCTCTGATTCACCGCGATTCCGCAGGAGGACAAGCCGGTGGGGCGGTAGTTAGGGCATTGGCCAGCCACGCAGATCGCGACGTCTTGCTAGAGCTAGAGCTAAACGCAACGGCCCAGAACAAGGCCCGAGTCAACAAATCGGACGCGCAGAGGGTGAGAGACATCCTCGGATACGTCAACACGGTGACGTTTGCTCCGGAGGACCTCGACATCGTGCGTCGCGACCCATCGGAGCGCCGCCAATTCATCGACGAGCTGGTGGTGCAGGTGTGGCCCCGCTTCGCTGGCGTTTACTCCGACTATGAGCGCGTCTTGAAGCAAAGAAACACGTTACTAAAGTCGGCTCGGGCCACCGGAACCAAGGGAGCAGCCCTCAGCACGCTCGATGCATGGGACGCCAGCCTGGTCAAATATGGAGCAGAGATCATGTCTGCCCGAGTCCAGCTAATTGAAAGACTGCGACCGCATCTGGTTTCGGCCTATCAGGCAATCGCGGTTGCAAATAACGAACCGAACATGCAATTGAAGTGCTCGATTCTTGGGGCAGAGGCCGAGGAAGACGATTTTGGCGCAATCCGAGCCGCTGACGCGGCCGAAGGAGCAGGAACGTACCTCCAGACCGATGACCGCGACGAACTAGAGCGGATGTTTCACGTGAAACTTTCCGAGGTTCGACCTAAGGAACTCGAACGTGGTCTGACACTGATTGGCCCGCAGCGCGACGATTTGGTGCTTACCCTCGGGCAGTTCCCGGTCAAGGGGTTTGCTAGTCACGGAGAGAGCATTAGCTTCGCGCTGGCGCTTCGCCTCGCATCCATCGAGCTGCTGCGAGCCGAGACGCGTTCGGGCGACCCGATTTTGATCCTGGACGACGTGTTTGCCGAGCTCGACGAGGGGCGCCGCAACCGGCTGGCCGACCTGATCGCGGGTAACGAACAGGTTTTGATTACAGCAGCCGACCTAGCTGATGTGCCGGAATCCTTGAAATACCGCCGGTTTAACGTTGTGAAGGGCGAGGTGACGGCGCATGAGTAGCGAGAAGCGCGACTTTGCCCAGGAGTTTTACTGGAAGATGCGCGAGGCAGTGACCGGGCGTCTTAGCCGCGATGCCAAGCGAATAGCCGAACGCGAAAAGCGCTCCACCTCAAAGCCGTTCGACCCGGGTCGAGACGTGGTTGCGGCCGGTTCGGTAATAGACGGACTACTCGCCAAGTTCGGCTGGGACAACCAGTTGAGCGAGGCAGATCTTTTTAACCGCTGGGCAGAGCTGGTTGGCGAGGCAAACGCGGCAGCCTCGACTCCCGAACGTCTGGAAAACGGCTTGCTCACGGTTAGATGTCAGTCGACTGCCTGGGCGACTCAGTTGCGACTCATGAAACCGCAGGTTTTGAAGACGCTGACCGAGGCATTCCCGAAGTTGGTCTTGACCGATATTCGCTTCATCGGCCCAGACGCCCCGAACTGGAAAAAGGGTCAGAGATCTGTGCCCGGCAGGGGTCCTCGCGACACTTACGGATAGGTCCAGGCGAGCCCAATTTTCGGCCATGTCCCCGGCGGGTTCACGGCCTCCAAAAATGCCCTGTGGAAAAGTCCGTTTTTCCGCGACACGGCGCGGATATTTGCCTCGTGACATACGGGCCTAAATCCCAATAAATGTAGGTATCAAAACGTAAAATTCTTACTAGTTAGACACCCCGAATTTAAGTCGGTTTTTGTTGCCGCTGTTCACCGGGCCTAACGCCAAGCTAGTAAGGAGCAACAACCGAATATGTCTACACCTGAAAACAACTACGACGCCGGAAATATCCAGGTGCTCGAAGGCCTAGAGGCCGTTCGCAAGCGCCCCGGCATGTACATCGGTTCGACTGGTCCACGTGGTCTTCACCACCTGGTCTACGAGATCGTAGACAACTCGGTTGACGAGGCCCTGGCTGGCTACTGCGACACCATCAAGGTGACAATCACCAAGGATGGCTGGATCCGAGTGGTCGACAATGGCCGCGGCATCCCCGTCGCAACCCACCCAACTGAGGGAATCTCGACCGTTCAGGTCGTTCTGACCATCCTGCACGCCGGCGGTAAGTTCGGCGGTGGCGGCTACGCAGTATCGGGTGGTCTGCACGGTGTGGGCGCCTCGGTCGTAAACGCGCTTTCGACCCAACTCAAGGTTGCGGTTGCCCGCGACGGCAACATCTGGCGCCAGAGCTACAAGATCGGTGTGCCAGACGCCCCGATCGAAAAGTGCGAGCCGGCTGACTACACCGGAACCACCATCGAGTTCCTGGCCAGCCCAGAAATCTTCGAGACCGTCGAATACGACTACGAGACCCTTCGCCAGCGTTTCCAGCAGATGTGCTTCTTGAACAAGGGCCTCCGCATCGAGCTGAATGACGAGCGCGACGGTCAGCACGACGAATACTGCTACGAGCGAGGCCTCATCGACTACGTCGAGTACCTGAACAACTCGAAGAAGGCCGATGTCGTGAACGCCGACATCATCTCGATCGAGGCAGAGACCACCGAAAAGAACCTGTCGGTCGAAATCGCGATGCAGTGGACCACCGCATACAACGAATCGGTGCACACCTACGCGAACACGATCAACACTCACGAGGGTGGAACGCACGAAGAGGGCTTCCGTGCCGCACTGACCTCGCTGCTCAACAAGTACGCCCGCGCGACCAACCTGCTGAAGGAAAAGGACGAGAACCTCACCGGCGATGACTGCCGCGAAGGTTTGACCGCGGTCATCTCGGTCAAGCTGTCCGAGCCGCAGTTCGAAGGCCAGACCAAAACCAAGCTGGGCAACACCGAGGCCAAGGCCTTCGTGCAGCGCGTGGTCAACGAGGAATTCGCCGACTGGCTCGACCGCAACCCGGCCGTCGCCAAGGAGGTAATCCGCAAGGCTATCCAGGCATCGAGCGCGCGCCTAGCGGCGCGAAAGGCTCGCGAGGCAACGCGTCGCAAGGGTCTTCTCGAGTCGGTAGGCATGCCGGGCAAGCTGCGCGACTGCTCTAGCCGCGACCCGAAGGTTTCTGAGGTCTTCATCGTCGAGGGTGACTCGGCAGGTGGTTCGGCAATGCGCGGTCGCAACCCTGAGACCCAGGCGATCCTGCCGCTGCGCGGAAAGATCCTCAACGTCGAGAAGGCGCGCCTCGACCGCGCCCTCGGCAACACCGAAGTTCAGGCACTGATCACCGCGTTCGGAACCGGAATCGGCGAAGAGTTCGACATCGAAAAGGTTCGCTACCACAAGATCGTCCTCATGGCAGATGCCGATGTCGACGGTCAGCACATCCGTACCCTGCTGTTGACCTTGCTGTTCCGCTACATGCGCCCGATCATCGAACACGGGTACGTCTACTTGGCTCAACCGCCGCTGTACCGCATCAAGTGGTCGAACGCAGAGCACGAATACGTATATTCCGACGCAGAACGCGACGAGCGACTGGCCGCCGGCCAGGCTGCAGGCCGCAAGATTCCTAAGGAAAACTCGATCCAGCGCTACAAGGGTCTGGGCGAGATGGACTACGACGAGCTTTGGGACACCACCATGGACCCATCACGCCGCACCCTGCTGCAGGTCACGCTTGACGACGCAGCCATCGCTGACGAGATCTTCAGCACCCTCATGGGTGAAGACGTCGATGCCCGCCGCACGTTCATCCAAAAGAACGCTAAAGACGTTCGATTCCTCGACATCTAAAGGTTTAGAAGGCTAGATCATGGCAGAAGACACTCCAACTATCGAAAACGAACAGCACGATCACATCGAGCAGGTCGACCTTCAGGTCGAAATGCAGCGCTCGTACCTCGACTACGCGATGAGCGTTATCGTGGGCCGCGCCCTCCCAGACGTGCGCGACGGCCTCAAGCCGGTTCACCGCCGCGTGCTATACGCGATGTTTGACGGCGGTTACCGCCCAGACAAGCAGTTCAGCAAGTGCTCGCGCGTCGTCGGCGACGTTATGGGTCAGTTCCACCCACACGGTGACGGCGCGATCTATGACACTCTCGTCCGTTTGGTTCAGGACTGGAGCCTGCGCTACCCGCTGGTTTCGGGCCAGGGCAACTTTGGTTCGCCAGGTAACGACCCAGCCGCAGCGCCGCGATACACCGAGTGCCGCATGGCGCCGCTGGCTATGGAGATGGTCCGCGACATCGACGAAGAAACCGTCGACTTCCAGGACAACTACGACGGCCGCACCCAGGAACCGACCATCCTGCCTAGCCGCATCCCGAACCTGCTGGTCAACGGCTCGATCGGTATCGCGGTCGGTATGGCCACGAACATCCCGCCACACAACCTTCGCGAGGTTGCCGCGGGTGCCAAGTGGTACCTCGAAAACCCAGATGCCAACAACGAAGAGCTTCTCGAGGCCCTCATTGCACGCGTTAAGGGCCCAGACTTCCCAACCGGCGCAACCATTCTTGGTCGCAAAGGCATCGAAGAGGCGTACCGCACGGGTCGTGGCTCAATCACCATGCGTGCAATCGTCAACGTCGAAGAGCTGCAGAACCGCACCTGCCTCGTCGTTACCGAGCTGCCTTACCAGGTAAACCCTGACAACCTGGCCGAGAAGATTGCCGGACTCGTGAAGGAAGGCCGCCTGCAGGGCATCGCCGACATTCGCGATGAGACCTCGGGCCGCACCGGCCAGCGTCTGGTACTTGTCTTGAAGAAGGACGCGGTCGCCCGCGTGGTCTTGAACAACCTGTTCAAGCTCACCCCGCTGCAGGAGAACTTCAGCGCCAACATGCTGGCCCTGGTCGACGGCGTTCCTCGCACCTTGAGCCTGGATGGCTTCATCACCAACTGGGTGAAGCACCAGATCGAGGTCATCGTTCGCCGCACCCAGTTCCGTCTGCGTAAGGCAGAGGAGCGCGCCCACATCCTGCGCGGATACCTAAAGGCACTCGACGCACTCGACGCCGTAATCGCTCTGATTCGCAAGAGCGCGAACGTTGAAGAGGCTCGCGACGGCCTGATTGAGCTCCTGAGCATCGACGAACTACAGGCTCGAGCGATTCTGAACATGCAGCTGCGCCAGCTCGCAGCCCTTGAGCGCCAAAAGATCATCGACGAGGCGGCAGAACTAGAGGCACAAATCGTTGAGTTCAAGGCGATCATTGCCGACCCGGCCCGCCAGCGCGCCATCGTGAACGAGGAACTCGATGAGGTTGTTGCCAAGCACGGCGACGACCGCCGCACCCAGATCATCGCCGGTTTTGACGGCGACGTGAGCGTCGAAGACCTTATTCCAGAAGAGGAAATGGTCATCTCGCTCACTCGAGGCGGCTACATCAAGCGCACCAAGAGCGACAACTACCGCCAGCAGCACCGCGGCGGCAAGGGCGTAAAAGGCACCGCGCTTCGCGCCGACGACGTGGTCGATCACTTCTTCGTGACCACTACTCACCACTGGTTGCTGTTCTTTACCAACAAAGGCCGCGTCTATCGCACCAAGGCCTACGAGGTGCAAGAGGCCGGCCGCGACGCGAAGGGCCAGCACGTTGCAAACCTGCTAGCGCTACAGCCAGACGAGAAGATCGCACAGGTAATCGACCTCAAGAACTACGAGGCCGCGCCTTACCTGGTGCTCGCAACCCGCGACGGTCTGGTCAAGAAGACCGCGCTCGAGGCATACGACACCCCGCGCACCGGCGGAATCATCGCGATCAAGCTGCGCGAGGGCGACGAGCTCGTCTCAGCGATGCTTGCCAGCGAGACCGACGACCTGTTGCTTGTTTCGCGCAAGGGTATGTCGATCCGATTCTCGAACTC
>JACCDL010533422.1_pt1 | contig 18552 bp, 19 predicted proteins | sample 7441931 | NCBI WGS metagenome assembly JACCDL01 (sample SAMN15323437, study PRJNA562643) | freshwater metagenome | isolation source: river surface water | place: USA:Blue River Watershed | collected 2017-08-16 | reverse complement strand
GGTTTTTAACTTCCGTTATCGACGGTGCAGGTAAATGCTCCTGCTGGGACTTTTGTGAAGTAACCGAAAGTTTTACCTAACAGGGAGAAATTAAAATGGCTGAGATCACCATCAACGGAATTCGTCGTACTGAATTCGGTAAGGGCGCATCACGTCGTGCACGTCGCGATGGTCAAGTTCCAGCTGTGATCTACGGTCACGGAGAGAAGCCAGCACACATCACTCTTCCAGCACGCGAGCTTGGCGTTGCACTAAAAACTTCGAACGTTCTTCTCGACATCGTTGTAGATGGTAAAACAGAACTCACACTTCCAAAAGCAATTGTGCGCCATCCGATTAAATTAACTCTTGACCATGTTGACCTTGTCATTGTTCGCCGCGGTGAAAAAGTTGTTGTATCTGTTCCTGTTCACACATCAGGTGAATTCGACCGCGATGGAATTCTTGAGCACGTTAACAACACAATTGAAGTTGAAACAGAAGCAACATCTATTCCTGCATTCCTAGATCTTGATCTCACAGGTTTAGCTGCCGGTGATTCAAAGTATGCATCTGATGTTGTTTTACCAGCAGGTGTTGAACTTATCTCTGATCCGAAGATGATTGTTGTTCACCTTTCAGAGCGTTCAACAGCAGTTGAAGAAGTTGCTGCACCTGCAGCTGATGCTGCTCCAGCAGATGGTGCGGCTGCAGCACCTGCTGATGCTGAGAAGAAGGATGCTTAAGCACTAACCTTGCTTCATGGTTTGGTTAGTAATTGGACTCGGTAATCCCGGTCCGGAATACACAGCAACGCGCCATAACGTTGGCCAAATGGTTGTTGATGAACTAGCTAAGCGTTACAAAGTTAAATGGTCTTCTCATAAATCTCGTACAGAAATTGCTGCATTCAAAATCGGTGTTGGCGATAACGCGCACTCTGTAATCATCGCAAAGTCCAAGAGTTATATGAATGAAACTGGCGGCCCTGCTAAAGCACTCGCTGCTTTCTATAAAGTCGAACCAGATCATGTCATCGCCTTGCATGATGAGTTAGATATTCCGTACTCAGCAATCCGCTCAAAAATTGCTGGTGGCGATAACGGTCACAATGGTTTGAAATCGATGACCTCATCATTTGGAACCGCCGAATATTTTCGTGTGCGCCTCGGTATTGGTCGGCCAATGGGCTCACAAGATCCAGGAGATTTTGTCTTAAAGGCATTTTCTTCAGCTGAGAAGAAAACTCTGCCCGAGTTTATTGAACGTGGATGCGATGTTGTTGAATCACTGATTACGAATGGTTTAGAGCAAACTCAATCGCGCTTTAATAGTTAAGAATCAGCCAGTATTTCGAAGTCCTGCAGCAACACCATTAATTGTTAGCAACAATGCTCTTTGCAGAGTTGGATCAACTTCTCCCTTGTGATCTCGAACGCGCTCAAGCAGATTTACCTGTAGCAAATGCAGAGGAGCAAGATAGGCATCACGAACCTGCAGAGTGCGAGCCAGAATTGGCTGATCGCCTAGCAGTGAATCTTTCTTTGTAACCTTTAGAATTTCTTCGCAAGTCAACTTAAATTCAGCAGCGATTACATCTAAGAAGTGGTGTAACTCTTTTGGAACGAGTGCTTCCACGTATCGTCGAGCCATCTCTAAGTCTGTCTTTGCGAGCGTCATTTCTACATTGCTAATAAATGTATGAAAGAAGTGCCAATTCTGAAGCATCTCTTGAATAACATCAGATTTTCCGGCTTCACGCGCAGCCTTTAATCCGCTTCCCACACCAAACCAACCAGGAACAATTTGGCGAGATTGAGTCCATCCAAATACCCATGGAATAGCGCGCAAACTATCTAATCCGCCCGCAGCATCTGGTCTGCGTGAAGGACGAGAACCCAACATCATTTCTCCCAGTTGTTCTACCGGAGTAGATGCATAGAAATATGCAGGCAAATCTGGATGATCAACGAGTGAGCGATAAGCAGTAAAAGAATTCTCGCTAATCAAATCCATGCATGCGTTCCACTTTTCTAAGCTTTCACTGCTTTGACGAGGTGCGCGGTTTAGAACTGTTGCCTCAAGAGATGCTGCAAGCATCAATTCAATATTTTCGCGCGCAAGTGATGGCAATGCGTATTTGTCGCTGATGACTTCGCCTTGTTCTGTCATTTTTATCTGTCCATCAATCGAACCCCAAGGAAGGGCTACAAGTGCGTCATATGTTGGACCGCCGCCACGACCAACAGAACCACCGCGACCGTGGAAGAGCCTTAACTTAACTCCATGTTTGATTGCAACGTTACGCAATCTTCTTTGAGCGCGATGAATTTCCCATTGACTTGTTGCAATACCAGCATCTTTATTTGAATCCGAATAACCCAACATAATTTCTTGTACGTTGCCACGAAGGTCAACAATCTTTCTGTACCCAGGATCACTAAGCAGGGTCTCAAGAATTTCTCCTGCCGCACGCAATTCGGCAACAGTTTCGAGCAACGGAGCAAATCCAATAACAGCACTTGAATTCGCAAGATCAACAAGTCCTGCTTGTTTTGCAAGTACAACTGCTGCCAGTAAATCATCGGAGCCTTTAGTCATAGAAACGATATAGGTTTCAATTGATTCAGGGCCAAATCGCTTGACGATATCAAAGACTGCAGTGAAGGTATCTAGAGTCTTTTGTGCACGTTCATCGCACTTTTTGAAATCTAACTTCTTAGTTGATGAGAGCTCACTAGAAAGTATGGCAAAGCGTTCTTCATGGTTCTTGCTCTTGTATTCATCTCCATATGCAAAGGCAAGCGTGTGGTGATGAGCATCTGAGTGCTCGCGAACATCCAACGTCGCATGCGTTAAACCGAATGCAGAAACGGTGCGCATTGTTCGCTCTAGCAGTCCTGTTGCCATTAACTCGCCGCGGTTTTCCAGTAATGAATCGCGCATTAATGCGAGGTCAGCCAATAACTCAGATGTGTTGTCGTAATCGCGGTGTGCAATGTGTTTCCCACCTGATGCATGGCGATTTCTGGTGAAAGCAAGTCGATGCACAATTGCAGTTGCCTTTAGACGATATGGCTCCTGAACATTTAGTCGTTTAAAGCGCTCTTCAAATTCAGGAATATGTTTGAGATCTTCTTCTACTGAATCTAACAAAGCTTTGCTGACACCTGTGATGCGTGTTGAAACAGAGAGCATCTGGCGCAATTCATCCATTGCCGCAATCGTTACGCGAATGGCGTGACCAACTTGTAAGAGCATGGCGGATTCAGTGATTGAAGCTGTGATATTTGGATTGCCATCTCGATCTCCACCAATCCAACTGCCGAATGAGATTGGTCGTGCATCCAATGGAAGTTCAACACCAAGTCGCTTTATTTCATTCTTAAAATCACTTAATACTTCTGGAATAGTTAACCTAAACAAATCATCAAGGTAATAGAGCGCATTCATGGCTTCATCAAGTGGTTCTGGTCGACCAAGGCGTAACTCATCTGTTTGCCAAAGAACATCGATAGTTTCGGCTAGTTGATCACGTTGCGTATCAGTGCTTGGTTGATCAAGGAGTTTGGCAACTCTTCCTAATTTGTTTAGAACAGAACGACGTGCAGCCTCCGTTGGGTGAGCAGTAAATACTGGACGCACCATCAGTTCGTTTACCCAGCGTGTTAAATCTTCGGTTGAGAACTCGTGCCCAGAAACTTTTGCACTTTGAGCTGCAGCAATCTTGTCGACGGCTTTTGCCATCCATGATCCACCCTGTGCTCGTGCATCTGCTAAAACTCTCGCGCGGTGAACTTGCTCGGCAACATTTGCTAAGTTGAAATAAGTACTAAACGCACGCACAAGTTGAACTGATTGTTCAATTGAAAGCTTTGATAGAAGCTCATCCCCGCCACCATCTTTAACAGCCTTACGAACAGCTTCAACTAATTCGAGTAACTCTTGTCCTTCTTGGCGAACAAGTGATTCACCCAATAAGTCCCCAAGTTTTCTAACATCGGCGCGCAAACCAGCGCCATCGTTGCCGATAGCTATCGAGGAATCTTGCGAAGACATTGGCTAATCATGGCAGGTTCATCTGCCTTAGACTTGCCCTATTAAGCCCCCTCCGTCTTTTCGGAGTTGGGGCCTAAGGCGTTTTCTCAATAGTTGATACGGCGCAAAGAAGGGAGACCGATGAAATTCGTGCGCGATGCGTTAGCGGCTGACTCACATATCAGTAGCGCTCTCGACTCAAAAAAACGAATCATCGCACCTACGTCTCTGCATCCATTCCTTGCAGCAATTAGAGCAAGCGAGCGACCATTATTAATAGTCACAGGATCGAGCAGAACCAGTGAAGATTTAGTAAATGATTTACGTGAATTACACGAATGCGTATTTGAATTTCCCGCTTGGGAAACGCTGCCTCATGAAAGATTGAGTCCACGAAGTGACACTGTTGCACAAAGAATTTCTACACTCATTGAACTGAGTAAAAAACAGAGTCAGAACCCAATTGTTGTAACTCCAGTTCGGGGGCTGATTCATCGAATTATTAATTCACTGGCACAAGCACCGGTACGTGAACTTAAAGTCGGGGGACAATGCGATTTAAAGGAACTCATAGATCATCTCGGTGAACTTGCTTATCAACGTACTGATTTAGTTGAACGACGTGGAGAGTTTGCAGTTCGTGGTGGAATCGTTGATGTCTTTTTGCCTCTTGCCAAACAACCTGTTCGCATCGACTTCTTTGGTGATGAGATCGAAGACATTAGTTACTTTGATGTGGCAGGACAGAGAACTACGGGGGCAGTACAGACGAGCATAAAAATCTTGCCGTGCCGTGAATTACTTCTCACACCAAAAGTCCAAAGCAAAGCTCGCGCACTTATAGGTGACTTTCCTCAAGCAGCTGAAATTTTAGAGAAGATATCTGAAGGAATAGCCACCGAAGGTATGGAGTCATTTATTCCATTACTGGTCGATGCGAATCAAAGTATTTTAGATCGAATGCCAAAGAACACCGAAGTTATCTTCATAGATGAAGAACGAATTAAGTCCAGAGCCGCAGACTTACTTGCAACAAATGAAGAGTTCTATCTTGCTTCGTGGCTCAATGCAGCCAGCGGTGGCACAACTCCACTACATAGCGGAGATGACACATACATGACGTGGGACGAGCTGCACTCACAGATTGATAAGAACCAATTGCAGCAGCGAAGTTTTAATGTATTTGGTAGCGACCTAGATAAAGATGCAATATTTCTTGAAGCTCAAGCAATCGATCCTTTGCGAGCCAATACAGATCGACTCGTTGAAGAGTTCCGAAATGCGGCAACAGCTGGCTTTAATTTAACTTTTGCTGCGCATGGTCACGGAATGCATGAGAGATATTCAAACCTCTTCAGAGGCGCAGAAATTTCAGTTCGAGTTGTGACCTCAACAATTGCATTTGGCTTTAGCGTTCCTTCCTCTCGCATTCTCTTTATAACTGAGCGAGATTTGTCTGGCAGTAAAGGTGCGATCAATAACACCGAAAAACTTCCTTCAAAACGTAAAACTGCAATCGATCCACTTGAATTAAAAACTGGAGATTTTGTCGTTCATGAGCAGCACGGAATTGGTCGATACATTGAATTGGTTTCAAGGAGCGTTGCTGGAGTAACTCGCGAATATCTGGTCCTTGAATACGCATCAGCCAAACGCGGGCAACCAGGGGATCGCATATTTGTTCCTACAGATTCATTAGAACAAGTAAGTAAGTATGTCGGTGGTGAAACACCAACGGTTCATCGAATTGGTAGCGGTGAATGGCAGAAGGCTAAAGGTCGCGCACGTAAAGCAGTGCGCCAAATTGCTGGAGAACTCATTCGCTTGTATGCAGCGCGTACATCATCACCAGGTTTTGCATTCTCGGCAGATACGCCGTGGCAACGAGAACTAGAAGACTCGTTTGCATACATTGAAACTCCGGACCAACTTTCTACAATCAACGAAGTCAAAGCGGATATGGAGCGCCCGTATCCAATGGATCGAATCATTTGTGGAGATGTTGGTTATGGAAAAACAGAGATAGCGATTAGAGCAGCATTTAAAGCAGTCCAAGATGGAAAACAAGTTGCGGTACTAGTTCCTACAACTTTACTTGTTCAACAACATACAAAGACATTTGAAGAACGTTATTCAGGATTTCCAATCAAAGTAGCTGGATTATCTAGGTTTAATACAGCTAAAGAGAGCAAAGAAATATTATCTGGTGTTGAATCTGGAACATTTGATGTTGTGGTCGGAACGCACCGAATACTTTCAAACGATGTGAATTTCAAAGATCTTGGACTTGTAATTGTCGATGAAGAGCAGAGATTTGGTGTTGAACAGAAAGAATCCCTCAAAAAGCTTCGCACGACGGTAGATGTTTTAGCCATGTCTGCAACGCCAATTCCTAGAACTCTGGAAATGGCAGTAACCGGAATTCGCGAAATGTCTACGATCACAACTCCACCCGAAGAGCGTCATCCAATCTTGACTTATGTTGGTGCGCGAGATGATGCACAAATTACTGCTGCCATTCACCGCGAGTTATTACGTGATGGACAAATTTTCTATATTCACAATCGCGTCGAATCAATTGATCAGGCTGCACAGAAAATACAAAAACTAGTCCCAGAGGCACGCATTCGAATTGCACATGGGCAGATGAGTGAAGGCGCTCTCGAGGACGTCATCCTTGCTTTTTGGAATCGGGATTTTGATGTTTTGGTTTGCACGACAATTGTTGAGAGTGGGTTAGACATTGCAAATGCAAATACCTTGATTGTAGAAAGAGCGGATCTTTTTGGTCTTTCTCAACTTCATCAATTACGTGGCCGAGTTGGGCGTGGTCGTGAACGCGCATATGCGTATTTCTTATTTCCACCAGATCAACCACTCAGTGAATTAGCACATGATCGACTAAAGACAATTGCAGCAAATACCGAACTCGGCGCAGGAATGCGAGTTGCACTTAAGGATCTGGAAATTCGTGGCGCTGGAAATCTATTGGGTGGAGAACAATCGGGACATATTGCTGATGTTGGATTTGATTTATATATGCGCATGGTTGGTGAAGCTGTTCACGAATACAAATCTGGAATTATCGAGAGCGCCGAACCAAATCACGAATGCAAAGTTGAGTTACCAATAAATGCTCACCTTGATGCAGCTTATGTTCCGGGTGAAAGATTACGACTTGATTTGTATCGTCGACTTGCTGATGTTCGAAATCGTGAAGATGTTGTTGCCATCGAAGAAGAGTTAATTGATCGCTTTGGTGCTTTGCCGGAGGAAGCACAAACACTTTTGGGAGTTGCCGCACTTCGCGCTTTTGCTAAGAGCATTTCACTTCGAGAGGTTGTCGCACAAGGAAAGTTTGTTCGCTTATCTCCCATGAACTTACCTGAATCAAAGCAACTAAAATTGGCACGGATGTATCCCGGGTCACTGTATAAATCCGCATCATCGACAGTATTGGTGGCTTTACCGAAGAGTTCTGCGTGGAATCCGTCAGAAAGTACCGCCCCAATAGTGGATACTTCTCTTCTGGCTTGGGTAACGCAGGTCGTTACCGAATTAGCACCAACGTCGAAAGGCAGTTCAGAGTGAAAAAAGTTATTTCTATTGCGGCCATTTCAGCAGCACTATTGCTAACTGGCTGTTCGCAAGTGAGCTCAGCTGCTTCAGTTGGTTCGGTAAAGATTTCACAGGCAACAGTTCAATCAAGCATTAATGACATCATGTCTGAACGAAGCAAAGTTGATTCTTCTCAGATGCAATTAGAAGTTGGCGAAGATCTCAACCGTTCACAAATGCGTTTTCACGTGCTTTCAGCGCTACTAAATAAAGTTGCCGAAAAACTTAAAATTACAGTTACAAAAGCTGAAATTGATATCCGTAGAGCGAGCATCACTGAACAAGTTGGTGGAGAAGAAGGATTACCAACAGCGCTAGTTGGCGCTGGAATCGCTCCAAAAGATTTTGATCTATATCTTCAGAGCATCATAATTTCTGACAAATTAAGCCAAGCTCTTGAACAATCTGGAATTCCAGCAGACCAAATCGGCACTGCAATTCAAAGACTTGTTGTTGATATCGCTCAAGAAAATAAGGTCACAATTAATCCTCGCTACGGCGCGTGGGATGCAGTAAATGCAGATGTTGTAGCTGCTGATTCAGCAGGTTCTGCTGTGACACCTTCTGATAAGTAGTTAATCAACTTTTTAGGTATGAGCACTTCATACTTGCAACGCTTAGTTGAGGTGATGGATCAACTCCGTTCACCTGGTGGTTGTCCGTGGGATGCCGAGCAAACTCACGAATCATTGATTAAGTACTTACTCGAAGAGTCCTATGAATTCATTGACACTGTTGCAGAATCAGATCGTGCGGGTATGCGTGAAGAACTCGGTGACATCTTGCTTCAAGTCTATTTCCACTCTCGAATTGCGGAAGATCATCCAACTGATCCCTTTTCAATTGAAGATGTCGCACAAGTAATCACAGAAAAACTAATCAGCAGACACCCACATGTTTTCGGCGATAAAAAGGTAAGTGGAAGTCAAGAAGTTGTAGCGAATTGGGAAGAGATAAAGGCGGCTGAAAAAGGGCGAACATCGGCACTCGATGGGGTTGCTCTTTCACAACCTGCGCTCTCACTCATTAATAAATTGTTGTACCGCGCAGAAAAATATGGCGTGGATATCAATACTCCTAGCCATCACACAGATGAAGCTGCTACGCAAGAATCTGTAGGCAGCGCACTTCTCGCTGTCATTGCATGGGCACACAAGAATGGAATTGACCCTGAAGATGCGTTACGCATGCAGAGTAAGCAAATAATGCGAGAGATTGCTCAGCAAGAGTCACGGTAGGATTAGATATTCTCAAGGCGATCTGAAGGAGACTAACGTGGCGCTAATCGATGCACTTGGAGCTCGTGAAATTCTTGACTCCCGTGGTAACCCAACGGTCGAAGTTGAAATTCAATTAGAAGATGGAACACAAGCTCGCGCAGCAGTTCCAAGCGGTGCATCTACAGGAGCATTTGAAGCATCAGAACTTCGTGATGGTGGCAAGCGATATTTAGGTAAAGGTGTTGAAAAAGCAGTCGCATTTGTAAATGGTGAAATTGCTGATGCTGTTATTGGATTAGATGCTCAAGATCAACGCCTTGTTGATAGCGAAATGATTGCCCTAGATGGAACTCCCAATAAATCTCGTTTGGGAGCAAACGCAATTCTTGGTGTCTCACTTGCCGTTGCTAAAGCACAAGCAGAGAGTGCCGACCTTTCACTGTTTCGTTATCTAGGTGGACCAAACGCGCATCTTCTTCCAGTTCCAATGATGAACATTTTAAATGGTGGAGCGCACGCCGATACGAACGTGGATATTCAAGAATTCATGGTTGCACCAATCGGTGCCGAAACTTTCCGTGAATCCCTTCGTTGGGGCGCAGAGATTTATCATGCACTCAAGTCAGTTTTAAAAAAGCGTGGACTTGCAACCAGTGTTGGTGATGAAGGTGGCTTCGCGCCAAACTTAGAAAGTAATCGCGCAGCGCTTGACTTAATTATTGAAGCAATAAATCTTGCAGGATTTAAGCCGGGTAAAGAGATTGCACTTGCCATGGATGTTGCTGCTACTGAATTCCACGAAAAGGGTAAGTACAACTTCGAAGGTTCAACAAAAACTTCTGAAGAAATGATTGCTTATTACACATCTCTCGTGGATGCATATCCACTAGTTTCAATTGAAGACCCACTTGATGAAGAAGATTGGGCTGGATGGCAGTCGATGACAGCATCCCTGGGAAAGCGTGTTCAGATTGTTGGAGATGATTTGTTTGTGACAAATCCTGTGCGTCTGAAAAAAGGAATTGATAGTGACACAGCAAATGCACTCTTAGTGAAGGTCAATCAAATCGGAACTCTGACAGAAACTTTGGACGCAGTTGATATGGCCCACCGTGCTGATTACCGAAGCATGCTCAGCCATCGATCTGGTGAAACAGAAGACACAACAATTGCAGATCTTGCAGTTGCAACTAATTGCGGTCAGATTAAAACTGGTGCACCAGCTCGCACAGAACGAGTAGCGAAATACAACCAACTACTTCGTATTGAAGAAGAACTATCCGACAGTGCCGTCTATGCAGGCCGCGCGGCGTTCCCACGATTTAAGGGATAAGTAATGGCACGTCGTCATCGTTTAAATTTCAATAAACGACGTGGCAATAGTCGCGCACTCGGTTTAGCAACGGTGTTATTTATTATGGCACTGACAATTGCGCCACCAATTAAGCATTACTTCACCCAGCGTGCACAAATTAGCGCACTTAAATCACAAGTCGAAAGCAATAATGCAGCGCTAGAACAAGCGCGCAAAGATTTGTTGCTGTGGCGAGATCCTGAATACATTAAATCTCAGGCACGTGAACGTCTTCACTTTGTATTGCCAGGAGAACGCCAATACATAGTTACAGATTCAAGCGGGCAATACACACAAGAAACTGGGACAACAGTTGCGAGCAAGATTCCAGATGGACAGCCATGGTATGCACGAATGATTGCTTCGATTACGGAAACTCGAAATCAGTGAAGAACGTACAACCAGGAGATCTTGACTGCATTGAATTTCAATTAGGACGAACCCCTAGAGATGTTCATGCAATTGGTTTCCGGTGTGCGTGTTCAAAACCAGCTGTAGTGCAAACTCCGCCGCGCTTGGGTGACGGAACGCCTTTTCCTACTTTCTATTACGCAACCTGCCCGCGTTTAACTGGCGCAATTTCAACTCTTGAATCATCAGGCTTAATGACTGAAATGAATGAACGCCTTACCAATGATCCAGAATTGGCAGCAGCCTATAGAAAAGCCCATGAAGCGTATTTGGCTGATCGCGATTCACTTGGATTAGTCGTTGATGAAGTAGAAGGAATTTCAGCAGGTGGAATGCCAGATCGCGTGAAGTGTTTGCACTCTTTAGTTGCTCATTCACTCTCTGCAGGTCCTGGTGTTAATCCGCTCGGTGATGAAGCCTTAAGTAAATTACCAGAGTGGTGGAAAGATAATTCTTGCAATTCGGAGATGAATGCATGAGAGTTGCTGCAATTGATTGCGGAACCAATTCAATTAGATTGTTAATCGCGGATATCGAAGGTTCAAACTTTCGCGAGGTTTATCGCACCATGGAAATTGTTAGATTAGGTCAAGGCGTTGACCAGAACAAAGCTTTTCACCCCGATGCAATTGCACGCACACTGGCCGCAGTTGATTTATTTGCTCAAGAAATTTCAAAGCGTGGAGTAGAACAGATTCGTTTCTGTGCAACCAGTGCAACCCGAGATGCAACCAACAGAGAGCTTTTTATCGACGGAGTAAAGGAGCGTCTCGGTATCGAGCCTGAAGTGATTTCAGGTGATGAAGAAGCACGACTCTCTTTCATCGGCGCGACAAAAGAATTCGCTGCAAGCGATGCCCCATTCTTAGTTGTAGATATCGGTGGAGGTTCGACGGAGTTTGTTTATGGCCACTCAGATGTTGAATTTGCAAAGAGCGTTAACATTGGATGCGTGCGTATGACCGAACGCAATATTCACTCGGATCCTCCAACAGTGCAAGAAATTGAAAATGCGCGCAAAGATATTCAAGAAGCAATTGCAGTTGCTGCTTCTACGGTTCCAATTACAAAAGCAAAAACACTTATTGCTGTGGCAGGAACAGCAACATCGGTTGCAGCAAGTGCTTTGAAACTTGAACAATATGACCGTCACGTTATTCACTTAGCCCGGGTAAGCGCTGAACAAGCACATCATGTTGCAATCACATTTGCTGGTATGAATGCTGAGCAAAGATCTCACGTTGGCTTTTTGCATCCTGGTCGCGCTGATGTATTTGCAGCGGGCTCTCTTGTGCTCTCCGAAATCATGAAGGCAACGGGTGCTAAAGAATTTGTTGCATCCGAGGCCGATATTTTGGACGGCATAGCCTGGTCGCTAGCCAGAAGTTAAGGGGAATAAACCCTGAGGGCTCCCTGTTTTATAGGTGGTTTCTGCGCTTGGGAAAACGGGTAGATTTGCCCACGTTCTAAATACGTGGCCCCTGTAGCCCAATGGCAGAGGCAGAGGACTTAAAATCCTTCCAGTGTGGGTTCGACCCCCACCGGGGGCACGCTTAACTACAAAAGGAGAAATGCACTTAATGCAAAGTTCAAACCCAGTACTCAATCGTTCTTTTAAGAATCCGGGTTATGCAGCAGTTGATCCAAGCAAATTAGAAGATTTGTATAACGCACCGGCAGCATCATCTACTCAGACCGGTCGCATGACTATGGATGATGTCATTACTCGCACAGGAATGTTGCTTGCAGTACTTGTTGTTGCAGGTGGCATTTCATGGACACTTGATTTAGGTGGCGGAATTGTTCTGATTTCATTGCTCGTAGGTTTTGGACTTGCAATGGTCAATACATTTAGTAAGACAATCCGTCCAGGATTAATCCTTGCTTACTCTGCTGTGCAAGGAATTGCACTCGGTGCAATCAGCAATCTTCTCAATAACGCATACCCAGGAATTGCTGGACAAGCAGTTATGGGAACAATCTGTGCATTCGTAGGAATGCTCGTTGCTTACCGCAGCGGACGAATTCGCGTCACACCTAAATTTACAAAGATGCTTATCGGTGCAGCAATGGGTTACTTATTGCTAGGACTTGTAAGCATTATTGGTTCATTCGCCGGACTTGGTGGCGGACTTGGACTATTTGGAATTTCAGGCGTCGGCCCAATGATTGCTATTGCCGGTGTCGCGCTCGCTAGCTTCTTCTTGATTCTAGATTTCGATGCGATCGAAAAGGGAGTTGCAGCAGCAGCCCCAGAACAAGAGTCATGGCGCGCAGCGTTTGGACTAATGGTCACAATCGTCTGGTTGTACATGGAAATCTTGCGACTTCTATCAATCTTGCGCGGTCGCGACTAAATATAAATTACTTACTAGATTGCCCGAGATGCGAAGCCCGCGTCTCGGGCAATTTTGTTGCAACAATAATTGCGGCGGCGATAAGCAGTGCAGTTAATGCAAACGTTGCTCTGAATCCATAGTGGTCGGCTACAAACCCGAGCACAATCGGAGCAACCATCGCGCCGGCATCGCCTGACATCTGAAAGAGCGCAATTACCTGCCCACCTTTACCTTTAAGAACATCTCCCACAATTGCAGATGGGGTAGTTGAAAGAAAAGCTGAACCAAAAGCACCGATAAACATCGATAACAAGAAAACCCAAGGATGAAAAGTTAAGGCAAGTAAGGAAACTGAGACGCCCAAATAAACAAGGCCAGAAATAGCAGCAAACTTGCGACCACGAACATCAGATAGTCGCCCAGCCTTTAATAGATAAATACCCTGCACAACTGCAGAAATCGTAAAACCAAGGCCAAGAAAACTTGCTGAAGATTTCATATCTTCAACCATGAACAACGGAAGTACGGATCTACTCATTCCGAACAGGACCCAGGCGGTCATGAATGAAATAACAAGTGCAATTACATAAGGCTTCATAGCCAGAGCTTCACGGATTGATGTCTTAACTGCAGAAGATTTCTCAGTTGGTCTTGCAGTGAGCACGGAGTTTCTCAGCAAGAAACCCCCAGCGGCGCTTGCAATCACAAGCAACCCTGCATAAACCAGTAATGGTGCGCGCAGTGAGATAGCAGTTAAGAATCCACCTATAACAGGTCCAGCCATCATGCCAATCAAAAAGCTTCCGTTGTATAAAGATTGCGCACGCGCTCTTTGATCATCACGTACGGCTCGCAAAACAATCGAACCTGCAGCAACTGAAAACATTGAGGAGCCAAGCCCGCCGGCAGATCTAAAGATAAGAAGTTGCGAATAAGTCTGCGCGAGAGCTGCAGCAAATGATGAAACCGCAACAAAAGCAATTCCAACGGTGTAAACCAGTCTTTCACCGAACTTATCGACTAACTTTCCAGAGATTAAGCCTGAGGCAAAACGAGCGAGTGCGAAAGCAGAAAGAATTGCACCAACTTGAGCGTTACTGACTCCGAAAGATTTTGCGAAGAGCGGAATAACTGGAGCGATGATTCCGAAACCGACAGCAACAAAGAAAGACGCAAAAACCATTACGCCAACTTCTCGCGGAAACTCCGCAAAGGGATTGGTGAAACCGTTTTTGGACTTACGTAACAAATTGCCCTCCAAAAATTATTGTTATTTTGTTGAATATTGCAAAGCAACATGCGATAGCGGTAAGTTTACTCCGTGAAAACAGTAATAGCTGAAAATCTTGTTAAGACCTACAACAAAGGCAAAGTAAAAGCTCTAGATGGCTTGAGCCTAGATGTTGAAGAAGGCACTGTTTTAAGCGTGCTTGGTCCTAATGGTGCAGGTAAAACAACAACTGTGAGAATTCTCGCAACCTTGCTTGCTCCAGATTCAGGAAGAGCAAGTGTTGGTGGAATCGATGTAATTAAACATCCTGAAAAAGTTCGTGAAGTTATTGGATTATCAGGCCAATATGCAGCCGTTGATGAAACTCTTACAGGCTGGGATAACTTAGTTATGTTCGGCCGTTTGTATCACTTGAATAAAAATGCAGCTATTAAGCGAGCAGAAGAACTACTAGAACAATTTTCTCTTACAGAAAGTGCAAAACGGCCAATAAAAACTTACTCAGGCGGAATGCGCCGTCGCCTTGATCTAGCAGCATCATTAATTGTGAAACCAAAAGTTTTGTTCCTTGACGAACCAACGACTGGTTTGGATCCACGTGGTCGCCAAGAAATGTGGGGAGTTATCGAAGAGCTAGTTAAAAGTGGCGTCACATTGCTGCTTACAACTCAGTACTTGGAAGAAGCCGATCAATTAGCTGATGACATCATCGTTATTGATCATGGAAAAGTTATTGCTCACGGAACATCCGATGCCCTCAAAAAAGAAGTTGGTGGCGAACGTCTTGAGGTAGTTGTTGATCAATCGAACATTCAAAAAACTCTCGAAATTGTCTCCCGCGTAAGTGGAAATCAAGCAACTCTGGATGAAGGACTTCGCAGAATTTCTGCCCCCGTTTCAACAGGATCAATGGCGCTGATGGAAGTATTAAGGTCGATGGATAGCGAAGGAATTCACGCACTAGATGTTGGATTAAAGCGCCCATCTCTAGATGATGTTTTCATGTCGCTTACGGGTCATGCTGCAGAAGTAGAGGAAGTGACTAAATGAACGCAATCAAGGATTCTCTAGTTATTACCAAACGCCAACTTCTTCAGTTGGCGCGAGTTCCTGAAGTTCTCATTTTCTCAACCATTCAACCGGTGATGTTTGTGTTGCTCTTTAGATATGTATTTGGTGGATCAATCGAAACGGGTCAACCAGGTGGATATGTGCAACTACTGATGCCAGGAATTTTCGTGCAAACAGTTGCCTTTACACTGGCAGCGACTGCATCGGGTCTAGCAGAAGATATGAAAAAGGGTTTGATTGATCGATTCCGATCACTTCCAATCTCGCGCGCTGCTCTGATTGTTGGAAGAACTCTTGGAGATTCACTCCTTAATATTGTTGTTCTAGCAGTTATGGGAATAGCAGGCTATTTAGTTGGATGGCGTCCTACTTCTGGTTTATTTCATGTTGTGCTCGCATTCTTATTCTTATTGTTCTTTGGTTACGCACTTTCGTGGGTTGGTATTTATATTGGTTTATCTGCACGCGATGCTCGAGTCGTTCAGAACGTGAGCTTTTTAGTTACGTTCCCACTTACCTTTTTATCAAATGCATTTGCGCCTACGACTGGAATGCCAAGACCGCTGCAATACGTCGCCGAATGGAATCCAGTTTCAACGATGGTTGCTGCATGTCGCCAGCTATTTGGGCTAGAAAATCAATTTGGCGCTACAGCTGGTTCATTCCCAAGCGAGAATCCGCTGACCATGTCATTTATTTACATGGGGCTAATAATGATTGTTTTTGTTCCAATGAGCGTTAAGAAATATAAGAACGCTAGTAACTAATACTTAAGAGTAATACTCAGCGTGCTTAATCTGCACCGAGATAGTTTTTCCATTTGGTGCGGTGTATGAAACGCTCTCTCCAACTTTGGCGCCCATTACTGCAGCACCAAGCGGAGATTTTTCGCTGTAAACATCGAGATCGCCTGATGCAATTTCCCTTGAACCAAGCAAAAACTTTGTTTCATCTCCAGCAACAATTGCTGTGATCACCATTCCAGCGCCAACAACACCATCAGCACTTGCTGGCGGTGTTCCGATATGAGCATTTTCAAGCATCTGCTTTAGTTGACGAATGCGCGCTTCAATTTTTCCTTGTTCATCGCGTGCAGCGTGATAGCCACCATTTTCCTTAAGGTCACCTTCTGCGCGAGCTGCTTCAATTTTCTTAACGATTTCAGTACGTGCTTCACCTTCGAGGTGCGCCAATTCGGCAGCAAGGCGGTCCGCTGCTTCTTGGGTGAGCCATGTCTGTGAAGTCATAAGGGTGTAACGGTAGCGAAAGCCGGACTAATTGTGAATTGAGTTATTTCGCACGGCAGCGTGCAACGACTGCTGTAGCAGCTGCGTTACGCGTAGGAATAGTTGAAACTTGTTCAAAGGTCGCACGGCCTGGGGTGATTTCATCCTCAATTTCACCTACAACGTTTTTATCAACATCTTTGGCTTGAAGCGTGCAGGTTGCCGGCGTACTTGGATCATTTCTCTGGATGACATACCTAATTGAAACTTCTTCATCAGAAACAATTGTGAAGGAAATTAAAGTGATGCGAAACTCAGGCTTCGCATGAAACAAGCCAGCCCAAAAAACCCAGACGATTCCAACGATGGCAAGAATTGTTGCGGGCAACTTCCAGCCTTTGGCAGGCTTTATCCCATACCGGTCTGCGTATGAAAACTCTGAAGAGCCCCTTGAATTCATGTGCACAGATTATCCTGAAAAATGAGAGGATTTAGACATGGAAAATGAAATAAGCATGGGCGTAGCAGGCTCCTTCACGATGATTTTCTTAACAGTTTCAGTAGTACTTCTTCTCCGAAATTTCTACAAGCGCTTTAACCGCATGCAAGATAACAAAGACAAAGAACAGAACTAATTCACTCCTGTGTTTAAGAAGTTTCTTGAGTACACCTCATTGCTTCTGATTGTCACAATTTTTATTGGACTTGGTTTATGGCAACTTGATCGAGCCAGAAGTTTGAAGGAAATTCTTAATGCGCCACCACCACCTGTCTCAGCTCCTGCTGCGCTTCAAGAGTTAGCCGAACCACGCACAGCACTTGATAAGAAAAACGATAGCAAGCCTGTAAACGCATCTGGTTTTTATGTTGCTAACTTTAAAGCGCCAAATCAGAAAGATGGCGATGGCGTCGTTAAGGATTGGGAAGTCGCACTTCTCCAAGTAGATACAACAGATGCAATATTGGTTGTGCGCGGACTCTGGTCAGAGCGATTACAAGAACCACAGTTGTCCATGTCCAATCGCGTGGAGCTTGAGGGTATTTTGCGTGCACATCAAAGTGAAGATCGGGCTTTTAATTCACCTGGAGTTATTTCACGACTAGATAGCAGTGTCATTGTGAGTCTGACTGATTTAGATCTATACGACGGATATGTAATTGCCTTAGATGAGAAAGTGCGTGAAGGCGTGATCGAAAGAACAAGAGTGACACCCGAGTTACGGACGGCAAGAATTCCAGGTTTTTATTGGCAACACATTTCATATGTTGTAGTTTGGTGGCTCATGGCGGCGGTGGTTCTTTACCTTCCTTTATATCGCCGTAGAGTTGCTGCCTGAGGAGAATTAGGGGGAACCATGAGCGGTGTACTAATGCGTTTTAGAGTGATGGCGATTATTGCCGGGGTCTTGTCACTTTTATTGTGGTTTGGATACATGCCAGCAAAGTACCTTCTCGATAGTCCAACGCTTCTGGATAGCGTGCGCTGGGTTCCATTGGTTCATGGATACCTATATCCAATTTATATTTTAACCGCGATCCAATTTGCAGCCGTTGCACGTTTTCCTTTGAGACGCATGATCGGATTTATTCTCGCTGGAACTCTTCCGGTTGCATCACTGATTGCGGAGCGTCGTGTTGTTAAGCAGTATTCGTAAGCTAGTTAAATCTGCGCTCTATCCACTTTATGAGCGACGACTTGTTCGTGCGTTAGATTTTTCGCAAACCCCACATCACGTAGGTGTCATCCTCGATGGAAATCGTCGATGGGCAAAAGCCAACCAAGTAGATGATCACGATATTGGTGTCTCCAACTCCTCACGCGGTCACCGAGCAGGCGCTGAAAAAATCATCGAGTTTCTCGGCTGGTGCGATGAAGCCGATGTTCGAGTTGTTACCTTGTGGTTGCTCTCGACAGATAACTTCAAACGTTCAGAAGAAGAACTAGATGCGCTACTTCAGATTATTGGCGAAACAGTTGACGCCCTTGCAGCTACAAAGCGTTGGAATATAAAAGCCGTAGGAGCTCTAGATCTCTTGCCTGATTGGCTTGCAAAAAAGTTGAGTG
>JACCDL011149505.1_pt1 | contig 18607 bp, 18 predicted proteins | sample 7441931 | NCBI WGS metagenome assembly JACCDL01 (sample SAMN15323437, study PRJNA562643) | freshwater metagenome | isolation source: river surface water | place: USA:Blue River Watershed | collected 2017-08-16 | reverse complement strand
GGTGATGGCCTCGTCCAATGATTTTCGTGTGCTGATTCGCGGCAAAGGCGCGCATGCAGCCTTGCCGCACAACGGCATCGACCCGATTGTGGTGGCCTGTCAGATGATTCAGGCCTTTCAGACCATCATCAGTCGCAATCGCAAGCCGATTGACGGCGGCGTGATCTCGGTGACGATGATTCATGCGGGCAACGCCACCAACGTGATCCCCGATACCTGCGAGCTGCAAGGGACGGTGCGAACCTTTGAGCCGGCGCTGCTGGATTTGATCGAAGCGCGCATGACGCAGGTGGCGAACCAGACCGCCGCCGTGTTTGGTGCCGGGTGCGAGTTTGAGTTTCGCCGCAAGTACCCAGCCACGATCAATGACCGGGACGCCGCCCTGTTTGTGCGCTCGGTGCTCGAGGACTGGGTGGGGCCCGAGCGTGCGCGTGTGCAAGAGCCCTCGATGACCGCAGAAGACTTCGGCTTCATGCTGCAAGCCTTGCCCGGTGCGTACATCTTCATCGGCAACGGTGAAGGCGCGCACCGCAGCAGCGGTCATGGCGAAGGGCCCTGCATGTTGCACAACCCCAGCTATGACTTCAACGACGAACTCATTCCGGTGGGCGGCACCTTCTGGTCGCATCTGGCCCGGCGGTGGTTATCCGCCTCGCGCTGACGCGCCCCCGTCGCTCCGCGACATGAGGCGGCCAAGAGCCTCTAAGCCCGCTGAATCAGCTCAATCTTGTATCCGTCCGGATCTTCAATGAAAGCGATCAGCGTCGCGCTGTGCTTCATCGGGCCCGGAGGCCGCACGATGTTGACGCCCAATTCCGCCAGATCGGCGCATACGGCGTGGATATCGGTCACGGCAATGGCGATGTGGCCCCACGCCGTTCCTTGGGCGTAAGGCTCGGTTTGGTCCCAGTTGTGCGTCAACTCGAGAACGGTCGACTCATCTTCGGTGCCATAACCCAGGAAGGCGAGCGTGAACCGCCCCGTCGGATAGTCCTGCCGGCGTACCAGCTGCATGCCCATGGCGCCGATGTAGAAATCCAGCGACCGTTGCAGGTCCATCACCCGCATCATGGTGTGCAGGATGCGCGTGGGACGCTCTGCCAAGTCCATGCGCAGGTCTGCGCTCGTTTGGGTACCGATCTCGTAGTCCATGATGTTCCCCCGGGTGCAGTTGCCTCGACTTAGCGAGCAGCGATCACATCGATCTCGACCTTCCACTCCGGCTTGACCAGGCCAGAGACATACACCAGCGTCGAAGCCGGCTTGTGGCCATTGAGGACCTCGGTTCGTACCTTCACGAAGGTGGCGTAGTCGGCGCGGTCAACCAGGTAGATGGTGGTTTTGACGATGTCTTGCAGCGTCATGCCAGCCTCGCCCAGGATGGTGGCGATGTTGGCCCAGGTCTGACGCGTCTGCGCCTCGAAGTCGGCGCTGGCCACACCCTTGGCGTCGATGCCGATCTGGCCCGCGACATAGAGAGTGGACTGTGCCGCCTTGCACAGGATGCCGTTGGAATACGAGGCGGGTTCGCCGCCCATGGAAGCGGGGTTGATGCGTGCGATGGTCATGGTGTGCTCCTTGTGATGAACCGTGGAATGAATCGATCGGGGTGGGTGAGCGGTCTTCGGGCCGGCTGCATCAATTGATGAAGCCGGCCGATGGATGCGCCCGGGGAAACTTGCGGATGTAGTTCAGGAATTTGCCGAGTGACTTGTCGGCCCGTGTGAGCAGGCCCTGTCGGTAATGGATGGTGTCCAGGATGTCCTTGTCTTCGCCCACGGTGCGGCGGCTGATCGCCAACACCGATTCGAGATGCTCGGCCGACTTCGGGCCGGCCAGTACCAGGCTGCAGCTAAACACGTTGTGTTGCCCGGGGCGCGGCAGGCTAAAACCCGTGACGTTGCACCGCCAGAAACCGTCGTACATGCCCCAGCGATAGAACACGCTGGTGCCGCGGATACCGGCGGTGTTCTCGATGGGAACGTCGCCCTGGTGCAGGCCGCGGTAGCTGAACTCGAAACCGAAGTCGTGCCACTTGACCAGCTCGTGGGGCTCTTCGGCCTCGAACTTGATCTTGTGCACCACCTTCAGGTGCTGCATGTCGGGCGTGTTGGCGGCAAAGATCCAGGGGTCGCAGTGCAAGGTCGGACCAAAGCGATACGCCGTCGACACCAGCTCGCTGTCTGCATAGGGCAGCTGGGGCAGGTCAAACAAGGGCTCTTCGCCGTTGAACACCCAGACGATGCCAAAGCGCTCCTGCACCGGGAACATGAACAGGCAGGCCGACTTGGGCGGCGGATCGCCGATGCCGGTCTTGACGCAATAGCCGTCGGCGTCGTATTCCCAGTGATGAAAAGCGCACTGCACGCGCCCATCGACGATCTTGCCCACCGACAGGTCGGCGCCGACATGCGGGCAATAGGCGCTCATGGCCCGCACCGTTCCGTCGGGCGCGCGGAACACCACGATCTTGCCGTCCAGGAAGTTCAGGCCCAGGATTTGTCCGGGCAAGACCTCGCTGCCCAGTGCCACCGGGAACCACGACTGCGTGAAGACCCCGTCGTCGCCCTCGGCGGGCATGCGCAGAAAGTGCGGTGCGGTCCGGGGCGCGCGCGCGGCTGACGAATTGGCGGGCATGCGGATGGTGTGTTCGTCCATGGTCGGTCTCGAAGGTCTAGCGGGGGATGTCCAAGGCCAGTCCGGCGATGTCTGGGGTGACCCGGATCTGGCAAGACAGGCGCGAGGCTGGCGTGGCACCCGGCAGACTGGCCAGCATGGCGCGCTCGTCTTCGTCGGGCGCGGGCAGACGCGATGACCAGTCATCGCGCAGCCAGACATGACAGGTGCCGCAGGCGAGTGACCCCTCGCACGAGGCCTCGATGGCAAAGCCGGTGGCTTTCAGGGCCACCATCAGCGAGGCGCCGACTTCAGCGTCAAAGGAAAAGCCGTCGGCCTCACAGGTCACGGTGGCGGGGGAGGATGTCATGGCCTGAACCTCAACCCGCTTCCGACAAGGTGGAGCCGGCCGCCTCGCGCCGTTCCCAGAACACCACCCGCGCCTGCAGCCAGCGCATGAAGCTGCTGGCGGTGATGCCGATGATGGACAAGGACACCACCGAGGCGAACATGGTGGCCACATCAAAGGCGAGGGTCGAGGACTGAATCAGATAGCCCAGACCCTCCTTGGAGGACACGAATTCGCCCACGACCGCACCGATCAGCGCCAGCACCACGCCAATTTGCAGGCCCGCAAAGATCGAGCCGGCTGCCGAGGGCAGCTTGACCTGTCGAAATACATGCAGGCGCGACGAGCCGAAGGCCTTGTACAGACGCAGCAGGTCGGGGTTGGCCGAGCGAAAGCCATAGAAGCTGTTGATGAAGACCGGGAAGAAGCAGATCAGCGCCACCAGCACCATCTTGGAGCTCACCCCGAAGCCGAACCAGACAATCAGCAGCGGCGCCAGTGCCACCTTCGGGATCGATTGAATCGCGACGACGATGGGCATGAGCGTGCGCTCGATCCAGCGTGATTCAGCCACGATCGCGCCTGCGATCAAGGCGACGGTGCAGCCGATCCCGTAACCGACTATCACTTCGTACATGGTGGTGACCAGGTGCTTCCAGTAGGTGCGCTCGGTGACGTAGCCGCCCCACAGGGCCGTGCCCACATCCGCGGGCCGCGGCAGCAGATAGGTCGGGACTTCCAGCCAGACGACGGCGCGGTCCCAGGCCAGGAGCAGGACGGCCACCGCCGTCAGGGGCAGCACGATGGCGAGCAGGCGGTCTTTCATGATCGCGTCTCCGGTTGGCTCGCCGGCGCGCGAAAGTGCGCGCGCAGGCGGTTGCAGATGGCATTGAATTCGGGCGAGCCCAGGGTATCGAGCCGGCGCGGGCGAGGAATCGGCACCTCGACCACCTCGATCACTGTGCCGGGGCGCGGCGACAGCACGACCACCCGATCGGCCAGGTACACGGCTTCTGGAATCGAGTGCGTGATGAACAACACCGACTTGCCGCTTTGCATCCACATGGCCTGCAATTCGTCGGTCATGTGCTCGCGCGTCATCGCGTCGAGGGCGGCAAAGGGCTCGTCCATCAGCAGCAGCTGCGGGTCATGCATGAAGCCACGGGCGATGCCCACACGCTGCTGCATGCCGCCAGAGAGCTCATGGGGGTAGTGGTTCTCAAACCCCTCGAGTCGAACCATTCGAATCAGGTCGCGCGCGCGCGCTCGGTGCGCGTCCACCGACAGGCCCATGGCGTGTATCGGCACCAGCACGTTTTCGAGCACGGTCTTCCAAGGAAGCAGCGTGGGCTGCTGGAACACAATGCCCACATCCCGGCGCGGTGTGCTGACAGGCTCGCCGCAGATCGCCACCTGGCCGCTGGACGGGGCCAGCAGTCCGGAGGCGATATTGAGCAGCGTCGACTTGCCACAGCCCGAGGGCCCGAGCACCGCGACAAACTCGCCATCCGCCACCTGCAGACTCAGATCGCGCAGGGCCGTCAACGGCCCCCGCGCCGAGGCGTAGGTGACGGTCAGCTTCTCGATCGAAAGGCGTGGTGCCGTCATGGCTTCCAGGCCCGAGCCTGGCGGATGACTGCTTGGGGGTCGAACTTGTTGTACTCGGCGACCAACTCGTTCGTGTACAGCGAGGACATGGGGATGTTCTCGTTCGTCACTTCACCGCCTTCCTTCAGTGCGGCAATCAACAGCTTCCAGTCGCGGTCGGCATAGGCGCCCCACTGGCGCGGTTCGCCCGGGCGGAAGTAGGTGACGTTGTCAATACGCGGCTTCATGATGGCCAGCTCCTTGCGCAGGATCTCGGCCTCGGTGCCGACCTTCGGCTTTTGCTCGGGATAGTGCTTCCAGAACGCCTGCAGGCAGCCGGTCATATTGGCCTCGCAGGCCACCGAGCCTTTGGACACTGCACGCCCGAAGCGGGCAATCAGTTGCGGGTTGTCTTTGAGCAGCTTGTCGGTAACTTCAAAGCCGTGGCTGGACATGCCTTGGAATTCCTTGGGCATCTCCAAGCGGCGGATCGGCGTTCCACTGACCTCCAGGGCCGCGTGGGCGCTGTCCCAGAGATTCAGGGCCTGAATCTGATTGGTCTTGAGCGCCTGGAAGGCCTGCCCGCCAAAGCCCACGGGCTGCAGGTTCACCCCTTTCCAGTCGACGCCGGAGGCAGCCAGGATGGCACGGGTGGTGTAGACGTTACCCGAGCCCAACGAGACGACGCCGATGCTTTTGCCCTTGAGGTCTGCAAGCGTACGCACCGGACTGTCGGCGGTGACGGCGAACTCCCACACCGAGTTGCGCAGGTAGTTGTAGACGAACTTGAGCGGGAAGTTCTGCTTGCCAGGTTGGCGCGCGACGACCAGGGGCTCCATGCTGGCGCCGGCCGCATGGATCTGGCCCGAGAGCAGCTGCGGAATGATCACGCTGGAGCCTGAGAGTGGCACCAGTTCAACCTGGATATTTTCCTGGTCGAAGTAGCCCAGTTCTTTGGCGAATACGAAGTTCGCGATCGCGGAGCTGATAGCGGAAGGCACGCCATACACAAACTTGTCCTGGGCCGCTGCGGGTACGGCGATCGAGGCGAGCAGCGTGGCCGCTGCCAGGTGGGCAATGGAACGTCGAAGCATGGCAAGACTCCTTGGGTGAGTTGAGGCGGGGAAAGGTTTCACGTGTGATGGGCGTCGCGGGCTCGGCGCAGTGCGCGCGCCGTGACGGCAATGATCATGTCGACTTTGGCGGCGTTATCGCGCAGGGGCAGGGCGCCATAGACCACCTTGCGGGCGGCCGCGTCGATGCGTGCGTCGGTCAGGTCGGTGCCGGCGGCGAGCAGGGCGCGCTCGGCATGGGTGGCCCGCATAGGCAGCGGGGATACGCCCCCGAGTGAAATGCGAGCGGCGGTCAGAGTGTCGCCCGTCCAGGTCAAGCGCACGCCGGCCGAGGCCTCTGGGAAATCGCCACGCCATTGGGCGTACTTCTCGTAGGTCTGGGTGACGCCGGCCACGCGCGGGATCTCGATGGCCACGATGATTTCCTGGGGCGACACCGTGGTCTCGCCGGACCAGCGATAAAAATCCGCCATCGCGATCCGGCGTGCGCCGCCCGGACCCTGTACCCGCACCTGGGCGTCCAGCGCGGTGAGCGCGGGCGCGAGATCGGCCACGCACGGCGCCGCGCAGCGGCCTGCGCCCAGGATGCTGTGGTGACGGCTGTCACCCGTCACCGCGTAGCAGGGGCAGGAGACACCGCCGTTCTTGTAGCAAGGCAAGGCGCTGCGAAAGAACCAACAACGCTTTTCCTGCGACAGGTCGCCTGCCACGGTGGCCACGTTGCGGATCTGACGGGTGGCGATCAGGTCGGCAGCCTCGCACAGCCCGGGCAGGGCGGCGCGTAGGGCAGCGTGGTCGGTCAGATCGGTCAGGGTCACCGCCGCACCGATGCGGACTTGGTGGTCGTCGATCGTGATGCCCCCCAGACCTGCGGTGCGTGAAATGTCCACGACGAGATCCGCCGCATAGACGCCTTGTCGGATACCGGGCAGAACGTCGGTTCCGCCTGCAATCAGCTTGACGCGGCGGTCGGGCGTCTGCAGAAGCTGCAGGGCGTGGTCGATGTGGTTTGCGCGCGCGTAGTCCCAGGTGGACACGCGGGGCTTGGGCGTGGAGAAGGTCTCCCCCAGCTTTTTCATCGCCGGGAACAGGCCGCGCGGGTAGAGATGGCGGGCGGTCGCCACTTCCAGGTTGTAGGGCCGCATCCAGGGCCGCAGGTCGGTCTTGCGCGCCTGCTGGCGACGCAGCGCTGCGAGCATCTTGTGCGGGGTGATTGGCAGCGTACGAAAGCGGATGCCGGTGGCATGGGCCACCGCATTGGCAATGGCCGCCACGGTGGGATTGATGGAAACCTCGCCGCTGGACTTGGCGCCCAGCGGGCCGCGCGGGTCGTGGGTCTCGATGTAGCCGGTCTCGATGTCGGTGGTCTCGAAGATCCGGGGTACGCGGTAGTTGATCAGGGAAGTGTTCACCGGGCGGCCATGGTCGAACACCAGGTCTTCGGACAAGGCCATGCCGATGCCTTGCACGATGCCGCCGTGCATCTGCCCGTCCAGCGAGGCCTCGTTGATGACGCGCCCGACGTCTTGCACCGCGACCACCTTGATCACCTTCACATGGCCGGTTTCGGGATCAACTTCCACTTCAGCGGCTTGTGCGCCGAAGGCGTAGGTGGCCGAGTAGTTGCCATAGCCGGTCTTGGGATCGGGCGCCGGCTGATCGAGCTTGTGGTGGCCATTGACCTTGAGCGGGCCGGTCAGGGCCGCGACCTGGGCCCAGGTCAGATGCTCGTCTGCATGCAGCCGCACGCCGTCGTCGGCAAAGCGGATGTCATCGGCCGTGATGCCACGCTGGGCGGCGAGTTGCTCGCGCACCTGCGCCATCAGATGATTGGATGCATCGATGGCCGCTGCGCCGGCCATGAAGGTCACGCGCGAGGCGGCACTGCCCAGGTCGTCGGGCGCATCGTCGGTGTCCATGTGCAGAACGTCGATGGCCGAGACATCCAGGTCCAGGGTCTGGGCGACGAACTGGGCCAGCGTGGTGTTCTGCCAGGTGCCGCAGTCGGCGTTCTGGGTGGCCAGCAGAAAGCGACCGTCGGGCCGCAGTTCCAGGCTCACATTCGCGAAGTTGCCTTCGGCGTAGAGGATGCCGACACTGGGGTTGATCATGGCGGCCACCCCGACACCGCGCCACGGTTTGGGATTCTTGCGCTTGTCCTGCCAGTCGATGCGTCGCTCGACCTCCTGGAGGCAATCGACCAGGCCGCAGGTGGAGATTTCGAAGCCCTGCGGCGTCACATCGCCCGGCTGGTTGGCAATCTCGATGCGGTAGGCGATCGGATCCTTGCCCAGTTGCTGCGCCAGTTCATCGATCTGTGTCTCCAGCGCCCAGATGATGTGCGGCGCCCCCATGCCGCGGTAGGAGCCGCCCGAGACCTTGTTGGTGTAGACCAGCTTGCCGTCGAATTCGACCGCGCCCACCTGGTAAAGATTGGCAGTGCGCTGTCGCACGGCCGATACATAGGCAGGCCCCATGTGGGTGAAGGCGCCGTTGTCCACCAGGTAGTGATTGCGACGCGCCAAGATCTTGCCGTCGGCATCAACCGCGGTCTTGAGCGTCATGGTCTTGCCATGATCGGTCTTGCCGCTGATGAATTCTTCCTTGCGTGACAAGACGATTTTGACGGGCACGCCCGCCGCCCGCGAGAGCAGCGCCGCGATGCCGATTGGCTCGGGCGCCTGCGACTTGCCACCAAAGCCGCCACCGATCTCGATGGCATGCACACGCACCTGCTTGCGATCCACTCCCAGGATGTGGGCAAGCTCCTTGCGTACGAAAAAGGGCGACTGCGTGCCCGCCCAGATGTCCAGGTGCTGGGCCGCCGCGTCCCAGGTCGCTACTACTGCATTCGTCTCCATACACACCGGCGCCACGATGCCGTGCGTGTAGGTGCCTTCGACGGTGTGGGCCGCCCGCGCGAAAGCCGCTTGGGTGTCGCCCCATTCAGCCAGGGTGTGCTGCGCCACGTTGGGGGGCAGTCCATCCTTTTGATGCAGCACCGGCGCACTCGCCGTCAGCGCCTCATGCACGTCGAACACGGGTTTGAGGATCTCATAGGTCACCTCGATGGCAGCCGCGGCGGCTTGTGCATGTTCCAGCGTGTCGGCGGCCACGGCGGCCACTTCTTCGCCCACGAAGCGCGCGATCTCGCGCGCAAACGGATAGCGATCGGCGTAGCGCGGGCCGGCGTGCAGGTAACGCACATCGGCATCCGCGCCGGTCAATACCGCGGCTACCCCCGGCATGGTGGTGGCGCGCGCGGTGTCGATGGCGACGATGCGCGCGTGGGGATGTGGGCTGCGCAAGATGGCACCCCACAGCATGCCGGGCAGGGTGAGGTCGTGTGTGTAGAGGGCCCGACCCGTGACCTTGGCCAGGGCTTCTTTCTGTGGCGCGGGGGCCTTGCCGATGTGGCGCATCGTTATCCCGCCGCGCGCTGCGCCAGTGCATTGGCGGCCTCGATGATCCTGATGTAGCCGCTGCAGCGGCACACATTGCCTTGCAGCGCCAGGCGTATGTCGTGTTCGGATGGCGAGGGGCACTGCGCGAACAGCGCCGACAGCGACATCACCACGCCCGGCGTGCAAAAGCCGCACTGAAATGCACCGTGGTCCATCAGGGCCTGCTGGATGGCCGACAGCGCGCCGCCGTCTTGGGCCTGCGATTCGATGGTGCGGATCTGTGCACCCTCGGCCCGCATCGCGGGCACGAGGCAGGCGCACACTGCGCGCTCGTCTAGCAGCACGGTGCAGGCGCCGCACTCGCCGGCGTTGCATCCCACCTTGGTCCCGGTGAGGTTCAACTGCTCGCGTAGGATCTGGGCGAGGCTGTCCGAGCCGCGGGCTTGTACAGGGTAAGTATTACCGTTGACCGTTAATCGGATCTCGCGCGGCACCAGGTTCACCAAAAGTTCCTTATTCGCGGGTCCGCCGGGGCGCCCCCAGGCGGGAAGCGGCATGGCCGTCCCTCACTGCATCTTAGGATACGGGTACCGATGGAGTGAAGGAAGCCCTCGCGGCTTGACAAAAAATGGGTCTGGACAAGCAAAAAACTTGGGCTGCTGCCAAGGAAGCATCGAAAGAGGGATCGACCCTCGCCAAGGCCCATGCGCGCGTCTCGCATCGCAAGCGACTGCCGCCCTTGAAGGCGCTCAAGGCCTTCGAGGCCGCGGCGCGTCTGGGCAGCTTCGCGCGCGCGGCCCAGGAGTTGTACGTGACGCAGACGGCGATCAGCCATCAGATCAAGTTGCTGGAGGAACATCTGGGGTGTCTGCTGTTTGAGCGGCGCGCCAACGGCCTGGCGCTCACACCGCAAGGCCACGCCATTTACCCGTCGATCTCCGCCGGGTTCGAGCATTTCGAAGCGGCGATGACCTTGCTGCCCCGGCCCGCACCCGCCGCGGCGCAGGTGTTGGTGGTGAGTGCCTTGCCTTCCTTCACGCAGGAATGGTTGATGCCGCGCCTGGTGGACTTTCGTGCGCGCTGGCCCGAGGTCGATGTGTTGATTCAGACGGACTACCACATGGCCGACCTCTCGGGCGAGGGCGCCGACGTGGCCATTCGCTTCGGGCGCGGTGGCTTCGGTGACGACTTGCGCGCCGATCTGCTGTCGACGGAGACCGTCACCCCGGTGTGCAGTCCGTCCTTGCTCAAACGCCAGGTAGGGGACTACGCGCCGCAGGAACTGGCCTCTTTCACGCTGCTCAATTCAACGGTGCGTATGGTGCACGAGCCCTGGATGTCCTGGGACCTGTGGCTGGAAGAAGTGGGCATGGACGCTGGCGATGTTGCGACCGGTCCGCGCTTTTCAGATCCGCTGTTGATTTTGCGCGCCGCGATGGCCGGCGGGGGCATGGTGCTGGGTCGTAGCATGCTGGTGCACGACCACTTGCAGGCCGGACGCCTGGTGGCGCCCTTCCCTGACTGGGTCAAGCCGATCTTGTCGTCTTATTTCGTCGTGAGCACCCGCGAAAAGGCCAAGCTGGAGCGCGTGACCGTATTTCGCGAGTGGCTTCTGGAGACCGCGCTCAGACAGGCGCCGAGCGCCGTCCCCGCGCGTTAGCCGTCGACGTTCACTCCGGCTTCACCCCAGCGGACTTGACCACCTTGGCCCATTTGTCCCCCTCGGCGATCAGGTAAGCGCGCGCCTCGGCTGGCGAGGAGGTCCAGGCTTCGGCGCCTTGCTCCTGCATCTGCTGCTTGACGTCGGCACTGTTCAAGGCGCGATTGAGTTCGGCGTTGAGCCGGGCGATCACCGCGGGCGGTGTGCCGCGGGCGGCGTACAGGGCATGCCAGTTGTCGGCTTCGAAGCCGGCCAGACCGGCTTCGCTCACCGTCGGAATCTCCGGCGCGGCTGACGAACGCTTGGTGGACGTCACCGCCAATGCCTTGACCTTACCCGCACGAATCTGCGGCATGGCCGGCGGCATGCCGGCAAAGAACAGATCGGTCTCGCCCGCCAGCACCGACTGGGTGGCGGGGCCGCCGCCCTTGTAGGGGATGTGGGCCAGCTTGACCGCACCCATCAACTGGAACAACTCGCCTGACAGATGCTGCGGGCTGCCATTGCCGACCGACGCGTAATTCAACTTGCCCGGATTTTTCTTGGCCAGCGCGAGCAGATCGGCCAGGCTGTTGACGCCCAGACTGGGCTTGGCGATCAGCACCAGCGGCACGGAGGCCACCATCCCCACCGGCTCGAAATCAGTGGGCGCAAACCCCAGCCCCGGTTGCATGCTGGGCGCGATCGCCACTGAGACCGTCGCCATGAGCAGCGTGTAGCCATCGGGCTCGCCCTTGGCCACTGCCTGCGCCGCGATGTTGCCCGATGCGCCGGCTCGGTTTTCAACGATCACGGGCTGGCCGGTGTTCTCGGTGAGCTTCTTGGCGAGGATGCGGGCCAGGATGTCGGGCGCGCCTCCGGGGGCAAAGCCCACCAGGATACGCAAGGGTTTGTTCGTCGGCGTTTGCGCCAAGCCAGGCAGGGGCAAGAGGGCGCTGGCGGCAAACAGGGCAAGCAATACAGACCTTTTCACAGCATGTCTCCTTAGGACTTGGATCGATCAGAGGCGAGATGGAGGGCAGACAAAATTCGCTGCGGCGTCGCAGGCAACCCGGACAGCGAGGCGCCTAGCGGCCGCAGGGCGTCGTTGATGGCGTTCAGGACCGCCGCCGATGCGCCTGCAACGCCGGCCTCGCCCGCGCCCTTGGCCCCGAGCTCGGAGGTGGCGGTGGGCGTGCAGGTGTGGCCCACCACGATGTCCGGCATCTCGCGCGCCAGCGGCACGTGGTAGTCAGCCAGGGTGCAATTGAGCAACTGCCCCTCGGGGCTGTAGAGGCATTGTTCGTAGAGCGCGGCGCCGATGCCTTGCACGACACCGCCTCGCACCTGTTCGTCGACCAGCAGCGGGTTGATCACGGTGCCGCAGTCTTCCACCACCCAATGTCCCAGCAGGCGCACATCGCCGGTTTCGGGGTCGACCTCAACGTGGCTGCCCTGGATGCCGTTGGTGCAGATGCCGTCATAGGTGCGCTGGGCGTAGCTGGCGTGTACCGCCAGCTCGGGGTTGAAGCCCGCGGGAATCTTTTCGGTGTTGAAGTGCGCGATGCGCGCCAGGTCCTGCAGCGATATGCGGGCCTGCGCCGAGCCTGCATCCACGACCTGCCCCTCTTGGATGGCCAGTGCACTGACCTCGCAACCGAGTAAAGCGGCGGCGAATGCGAGGAGGTTGCGGCGCAGGGTCTTGGCCGCCTGCAAGACCGCCTCGCCGCCGATGCCGGTGCCGCGTGACCCCCAGTTGCCGCCGCCGTAGGGCGCGACATCGGTGTCGCCCAGGCTGACCCGGATGGCGTCCATCGACACACCCACCGTGGTGGCCACAATCTGGGCGCAGACCGTGTTCGCGCCCTGACCGAACTCGTTGATGCTGGCGGTACAGAAAATCGCGCCCGAGGGCAGCAGGCGCAGGGCGCAGGTGTCCTGTGCGGCGATGGCGACGCCACCACGGCCGTAAGTCGCCGACGAGGGGTTGGACATTTCCAGAAAGCTGGCCAGCCCGATGCCACGCAAAACGCCCTTCGCGCGCCCTGCGGCTTGCTCTTGGCGCAAGCCTGAATAGTTCATCAGCGCGAGCAGCTTGTCGTGCGCCTCATGCTGCGACAGGCGCTCCAGCACCGGACCGGTGACCAACTTCTTCGGGAATGCCTCGGGCGCGATGTAGTTGCGCCGGCGAAACTCGGCGCTGTCCATGCCGATGGCGGCTGCGGCCTGTTCGACCAGGCCCTCGGTGACCATGCAGGCCACCGGGTGCCCCACCGATCGGTATTGCCCGTACATGGCCTTGTTCTGGAACACCACGCGGGTGCTGCCTCGGTAGACGTCCACCCCGTAAGCGGCTCCGACCAGGTTGATCACCTGCCGGCCTTCGTTCACGCCGCCCCGCGGGTAGCTGCCAAACGGCCCCAGGCTTTGCAGATCGTCCATCTCGATGGCCTGGATCTGACCGGCCTTTGACACCGCCATGCGCGCGCGCACCCGGTGACCCCGCGCATGGAAATCGGACATGAAGGATTCCATCCGATCGGCCACAAACTTGACGGGCCGACCGAGCATCTTGGACAGAGCCACGGCGGCCATCTCGTCGCCATAGACATGGATCTTCAGGCCGAAGCTGCCGCCGACATCGGGCGCGATCACCCGCACCTGGCTCTCGGGCACATCGAGGTGGTGCGACAGCATCCAGTGCATCATGTGCGGCACCTGTGTCGAATGCCACACCGTGAGTTGGCCATCACCCGGGTTGAAGCTGGCCAGGATGGACCGTGGCTCCAGGGTCACATGGGTGTGGCGGCTGGTGGTGAAGGTGGCTTCGACGACCGCGTCGGCCTGTGCGAACGTCGCATCGACATCGCCGCTTTCTACCTGGCGCTGCCAGCATAGGTTGGTCCCGAGCTCGGGATGAATGAGCGGGGTGTCCGGCAGCAAGGCGGTCTCTTCATCGACCACAGCGGGCAGTTCTTCAAAGTCGATTTCGACAAGCGCGGCAGCGTCCTCGGCCTGGGCGCGCGTCGCCGCCACGATGGCCACCACCGGTTCGCCGTTCCAGCGCACACGCTCCATGGCCAGCGGCCACTGGGGCACAGACTGCATGCCCTCGAGGTGAGAAATCACGCCCACCCAGGGGCGGCACAGCGACGCCAACTCGGGCCCGGTGACGGCGCACACCACACCGGGTGCCTGGCGCGCCTGCTGGGTGTCGATCCTTTGGATCTTGGCGTGCGCATAGGGACTGCGGACGAACACCGCATGCACCATGCGTGGCAGCACCATATCGTCTACGTAGCAGCCCTTGCCCTCCAGCAGCCGACGCAGATCCTTGCGAGGTAGGGCCTGGCCGACGTAGCCGGAGGCGGGGGCGGTGGGTGTGCGTGCGTCCACCTTCAAGCTCCCCCGTTTTTTCGGCGCAAGGCGGCGGTGTTGATCACCGCATCGACGATGGCCTCGTAGCCTGTGCAGCGGCAGTAATTGCCAGACAGATGCTCACGGACTTCGGCGCGCGAAGGATCCGCATGGTGTTCGAGCAGGTGCGCCGCGGTCAGGATCATCGCGGGCGAGCAAAAGCCGCACTGAGCGGCATTGCGTTCGACAAAGGCATCGACCAGATCGGCGACCCGGTGGCTCTGAACAGCGCCTTCGATCGTCTCGATGATGGCGCCGTCGGCCTGTGCCGCCAGCACCAGGCAGCCCCGCACCGGCTGTTGATCGAGGATGACCGTGCACGAGCCGCACACGCCGTGCTCGCAGCCCAGGTGCGTGCCTTTGAGCTCCAGGTGGTCGCGAAGGAAGTCGGCCAGATGTTGGCGCGCCGGCACCTGCGCGTGAACGGGCTGTCCGTTGACGGTGCAGGTGAGGGTGACGGTGTCCTCGGGATCACGCATGTTGTTCGCCTAATTCCTGAAGCGCGCGCCGCAGCAAGACGCGCAGCAAATGCATTTTGGTGTTGCTGTCATGGTAGGTGTCGGCAAAGGGCTCGACGTCCTGGGCGACGGCATGGACCGCATCGTCGATCGTGCTGTGGGTCAAGGCGGCACGACACAGGGCGGTGGCCGCATGGGTCGCCAGCGTGGCCCGGTCTGCCACGCCAAACAGCGCGATCCGCGCTGACTGCACCCGGGCGTTGTCCATCACCGCCTCAATGGCGACGCCGGCGGTGGCGAAGTCGCCGCTGCGCCGGGCGAACTCGCGAAAGACAAAGCGCGCGTTCGGCCCGGGGCGCTTGAAATGCGCGCCCACCAGAATCTCGCCGGGCGCCAGGGCCGTCTGGTACAGGCCCAGAAAGAAATCGTCGGCGGCAATGTGCCTCTCGCCGCGCGCCGAGCGCACGACCAGGGTGGCGGCATGGGCCAGGGTGGCGGCCGGCGCTTCGGCCGCGGGGTCGGACAGTGACACGCTGCCGCCATAAGTGCCGCGCGCGCGTATGGGCGGATGCGCCACCCAGGGCATGGCCTGAAACAGCAGGGGCGCGCAGGTCTGGACTTGCGTGGCGTGTTCGACCTGCGCATGGCGCACCGTGGCGCCGATGTGGATGCCGTCAGCGGTCTCTTGGATGCCTTGCAATTCGCTCAGTCGTCCGATGTCCACCAGCACCGCTGGCGCGGACAGGCGCAGGGCCAGCGAGGGCAGCAAGCTTTGCCCGCCCGCGAGCAGGCGCGCATCGTCGCCATAGCGCGCGAGCACCTCGAGCGCCTCATCGAGCGTCTGCGGTCGGATGTAGCGAAAGCTGGGCGCTTTCATGCAAGCAGGTCTCCGGAAAAATTGACATGACGTTATATAACGTTATACTTTGTGTCAAGCCCCTTTTTCAGGAGAGAAACTTGCAACTCACCGATACCGAACGCGCGATGCTGGCTGGCGAACACGGCGAGGCGGTGCGCAAGGCGATCGCCCAGCAAATCGAGGTCGGAAAGTTCTTTGGTGCGCCCCGGTTCGTCGAGGTCACGAACGTCCACATGATGGGCGACGTCGAAGTGATGGGGGACAACGGCATCCGTTTCCTGCGTCAGGCCACCGCCGACGGCGCACGCGCGGTGCGCCCGCTGACCACCAACGCCCGCTGCGTGGACTTTGCATGGGCCCACGGCTTTGGCCAGTCCGAGCAGGTCACCCAAAGCGAGCGCGAGATCATCTCCCACCTCGAAGGCGTGGGGGCCACTGCGGTGGATACCTGCATCAATTACCAGACGCTTTATCAGCCGCACCTGGGCGAGCATGTGGCCTGGGGTGATACCGGCACCGTGATCTACGCGAACTCGGTCTTTGGCGCGCGCACCAATTTCGAGTCCGGGCCCGCCGCCTTCGCCGCGTCGCTCACGGGCCGCACGCCGGCCTACGGCTTTCATCTCGATGCGCATCGCCAGGGCACCTTCGTCGTCGAATTGGCCTTCGAGCCCTCCGATCTGGCCGACTGGGGCGCCATCGGAAAAATCGTGGGCGAGTTCGATCTGGATTACTTTGCCGTGCCGGTGTTCACCGGCGTGCAGCGCTCGCCCAGTTCGGACGACCTCAAGCACCTGGGGGCCTCGCTGGCCAGTTACGGCTCGATGGCCATGTTCCATATGGTGGGCGTCACCCCCGAGGCGCCCACAGTCGAAGCCGCCTTGGGCGCCAACGGCAAGCAGCCCGTGCGCACCCTGCGAATCACGCGGGAAGATGTCGACGCTGTCTATGCGGCCTATCCGATTGGCGATGGGGTGGCCAGCGTGGTCGTGTTCTCCGGGCCCCAGTTGTCGCTGTTCGAGCTGTCCGATCTGGCCGCATTGTTTGCAGGCCGGCATCGCGCCGAAGGTACGGCGGTGTTTGCCACCACCAGCCCGGCCATCCTCGCCGAGGCCCGGCGCCTGGGCATTGCGCAGCGCCTGGAGGCCTGCGGCGTCGGCCTTTTGCAGGGCGTGTGCTTTTATCTTCTCGAGCGTCTGTCCGACATCCGCCGCGAGCGAGGCTGGGTGAACTTCGTCTCCAACTCGGCCAAGATCGTCAACACCATCACCGCGCATCGTTTCAAGACGATCTTGCGGCGAACCGATGAATGTGTGGAAATCGCGCTGCGAGGTCGCCTGTGAATACCGTTCCCCAAATTCATGTACGTCGCGCCTATGGGCAGGTGGTGCGGGGCGAGGCCCTAGTTTCGCGTGAGGGCTTTAGCCCGCGCTATGACCTGGATCGCACCACGGGCGTGATCTCCAAGATTGGCCACAGCCTCGAGGGCCACTCGGTTCACGACAAGATCATGATCATCCCCGCCGCCAAGGGGGGTGTCGCAGCGGGGTGGGCGTTTGCTGACATCGCGAACAAGGGCTTCGCGCTCAAGGCGCTGGTCTTTGGCAGGCTCAATCCGGTCATGGTGCAAGGCGCCGTATTCGCTGGCATGACCATCACCGAGGGCTGGTCCGTCAACGCCCTGGACATGATTCGCACCGGCGATTTGCTGGAGATTGACCCCCAGGCCTGCGTGATCCGCATCCTGTCCTCGCAGGGAAGCGCCTGATCATGGCCCGGTCGGGTGCGGCTCGCACAGCCCCGGCAGCGCCAGGCTTCACGCCCCTGCTGCGTGACAGCGGCGTCGCCATGCATCGCCAGATCGCGCAACAACTCAAAGACCTGATCGCCCGCGGCCAGTGGCAGCCCGGCACGCGCATCCCCACCGAGCCCGAGCTGTCCGCGCAATTTGGCGTCAGTCGAATCACCGCGCGTCAGGCGGTCGAACATCTGGTGCGCGAAGGCCTGGTGTTTCGGCGCCAAGGCAAGGGCACCTTTGTTGAAGGCCCGCGGGTGCGTCACGACCTGCTCGAATTGCGCGGCATCTTTGATGAACTGGTGGACCAGGGTCTCAATCCCAAGACCGAGCTGATGGCGTTCGGCAAGGCGCGCGCGCCTGCCCGCGTGGCGGCACGCCTGTCCTGCGAAGGTGAACGGGTCATCCACTGGCAGCGTCTGTACCGCCTGCATGGTCGCCCCTTCGGTGTGTCCTGCGTGCATCTGTATTCGCCGGACCGCGAGGTCGATCGCGAGACCGCCGAGCGTCTGCCCACCTACGAAATCCTGAGGTCGGTCCTGAAGGTCTCGATCGATCGCGCCGACGTCGCCATCCGCTACGAGGCGGGCAAGGCGGGCATCTGTCGGGCGATGGATCTGCCGGCGGGCACGCCCTTGATGGTGCTCGAGCGCGTCTCGTATGACACGGCGGGGCGCGCGCGAGAGCACACCCTGTATTACGCCGAAGCCACCAGCTACGAGTTCGCGATCCGAGTGCGCGGGCCGCTGCGGCTGGTCTCCAACCTCAATCAATCGAGCTGATCGCCCACAAGGAGACTCGCATGCAGCACCACGATTCAAGCGCTCATGACATCCATCAGGCCTGCGAGCAGGTCTTTCTGCAGGTGGCCCACCTGACCGATCACGGGCCGCAGCAGGACATCGCCGATCTGTTCGAGGAGGAAGGACAGCTCGATCGCGAGGGCACTTTGATCACCGGCCGTGCCGATCTGAGAGCCTCTTACGCCAAGCGCCCGCCGGAGTTGATGACGCGGCATCTGGTGTCCAACTTTGTCGCCCGCCCCCTGTCTGCCACCGAGGCGATGTGTACGGCCTACGCCACGGTCTATCGATTCCGTAGCGCGCCGGGAACCCGGCCCGAGCCGCCGGTGACGTGCGCGGGCCCCGAGAGCATCGTGGAGTATGTCGACCACTTGGTGCTGGGCGCGCAGGGCTGGCGGATTCGCCGCCGCACCATGCGCACGGTGATCACGGTTAAGGCCGCCGCCTAGTTCGTCGAGTGCGCGAGACGCACCCCGAAGCGGGCCTCACACAATGCGGCAGGCCGTCTCGAACGCGTGTCGCGGGTTGCGCGGATTCAGGCGCGCCGGGTCGCCGTGGCCCAGGCAGCACAGGAAGTTGCTGCGCACCGAAGTGCCCGCCCAAAACT
>JACCDL010113528.1_pt1 | contig 18608 bp, 16 predicted proteins | sample 7441931 | NCBI WGS metagenome assembly JACCDL01 (sample SAMN15323437, study PRJNA562643) | freshwater metagenome | isolation source: river surface water | place: USA:Blue River Watershed | collected 2017-08-16 | reverse complement strand
TTGGCTGTGGTCCCCTATGGTGTAATGGCAACACTTCGCTCTTTGGATGCGACGTTCTAGGTTCGAGTCCTGGTGGGGGAGCAACACAAATTAGGAGCGGAATGAGCGAAAAGCACCTAGCAGTCGTCGTTTTGGCTGCCGGCGAAGGCACTCGCATGAAGTCTGCCAAGCCAAAGGTCATGCACGAGATCGCTGGTTTGCCACTTCTCGGTCACGCACTAGCCACCGCAAGTTCTCTCGGTGCCGCACACGTCATCCCGGTCATTCGCTACAAAAAAGAACTGATTTCTGAGTACATCCGCGCTTTCTATCCGGGCGTTACCATTGCCGAGCAAGATGATGTTCCGGGCACCGGGCGAGCTGTGGAGTGCGCATTGGATTCGCTACCTGCAGATTTCAACGGTGCGGTAATCGTTACCAGCGGCGATGTTCCGCTGCTCGATGTTGCAACCCTTGAATCGCTTCTCGACGCACACCTGGCCGGTGGCTATTCCGCGACCATTTTGACCGCGATCGTCGAAGACCCTGCCGGCTATGGTCGCATCATTCGCAGCAACGACGGCAAGTTCATTGAAATCATCGAAGACCGCGACGCCGATTCCGAACAGCTTGAAATTCGCGAAGTCAACGCGGGCGTTTATGTGTTTGATGCCGTTCAACTTCGCAGCGCGCTTGCCAAGGTCGGTTCGCACAACGCCCAGGGCGAAAAATACCTAACCGATGCCGCAGCCGAGCTGCTGCACCAAAAGCTTAAGGTTCAGGCGCTGGCCGTTAGCGACAACTGGCTTGTTGCCGGCATCAACGACCGCGTTCAACTTAGCGAGGTTGCCGCTGAACTAAATGCCCGCATCTGCGAGGCTTGGCAGGTGGCCGGCGTAACCATTCAAGACCCAGCTTCAACCTGGATCGACATCACGGTTGAACTCGGAACCGATGTCACGCTTTTGCCGGGAACCCACCTAAAGGGCATCACCTCAATCGGCGCTGGTTCAACGATTGGCCCAGAGGTTTTCATGGTCGATACCATCGTCGGCGAGAACGCATCCGTGGTTAAAGCCCACGCGACCGGTTCAAAAATTGGCGATGGCGCAACCGTTGGCCCGTTCGCATACTTGCGACCAGGAACCGACCTTGGTGCCGACGGCAAAATCGGCACCTTCGTTGAAACCAAGAACGCCAAGATCGGCGCTGGCAGCAAGGTGCCACACCTGAGCTATGTTGGCGATGCGACCATCGGTGAAGGCTCGAACATCGGCGCCGGAACAATCTTTGCTAACTATGACGGCGTCAAGAAGCACGCCAGCGTGATTGGTTCGCACGTTCGCACCGGCTCACACAACGTTTTTGTTGCACCAATTACCATTGGAGATGGCGCCTACACCGCCGCCGGAACAGTGGTTCGAAAAGATGTCGAAGCCGGTGATCTTGCGATGAATGTTGCACCTCAGCGCAACCTCGCCGACTGGGTAATTGCAAAACGACCTGGCAGTGCTGCTGCCGACGCGGCCCAAAAAGCCAAGAACTAACTAACTACAAAATAGAGCTGGAGCCAACCATGGAAATCACAACCAACAACAGCAAGCGTCTGGTTATTGTGAGTGGTCGCGCCCACCAGGCTCTTGCCGAAGAGGTTGCCTCGCTACTCGGCACCAAGCTGCTGCCAACCACCGCATACGACTTTGCCAACGGCGAGACCTTCGTTCGATACGAAGAGTCAGTGCGAGGTGTCGACGCGTTTGTGATTCAGTCACACGCCTCGGGTATCAACAACTGGGTTATGGAGCAGTTGCTCATGGTTGACGCCATGAAGCGCGCCAGCGCAAAGCGCATCACCGTGGTTGCACCGTTCTTTCCTTACGCTCGTCAAGACAAGAAGCACAAGGGGCGCGAGCCAATCTCGGCTCGATTGATGACCGATCTTTTCAAGGTTGCCGGTGCTAACCGCTTGATGTCGGTTGACTTGCACACCCCGCAGATTCAGGGATTCTTTGATGGTCCGGTTGACCACCTTTGGGCGCTGCCGATGCTTGCCGACCACGTTGCCGAAAAGTTCAAGGGTGAAGACCTAACCGTTGTTTCGCCAGACTCTGGTCGCGTGCGCGTTGCCGACATTTGGGCCGAGCGCCTAGGTGCACCGCTGGCAATCATTCACAAGCGTCGCGACCCAGACCGTCCAAACCAGGTCGAGGCCCACGAGCTCGTTGGTGACGTGAAGGGTCGCACCTGTCTTCTGGTCGACGACATGATCGACACCGCTGGCACCATCGTGGCCGCAGCCAAGGCTCTAAAGGCCAACGGCGCAGCACGCGTAATCGTTGCCGCAACCCACGCTGTGTTCTCTGAGCCAGCCGTCGAGCGCCTTTCGAGTGGTGTCGTAGACGAGGTCATCGTGACCAACACTCTTCCGATCACTCCAGAAAAGCAGTTCGACAACCTAACCGTTCTGTCGATTGCTCCGCTGATCGCTGCGGCAATCCAGGCTGTCTTTGGCGATGACTCGGTGAACAAGTTGTTCCCAGGGCACGCATAGTCTCAAGCTTCAAAGTCTGATCGGGTTGTCACATGGGTGGCAGCCCGATAGACTTTAACCAGACAACGGCGAGGGCTCCATACGGAGCCGTTATCGACGGGGCATTTAGCCGGTTCACCGGCCACTTATCCTCGCGTTCAGCGCTTGAGTTGATTACAAAAATCAGTTTTAGAGGCATTTTTTTGCGTCAAAAAACTTCAAACTCGAATGGAAATTCAAATGAACACTGCAGCAAAGCTAGTCGGAGAAGTCCGCGAATCTTTCGGTAAGGGTGCAGCTCGCAAGTTCCGCGCAGCCGGCCGCACTCCAGCGGTTATCTACGGTCACGGCTCAGAGCCTCGCCACGTAACCCTTCCAGCACACGAGGTGAAGCTAATCCTTCGCCACAAGAACGCTGTTATCGACCTAACCATCAACGGCAAGGAAGAGTCAGTTCTAGTAAAGAGCGCTTCTAAGGACCCAATCACCCAGATCATCGAGCACATCGACCTAGTCGAGCTTGTAAAGGGCGAGCGCGTTCACGTTGAGGTTCCAGTTCACGTAGTTGGCGAGTCGCTTTCAGGCACCGTCATCGACCTAGAGCACAAGACCGTCAAGCTAGAGGTTGCTGCAACCAGCATCCCTGACTTCGTTGAGGCAGTGTTCGACAAGCAGGGCGCTGGCTTCCACGTTCTTGCTAAGGACCTAGTTATCCCTGCAGGCGCAAAGCTAGAGCTAGCTGACGACGAGCTAATCGCTTCTGTCGTTGCAACTGCAGCGGGTCACGCAGCAGAGCTTGCTGCTCCAGCAGCAGAGTAGTCAACTGTCTAACTCGACATTTCTAGTAGTCGGGCTCGGTAACCCCGGGCCCGACTATTCTGCTAATCGGCACAATGTCGGCCAAATGGCGCTGTCGGTTTTAGCCGACCGATTGAGCGCAACCTTCAAAAGCCATAAGTCGAACGCGGCCGTTGCCGAGGCTCGGCTGGGCTACGGGGGAGCAAAACTTATTCTCGCCAAACCGGGTTCATACATGAACACCAGCGGTGGCCCGGTTTCTTCGCTGATGAAGTTCTATGACATCGCAATCGAAAATGTGATTGTGCTGCATGACGAGCTAGACATTCCAGCCGAAACCATTCGCCTCAAGCACGGTGGCGGTCACGGCGGTCACAACGGCTTGCGCGACATCATCGCTGCCTGTGGCTCAAACGAATTCACTAGAGTGCGCATCGGCATCGGTCGGCCACCTGGTCGCATGGACACCGCCGACTTTGTGCTCAAAGACTTTTCGTCTGCCGAACGCAAGGGTTTGCCGGTGACGCTCGAACTTGCTGCGGATGCCGTTGAGGCCGTCGTTGAGCTCGGTGTGGTTCTTGCCCAAACTCGAGTAAACGCACCCGCAGCGGAATAAGCCCCGCCGCTCGCAACTTAGACTTACCTTGTGAGCGATCAAAATCTCAAGGCCTTGTCGCGCCTTGTCGCGCTCGTTTCCGAAGGGTATCCCTTCGCCGCCGTTCAGGCAAAAATCAAATCTTCGAGGCTTGACCTCATCGCTCCGCAGGGTGCTCACGCCTCAGTTGTCGCGGTTCTTGACCAGTTTAGACATGCCGCTAACCTGTCTCGAGTTCAGTTGGTCGTCGTCAGCACAGGGCGAGAGTCTGAAGATTTAGCAGCCTCGCTTCGCTCTATGGTTGAGCATGCGGAGATTCTTGAATTTCCGTCTTGGGAGACGCTGCCTCACGAACGCCTTAGCCCAAGCCCAGAAACAGTTGGCAGAAGACTCAGGGTTCTGCATCGACTCAACGAGATCGAGGCTCTAGGCGGCAAGTTAGATCACCCGGTTTTCGTTATGGCTTCGGTGCGCGCTGTTCTTCAACCCGCCATTGCCGGCCTTGCCAACCACCCTCCGCTGACTCTGAATCGCGGCAGCGACTACTTACTTTTCGAGCTCTCGCTCAAGCTCGTTGAGATGGCTTATCACCGAGTCGATATGGTCACCAAGCGAGGCGAATTTGCCGTTCGCGGTGGCATTCTCGATATCTTCGCAACCACATCAGAGCACGCGATGCGCCTCGAATTTTTTGGCGATGAACTCGAAGAAATTCGAGAGTTTTCGGTTGCCGACCAGCGCTCAATCAATGATGTCGATGGCAAGCCAAAGAAGATCGATCGCATCGAAATTTACCCCGCTCGCGAAATCATCATCACGCCGAGCGTTGCCGGCCGAGCGCGCGAAATGGTTCACGAGTTTCCAAACATCTCGACGATGTTGGCCAAGATCGCCGAAGGCATCCCGGTTGATGGCATGGAGTCGCTTGCCCCGGTTTTGGTAGACGCAATGGTGCCGTTCACCGACTATCTGCCTAAGAATGCCCTGGTGACTCTGCTTTCGCCAGAAAAATCTGCCGCACGCGCTGCGAGTCTCGTTGAAACGAACCAAGAATTTCTGCATGCTGCCTGGGATGCTGCCACCGAGGGTGCGAACGCGCCAATTGATTTGAGCGCCGGTGGATTTGTCGAACTGTCGCAGTTCAAAGATGCCCTCGCCGGTCGGGCGCTATTCACGGTAAGCCAATTTGGATCTGACGATGACACCCTCGTGAACCTCGAGATGCACGAGGTGCCGAGCCTGAAAGGCACCGAAACCACCCCAATCGAGTGGCTCGAAGACCAAACCAAGAACGGTCAAAAAGTCATCTTGGTTGCCGAGGGGCATGGCACGGTTGAGCGCCTAGGCGAGCAATTGGTCGCCGCCAAAATCGAAGCCGAGGTTTTGCAGGGTGCGATGCGTAAGGGTTTCACTGCACAGGCTAGCAAGCTGATCGTGATGACCGAAGCAGAGTTTTATGGCAAGAACTCGGCCTATGTGAACCCGCAGGTGCGCAAACTTGCGGCCAAGCGCGGTCAAGCCGTCGACCCGCTCAGCCTAAAGGCCGGCGATTATGTGGTTCACGAGACTCACGGAATCGGGCGTTTTGTCGAGCTCGTTCAGCGAGCCAGCGGCGTTGGTCGCCAGCAGTCGCAGCGCGAATACCTGCTGATCGAATACGCGCCGTCAAAGCGCGGTTATCCAGGCGACACGCTTTTTGTACCAACCGATCAGCTCGACCTTCTGACCCGATACGTTGGCGGCGAAGCGCCGGTGCTGTCGAAGATGGGCGGCACCGACTGGGCCCGGGTCAAGGGCAATGCCCGCAAGGCAATTCGCAAGATCGCCATCGACCTGGTCAAGCTCTATTCGGCCCGTATGAAATCTCGCGGCCACGCATTTGGGCCAGACACACCCTGGCAGCATGAGCTCGAAGAGGCGTTTGCCTTCGTCGAGACACCAGACCAACTGCAAACCATCGATGAAATCAAGCGCGACATGGAGCGCGAAATCCCGATGGACCGCTTGCTAGCCGGCGATGTTGGCTACGGCAAAACCGAGGTTGCTTTGCGCGCGGCCTTCAAGGCAATTCAAGACGGCAAGCAGGTTGCCATGTTGGTTCCGACAACTCTGCTTGTTCGCCAGCACACCGACACCATCGAAGGTCGATTCGCTGGCTTCCCCGTGGTTGTTCGTTCGCTATCTCGATTCCAAACCGACAAAGAAGTCAAAGAAACCATCGCCGGTCTCGCCGATGGCAGCGTTGACATGGTCATCGGTACCCACCGACTTCTGAGCTCCTCGGTCAAGTTCCGCAATCTTGGCTTGATCATCATCGATGAAGAGCAGCGCTTTGGCGTTGAGCACAAAGAGAAACTCAAAGAGATGAAGCACAACGTCGACATCCTTGCCATGTCGGCAACGCCGATTCCGCGAACGCTCGAGATGGCGATCACCGGCATCCGTGAGATGTCTACTTTGGCGACTCCGCCCGAAGAGCGCCACCCGATTTTGACCTACATCGGTGGCTACAGCGAGAAGCAGGTTGCCGCCGCGATTCGTCGTGAACTGATTCGCGAAGGCCAAGTCTTCTTCGTTCACAATCGTGTCAGTTCAATCGAGGCCGTAGCCCATCACCTAGCCGAGCTGGTTCCCGAGGCGCGCATCGCGGTCGCACACGGGCAGATGTCTGAGACCGCACTCGAACAGGTCGTCGTCGACTTTTGGGAGCGCAAATTCGACGTCTTGGTATCAACCACAATCATCGAAACCGGCATCGATATTCCAAATGCCAACACGCTGATTGTTGACCGCGCCGAGAACTTTGGTTTGAGTCAGCTACACCAGATTCGCGGTCGTGTTGGTCGTAGCCGCGAGCGAGCATACGCGTATTTCTTCTATGACCCATCGAAGCCGCTGAGTGAAACCGCGCATGACCGCTTGGCCACTATTGCAACCAATAATGAGCTCGGTGGCGGCATGCAGATTGCGCTGAAAGACCTTGAAATTCGCGGCGCTGGAAACCTTCTCGGCGGCGAGCAGTCTGGGCACATTGCCGGTGTTGGCTTTGACCTTTACCTAAGAATGATTGGCGAGGCAGTTGCCGACTTTAAGGGTGAAAAGACCGAGTCGCCGGCTGAGCTAAAGCTAGAGCTTCCGGTCGATGCGCACATTCCGCACACCTATGTCGACTCCGAGCGCCTGCGCCTCGAGGCCTATCACAAGCTTTCAGCTGCCAGCGGCGAGAAGGGATCGCGCAAGCAGCTCGATGGCATTTTGGCTGAACTTGAAGACCGCTATGGTGAGGCGCCTCAGCCGGTTCGAAACTTGATCGATGTGACCGAACTGCGTCAGCAGGCCAACCGCCTTGGGCTCAAAGATTTCAACGTTCTTGGGCTTCAGGTGAAGTTGCAGCCAGTAGCGCTAACCGAGGCTGAACAGGTGCAAATCAGTCACCTTTTCCCGGGCACCAAGTATTTGCAGTCGGCTTCGACACTGATGGTGCCAGCGCCTCGCGATGCAAACTTTGAACCGCTGCGCGACAAGGCGATTATTGACTGGGCTTGGGCATTCTTAGCCCGAGTCTTTGCCAACAAGACTTCGAATGACAACAACGAACCACCGAAACCGCTAAAGGGCTAGAAATGACAAAACTCGACGATCTGATTGCCGTTGCACACAAGTTGCGCGCGCCCGGCGGCTGCCCATGGGATGCCGAGCAAACTCACAACTCGCTAACCAAGTACCTGCTCGAAGAAACCTATGAGCTAATCGAAGCAATCGAAACTGGCAATCGCGATGAGATTCTCGAAGAGCTCGGCGATGTGCTCTACCAGGTGATCTTTCACACCGACCTTGCGGCAACCGGCTCGCTCGGCGAGGCCTTTGATATCCAGGATGTTGCCGAGCTTTCTGCCCAAAAGATGATGGGACGTCACCCGCACGTCTTCGGCACCCCTGAAGAGCTCGAAAAGTATGCGGCCAAGACCGGTGACGAAGTCATGGTCAACTGGGATGCGCACAAGCAGCGCGAAAAGCCGGAGCGTTCATCGGTTCTAGACGGCATCCCTCAGGCTCTGCCAGCGCTCGCCCTGGCAGACAAGGTATTGGGCAAGGCCGAGAAGATTGGGCTGCTCGACGCCGATGCGCCTGGGCCATTCAGTGTGACCGGCGAAGCCGAACTGGGTGCCATCTTGCTCGCAGTTGTTTCAAGCGGTCGCGCGGCGGGGCTCGACTCTGAGCGCGCCCTTAGAGAGGCCCTTCGCGAACTTCAGGTTGAGATTCGTCACGCAGAGATCGAAGAGGGTCTCGACGCTGGGGTAATCGCAGTTCCAAACGAGGACTAAATTTGCCAAAACCAGCCGAAGCCAAGGCCCGCCTGCTGATCTTTGACGGTGACTGTGGCTTTTGCACGACGACGGCAAATTGGATCGTTGAGCATTCAAGTGTTGAGGTCGCAGCCAAGCCCTACCAGTGGACCGACCTCGAGCCGCTCGGTTTGACTCGTGATGAGGCTGAGGCGAAAGTTCAATTGGTCTGGGACGGTTTGATTTATTCGGGTCACAAATGCTTCGCCAAATTGCTGATGATCCAGCGAAACCCATTGATTCGTCTGGTTGGTCGCATTGTGAATTCGAAGGCGCTAGATGGAATCAGTTCACTCGGCTACGACTGGGTCGCCAAGAATCGCCATCGTTTACCGGGCGGTACTCCAGCCTGCAAAATGCCACCTTCGGTTTAGATTAAATACATGGATGAAAAAATCAAGGGTCCTGCCTCTTACTTTCCTTCAATCGAGAAGAAGTATGGCAAGCCGATCGATTTCTGGATGAAAGAGCTCGAAAAGGTTGCCGGCCAGGCTCACATGGAGCAGGTTGCTTTTCTAAAGACACAGCACGAAATGGGTCACGGCCATGCCAACGCGGTCGTTGCGGTGTTCCGAGCCAATAACCCGTAGGCGAACCTGCGGGGTCAAACCCTGCCATGTGGCAAACTTGATGCATGGCTAAAGACGTGCACCCACCCCGCGGAATGCGCGATTTCCTTCCTGTAGAGAAGAATCGTCGCGACCGCGTTCTCACCACAATTCGTGAGACATACCTGGGTCATGGCTTTCAAGAAATCGAAACCCCGGCGCTAGAAGACCTTGAGCGTCTAACCTCTGGCCAGGGCGGCGACAACGAAAAACTTGCCTTCCGCGTCATGAAGCGCGGCGCCGAACTTGAGTCTGCGATTGAAGCGGCCAGCGGCGAAGACAACCTCGCCGATCTTGGTCTTCGCTACGACCTAACCGTTCCGTTGACCCGCTACTACGCAACCAACCACGCAAAGTTGCCAAAGGTTTTCAAGGCCCTGCAGACCGGTCCGGTATGGCGTGCTGAACGCCCGCAAAAGGGTCGTTATCGCCAGTTCGTGCAGTGCGACATCGACATCATTGGTGATGCCAGCGTCCTGGCCGAAATTGAACTTCTAAATGCATCCCTGGATGCCTTGACCGCGATTGGTCTGACCGACGCGACCATCCGCGTTAACCACCGCGTTTTGCTTGCCAACCTTCTTGAACAACTGGGTGTGCCCGAGGATGGCAAGGGTTCGGCCATGATCACCATCGACAAACTCGACAAGATTGCAGCCGAGGGTGTTGTTGCCGAACTTGGCGAAAAGTTTGATGCCGGTGTTGCCGCTCGCGCAGCCGATTGGCTCAAGGCAATTTCGGGCAACCTACCGGTGCCTGCCGAGCTCAAAGAAATCTTTGCAGCGATTGAGGCCCGCTTTGGAGCCGGTCGTTTGCGATTCGACCCGACTTTGGTTCGCGGAATGGGTTACTACACCGGTTCAATCTTCGAGATCGAGCACCCAGAATCTGGTTCGTCAATCGGTGGCGGCGGTCGCTACGACGGCATGGTTGGTCGCTGGCTTGGCACCGACGTGCCAGCGGTAGGCATCTCAATCGGTTTCGAGCGTGCAGTCGACCTGGTCGCCGATCAGGCATCCGACTTGAAGGCAATTGTTTTGGTGCTCGACAGTGCCGAACCAACCGTGATTGGCAACGCGCTAAGGGTTCAACAGCAGGCAATCGCAGCCGGTTATCGGGTTCGCCTTGAGCAGCGACCAAAGAAGCTGAACAATCTGCTCGACAGCATGGCTGAGCAGGGATTTGCCTCATTCGCAACGGTTGGCGAAGAGTTTGTGAACTTCGGCGATTTGTCGATTCGCAACATCGCAAACTAGCCCCTTAACTCGCTAAACTTATACGCATACGACGACGTTTTTAAGCGCCGTCTGGCGCGTTCAAAACCGCCCAAATAAGGAGACAAATCTTGTCAATCATCGAAGCCGTAGGCGCTCGCGAAATCCTAGACTCACGTGGAAACCCAACCATCGAGGTTGAAGTTCTGCTCGAAGACGACAGCTTCGGCCGCGCAGCCGTTCCGTCAGGTGCATCAACCGGTGCATTCGAAGCACACGAAAGCCGCGATGGCGACAAGGGTCGCTACCTTGGCAAGGGTGTTCAGAACGCAGTTAAGGCTGTTGTTGAGACCGTTGACGAAGCCCTAGTCGGCTTTGACGCACTAGACCAGCGTCTCGTAGACGCAGCTCTAATCTCACTTGACGGCACCCCGACCAAGTCAAACCTCGGCGCAAACGCCATCCTCGGTGTTTCACTTGCAACCGCTCGTGCAGCTGCAGATGCAACCGGTCAGCCGCTTTACCGCTACCTTGGTGGCCCAAACGCTCACACCCTTCCAGTTCCACTAATGAACATCATCAACGGTGGCGCACACGCTGACACCGGTGTCGACATCCAAGAGTTCATGATCGTGCCTTTGGGCGCCGAGACCTTCAGCGAAGCAATTCGTTGGGGCGTTGAGGTTTACCACGCACTAAAGAGCCTTCTTGCTAGCAAGGGTCTTGCAACCGGTCTTGGCGACGAGGGTGGTTTCGCACCTGAGCTTCCAACCAACGCTGCCGCTCTAGAACTAATCGCCGAGGCAATTGCCAAGGCTGGCTACAAGCTGGGCACCGACATCGCACTTGCACTTGACGTTGCTGCAACCGAGTTCTACTCAGAGGCGACCGGCAAGTACACCTTCGAAGGTCAAGAGCGCACCGGCGACGAAATGATCGCCTACTACGCAGACCTAGTTGCTCGCTTCCCATTGGTTTCAATCGAAGACCCACTTTCAGAAGATGACTGGGCTTCATGGACCAAGATGACCGCCGAGCTTGGCTCGAAGGTTCAGCTTGTTGGCGATGACCTTTACGTGACCAACCCAACTCGCCTGCAGAAGGGCATCGACGAGGCTGCTGGCAACGCAATCTTGGTTAAGGTCAACCAGATCGGTACCCTAACCGAGACCCTGGATGCAGTTACCCTTGCTCAGGTTCACGGCATGAAGGCCATCATCTCTCACCGCTCAGGCGAGACCGAAGACACCTTCATCGCTGACCTAGCCGTTGCAACCAACGCTGGTCAGATCAAGACCGGTGCACCTGCTCGTTCAGAGCGTGTTGCCAAGTACAACCAGTTGCTTCGTATCGAAGAAGAGCTAGCCGATGCAGCGTTCTACGCCGGTCGCGCAGCTTTCCCACGTTTCAAGGCCTAAGCACTAAAGCATGAAGCGCCCCGCAAAGTCATCACCGGCAGCAGTGTCGGCGGCTTTGCGGGGTTTTCGCTTCAACACCCGCACCGTAACTCTGCTTTTGATCATTGTTATCGGTGTGGTCACCCTCGCACCAAGAGTTCAAACCTGGTTCATTCAGCGGCAGCAAATTGCTGAGGCTCAGGCCCAGCTGCAAGCCGCCAAAGACGATGTCAAAAAGATGGAAGTCGAACGACGTCGTTGGGAAGACCCGGCTTACATCCGTGCTCAAGCGCGTGACCGTCTCTATTACGTAATGCCCGGTGAAGTTTCATACCTGGTCATGGATGCCGACGGTGTTGACCTAAGTGACACCAGCGGAACCGTTGGGGCGCGAATGGCCGCCGACAAGAACACGAACGAAATTTCAACTTCAATTCGTCAGACCAAGAACAACTGGGTCGACGCGGTTCTCGAATCGGTGGTTCGCGCCGGTACCGAAGAGCCAACAGCAGAATCGAAAAAGTAATGCCACTAACACCAGCCACTGAGGCCGACATCGCCGAGGTGTCACGCCAGCTTGGGCGCCCCGCTCGCGACATCATCGCAATTGCGGCCCGCTGCGTTTGCGGCAAGCCAACCGTGGTGCACACCAAGCCTAGATTGAGCGACGGAACCCCTTTCCCGACCACCTATTACCTGACTCACAAGGGCGCGACCGCTGCGGTTTCGACCCTCGAGGCGAGTGGGCTAATGGCCGAGCTTCAGCAGCGTTTGGCTGATGAGCCAGAGCTTGCTGCTGCCTACCAAAAGGCCCACGAGTCATACATCGCTGATCGCGATCGCGCCGCCAAAGAAGCCGGTCTCGAGGTTCCTGAAATTGCTGGAATTTCGGCTGGTGGAATGCCTACTCGCGTTAAATGTCTGCACGCTTTGATCGGTCACGCACTTGCTGCCGGCCCAGGCGTAAACCCAATCGGCGACATCGCACTCGAAGCATGCAGTTGGAGCCCCAACCGCTGCGTTTGCGAAAGCCTCTAAGCCACACAAAGTCCAACTAAACAACCACACGAAGGTAGTAAATTAGAACAATGCCTGCAAACAAGAATGGTGCTGCTGCACCAAAGATCCTGATCGTCGGTGGCGGTTACGCCGGTTTCTACACCGCATTCAAACTAGAGAAGCTTCTCGCCAAGGGCGAGGCCGAGGTCACCATGGTTGACCCGCTGCCTTACCTCACCTACCAGCCGTTCCTTCCAGAGGTAGTTGCCGGTTCGATTGAGGCTCGTCACGTAGTTACCTCGCACCGTCGTCACCTAAAGACCACCAAGGTTGTCTCGGGCAAGGTCACCAACATCGACCACGCAACCAAGACCGCAACCATCGAGGTTGCCGGCCTAAAGCCTTACAAAGAGACCTACGACCAGATCGTGGTTACCGCTGGTGCCGTTTCTCGCACCTTCCCGATTCCGGGTGTAGCCGACAACGCCATTGGCCTAAAGACCATCGAAGAGGCAGTCGAGATTCGCAACCGAATCATGACCAACCTCGACAAGGCAGCTAACCTGCCTGCAGGTGCAGCGCGCGACCGCTTGCTCACCTTCGTTGTCGTTGGTGGCGGTTTTGCCGGCATCGAAACCTTCGCTGAGATGCGCTCGCTAGTCAGCTACCTATTGCGCTACTACCCAACCATTTCGTTCGAAGACACTCACTTCCACCTAATCGAGGCAATGGGCCGCATCATGCCTGAGGTTTCGCTTGAGACCAGCCAGTGGGTAATTGCCAACCTCGACCAGCGCGGTGCCAAGATTCACCTAAACACCCAGCTTCAGTCGGCGGTCAAGGGCAAGATCGAACTTTCAACCGGCGAGAGCTTCGAGTCAGACGTAATCGTCTGGACCGCTGGAGTTATGGCTCACCCATTTGTTCGCAACACCGACCTGCCTCTTGATGAGCGTGGCCGCATCACCGCCAAGGCTTCACTGCAGATTGTCAACGGCGAAGAGGTAGTCGATGGCGCCTGGACCGCTGGTGACGTTTCAGCAGTGCCAGACCTAACCGGTGGTGGCGTTGGTGGCTTCTGCGTTCCAAACGCACAGCACGCGGTTCGTCAGGCTAAGTTGCTTGCCAAGAACATCGTCGCTTCACTTCGTGGCGAAGGCATCAAGGACTACTACCACGTCAACCTAGGTGCAGTTGCTGGACTAGGTGTCGGCGTTGGCGTATTCCAGTTCCGCAAGCTTGCTATCAAGGGTGTAATCGCATGGTTCATGCACCGCGGTTACCACGGTCTTGCCATGCCTATGTGGGAGCGCAAGATTCGCGTCTTCTCTGGCTGGGTTTGGAACTTCTTGCTACGTCGCGACATCGTTTCGATCTCGGCAACCAAGGAGCCACGCTTAGCCTTCGAGACCTTCGCGTCTCGTCCTAAGGCTTAACAAACCAAGGAAGAGGGCGCTTAGGAAACTAGGTGCCCTTTTTCATTAGCCTCTATAGTCCAATGGCAGAGACGGGCGACTTAAAATCGCTACAGTGTGGGTTCGAGTCCCACTAGAGGCACCAAAAAATAAACCTCCCATCAGGGAGGTTTATTTTTTGGATCTGTGGGCGAGAACACACACTCGGGGTCCCCACCGCAGGTGGGGCGGGGTTCGTTGATTTACTTCTGTGGGTGAGAAACATACTCGGGGCCCCCATCGAAGATGGGGCGGGGTTCACTAATCTTTGCGGGGGCGCAGAATCAGGTTGGGGAGTTCGGGGGCGGGCGTCCATCCGCCGATTTGATCTTCGAATTGACCGAACCGCGGTCCGTGCGAGTTCCATTCTTCGCGAGCCGCCACAATCTCGTCGTGACTGCGCTCGATGAAGTTCCACCACATGACTATTTCTTCGTCGAATGGTTTGCCGCCAAGCAGGATGGCTAGCAGTGGTTCATCGCCCAATGCCTCAACGGTTATCTCTGAAACGCCAGGTGCAAGATATTGAATGGTGTCGGCTGGAGTCAATTCGCCGTTGACCTTCGCGGTTCCAGAAACGATCAAGATTCCATGCTCGTGCATAGGATTAATCGGGATTTTGCCGGTTAGTGCGCCAGAAATTCTGAGTTCGGCGCCAAGCAAATCGCTGAAGACCACTGCCGGCGAGGTGTGACCGCCAAGAGTTCCCGCGAAAAGGCTCACGGCAATTTGCCCAAATGCGAACCTTGGAACCTCGGTCACTTGCTGAAAGCTGGCCGCGTTGTGTCGAGCCTCATCTGGCAAAGCAATCCAAAGTTGAACCGCGTGCAGACTGCTGCTTTGTCGAAGCCCAAGCTCACTGTGAGCGATGCCTCGACCGGCGGTCATTAAGTTCAATTGCCCAGGGCGAATCTTTTGAACCGTGCCAAGGCTGTCGCGATGCTCAACTTCGCCTTCGAATAACCAGGTCGCCGTCTGCAAGCCCGAGTGTGGGTGTGCTGCGACAACCATCGATTCATCCTGCGCGGTTGGCCCAAAGTGATCCACAAAGCACCAAGCGCCGATGGTGCGCTTGCGCGCATTCGGCAGGGTTCGACGAATGTCGATTCCTGTGCGTGTGGTCAGTTTGACCGTTCTAGGCTCGAGCAGCATGGCTTTAGGTTACTGGCGAACGTGGAAAGGCTGAATTGCGTCGTCAGGAATTTGACCAAAGCGACCGTACTGGAAGTCTTCCATGGCTTGAATGACTCCAGCTTTGTCGTTCATGACAAATGGGCCGTAGGCAACAACGGTTTCGCGAATTGGTCGACCGCCAAGCAGGAAGATTTCTAGTGCGTTGTGACGCGAGTCTTGAACCTGGTCGGCGGTGATGACGATTCGGTCACCAGCACCAAACACCGCTAGTGAACCGGTTGAGATAGGCGCAGTCTTGCCGCCTTGGCTTTCCTCGCCAACATTTCCGCTTCCTGCCAGGGTGTAGGCAAGGGCGTTGAACATTGGATCCCAGGGGATCGACACCGAAGCCCCCGGAGCCAGAGTGATGTGTGCAACGGTCATTGGTGTCTGAGACTTGCCCGGCCCGATGTGACCTCCGATGTCACCGGCAAGCACGCGAATCAAGGCTCCGCCGTCTTGACTCGAAACCAGCTTCACGTCTTGGCCCTCGAGGTTTTGGTAGGCCGGGTTGATCATCTTCTTGGCGGCTGGCAGGTTGATCCAGAGCTGAATGCCGTGAAAGATGCCGCCCGACATCACAAGAGATTCTGGGGGAGTCTCGATGTGAAGCACGCCCGCGCCGGCGGTCATGTATTGGGTAGCGCCATCCTGGATGATGCCACCGCCACCGTGATTGTCTTGGTGCTGAAAAGTGCCGTCGATCATGTAGGTAAAGGTCTCAAAACCGCGGTGTGGGTGCCAGGCTGTTCCCTTTGGCTCCAGTGGCGCGTACTCGACTTCACCCATTTGATCCATGTGAATGAACGGGTCTAGGTCGGTGTAGGGAACCCCGGCAAATGCGCGGGTTACCGGAAAGCCTTCGCCTTCGTATGCCTGCGGTCCGCGGGTAACAGACTTGACCAAACGCGAACGGCCGGTTGCCGGCTCGAGCTTCGGAAGTGTCAGGGTGTCCGCGGTTACTGCTGGCATGATTTCTCCTTGTTTGAATAAAGCCTATCAGCCTAAGTAAAGGGGGTATTGACTAAATTTATTCCTTGAGCGATATTGCATGAGAGTTTGCTGAGAACTCCGTGAATATTGTGTCCGCCAACCTAGCATTGAGACATGGACATCACACTCATTGTCATCATCGCCGTCGTTGCGATTATCGGTATTTTCCTCTGGTCTACCTACAACGGTCTCGTGACCCTTAACGTGCGCGTTGATGAGGCCTGGAGCGACATCACTGTTCAGCTAAAGCGTCGCGCCGACTTGATTCCGAACCTAATTGAGACGGTCAAGGGCTACGCCACCCACGAGCGCGAAGTTTTTGAGAACGTAACCAAGGCCCGTGCCGCTACAGTGTCGCCAGAGGTAATGGCTCACCCGGCCTCAGCAGCAGCAGCCGAGGATGGCTTTCACGCCGCGATGAAGAGCCTGTTTGCCGTCGCCGAGGCATACCCTCAGCTTCAGGCAAACCAGAACTTCCTTAGCCTTCAGGCAGAGCTAACCGACACCGAAGACAAGATCATGGCTGCCCGTCGTTTCTACAACGGTGGCGTTCGCGAACTCAACACCAAGATCAAGCAATTCCCGCAGGTATTGTTCGTGAAGGGTCTTGGTTTCACCGCCCGCGAATTCTTTGAGGTTGCAGATCCTTCGGCAATTGCCGAGCCACCTGCAGTCAAGTTCTAAAAGGAGCTAGATGTACTCGGCTATAGCCGCAAACAAGCGCAACACGATATTCATCATCCTGGGTTTCGTGCTTCTATTGGGCGGCCTCGCCTATTGGTGGGGAGAGGCATCGGGCAATGGCTCGAGCGCGATCTTCATCATTGGTTTTGTGCTGGTTTATGCGCTCTTTCAGTATTTTGTAGCAGGCGCAATGGCCGTTGCAATGAGCGGTGCAGTGCCAATTGAAAAGGCAGACAACCCAAGACTGTGGCGCATTGTCGAAAACCTAGCAATCACCGAAGGCATGCCAATGCCAAAGGTTTACATCATTCCCGATGAGGCGCCAAATGCCTTTGCCACCGGTCGTGACCCAAAGCACGCAATCGTTGCCGCGACCACGGGCCTTTTGGCAATCATGGATGACAAAGAGCTTGAGGGCGTTATGGCTCACGAACTCGGGCACGTCAAAAACTACGACATTCGGGTGACCACCATCGTGTTTGGCTTGGTCAGTGCCGTCGGTGTTCTGGCCGACATGGCTATTCGCGCAGCGTTCTTTTCGGGTGGCGGAAACCGAAAGGATGACAACGGCTTTGGTGCCGCGCTAATCGTGATCGGCATCGCCGCCAGCATCGTTGCGTGGCTGATTGGCCCTTTGGTGAGCGCTGCGGTTTCTCGTCAGCGCGAGTATCTTGCCGATGCCAGTGGTGCACACACCACTCGCTACCCAGAGGGTCTGGCGAGTGCTCTCGAAAAGTTGGCCCAGTATGGTCGCCCAATGCGCCGCGCCAGCTCGTCGATGGCGCACATGTACATCAGCGACCCAATCAAGCCTGGTGTTGTTGAGCGCTTGTTCTCGACCCACCCACCATTGCCAAAGCGCATCGAGCGTCTTCGTGCAATCGGCGGCAAGTTCTAGTCGAGGCTATTTAGCGATCATTTGGCTGGCAAGTGCTCCAGCCAGATTGCCCTTAGACATCACAACTGTCTCGTTTAGGCCCTGCCACTTTGCTGCCTGGTCAAGATGCTTTGCCAACGATTTGGCTATCGAATCAACCTGAGTTGGCTTTAGGTCTGGCTCATGCCAGCTCGCTTGCACCAAAAGTTGACCGGTCTTTCGTTCGCTCTTCAAATCGATGCGGCCAACTAACTCGCCGTTGTGCAACAGCGGCAGCGTGTAATAGCCGTAGATGCGTTTTGGCTCTGGCGTATAGATCTCGATTTTGTAGTCGAAGCCAAACACTCGAATTGCCCTTTCGCGATAGCGCGTTATCGGATCAAAAGGGCTAAGCAGGGTTGTGTGCTGGGCTTTCGCAAGCTGGCCTGTCGAAAGCTTGGCCAACCAGTCACGGTGAACGAAGGCCGGGTCTTTCCAGCCAGCAACAGTTGTCTGCACCAGAGTGCCGTCGGCAACTAGTTCGGCCACCCTCGGCGCGACTCGATCAATCTTTAGTCGCACAAAGTCGGCCAAGTCTTTCACCGTTGCAACGCCGTCGGTTTTCGCCGCTCGGGTCAGCAATTCACGGATGTTGGCATGGTAGTCGGGGCTTGGATCCATCATTCTCTCTAAGGTTTGACCCTCAAGAACTTGGTTTGGCAGGGCATAGCGCCTACTGAAGCCATCGCGTCCTGCCGAAACCACATCGCCCACCAGGAACATACGTTCGAGGCAGGTTTTTACATCGCTCCAGCCCCACCAATTGCCCTTGCGCTTGTTTTGATCGTGCTCAACTTGGGCGATGGTCAGCGGGCCTTTGGCAGCCAGTTCGGCTCGAATCCAATCGAGCAATTCGCCGTGTTCGGCCTGAACAGCCAACCAGCGCTTATTTGAATAACGAAGATCGTCGGTACCAAAGCGA
>JACCDL011506765.1_pt1 | contig 18611 bp, 17 predicted proteins | sample 7441931 | NCBI WGS metagenome assembly JACCDL01 (sample SAMN15323437, study PRJNA562643) | freshwater metagenome | isolation source: river surface water | place: USA:Blue River Watershed | collected 2017-08-16 | reverse complement strand
GGCAATGATGCTGTACTGCGGCGAGGTGGAGGTGTGCATCAGGAAGGCTTCGTTGAACAGGTGCCGGTCCAGCTTGACGTTCAGCGAGTCCTGCACCAGCACATGGCTGGCCTGGCTGATGCCCGCGAGCAGCTTGTGGGTGGACTGGGTGGCAAAGGTCAGCGCCTCCTTGGGTCGCACGCGGTGCTTGCCCATCGCGTGATACGACCCATAGAACGGGTGGAAGGCCGCGTGCGGCAGCCAGGCCTCGTCAAAGTGCAGCGTGTCCACATAGCCATCAAGCATGCCCTTGATGGTCTCGGTGTTGTAAAGCACGCCGTCGTAGGTGGATTGCGTGAGCGTCATCACGCGCGGCTTGACCTTGTCGGCGTCCACGCCCGCCAGCAATGGGTTGGCACGGATCTTGGCCTTGATCGCCTCGGGCGAGAACTCACTCTGGGGAATCGGGCCGATGATGCCGAAGTGGTTGCGCGTGGGCTTCATGAACACCGGGATGGCCCCGGTCATGATGATGGAGTGCAGGATGGACTTGTGGCAGTTGCGGTCCACCACCACCACGTCGCCCGGGGCCACCGTGTGGTGCCACACCATCTTGTTGCTGGTGGAGGTGCCGTTGGTGACAAAGAAGCAGTGGTCGGCGTTGAAGATGCGCGCGGCGTTGCGCTCCGAAGCCGCCACCGGGCCGGTGTGATCGAGCAGCTGACCCAGTTCGTCCACCGCATTGCACACGTCGGCGCGCAGCATGTTCTCGCCAAAGAACTGGTGGAACATCTGGCCGATCGGGCTCTTGAGGAAGGCCACGCCACCCGAGTGGCCGGGGCAGTGCCAGGAGTAGGAGCCGTCTTCGGCGTAATCGAGCAGCGCCTTGAAGAACGGCGGCTGCACGCCCTCCAGGTAACTCTTGGCCTCGCGGATGATGTGCCGGGCCACGAACTCGGGCGTGTCCTCGAACATGTGAATGAAGCCGTGCAACTCGCGCAGGATGTCGTTGGGCAGGTGGCGCGAGGTCTTGGTCTCACCGTAGATGTAGATCGGCACATCGGTGTTCTTGCGGCGCACTTCGGCGATGAAGCTGCGCAGGTTCACCACCGCGGGATCCAGATCGGGCCCCGGGGTGAATTCCTCGTCATCGATCGACAGGATGAAGGCGCTGGCCCGGCTTTGCTGCTGCGCGAATTGCGCCAGGTCGCCGTAGCTGGTGACGCCCAGCACCTCGAAACCCTCGGCCTCGATGGCCTGTGCCAAGGCGCGGATGCCCAGGCCCGAGGTGTTCTCGGAGCGGTAGTCTTCGTCGATGATGACGATGGGAAAGCGAAATTTCATGGACAGGCCTTCGAAGCGGGCGCAGCAAGGGGAAAAACCGGGACAGGCGCGAAGTGTATGCAAATCGGCGCGGGTTTCCGGGCTGGGCGGGCACAAATAGCGCCTGCGCTTGCGGCGTTATGCTGCGCCCGGCTGCCGCCCTCGCGGAAGTACAAGACGAAGGCTCCTTACCGTGTTTCAGCATTCTTGGCCACGCGCCCTCCTCCTGCTCGGCGCGATCGCCCTGTCCCACGCGGCCCTGGCCGCCCCCGACGAAGCCCGTATGGGCCGCGACCAGGGCTACCCGCCCTGCGAACCCGCCGCCTTGCGCATGGAATGCCGCGTCGGGGCTTTTTCGAACCCGACAGGGCGGCGGGTGGCACGGCCGCCGCTCGCGAGGCCTTTGGAGCCCTACCCGTCCGCCCCGGCCCTGTCCTATCGCTGGGGATTCCAGCGAATCACCATCGACGAGTACCTGGCGCGCCAGAAGGCCACTGGGCTGCTCGTACTCAAGGACGGTCGCATCGTTTACGAGAACTACCAGTACGGTCGCACAGACGCCATGGCCCTGCGCTCGTTCTCGATGGCCAAGACCCTCACCGCGCTGCTGGTGGGCATCGCGCATGAAAAAGGCCTGATCGCCTCGCTGGACGACCGGGCCGATCGCTACTACCGGGCCATCGAGGGCACGCCCTATGGCAGCACCACGATCCGCAACCTGCTGCGTATGGGATCGGGTGTGGCCTTCAACGAAAACTACGGCTGGAGCCCGGACTCCGACCTGTTGCGCTTTTACCGCCGTATCAACGGTGGCGCCCCCGGGGGGGCAGAGGGAGCGTTTCGCCTCTTTGAGACGCGCGAGATCGAACAGGGTCAACGCTTCAACTACGCCACCTCCGAAACCGAGTTGCTGGGGCGGGTGCTGGTGCATGCGACCGGCCGTAACCTGACCGATCTCACGCGCGAGTGGCTGTGGGAGCCCATAGGCGCAGAGGCCGACGGGCATTGGATGGTGGGGCGTAGCGATGGCGTGGAGAACGCCGGGGGCGGCTTTTTCGCGACGCTTCGGGACTGGGGGCGGCTGGGCCTGCTGATGGCGAACGACGGCAAGGTCGGTGACCGGCAGGTGGTGCCGCGCCAGTTCCTGCTGGAGGCCACCGACCCGAAGCTGCAGCCCGCAGGGTTCGGGCCGCGGCGGGCGACGCCCTACTTCGGGTACGGCTACCAGACCTGGATATTCCCGATGCGCGAACGCAGCTTCGCATTCCTGGGTATCTTCGGCCAGTCGATCTTCGTGCAGCCGGCCTCCGGGATCGTGATGGTCCAGACGTCGGTCTACGACCAGCCTTCCGGTAGCCCGATGGGTGCGGTGCGCACGGAAATGTGGAAAGGGGTGCTGTCCTCGCTCGGGGGCGACCCCTCGGAGTGACGCGGGCCCGGGGTGGCGCGCTGCCACCCTGTCCAAATTGCTTTTTATCTTGATCTAAAAGGGTTCGCTCATGGCCTCGAAAATGTGGAAATACGGATTCGCAATCCTGTTGGCATCGGGTGTTGCCGGGGCCTGGGCACAGGGCGCGGCCAACTACCCGAATCGGCCGATCAAGCTGATCGTGACCGTGCCGCCCGGAGGCGCAGCCGACTTCATCGCGCGCTTGCTGGCCTCCAAACTGTCGACGTCCATGGGCCAGCAGGTCGTGGTGGAAAACAAGGCCGGTGCCAGCGGATCGCTCGCTGCCGACTTCGTCGCGAAGTCCGCACCCGATGGCTACACGCTGCTGCAAAGCTCCATCACGACCCATGGCATCGGTCCGCACCTGATGGCCAAACTCCCCTACGACCCGGTCACCTCGTTCGCGCCGATCGCCACGCTGGCCAGCCTGCCCTTGATCATGACGGTCAACGCCGAACTCAAGACCGCCACCCTGTCCGAGTTCGTGGCCGCAGCCAAGGACAAGCCGGGCAAGCTGGCTTTCGCCTCCTCGGGTAACGGCGGCGCCCCGCACATGGCCGGGGAGCTGTTCAAGATCGCGACCTCGGTGGACATGATCCACGCGCCTTACCGTGGCAGCGGCCCGGCGGTGGCCGATCTGGTGGGCGGGCAGGTGCAGGTCATGTTCGATGGCGCGCCCTCGCTGCTGCCCCACATCACCACCGGGAAGATCCGGGCCGTGGCTGCAGCCAGCCCCCGCCGCAATGCCTTGCTCCCCAACGTGCCGACCTTCGCCGAACTCGGCTACCCCTCGGTCAATGTGGCGCTCTGGTACGGCCTGATGGCACCCGCCGGCACACCCGCGGACATCATCGCCCGCCTGAACCGAGAGGTGAACCAGGCCCTGAAGGCACCCGACGTCCTCGAACGCTTCGCGGCCCAGGGCACTGAAGCCGTGGGCGGCACCCCCGAGCAGGCGAGCGCCTTCATGCGGCAGGAACTCGATCGCTGGGGGCCTGTCGTCAAGAAGGCAGGCGTCGTCGCCAACTGACCGGATGAACCCGACCGACTCACCCACGCAGGCCCTGGCCCGCTGGGTGGTGGATTCGCAGTGGCATGCGATCGACGACCGTGCTAGAGCCGCCGCGCGCAGGTCCTGGCTGAACTGGTTCGGCTGCGCGCTGGGAGGCGCCAGCGACCCCGCGCTGGATCGCGTGGCACTCGCCCTGCAGGAGATGGGATGCAGCGGCACATCGCCGGTGATCGGACGCCGCGAACGCACCGACCCGGCCTCGGCGGCCCTCCTGCATGCCTTCGCCTCGAATATCCTGGATTACGACGACACCCATTGGGATACGGCTATCCACCCGGCCGGGCCCGTCGCCTCGGCCCTGGTGGCGTGGTCGAGCCTGCAGCCGGTGAGCGCCCAGACGCTGATGCATGCCTTCCTTTTGGGGATGGAGGCGCAGTGCCGCATTGGCCTGGCCGTGTCGCCGGGCCACTATGAAAAGGGCTGGCACGTCACCGCCACCTGCGGCGTCTTCGGGGCGGCGGTGGCCGTAAGCCGCGCAATGCAGCTAGACGTGCAGCAGACGGCCTGGGCCATCGGCCACGCCGCGACGCAGTCCGCCGGACTGGTGGCCAGCCTGGGTACGCAAGCCAAGAGCCTGAACATCGCCTGCGCCGCTCGCAACGGACTGGTGGCCGCGCAACTGGCGCGGCATGGCCTCACCGCGAACGACCGCGCGTTGGAAGCCCGTTTCGGGTTTGGCGACGTGATGGGGCACCAACCTCTGACGCAGGCGCTGTGCGCCGACCTGGGACGCGATTGGGAGGCTGCGCGCAACACGCTCAAGCCCTATCCCTGCGGATTCCTGCTGCACCCGGTGCTGGACGCCTGCCTCGCCTCACAAGCGCCAGAAGGATCCACGCCGCTGCCGCCGGCGCGGGAAATCGACCGCATCACGGTGTGGGTCGCGCCCCTGGCCGCAGCCCGGGCCGATCGGCCAGATCCCGCCGACGGCATTGCCGCCAAACTCAGTTTGCAGCATGCCGTGGCCGTGGCCCTGCTGCATGGCGATGCCGGGGTGAGCCGCTTCACCGATCAGGCCGTGGCCGACCCCCTAACCCGGGCCCTGCGCGCGAAGGTGAGCGTGGTGTCCGACCCGAGCCTGACGCAGGAGGATGTGCGCCTGCAGCTGCACGGGCGAGATGGGTCGCGGCTCACGCGCACGCCACCCGCGCCCGCGCCGCTGTCCGACGCCGCGCTCGAGCGGAAATTCCGCGACCTTGTGGCCTTCGGTTCGCCGCACTGCGATGCCGACCGGCTGCTGCAGGCCCTTTCCGAATTTTCCGATGGCGCAGACACCCATGCGTTGATCGCACTGACCTTGCCCCAGGCCTGATTCGATCGGCCTCTCCATTTCTTTCCTCCCACGCACACCATGAACCTCCAACTTCAAGACAAACATGTCCTCATCACCGGCGGCAGCAAGGGCATCGGCCTGGCCTGCGCCCAAGCCTTCCTGGCGGAAGGGGCGCGGGTCACCCTGGTCGCGCGCAGTGCGGACACGCTGGCCCAGGCGCAACGCACCCTGAAGGACGCGGCGCACGAAGGCGCGCAGGTGCACACCGTGGCGGCCGACCTCACGAACGCGCAGGCTGCGATCGACGCGCTGGCCCAGGCGCAGGCCCTGGGCGGCCCGGTCGACGTCCTGGTGAATTCGGCCGGTGCAGCCAAGCGCACGCCGGCCCCCGAACTCACACCCCAAGCGTGGTACGACGCGATGCAGTCGAAGTTTTTCAGCTACATCCACATGATCGATCCCACGATCAAGGCGATGGCGGCACGCGGCCAAGGCGCGATCGTCAACGTGATCGGTAACGGCGGGAAGGTAGCCAGCCCGATCCACCTGCCGGGGGGGTCGGCCAATGCGGCCCTGATGCTGGCGACGGCGGGCCTAGCCAACGCCTACGCTGGCCAGGGCATCCGGGTGAACGCGGTCAATCCGGGTAGCACGCTCACGGAGCGCCTGGAGAAAGCGATCGCAGGCGACGCCCGCAACAACGGCATCACCCCCGAAGTGGCGTTGTCTCGGATCGTGGAGAAGCTGCCGCTGGGGCGTATCGCCCGACCCGAGGAAGTGGCGCAGGCGGTGGTGTTTCTCGCGTCCGGGCAGGCCAGCTACATCACCGGCGCCAACATCCCGATGGACGGGGGACTCGTTCCCCTGATCTAAAGATAATTCTTTTGAATTAGAGACGGCCTCGGCGCGCGCCACATGGGCAATTTCATGGCGCAAATTTGCTTGCCACGGGAGCGGTACCTGCGTACCCTCACCCTCCCGTTTCAGTAGGCATCGTCCATGAGCCCGATCAAGATCCTCGTCACCAGCCAGAAAGGCGGCGTCGGCAAAAGCACGCTGACCGCCAACCTGGCTGCGTACTTCGCCCAGTTCGAGCGGCGCCAGGTGACGTTGATCGACTTCGACCATCAGGCCTCGTCCTACCACTGGATCGAGCGCGCGCCCTTGCCCGGCGTCACGCCGGTGGTGTGCGATGTGGTCACCGAGCGCGACCCGCAGCTGGCAGTGCTGAAGATGAAGCAGTCGCTGCGCGCCGCCGAGCGGGTGTCGGACCTGGTGATTGCCGACCTCACCTGGGTGAACATCTTCCCGCAGTCGCTGATGCTCGATTTCGACATGGTGCTGGTGCCGACCTCGCTGTCTAAAGTGGAACTGGCCAGCACGGTGGAATTCGTGTCCCGCTTTGCACAGGTATTCAACGCCGGTGGCGAACTGCGCCCGCAGCTCGCTCTGGTTCCCAGCCGCCTGCATCGCACCCAGGACTACCTGGACATCTTCACCCAGACCAATTTCCCGGTGAAGTTCTCGCTGACCAGTCCGCTGCCCTTCGAGCTGGACATCCAATCCATCTACGGACAGAACTACATCTTCAACTGCGACAACGTCGCCTGCCGCGAGAGCTTCTTCCGAATCGGCCGTGAACTGCAAGAGGCGACGCGGGCAATCCAACTGGCCCGCAACCAAGCCGAAACCGCGAGCAAGGTCACGCCGATCTGGCAAAGCAGCAAGCGTCGTGCGGGTCTGGGCGCCAGCGTCCTGGACAACTTTGTCCTCGAGCAACGAAGCCGCGGTCAACTCTCGCCCCTGGCCAAGGCCCAAGCCCAGGCCCAAGCCGCCAAGGCCGGCGCCTTCGAAAGCCTGATGGGCCTGCTGCGCAAGCGCATGTGAGCGACGGCCACTGATGAAACGATTCGATCCCTCCGTCGGCTGGATCCAGGGCAATAGCACCGCGACCAGTCCGCCAGAACCGCAGGCGGGAGAGCCCCTGCCCCATCCGTCCAGCGTGTACCACTTCAACCGGCAAGGCAGTCGCCTGAATGTGACCCGAGTCGAGGACGGCCAGGCCGCCTCCACCGCCGGTGAAGCGCCGGTGCCGCCCGCCGTGCAGCGCCTGCGCGAGGCCAAGGCCCCCGAACCCTTTCTGCGGGCGCCGGCAGAAACCGCCGGCATGGTGCGCGAGCTGTTTGAACGCCTGGACGACGCCGATCCCTCGCAGGCCCTGTTGGCGCGCGTCTCCGACAACCTCCAGACCTTGGACGACCTCGCGGTGAAGAAAGGCCAGCTTGAACGCGTGCTGGCCGACATCGCCCAGGAGATGTTGCAGCTGCAAGCCCAGGTGCGCAGCGACCTGGACGCCGCACGGGACAGCGAAGACCGCAACCTCAAACTCCGCCAGTACCGGCGCGAGCTTCTGGAGCAGCTGGCGCGCCGCCTGCCCGAAGCGGATCCCACTTAAGCGCAGCGGACCCATGCAACGCAAGGCACTGGCCCTCTATCTCGCCAACTGGTATGCCTGGGCGGTCAGCGGCATTCTGATGGCGCTGCAGCATCCCGCGGGTTCCTGGCTGGCCGATCTGCCCTGGGCCAGCTGGGGTACCGAGCTCGGACGGACTCTGACCGAGGGCGAGGCCGCGTCGGGCGGTGCCTGGTGGCTCCTGATGGGAACCCTCCTGGCGCTGGGCGGTATCGTCGGGTCGCTGGTGGTCAGCCTGCTATGGCTGGCAGCGCGCGACGAAGCTGGCGCGTCCGGCACATCGCGGCCCGGCCAGCCCATGTCGCGACCCCAAGAAACGCAGGATGCCGCGTTCACGGACCGCGCGCAGGAAGCGGCCGGCCTGGTCGAAGACCCTCGGCTTCGCTCGCTGATTCAACAGCTCAATACACGTCTGGGCTGAAACCCCGCACACTGTGGCCCGTTTCCACCACTGACAAACGGACGCCACCATGCAAAGAAGACGTTTCCTCGGCACCACAATCGCGGGCGCGAGCGCCCTGGCGTTCGGCTCGGTGTGGTCGCAAGCCACGCCCAGTCTGGGCGCCCCCACCCCGCCGCCAGTCGGCTTTCGCCGCATGAAGCTGGGCGCGATGGAAATCATCGCGATCAACGACGGCGCGCTGCGTCGCCCCTTGGGTGACGAATTCGTCACCAACACCCCGCTGGACCAAGTCAAGGCGGCCCTGGCCGCTCAGGGTCTGCCCACCGAGTATGTGGACATTCCCTTCACGCCCTTCCTGGTGGTGAGCGGAAACCGCCGCGTCCTGCTGGACGTGGGCTTTGCCGACAACGGCCCCCCGACCACCGGTCGCCTGCGCGCCAACATGCAAGCCGCCGGGTACAAGCCCGAGGACATCACCGACGTGGTGATCAGCCACTTCCACGGCGACCACATCAGCGGTCTGCGCGCCAAGGACGGTTCACTGGTCTTCCCGCGTGCCAAGGTGCATGTGCCGGCGCCGGAACAGGCCTTCTGGCTGGACGACGCCAAGATGAACGCGGCGCCAGCCGCTGCCCGCGGCAACTTCATGAACGCGCGGCGCGTGTTCAACAACTACCCCGCCGAGCAGCTGGTTCGCTTCGAGCCGGGCGCCACGATCGCCCCGGGCATCACCACCAGCGCCGCCTTCGGTCACTCGCCGGGCATGTGCATGGTCGATGTCTCGTCGGAGGGTCAGAACTTCCACTATGTGGCCGATGTGACCAACATTCCCGCGCTGTTTGCGCGCGCCCCGGACTGGTCGGTCACCTTCGACATGGACCCGGTCATGGCCCGCGCCACGCGCCGGCGCGTGTTCGACGCCATGGTCAAGGACCGCGCGATCACCGGCGGCTTCCACTTCCCCTTCCCTGCCATCGGCACGATGGAGTCGGCGGGCAACGGGTATCAATTCAAGCCGCTGGCTTGAGGCAAACTCTGCCCTGATGCACACCCTTCGAAGCTCCAGAACCTTGGCCTGCCTCGTGCTGGCCTGGTTCGTGCTGTTTCTCGGGTCTGCGATCGCCGCCCAAGCGCTCTCGCCAGGCAGCATGCAGGTCGTCTGCGCTGCTGGGGGTGGCATGAAAATGGTGGACATGAGTGATGAGGGGCGCATCACGAACACCGGCGCCGGCATGGACTGCCCCTTGTGCGGCTCGGGCTCGGCTGCGCCTCATGCGTCTTGCGCAAGCTTCGATCCACGTTCCCCGCTGGCACATGCCCTGCACCCCCTTGCAGCGGCGCATATTGCCTCCACCACAGCGCCCCCGCTGCCATCGCGGGGCCCGCCCAGCATCTCCTGACCCCCGTTCGTGACGCCTGCCCTGGGCAGGCGGTCGGTGTGCGGCCGTCCATGGCGCCGCACGGGTTTGGAGTGTTCATGAATCCCATTTGTTTTCCCGCCGGTTCGCTGCGGGGTATCGCGTTGGGCCTGATCGCACTGCTGATGTTTCCGAGCATCACGGTGGCTCACGATTTCAGCATCGGCGCGATCGTGATCGATCACCCTTATGCAACGCCAGGAGCGGCGGGGGTTTCGGCAGGGTCGGTCTACTTCAAGGCGATACGCAATCGAGGCGAGCTTCCCGATCGCCTGGTGAGCGCCCATAGCCCCGCAGCCGCGCGCGTGGTCATGCACCACATGCAAGGGAATCTTCATCAGGCCACCGAGGTTGCTGCGATCGAACTCGCGCCGCGCGCCAACTTGCGCATGCGCCACGGCCAGTCCAACGGGTATCACCTGCGGCTTGAAGGTCTCAAAGCCCCTCTTCGAGAGGGCGAACACTTTGAACTGACCCTCCGATTTGAAAAAGCGGGCGAGCGCACGATTCCAGTCGGGGTGACAACCCCACGCAGTGCGACCCATCACACACATTGAGATCACCCAGAGAATTTCCATGAAAGCCTTACTTGTCGGCCTGAGTGCTTGGGCCTTGACCGCTTGCTCGACCACCGGGCATTCCACTTCGCATCACTCGGTCTCGATTGAGTTCGCTGCAGAAATCAACGGCATCCCCTTTGCCTGCGGGCAAAGTTATCCGGGTATCGGCGCGACACGATCCACCATCACACCCAGTGATTTGCGTCTTTATGTGAGCGAGCTCAAGTTGATCCGTGCCGACGGCCAGGCCGTGCCGTTGGAATTGAATCAGGACGGAGTCTGGCAACACCAGAACGTCGCGCTGCTCGATTTTGAAAACGGAACAGGCCCGTGCCGAAACGGCACTCCACCGACCAATACGAGCGTGCGTGGTGTCGTGCCGGCGGGTCGCTACACCGGTCTCGAGCTGACGGTAGGCGTACCTTTCAACCTGAACCATCAGGACCCGACGGTCGCCTCGGCCCCACTGAATTCGACCGCCATGTTCTGGAACTGGCAAGGGGGCTACAAATTCATCAAATTCGACACGGCCAGTAGCGGCATCAGCGACCAGCGGCCCGCTGCACCGATGGCGATGGGCCCCGTGACCCGGTACTCGGTACACCTAGGCAGCACGGTCTGCGCCAGTGCGAGTCGGACACAGGCTCCCGGTTCGTGTCTAAACCCCAATCGCATCACCGTGCGACTCGATCGTTTCGATCTGAAGCAAGGCCAGGTGGTGATCGACATGGGTGCGGTGCTGGCCCAGGCCAACGTCGACGTCAACGCACAGGGCACTTCACCGGGCTGTATGAGCTTCCCCAAGGACGCTGACTGCCCGCCCATCATGGGCGCGCTGGGCCTGACCTACGACGGCACACCGGCGCCCGGCACCCAAAGGCTGATCCGGTCACGCTGAGACATGAAGCGCGCGCTGCTCTCGGTGACCTGTGCGCTGGTCGGCCTGATGGGGCTGACGGGTTTCTCATGGGGTTCATTCGACTGGGGTCTACCGGCGTGGGTACCGGCGCCTTCGGTGCCACAGGACAACCCCATGACACCCGCCAAGGTCGAACTGGGCCGACATCTGTTCTACGACACCCGTCTGTCGGCCGACCAGACGATGTCGTGCGCCAGCTGTCATCAGCAAGACAAAGCCTTCACCGACGGCCGGGCCGTGTCCAAAGGCGTCACGGGCGAAACCGGCACACGCAGCGCGATGTCCTTGGCCAATGTGGCTTATCTGCCGGTTCTGACCTGGGCCAACCCCCATCTGACGTCACTCGAGATACAAAGCCTGATTCCCTTGTTTGGGGAGCATCCCGTCGAGATGGGCATGGCTGGCAAAGAGAGAGAGCTGTTCGCCCGCTTGCAAGGCGACCCTGTTTATCAACGGCTATTCACCCGCGCCTTTCCCAAGGAGGCGCGCGAGGGGGCCGACGCGCTTTATGCGCTGACCACGGTGACACGCGCCCTGGCCAGTTTTCAACGCAGCCTGCTGTCCTTCGACAGCCCCTACGACCGCTACAAGTATGGAGGGCAAACGAACGCGCTATCGGCCGCAGCGCGCCGCGGCGAGGCCCTGTTCTTTGGTGAAAAGATGGAGTGCTACCACTGCCATGGCGGCTTCAACTTCACGGACAACATCCGCCACAGCAAGTTGCCCTTGTCGGAACGCGGGTTCCACAACACAGGCTTGTACAACCGCGACGGCCGCGGCGCCTATCCCGCAGACAACCCAGGCATAAGGGAGCTCACCGGCGAGCCAGACGACGAGGGAAAGTTTCGCACCCCAAGTCTGCGCAACGTGGCGCTCACTGCCCCCTACATGCATGACGGCTCGATCGCCACGCTGGAACAGGTGATCCGAGACCACTATGCCGCGGGTGGTCTGGCCGCCCAGGGGGCGCATGGCCGCAGCCCGATGCGAAGTGCCTTGATCGCAGGATTTGAGGTGAGCGAACAAGAGGTCGCTGATCTCACCGCTTTTCTGCAGGGTCTGACCGACCCGTCCTTCATCCGTAACCCACGGCACGGCAACCCGTGGCGGGATCGGGGAACCACGCGCTGACCATGGGCCTGCACCTCCCTTTCCCACTATCGGCACGATGGCTTCCGCGGTCAGCACATATCCGCTCAAGCCACTCAGAACATCGCTATTGGGGACCTTCGATGCTGCGCCCCAACAAAAAAGCGCCCCAAAGGCGCTTTCTTGCTTGACGTCTGGCGGAGAGGGCGGGATTCGAACCCGCGGAGGGCTATTAACCCTCACACGCTTTCCAGGCGTGCGACTTAAACCGCTCATCCACCTCTCCGGAGCCCACGATTGTAGCAGTCTGCCTCAGGCGGTCAGCGTGCGCCGGGCGGCCTGAGGGTTGGCGAGCAGGCCCAGCAGGCGGTCCACGTCGGCCGGCTTGACCAAGTGGACATCGAACCCGGCTCGGGCCGAACGGGCGCGGGTTTCGGGCTCGCCGTAGCCGGTGATCGCCACCAGCAAGGCCTCGCGGCAGGCCGGGTCTGCGCGCAGGTGCGCCGCCACCTCGTATCCGCTCATCCCCGGCAAGCCGATGTCCAGCAACACCACCTCGGGCTGAAAGGCCCGAGCGGCGACCAGCGCCTCGTGGCCTTCGCGCGCAACAAGGACTTGAAACCCTTCCATCTCCAGCAAGAGCGTGAGGGTGTCGGCGGAGGCCTCCTGGTCGTCGACCACCAGAATCTTGCGCCCACCCGTCGCCGCGCCCTCCTCCTCGCTGCCGGCCTGCAGTCGCTGAACCTGCGCTGGCCCAGCGGCCTTCGGGACGGGTTGGGGGGGATCGGTTAGCAAGGCCTGCATGGAACGACGCAGCATAGAGACGGCGCAGCGCCTGGACAAGCGTCGCGCCAAGCGGATGGGCCGCAAGCCCGCGCAGGGCGCGGGGCGTAGGTGGCGGCCTACCCGAGGAAGTCGCGCAGGCCGACGTGCCCGAGGGGCGCGACTGGGTTTCCCAAAGAAAAAGCCGCTCCCGAAGGAGCGGCTTTTCAGGCTTCGCAGCGTCGGATCAGCGCACGACGGCGATGGCGTCGCGCTTGCCGGCCTTGTAGGTGTACAGGGTCAGCGCGCCGTTCTTGATGTCGCCCTTCTGGTCGAAGGAGATGGTGCCGGTCACGCCCTTGTGGCCAGTGGTCTTGGCCAGCACGGGCAGGTAGACCTTGGGGTCGGCCGAGTTGGCCTTGACCATGGCAGCGGCCATCACGTTGACCGCGTCGTACACGTAGGGGGCGTACACCTGCACGTCGGCGTTGTACTTGGCCTTGAACTTGGCGTTGAAGGCGTCCAGGTCCTTCTTCTGGGCGCCCTCGACACCGCCGGCCTCGGCGCACACGACCTGGCCGTCGGCCATGGCGTCACCGGCCAGCTTGGCCAGCTCGGACGAGCAGATGCCGTCGCCGCCCATGAACTTGGCGTTGATGCCCAGCGACTTCATCTGCTTGAGCATCGGGCCGGCCACGGCGTCCATGCCGCCGAAGAAGACCACATCGGGCTTCTTGCCCTTGAGGGTGGTGAGGATGGCCATGAAGTCGGTCGACTTGTCGGTGGTGAATTCGCGGCCAGCGATCTTGCCGCCAGCGGCCTTGACGGCCTTCTCGAATTCGTCGGCGACGCCCTGGCCGTAAGCGGTGCGGTCGTCCACGACGGCGATGCTCTTGCCCTTGAGGTCTTTGACGGCGTACTTGCCCAGAGTGCCACCGAGGTGCACGTCATCGGCGACCACGCGGAAGGTGGTCTTCAGGCCCTGGCGGGTGAACTTGGGGTTGGTGGCGGACGGCGAGATCTGGGGGATGCCCGCGTTGCTGTAGATGGTCGAGGCCGGGATCGAGGTGCCGGAGTTCAGGTGGCCAATCACGCCGTTGACCTTCTGGTCGACCAGCTTCTGAGCAGCGGCGGTGCCCTGCTTGGGATCGGCCGCGTCGTCTTCGGCGATCAGTTCGAGCTTGACCTTCTTGCCGCCGATGGTGACGCCCTTGGCATTGAGTTCTTCGATGGCCATGCGGGCACCGTTCTCGTTGTCCTTGCCCAGGTGCGCGATGGCGCCGGAGGTGGGGGCCACATGGCCGATCTTGACGACGAGGTCTTGCGCGTAGCTGGTACCGGCCATCAAAACGGCACCGGCCAGGACGGTCATTTTCAGTGAGGTCTTCATGCGAGGGTTCTCCAGGGAGTAAGAAGGTGGGATCGCCCATTGCGGCGAAACGCGCGGCAACTGTAATCGACGAATTGAACCCGGAAAACCCGAAGGGCTAAGGGAATTCCTGGGGCTGGCTCAATCGCGTGAGCGGGCCGCCAAGGAGTCGCTGACCAGGCGAGCCACCCGGGTCGCCAGCTCGGCACGCACCATGACCTCCAGGGTGCGGGCTTGCTGCGCCTGCACGGTGCGCAGCGCATCCAGCACCAGGGGCTCGAGTTCGAGGAGGACGCGCTCGAGCACCCGGCGGGCCAGTTCATCCTCGGTCACGGCGGGGGGTGCCGCGGCAGCCCTTTCGCTGGCCGGTGCCGGTGTCGGTGCGGGCGCAGTGGCGGGCGCAGGTGCGGGGGGCACGTGGGCCGCGGGATCGGACTCGGCAGCCCCCGGCGACTTGGACCTGACCACCTCGGTCAGGATGGGAACGAACCGCGGCGGGCCAGCGTCCTTCATGCGACGACATCCTTCTGGTCGACCTTGGTCAGGGCGTAGCCGCGGTCGGCATAGTGCTTCCAGCGCACCCGCGCGCTGCGCAAGGGGGCTTCGTCCTGGGAGACCAGCTCGATCAGTCGCTCAAAGCCTTCGAAGCCCTGCGGGACCGCCTCGTGCAAGTTGACCAGTACCTCCCGGTGCGGCACCGCCTGCACCGATGGCGCCAGCACGATGGGCGTGCGCGCCAGCAGGTGGGGCGGCAGGGCATCGGCCAGGCCGTGCGGCACGAAGTCGTGGGCAGAAAAGGTCCAGAGCGCCGCATCCAGGGCACGCAGGTCGGCCTCGGTGCCGGTCACCACCACCCGCGCGCCACCAGCCGCCGCCTTGCGCAGCAGCCGGCAGGCATAGGCCAGGCGGTCGGTGAGGTTGACGTGAAAGGCGATGCCGGTCATGGGAGGTCGGGCCTTAGCGCGCCCGTGCGCGCGAGGCCTTCTTGGCGGGGGCGGCCTTCTTCGCCGAGGCGGGCTTGGGGGCCGGGCCCGCCTTCTTGGCCGCCCGCGTCGCCGGGGGCTGCTGCGACAGCAGGTAGTCCACCAGCAGACCGACCGGCCGGCCGGTGGCGCCCTTGGCGGCGCCGCCGCGCCAGGCGGTGCCGGCGATGTCCAGGTGGGCCCAGGGGTACATGCGAGCAAATCGCTGCAGGAACTTGGCCGCCGTGATGGCGCCGCCCTGGCGGCCCCCGACGTTGGCGACGTCGGCGAAATGCGTCTTCAGACCCTCGGCGTAGTCCTCGTCCAGGGGCATGCGCCAGCAGGGGTCGAGGGCCGACTCGCCCGCATCGAGCAGCGCCTGCGCCAGCTCGTCGTCCGAGCTGAAGAGGCCACTGCGCACCGCGCCGAGGGCCACCACGCAGGCACCTGTGAGGGTGGCGATATCGACCACGGCACAGGGCTCGAAGCGCTCGGCATAGGTCAGGGCGTCGCACAGGATCAGCCGGCCCTCGGCGTCGGTGTTGAGGACTTCGATGGTCTGGCCGCTCATGCTGGTGACCACGTCGCCCGGCTTGAGTGCGCGCCCATCGGGCAGGTTCTCGCAGCTGGGGATCAGGCCGATCACATTGAGGCGGGGCTTCAAGGCCGCCAGGGCCCGGAAGGTGCCCAGGACGCTGGCGGCGCCGCCCATGTCGAACTTCATCTCGTCCATCTCGGCGGCGGGTTTGATGGAGATGCCGCCGCTGTCAAAGGTGATGCCCTTGCCCACCAGGACCACGGGCGAGACAGAGGCCGCGGCGCCCTGGTACTTCAGGACGATGAAACGCAAGGGCTCGTGCGAGCCCCGGGCCACGGCCATGAAGGAGCCCATGCCCAGTTTCGCCACTTCCTTGGGCCCCAGCACCTGGCACTGAAAGCCGCCCTCGCGCGCCAGCAGGCGGGCGCGCTGGCCCAGGTAAGTCGGGGTGGCGATATTGGGCGGCAGATTGCCCAGCTCGCGGGCGAACTCGATGCCCAGGGCCGTGCCGCGGGCGGCTTCGAATCGGGCCTGGAGACCGGGGCGGGTCGCATCAGCCACCGCGACGATGACTTTGGTCAACTCGCGCGGCTCGGCCTTGGACTTGGTCGCCGTGTAGGCGTACGTGGTTTCGCTCGCCGCGGACACCGCCGCATGCACGCCGGCCGGGCGCACGCCCTCGGGCAGGCAGAGCAGCAGCTTGCGCACCCGGGTGCCCTTCAAGGCCCCCACCGCCGCACGCACCGCGGTGCGCACCGCGCGGCCCGAGCCATCGCCCGCGCCCACCATCAGCACCCGCGGCGCCGTCACGCCGGCAGGACGCCAGGCCGAGAGCATCTTGCCCGCTTGACTGCCCAGGCCCTGGGCGGCCAGGGCATCGGCCACCAGCTTGGACAGCGCGTCCCGGCCCGGCTTGAAGTCTTCGCCGACCAGCAGCACCAGCGCATCGCATTTTTCGGCGCACGCGCGGGCCAGGCCCAGGGTCTTGAGTTGAAAGTCCATAATCCGTCGGTCCCTAGCCCTTGCTGTTGCGTTGCGCGCTGATGTTATTCCATTCCTCCCTCCGCAAGGAGCTGTCCCGAAGCTTCGGCGCGACGCTGGTGGTGCTGGTCACGATCGTGATGACCATGACCCTGATTCGCACCCTGAGCCAGGCCAGCCGAGGCAGCGTCAACCCGCAGGAAGTGATGATGGTCATGGGCTACACCGTCATGAGCTACCTGCCGCCGGTGCTGACCCTGTCCCTGTTCATCGCCATCGTCAGCACCTTGTCCCGTCTGTACAGCGACAGCGAGCTGGTGATCTGGTTCACCGCCGGCCGGGGTCTGACCGCCCTGCTCAAGCCCCTGCTGGCCTTTGCCTGGCCGATCCTGCTGGTCGTGACGGTCATGGCCCTGGTCGGTTGGCCCTGGGCGAACCGGCAAACCATTGAGCTCAAGCATCGGTATGGCAACCGGGGCGATCTGGAGCGCGTCGCGCCTGGGCAATTTCAGGAATCGGCCAGTGGGACCCGGGTGTTCTTCTTGGACAAGGACACCCCGGACAACAAGTCGGGCAAGAACGTGTTCATCGCCTCGGTCGAAAACGGACGCGAGACCGTCACCTCGGCCCGGGGCGGGCGGGTCGTGACGGAAGGCAGCAACGACTTTCTCCTGCTGTCCAACGGGCAGCGGGTGCAGCGGTCCCTGACGGGGGGTGAACTCAAGGTCACGGATTTCGTCGAACTGGGCAACCAGGTGGGCGCGGCCCAGCTGGCGAGCAGCGCAGACATCCCGGCGCGCACACTGAGCACCCGTACGCTGGTGCGTAACCCCACGCCCGTGAACCAGGGCGAGCTGGCTTGGCGGGTCGGCCTGGCCCTGGCCACGCTCAATTTCGTGGTGATCGCCGTCACGGTCTCCAGCGTCAACCCGCGTGCCTCGCGCACCGGCAACTTGCTCTTCGCGCTCTTTGCCTTCGTCATCTACTACAACCTGCTCAATCTCGGGCAAAGCTGGATCGCCAGCGGGCGCGCCAGCTTCGTGGGCTTCATGGTGGGCCTGCATGGCGGCGTGTTCGCCTGCGCGCTGCTCTGGCTATTCAAGCAGCACCACAACTGGCGTCTGATTCCGCGCTGGCGCCGCGCACGAAGGCTCGCATGATCACGATCCGACGCCTGATCTACCGCGAGGTCATCGCTGCGGTGGCCTTCGTCACCCTGGGCTTTCTGGCGCTGTTCTTTTTCTTTGACTTCGTCGACGAGCTGCCCAACGTCACCCGTGGCGACAGCGCCTACCGCCTGACGCATGCCCTGGTGTACGTGCTGCTGCAGGTGCCCAATCACTTGTACGAGCTGCTGCCCATCGCGGTGCTCATTGGCACCATCTTCGTGATGGCGCGCCTGGCCCGCAGCTCGGAATACACGATCTTGCGCACCTCCGGCCTGGGGCCGGGTCGCGCCCTGCGCTCGCTGCTCGGGCTGGGCGTGGTCTTCACCCTCTTGACGTTTGCCGCCGGCGATTACGCGGCGCCCTTGGCCGACCGTGCAGCGCAGGTGCTCAAGGCCCGCATGCAGGGCAAGCTGTCGATCGGCCAGACCGGTGCCTGGCTCAAGGAGCGCCAGCCCGAACGCAGCTACACGGTCAACGTCACGGCGCTCACGCCCGAGGGGCAGATGCAGGGGGTGCGCATCTTCGAGTCGGATCCGCGCGGCTTCATGGTTTCCATGGTCCAGGCGCGGCGCGCCGACTTTGCCCCCGATGCCTGGATCCTGATGGATGTCGAGCGCATCCAGTTGGGTGCCACGGCCAGCGGCACGGCGGTGGCCACCGGCCAACGGCAGGACCGCGTGACCTGGCCCACGGCGATCTCGCCCGAGATGGTGTCGGTGGCCCTGCTCAAGCCCGAGCGCATGCGCACGCTGGATCTGTTCGAGTACATCCGCCACCTGGAGGCCAACGGGCAGACCTCGCAGCGCTACGAGATCGAGTTCTGGCGTAAGGTGTTTTATCCCCTCAGCTGCATGGTGATGGTGGTGCTGGC
>JACCDL011299347.1_pt1 | contig 18611 bp, 17 predicted proteins | sample 7441931 | NCBI WGS metagenome assembly JACCDL01 (sample SAMN15323437, study PRJNA562643) | freshwater metagenome | isolation source: river surface water | place: USA:Blue River Watershed | collected 2017-08-16 | reverse complement strand
ATTCGAGAATTGGCGCGCACCGAGCACCCGGATTTGGAACTAAGTGAGATCAATGAATCCGAATACAGCCCTGGACTTCTTCTGAATCTTGCCGCACCTTCGCTTTTTGGAGAGCCGAGATTGGTTTTAGTTAATGGGGTGTCAGAAGGTTTACTAGAGGATCTTGAGGAAGTTTCGAGAAACCTGCCGGAAAACACATTTGTGGTGGTGCGGGTATCTTCACTCGTTGGCCAAGGCGGCAAGATAAAGGCCGCATTCTCAAGCAGAGCATTGGTTGTTCAATGTGACGAGATAAAGCGAGACTCCGACCGGATTGATTTTGCAAGATCAGAATTCTCTCAGGCGGGTATAAAGGTCGATGCAGATGCCTTGCGGGCACTGGTAGTGGCTTTCAATGAAGATCTGGGGGAGCTCGGGGGAGCGTGTGCTCAGCTAATAAATTCGGGCCACTCTCAAATCACCTCGGAAATCGTTGAACGAACTTTTGAAGGAAGAATTGAAACAAACGCCTTCAAAATTGCTGACGCTGCACTTAGTGGAAATGCCACCGACGCCATTCGCCTGCTCAGACATGGGCTGAGTACTGGAATCGATGAGGTTGCTTTGACCGCTGCTCTAGCGATGCGAATTCGACAACTTGCCCGGCTCTTCAACGATCGCAATGCAGCCCCGGCTGCTTTGGGTATGCAGCCCTGGCAACTCGACAAGGCTCGCAAAGAGCTAATCGGTTGGGATGAGGCTTCTCTAATCGCGCTAGTACAGCAACTTGCGGATACGGATGCAGCTGTGAAAGGCGCGGCCAAGGATCCCGCGTTTGCTCTGGAGCGGCTACTGCTCTCAATGAGCCAGAAAGCCAAATAAAAAAGCCGGGCACGAAGTCCCGGCTTTTTGTAAGTTCTTCATCTAAAGGGAAGAAACCTTCTTGGCAATCGCCGACTTGCGGTTTGCCGCCTGGTTCTTGTGGATTACACCCTTGCTGACAGCCTTATCAATTTTCTTGGTTGCTGCGGAAAGCGCGGCAGCGGCAGCGGCCTTGTCACCCTTTGAGGATGCCTCACGAACTGCGCGGACAGCAGTCTTCAGCTCTGATCGAACTGCCTTGTTGCGCTCCTCGGCCTTTCGGTTGGTGCCAATGCGCTTGATGTTCGACTTAATATTTGCCATGGTTCACTTTCTTAGGGCGAAATCTTTTTCCGGGAGATATTCCCCGAGAACAAGCCAAAACTCTACCAGCTGGGCCATTTCGGGGCAAGCGTCGTGGCAGAATACCTAGGTCAAGTCCCAATAATCCCTGAGGTCAAATGTCTCCACGCGCACTGAAAGCCCTAGAGCCGGCGCAGACTGACCCTGGTCTGATTAGAAATTTCTGCATTATTGCCCATATTGACCACGGAAAATCAACCCTTGCGGACCGCATGCTGCAGTTGACGGGCATCGTCGACGCCCGGCAAATGAGGGATCAATACCTTGATCGCATGGATATTGAGCGGGAACGCGGCATAACCATCAAGTCCCAGGCAGTTCGACTGCCCTGGGAGCTAGACGGTCAAACCTATGCCCTGAACATGATCGACACTCCCGGGCACTTGGACTTCACCTATGAGGTGTCCCGCTCTCTGGCGGCCTGTGAGGGGGCGGTTCTGCTGGTAGATGCCGCTCAGGGCATCGAAGCGCAAACCCTGGCCAATCTTTATCTCGCCATGGAAAACGACCTCGAGATCATCCCAGTCTTGAACAAGATTGATCTACCCGCGGCCCAGCCTGAAAAGTATGCAGAGGAGCTGGCAAACCTGATTGGTGGAAATCCAGAGGACTGCCTAAAGGTCTCCGGGAAAACTGGTGTCGGGGTTTCCGAACTACTAGACAAAATCGTGCGAACGGTTCCAGCTCCGGTAGGGGATCCAAATGCCCCGGCTAGGGCGATGATTTTTGATTCGGTTTATGACTCATACAGAGGCGTCGTTACGTATGTTCGAATGGTTGACGGGAAATTGAATCCTCGTGAGCAGATTCAAATGATGTCCACCAAGGCGGTTCACGAACTGCTGGAAATTGGGGTGATTTCCCCGGAACCAATTCCAAGTAAGGGCTTGGGTGTTGGCGAAGTTGGTTACCTAATTACCGGCGTAAAAGATGTTCGTCAATCCAAGGTTGGTGACACTGTCACAACCAAGCACCACTCAGCAACAACTGCGCTCAAGGGTTATGCCGAGCCAAAGCCAATGGTGTTCTCCGGCATATATCCAATCGATGGTTCCGATTACCCAAACTTGCGCGAAGCGCTGGATAAATTGCGATTATCCGATGCCTCTTTGGTTTACGAACCTGAGACGTCGGCGGCACTTGGTTTTGGTTTCCGATGCGGGTTTCTGGGGCTACTTCATCTCGAGATCATTACCGAAAGACTTGAGCGCGAATTCAACCTAAGCCTGATTGCCACCTCTCCATCCGTGGTCTACAAAGTAACTCGCGAGGACAACAACGAATTCGTGGTAACGAATCCATCCGAGTTTCCAGAGGGCAAAGTAAAAGAGGTTCAGGAGCCAATGGTAAAGGCGACAATTCTCTCGCCCAAGGACTATGTCGGAACAATCATGGAGCTTTGCCAAACCAAGCGCGGAAGCATGTTGGACATGCAATACCTCGGTGAAGACCGAGTGCAGCTCAGATACCGTTTGCCGCTTGCCGAGATTGTGTTTGATTTCTTTGATCAGCTCAAAAGTAAAACCCAAGGATACGCATCCCTTGATTATGAGGATGATGGGTTCCAGGCTGGCGATCTTGTAAAGGTGGACCTGCTGCTGCAGGGGGAGAAAGTCGATGCTTTCAGTGCGATTGTTCACAGAGAAAAGGCCTACAACCACGGGGTTCGAATCACCTCAAAACTTCGAGAACTAATTCCAAGGCAGCAATTCGAAGTTCCAATCCAGGCAGCTATTGGCTCCCGAATTATCGCTAGAGAGAGTATTCGAGCGATAAGAAAAGACGTTCTAGCAAAGTGCTACGGGGGTGACATCACCAGAAAGCGCAAGCTCTTAGAAAAGCAAAAAGAGGGTAAGAAGCGAATGAAGATGGTGGGTCGAGTCGAGGTTCCTCAAGAGGCATTCATTGCTGCTCTCTCCACTGATGAGAAGGCAGAGAAGAAGGCCAAGTAGTGGCGGGAAAACTTCCAGAAGGAGATCCTTGGCCAGTTGACAACAAACTCGCGCTAAATGATTTCGGTAAGTCATTCCATGCTTACGTGCACATTCCGTTTTGCGAAGTTCGTTGTGGCTACTGCGACTTTAATACCTACACTGCATCTGAAATAGGCCCCATTCGTCGCGATGATTTTCACACTTCGCTAATTCGTGAAATTGAATTTAGTAAGACTTTCATGAAGTCAAACAGGTACAAGCCCCAACAACTGTCGAGCGTCTTCTTCGGTGGTGGTACTCCAACACTCTTCTCCGTCGGGCAAATTTCAGAAGTGATTACTTCACTAAGAAATGCTTTTGGAATTTCAACTGATGCCGAAATCACCGTTGAGGCAAACCCTGATACGGTCTCCGCGTCTTATCTTGATGACCTATCAAAGACTGGTGTCAATCGCATTTCATTTGGCGTTCAGAGCTTTGATAGCGATGTCTTGAAAGTTCTTGACCGCACCCATGATCCAAAACGTGTCCCAGAAGTTGTTGAACTAGCCAAAAGGTCTGGATTGAGGGTTTCTGTCGATTTGATATTTGGAACGCCAGGGGAATCACTTGATTCTTGGAAGCGGACTGTTGGGCAGGCCTTGGAACTTGGCGTTGAACACATTTCCGCCTATGCGCTCATTGTCGAATCGGGCACGAAGCTAGAACGCGCTATCAGATCTAAAGAGATTGCTCACGTCGATGAAGATCTTCTCGCAGACAAATATGAATGGGCAAGCCAGATGTTCGAAGATGCTGGGTTGCTTTGGTATGAAATCAGCAATTGGGGCAACCCTTCAGTGCACAATCGCTCGTATTGGTCTTCCAGTGATTGGTGGGGGTATGGGCCGGGGGCCCACTCACACGTGGGAGGCACTCGCTGGTGGAACAGGAAACACCCTCTCGCTTACAAAACGTCTCTTGAAACTGGCAGTCCAGCGCAGGCGCTCGAGATTCTGCCAGAGCGGGCACGGCTAGAAGAGCGGTTACTGCTTGAGCTCCGCACAATAGATGGGGTTGAAAACACTGTTCTCAAACAACTTGGAGTCCAGCCTGAAAAAGTCGCAAGTTATCTTTCCCAGGGGCTCGTTGAGCTGCTTCCAAACCACAAATTGAGAGTCACTAAGCGGGGCAGGCTGCTCGCTGATGGAATAGTCCTTGAGCTTTTGAGTGGCTCTGAGGCTTAGAATTGGCACTCAAGGTAGGTGAGTGCCAGTGATTCCAGAGCGACCATTAGAAGTGCTTAGGGCGATAGTCCAAGACTTCGTGAGCTCGAACCAACCTGTGGGGTCTAAGTCTCTACTCGAGAGGCATCCGCTCGGTGTTTCCGCGGCGACCATTCGAAATGACATGGCTCTTCTGGAGGATGAGCAACTAATCACTGCCCCGCACACCTCTTCGGGAAGAATCCCAACCGAGAAGGGTTACCGGTTATTTGTAGATCGGCTCGCTGAGGTCAAGCCACTAAGCAGTGCAGAACGAATTGCAATTGAGTCTTTTCTTGAAACCGCCAATGACCTAGATGAGACAGTAGAAAAAACAGCGCGAGCACTTTCGAGCCTCACGAATGCCTTGGCGGTAGTTCAATATCCATCGCTCGGAAAATCCTCGGTTCGACACATTGAACTAATCAAAATCAGCGAGTCACGTGTTCTGTTTATGCTGATTTTGGATTCTGGGCGCATTCAACAGCTAATGATCGAGTCTGAGGTCGCTCTGGAGGACGAGCTTCTGCAAGAAGTTCGGGCAAGACTTAACGCATTGCTGGCCGGATCTCAACTCGGAGAAGTTAGTTCAAAGCTCTCAAAGTTTGAGGAAGACTTCAAACCTGAGCGCCGGTTTTTTGTAAGTGAAGTTTCAAGAACTTTGCTGTCGTTGGTAGATGCGAATCGCCAAGAGAAGATTGTGTTATCTGGTGCATCAAACCTAGTTCGTCAGGATCAGGATTTTTCGGGCGAATTGTCAAAAGTGTTAGAGATGATCGAAGAGCAGGTAGTTCTTCTAAAGCTGATAGATGAATTGCACGCCGATCAGCACGGAGTTGGACTACGCATAGGTTCTGAACTAGGTCTAGACGGTGTTGAAAACGCGAGTTTGCTAGTTACTGGTTATGAAAACCGAGGGACCGAGGTGGCAAAGCTCGGAGTGCTTGGTCCGACCAGGATGGACTATTCCTCGAATATTTCATCAGTTAGGGCAGTCGCTAGGTACCTGTCGAAGATATTGGAGACTAAGTAATGTCAGACCATTACGAGGTACTTGGAGTTAGCAAGAACGCATCTCAGGACGAGATCAAGAAGGCGTATCGCAAGCTAGCGAGGGAGCTCCACCCCGATGTGAATCCGGCCTCCGAGGCTCAGGAGCGATTCAAACTAGTCACGCATGCATACGAAGTATTGTCTGACGAACAGCAGCGCGCTAGCTATGACCGCGGTGGGGACCAGGCATTTGGCTTTGGTGACATATTCGAAACATTCTTTGGAGGCGGTCAACGCGGCCCACAATCTCGTTCACAAAGGGGACAGGATGCTCTGCTTCGAGTAGACATGACGCTGTCTGAAGCGGTGTTTGGCGCCAAGAAGACCTTGACTATTGATACTGCGGTTCTGTGCCCAGACTGCGAGGGATCTTGTGCCAGGCCTGGAACCTCGGTCGCGGTCTGTGACATTTGTCGGGGTTCGGGTCAGATTCAAAGGCAAGTTCAGTCATTCATGGGAATGATGGTCACCACCACTCCGTGTGGCACATGTCGGGGCACTGGTGAAGTAATTCCTCATCCTTGCTCCAACTGTCGCGGACAGGGCAGGGTTCGTGCGAGACGAGACCTTGATTTGGATATTCCTGCGGGAGTGAGCGATGGAATGCGTTTGCACTTACCTCAACAAGGCGAAGTCGGTTTTGCTGGAGGTCAGTCAGGGGATCTCTACCTGGAAGTTTCAGTTGCTCCGGATTCGGTTTACGGACGCGACGGTGACGACCTAACTGCCGTTCTGGAAGTGCCAGTCACCGATGCAGCCCTGGGTTTCAAAACCAGTATTGACTCCTTTGATGGCGAGCTAGATGTTGAGGTCAAATCTGGGGCACAAAACGGTGACGAAATAATTCTGAGGGGCTATGGAGTAACAAAGCTTCGAGGTAAGGGCAGAGGAGACTTACGAATCAAGCTCAAGGTAATGACCCCAAGCAAATTGGATTCGAAACAGAAGGATCTCTTCCAAAAGTTGCGAGAACTGACTAAGGACGAGAAGCCACAACTTGCTTCAAAACGACCTAGAGGTCGTTTCTAATGCACTGGTTTTTTGATGCAGAGCTTTCAAATAAATCAACTCAGTTGCCGGAGGCCGAAGCAAAACACGCCAGCTCGAGTCTGAGAATCCGAGTCGGAGAGAAAATAGCTGTTACAAACGGCAGCGGGCTTGTTGGCCTTGCGGAAGTTGTGGAATCGGGGAAGTCAAGTCTTAGCTACTCCGTTATTTCAATACAGGAACACGAGCGAACCTCTCCAGCAATTCATTTAGTGCAGGCACTCTCCAAGGGAGATCGTGACGAGCTTGCCCTTCAAGCTTGCGTGGAAATTGGGGTTGATCAAGTCATGCCTTGGGAGGCGGAGCGTTCCGTAGTCCGGTGGGGTAGCGAAAAGAAATCCAAGGGTCTAGCAAGATGGCAGCAAATTGCCATCGAGTCAATGAAACAGTCCCAACAGGCTTACCTATGCAAAGTCGACTCGATGTTCGAGATGAATGTGCCTCTCAGCGGTAGGACAATTGTCTTGGAGCCAAGCGCTGACAAAACCCTAGCCAGTATGGAATTTCGCCCCAACGAAGAAATTAATTTGATTGTGGGTCCCGAGGGCGGGATATCTGAAGCCGAATTGAAGGCATTCGGAGCGATGGGCTACCAAGTAGCCAAATTGGGAAACTCTGTGCTTCGCGCTTCAACTGCTGGCCCAGTGGCCGTTTCCGTCATCAGGACCATGCTGCGCAACTGGTAACGGCTTTAGGATTTAGTAGGAGGAATTTTGGACTGCATATTTTGCAAAATCATCGCGGGCGCTATCCCTGCTGATTTTGTTGCCCAAAACGATTTCGCAGTTGCTTTCAAGGACATCAACCCTGCCGCCAAGGTGCACATTTTGGTAGTTCCAAGGCAGCACACCGAAAACGTGTCCCAGCTGGTCGACTCAAATGTTTTGTCGGGCCTGTTTGAACTAATTCGCGAGGTTGCTGCAAAGACAACTAACGGAGCATTCAGATTGCAGTTCAACACTGGCGAGAGCGAAGGTCAGTCGGTTTTTCACACCCACGCCCACGTATTGAGCGGAAGCCCTATTGCCACAGCTTGAGTTTGAAATATCCGACATAGCCATGCTTGACCTGCTTGGGCGTGAGGACAAATTACTTCGACAGCTTGAGAAGAAATTTCCAGATGTCGCCGTGCACAACAGAGGAAATCAATTCAGCTTAAGTGGCGCAGCCGATCAAATTAGCTTGGTCAAGACACTAATTGAGGAGCTTGCAGCCCTGATTCGCTCTGGAGCAAAGCCAGATGAGCGTTCAGTCAGTGAAGCTGCGAAGATTCTTCTGGAAGACTCAAGCGCCAAGCCAAGCAGGATATTGGGTGCAGGGGTAATCAACACCCCAGGTAAATCTGTTCGAGCGAAAACGGCCGGACAAAAGAAGTATCTCGAGGCTATCGATGAGCACACAGTAATCTTCGGCATTGGACCCGCGGGTACCGGAAAGACTTACCTTGCCGTTGCGAAAGCGGTAGAAGCGCTATACAGCAAGCAAGTAAGCAGAATTATCCTGACCCGTCCTGCAGTTGAGGCGGGAGAGAGACTTGGATTCTTGCCTGGTACTTTGAGCGAAAAGATTGACCCCTACCTTCGCCCCTTGTTCGATGCACTTCAAGAGATGCTGGAGCCTGAGGCAACCAACAGAATGTTGCAGTCTGGAGTGATCGAGGTGGCCCCACTTGCATATATGCGTGGTCGAACACTAAACGACTCCTTTGTGATTCTGGATGAAGCTCAGAACACAACGAGCGAACAGATGAAGATGTTTCTAACTCGACTTGGTTTCAACTCGAAGATGGTGATAACTGGCGATGTTACTCAGATTGACTTGCCTGGCGGAAAATCTGGGCTAAACAGTGCTACTCGAATTCTCAAAGACGTCGAGGGTCTACACATAGCAAAGCTAAGTGCTCAAGACGTGGTTCGGCACGAACTGGTCACTCGAATCGTCGAAGCATACGATGCTGATGGGCAAAGCTCATGACGATTGAAATTTCCAATGAATCAGCCGAGTCGGTTGATTTGCCAAGAGTGCAAAGACTTGCGGAGTTCGTTCGTAACTATTTAAAACTTCACCCTGCAACGGATGTGGGAATAGTTTTTGTCGATGAAGAACCGATGACCGAACTACACATTAAGTGGATGGATGAGCCGGGTCCTACGGATGTCCTCAGTTTCCCAATGGATGAGTTGAGACCTGGAACTGAGGAGAACCCTTCGGCAGAGGGTGTGCTTGGTGACATCGTGGTTTGCCCACAAGTCGCCAAGAAACAAGCTGAGACTGCCGGGCACGACGCGATCAATGAAATATTGCTTCTTGTGACCCACGGCATGCTTCATCTTGTTGGTTTTGATCATGCCGAACCAGTAGAGGAAGCAGAAATGTTCGGGCTTCAGAAGCAAATCCTCGCGGACTATTACCAAGCGGAAGCGCTAAATGCTTGAGTTCTTGTTTGCAGTTATTGCACTGATGACCCTGTCTGCCCTCGGTGCCATTCAAGGGAATCTGGAGAAGGAAGAGGACTCGCGTGCAAGTGCGGTCTCACTAATGAGGCTAATCCTGATGACTTTATTTGCGGCCTCAATCTTTTCATCCCAGATATTTAGCTACCCTTTCTTCGCGATTCTTGCTGCGCTGATTCTTGTGGTATTTACTTTTCAACAATTCGCTGGCAAGGCTCTCGCCAACTCAAAGTATGGACAGCAACTAACTCTGAAGTACGACTCCTTGATCACTAAATTGTCCAACCTGGTGTCGCCACTTCGCTTGACCGTGCCAACCCCAGCCGAGGAGTTTGAGCAAGATCTTATTGATTCTGTAGAGGAGTTCTCTGAAACGGTGGTCCGCGAGGTTATGGTTCCTCGTGTCGATTTAGAGGTTGTAGATCAGGACCAGACCCTCGAAGAGGCCCTAAGTGTGTTTATTGCTTCTGGGTACTCCAGGCTTCCAGTGGTGGGGGAGAGCGTGGATGATGTGGTTGGCGTTCTTTATCTAAAAGACCTAGCTCGAGTCACTCACCAAGATCCCGCATTGCTGAGTAAAACGACCGCCAAACAAGCTGCGCGAAAGCCTCTTTTCACTCCAGAAACAAAGCCTGTTCATGAGCTACTGCAGGAAATGAAGCTTTCCAAGACACAGATTGCGATTGTCTCTGACGAGTATGGCGGAGTCGCCGGAATCGCAACCATGGAAGATTTGATCGAAGAAATAGTTGGTGAGATTTCGGACGAGTACGACCGCGAGGGAGAGGACTTCGAACTCGTTGGCAAAGATCAATACCGAGTCGATCCGCGAGTTACTCTCGCCGAGTTGGAAGAAAAGTTTGAAATCGAAATTGATGACCCAGATGTCGACACCATCGGAGGTCTGTTTTCTAAAGCTCTAGGTGAACTACCAAGGGGCGGAGAGATCGTAGAGATACACGGCCTGGAACTCGTTGCCGAGCGAGTAGAAGCCAAGAGACAAAGGATCTTAAGCATCTTGGTTCGGTTGGCAGATCGGTCGCAGCGTGACGACTGATTTCCGTTCTGGATTCGTGAGTTTCGTTGGTAGACCAAATGTCGGTAAGTCAACTCTGACCAACTCACTGGCTGGAGAAAAGATTGCCATCACCAGCAGCAAACCTCAAACTACTAGACGCGCTATCCGGGCCATTGTTAACCGCCCTCTAGGACAACTGATCTTGGTCGATACACCTGGAGTTCACAGACCCAGAACACTGCTTGGTGAACGACTCAATGACTTGGTTTCAACTACTCTGTCGGACGTTGATGTCATTGCATTTTGCTCACCGGCAAACGAGCCGATTGGTCCCGGCGACCGTCACATCGTGGCAGACCTTGACAAATATCCAAAAGCAAAGCGAATCGCTATTGTTACCAAATCCGAAACTGTGTCTCGAGAAAAGCTAGCAAATCACCTGCTTGAAGTATCGAAACTTTCAAATTGGTTAGAAATAGTTCCTGTTTCTGCAAAGACAAATGATCAGGTCGAACTGTTGGCAGATTTACTGATTCGGTACTTACCGGTATCCGTAGCGTTGTACCCGGACGATTTGGCAACCGAAGAGTCGGAGGAGATGCGAATTTGTGAACTTGTTCGCGAAGCTGCCCTCGAAGAGGTGAGCGATGAGCTGCCCCACTCGCTCGCGGTAACTCTGGATGAAATCACCTATCCCGAGGGCGAAAAGCCTCAGGTGCACGTGAGTTTGTGGGTTGAGCGCGACAGCCAAAAGGGCATCATGATCGGCCATAAAGGTTCGCGGCTCAGGGATATCGGCTCGAAAGCCAGGGGGGAGATTCAGCGGCTCATGGGCCAGCCGGTCCACCTGGCGATTCAGGTCCGAGTAGCGCCAGATTGGCAGCGAAACCCCAAACAGCTTGGCAAGCTAGGTTTCTAGCAATTTCTCAGCGCGCAGTGCTAGCCTTGAACTAATGCACCAGTTTCTCCTGCTTAGTGGCCGCGACGAGGCCTAATCGGCCCCGACTCGTCGCGGAGCTTTCTAGCGGCCAGCCCCTCAAACCTAAAAGCGGAGAAAAAATTGGAAAATAAGCAAACCCCTTCAAAGATGCCTTTTGGCCGTTACACGCCATTTCATGAGCAAATCAAGGTTGAACTGCCGGACCGAACCTGGCCAACAAAGCGAATTTTCAAGGCACCACGCTGGTGTGCCGTGGACCTTCGGGATGGTAACCAAGCTCTGATTGACCCGATGAGCCCGGAGCGCAAGCTCAAGATGTTCCAACTTCTGGTCAAAATGGGCTACAAGGAAATTGAAGTTGGTTTCCCCTCTGCTTCCCAGACGGACTTCGACTTTGTTCGCATCCTGATTGAGGAAAACCACATTCCTGATGATGTGACTATTCAGGTGCTCACTCAATCTCGTGATCACTTGATTGAGCGAACCTATGAGTCACTAAAGGGTGCAAAGCAGGCGATTGTCCACTTCTACAACTCCACTTCAGTTCTGCAGCGCCGAGTGGTCTTTGGCTTGGACAAAGAGGGAATCAAAGAGATGGCAGTGAACGCCGCAAAGAAGTGCCTTGAGCTAGAGGCGATGGTTCCGGACACGAAGATCTTCTATGAATATTCACCAGAGTCTTACACGGGAACCGAACTTGAGTATGCAGTCGAAGTTTGTAATGCGGTGGCTGCAGTTATAAAACCGACGCCTGAGCGCAAAATGATCATGAACCTTCCCGCCACTGTGGAAATGATCACACCTAACGTCTATGCCGATTCAATCGAGTGGATGTCAAGGAATTTGGAGCCAAGAGATTCAATTCTGCTTAGCCTTCACCCGCACAACGACCGCGGTACCGCAGTTGCCGCGGCAGAACTTGGCTACATGGCAGGAGCTGACCGAATCGAGGGATGCCTTTTCGGAAACGGAGAGCGCACAGGCAATGTTGATTTAGTAACTCTGGGCCTAAATCTCTTCAGTCAGGGTATCGACCCGCAAATTGATTTTTCGAATATTGACGAAATCAAGCGCACCGTCGAATACTGCAATCAGCTACCAGTTCCTGAGAGAAGCCCCTATGGCGGCGACTTGGTGTACACAGCATTTTCTGGCTCGCATCAGGATGCAATCAAGAAGGGCTTTGACCATATGCATCGTGACGCCAAGGCTGCCGGTGTGGATGTTGACGACTTGGCTTGGGCCGTTCCATATCTTCCTATTGACCCCAAGGATGTTGGGCGCAGCTACGAAGCTGTTATTCGCGTGAATTCCCAGTCCGGTAAGGGTGGGGTGGCTTACCTACTAAAGACTGACTACAATTTGGATCTTCCTCGAAAATTGCAGATCGAATTCTCCAAGGTAGTGCAAGGTCACACAGACTCTGCCGGCGGAGAGGTCACTTCTGAGCAGCTTTGGGAAATATTTAAGGACGAGTATCTGCCTTCCGATGACGCCTCGAAGAAGTGGGGTCGATTCGAGCTGAGAAAAATGCGAACCGAATCTGACATGGACGGAATAGTTGATCTTGATGTTGTCTTGCGAGATGGGTCCGGTGAACTAACTTCAAAGGGAACCGGAAACGGCCCAATCTCGGCATTTTTAAATGTGCTGGGGCAGCAAGGGGTTGAGGTCAAGCTGCTTGACTACGTTGAGCACACCCTTTCCGCAGGCGGTGACGCCCTTGCTGCGTCCTACATCGAGCTGGACGTTAACGGTCGAGTACTTTGGGGGGTTGGCATTGATGGAGACATCTCGACCGCATCCCTCAAGGCGATTATTTCCGCGATAAATCGTGCGATTCGAAATCAAAAATAGGCATTCGGGCGAAATACTTTTCTAGTGCCCCAGTACCGAGATGAAGCCGTAGTCCTCAGGACTCACAAGCTTGGTGAAGTGGACCGCATTCTCACCCTATTGACCAAGAATCACGGCCAGGTGCGTGCGGTGGCAAAAGGTGTTCGGAAAACCACGAGCAGGTTTGGCGCGAAGTTGGAACCATTCATGGTCGCGGATTTGCAGCTTTACGAGGGAAAGAATCTTGACACCGTTACTCAGGTCGAATCCCTTGCAAGTTACGGGAAAGAAATAGTCGCCGATTATTCCAAATACACCGCTGCCTCAGCAATTGTCGAGGCAGCTGAGAAACTGACTCGCGAGACTTCTACTTCACAGCATTACGCTTTGCTCTTGGGTGCGCTGCGTGCTCTTGCTCGTTCGGATCACGAAACCAGCCAAGTTCTTGATTCATATTTATTGCGCGCTCTCGCACTTTCCGGATGGACCCCTACCTTTGATGTCTGCACAGTTTGCGAGGTCAATCCCGCAGTAAGTTTTTCAATTCACAGTGGTGCGGTGTCCTGTGCGGAATGCTCGTTACCAGGAGCGGTTCGGCTGGGCGAATCGGGTATTCGGCTACTCGCCGCTTTGGTTGGGGGAGACTGGAAAACCATTGAGTCCGCCTCAGTTCCTGACAAGTCAAACGCGAGTGGGGTAATCTCGGCTTATCTGCAGTGGCAATTGGAAAAAGGATTGAAGTCCTTGAATCATGTGGAGAGAGATTGACCCAGCTATTTGATCCAAATCGGACTGCTCCGAAGTTTCCGGTGGTTCCAAAACACGTTGCTCTTGTTATGGACGGAAATGGGCGTTGGGCAAATCAAAGAGGTCTTACTCGAACTGAGGGTCACAAGGCTGGTGAAGTTGCACTTCTGGATGTTGTTGCGGGTGCTATTGAAGCGGGTGTTTCGCACCTCACGGCTTATGCATTTTCAACGGAAAATTGGAAACGCTCACCCGAAGAGGTTCGATTCCTTATGGGTTACAACAAAGAGGTCCTAAGGAAGCGAAGAGATTTACTATCTGAGTGGGGCGTGCGCATTTTGTGGTCGGGTCGCAGACCCAAGCTGTGGCCGTCGGTTATAGAAGAGCTTCAAGAGGCCGAGCGCCTCACTGCGAAGAACAAGCGACTCACATTGACAATGGCTGTGAACTATGGGGGCCGTCAGGAGATTCTTGACGCCGTTAATGCCATCTCCCTGAAAATTGCAAACGGCGAACTAAAGCCAGGTGCCGTCACAGAGCGGCAATTCACTGCCAACCTCTACCTTCCCAAGCTCCCCGATGTGGACCTATTTCTGCGCTCCAGTGGCGAGCAGCGGACGAGTAACTTCCTTCCCTGGCAATCCACCTACGCAGAAATGATGTTCCTACCAACCCTCTGGCCCGATTTCACAAGGGAAACCCTGTGGCAAGCGATTCTCGACTACGGCTCAAGGCAAAGACGCTTCGGCGCCGCGGAGGACTCGCCGCTAAACTAGCCAAATCCCAAATCTGGGTTTCAACTAACACTGGAGACCAATGGCTACCAACAAACTCGACCAAGTTATTTCCTTGGCCAAGCGCCGCGGTTTTGTCTTTCAAGCCGGAGAAATCTACGGAGGATCCCGCTCCGCATGGGACTACGGACCTCTAGGAGTTGAACTAAAAGAGAACATCAAGCGCCAATGGTGGCGTTCAATGGTCACCTCTCGAGAAGACGTTGTTGGTCTAGATTCCTCAATTATTCTGCCCAAAAAGGTCTGGGAAGCTTCGGGCCACGTGGAGGCGTTTGTTGATCCTTTGATCGAGTGCACTTCGTGCCACAAGCGTTTCAGGGCAGACCACCTCGAAGAAGCTTTTGCCGAGAAGAAGGGGCGTCAGCCTGCATCACTGGCGGAGATCGCCTGTCCAAATTGCGGGGGAAAAGACATTTGGACCGAGCCGAAGAACTTCAATGGTCTACTCAAGACGTCTCTCGGACCTGTAGAAGACGAATCAGGGCTTCACTACCTGCGCCCAGAAACGGCGCAGGGAATCTTTGTAAATTTCAATAACGTTTTGAATGCCGCTCGCATGAAGCCACCATTTGGCATTGGGCAAATGGGTAAGAGTTTCAGGAATGAAATTACTCCTGGAAATTTCATTTTTAGAACTCGTGAATTTGAGCAAATGGAGATGGAATTCTTCGTCAAGCCGGGAGAAGACGAAACTTGGCACCAGTATTGGATTGACGAGCGCTATAACTGGTATGTCAACCTAGGCATTAACCCCGAGAACCTCAGACTCTTCGAGCATCCAAAAGAGAAGCTTTCTCACTACTCAAAGCGAACTGTGGATATCGAATATCGCTTCGGTTTCCAAGGTTCCGAGTTTGGCGAATTGGAAGGCATAGCAAACAGAACTGACTTTGACCTCAAGACCCACAGCAAGCACTCGGGTGTTGACCTAAGTTACTTCGATCCGACTTTGGAGGAACGTTGGACTCCATTTGTCATTGAACCTGCCGCTGGTCTGACCCGTTCTCTCATGGCTTTCCTTGTCGATGCCTATGCAGAGGACGAAGCTCCAAACACCAAGGGTGGTGTTGACGTGAGAACGGTCCTGCGACTCGACTACAGACTCTCTCCAATTAAGGCTGCCGTCCTACCGCTCAGCAGACACGATGACCTAAATCCGATTGCTCGCGATCTTGCGAGGGATTTGCGCGGGGTCTGGACGATTGACTACGACGACTCTGGTGCCATTGGAAGGAGATACCGACGTCAGGACGAGATCGGTACTCCGTTCTGCATCACGGTTGACTTTGATACTCCCAATGACCAGTCGGTGACAGTCCGGGAGCGCGACACTATGCAGCAGGTTCGCGTCTCGCTTTCGCAACTCAAGAGTTATCTTGCTGAAAGGCTGCTCGGGTAGCTTTGGCTCTCAAATACGGTAAGCACGTCATAGATGTGCCTGTGGTGCTCGCACCAATGGCGGGCATTACCAACACTGCGTTTCGAAGACTTTGTCGCGAATTCGGCGGTGGGCTCTACGCTTCCGAAATGGTGACCTCACGGGCCCTGGTCGAGAGAACCAGCGAAAGCATGAGACTAATCGGCCATCACGAATCGGAGTCAATTAGGTCCGTTCAACTCTACGGAGTAGACCCAAAGACAATTTCAGAGGCTGTAACGATGCTGGTTGCCGAAGATCGAGCAGATCACATCGACCTCAACTTTGGCTGCCCGGTTCCTAAAGTAACTCGAAAGGGCGGGGGCGCTGCTCTGCCTTGGAAGCGAGACTTGTTTTCCGCGATTGTCAGGTCTGCAGTCAGGGCAGCAGGCGAAGTTCCGGTAACCGTAAAGATGCGCAAGGGGATCGATCAGGATCACCTAACGTTCTTGGACTCAGGTAAGGCTGCAAGGGACGCTGGTGTTTCAGCCGTCGCTCTTCACGGCAGAACGGCCGCTGATTACTATTCCGGTGAAGCCGATTGGAATTCGATTGCGCAATTGCGGGAGTCGCTTCCAGATGTTCAAGTGCTTGGCAATGGGGACATTTGGTCGGCGGCTGACGCCGTTCGCATGATGCGAACAACCGGGGTAGATGGTGTTGTCGTTGGTCGTGGTTGTCTGGGTCGCCCCTGGCTATTTCAAGATCTGCAACTGGCGATAGAGAAGTATTTGGCTGGAGACTTGAATCCGGAGGTTGACATTGTTGCTCCGACGCTTGGCGAGGTTTCGAGGGCGTTTAAGCGCCACGCCGAACTGCTTGTGGAATTCTTTGAAGACGAACAACGAGCTTGTCGCGACATCAGAAAACATGTCGCTTGGTATTTCAAGGGCTATCCGGTTGGCGGGGAGATGCGAGCCAAGCTCGCAACGGTTGAATCTCTGGAGCATATAGATCAATTGCTGGGTCAATTGGATTGGGCGGTTCCTTACCCGGGTGAAGAGGCAGAGGGTCCAAGGGGTAGGCTCGGAGGAGTGAAATCCTGTTCCTTGCCAGAAAACTGGCTCGACTCTCAGGAACTAAGTGAAAGTCACAAAATGCAACTCAACCAAGCAGAGCTATCTGTATCGGGAGGATGACCCAAGTGTCAGAAGTTGCAGGTTATAAAGAAGCAGATTTTGAAAGATTTGTCGGTCAGAACAAGTCAACAAATATACGTAGAGGCGAATTTGCTCGCGATAGGGCTCGAGTGCTTCACTCCGCTTCATTTAGAAAGTTAAGCGCAAAAACTCAGGTGCTATCCCCGTCTTCTGGGGATTTTGCAAGAACTCGGCTTACGCACTCGTTAGAGGTTGCGCAGGTCGGAAGAGAACTAGCCAGCGCGTTAGGAATAGATCCAGATTTAGTTGACATGGCTTGTCTGGCACACGACTTGGGACACCCTCCATTTGGGCATAACGGTGAATCTGCTCTGAATCTCTGGGCGGCAGACATCGGGGGTTTCGAAGGCAATGCCCAAACTTTTCGCCTACTAACCAGGCTCGAACAAAAGGTGTATGGCGAGGATGGTCGCTCCAGAGGGTTGAACCTGACACGAGCGTCGTTGGATGCATCCACGAAGTATCCCTGGCGCCTAAGCGAGGCATCTAATTTTGGCAACACAGTTAAATTTGGTGTTTATGAAGATGATCTTGAAGTTTTCTATTGGATGAGGCAAGGAGCTCCGGAAGGTGCGAAGTGTGTAGAGGCTCAGATTATGGACTTCGCAGACGATGTTGCCTACTCGGTGCATGATTTTGAAGATGCGATTGTGGAAGGCTTTATTGACCCCGCCGCTATTTCTGATAGTTCCTCGCACGATTTCTTGATAGAGGAAATTGGAAAATGGTCCGGTGGCATGTTGGCGGCCGTGCAACTAGAAGAGGCACTTGAGCACCTGAAGCAAAACCGATATTGGCTCGAGACATTTGACGGATCACCTAGGTCGTTGGCTCAGCTCAAGAATTTGACCTCAGACTTAATCGGAAGCTTCGTCTCAAGGACAACTGATTCAATTTTGGAAAACTCTTCTAAGAATTCGCTAACGAGGTTCAATGCTGGGGTGATAATCCCTTCAAAAGTGAGATCCGAAATTGCAGTCCTAAAAGGTCTAGTCGCATACTTCTTAATGACCAAACCCGATCGCCAGGGGTATTACGAAGACCAGAGGCTTCTCCTAATTGAATTGGCAGACGCATTACTTGCCTCCGGGCCGGAGCATCTTGATGCCATAAGTTTGGAAGCTTGGAATCAATCAAGCTCTGATTTCGCCAAAAAGCGCGTGATTGTTGACCAAGTGGCGTCACTGACCGATCCTGGGGCAATCGGATTGCACCGCTCACTAGTGGCTGGCAAATAGGATTTCGGTATGCCAAGAGTCAAAGCGAGCGATATTGAAGAGCTAAAGGCCAAGGCAGACATAGTGGAGGTGGTTGGCTCCTATGTTCAACTCAAGCCAGCCTCTGCAGGCTCATTCAAGGGCCTTTGTCCTTTTCACCAAGAGAAGAGCCCAAGTTTCAATGTTCGATCAAACCCCGCGTTCTATCACTGTTTTGGATGTGGAGCCGGTGGGGATGTCTACAAATTCATCCAGGAGATTGAATCTCTCTCCTTTAGCGAGGCAGTAGACCGACTCGCAGAGAAGCTGGGTTATGAGCTCAGCTATGAGGATGGCTCTCCAGAAACTTCGCAGCGATCAAGGCTGCTTGCCGCAAATCAAGCTGCTGCAGAGTTTTATCAGCAAAGTCTCACCAGCAAGGAAGCTTCCACAGCCCGCGAACTTTTACTTCAGCGAGGCTTTGATGCCGAGAGTGCAAAGCTTTTCGGGATTGGATACGCGCCAAAGGGTTGGCGAAACCTGATCGATTTTCTCACAGCCAAGGGATT
>JACCDL011220134.1_pt1 | contig 18621 bp, 16 predicted proteins | sample 7441931 | NCBI WGS metagenome assembly JACCDL01 (sample SAMN15323437, study PRJNA562643) | freshwater metagenome | isolation source: river surface water | place: USA:Blue River Watershed | collected 2017-08-16 | reverse complement strand
ATATTAAAGCATGACGGCAAGTTAATCATTACTAGCCCAAGTCTCTCTCATGTGCGCGCACGACTTTCAATGCTTCTAGTTGAGAGCGAGTACTGGAGGCGCTTACCGGCATCTGAGGTTGATAGTGTTTGGTTTTCTGAAAAAGAGACAGATCGTATTTATTACGGACATTTTTTTCTTCTGAGTGCGAATCGCTTAAGGGTGCTCGCATCGCTTACAGGTTTTGGCACTGAGAAACGTTTAAGAACAAGTATTAGTATGTCCTCTGTTGCCTTGTTTTTACTCCTTTTCCCGCTAATTGCGGTAATTACAGTTTTAGCGACCATTGATTCTTATCGAAAGAACCGTGTCGACTGGTCAGAAAAAAAGAAAGGCGTTTATATTGAGCAGTTGAGGCTAAATCTTTCACCCATAACGCTTATGTGTAAAGATTTTCTGTGGGTATTGAGGAAGAGGGACTCTGTCCAAGAGGCGCGTAAAAAACTAAAATTGTTTACTCGATAATTTATCTCGATGAGCCTACTCTCGTATCGGCCAGAGATAGACGGGCTCCGTGCTCTCGCAATCATCTCGGTTGTGCTTTACCACGCAGGAATTGATTGGTTAAGTGGAGGGTATCTTGGAGTTGATGTTTTCTTTGTAATTAGTGGCTACTTAATTACGTCACTAATCCTGAGAGAAAAGGAAAGCGGAACGTTTTCCCTCTTGAGTTTTTGGGAACGGCGCGTTCGGCGCATCTTCCCCGCTTTATTTGCTCTGATTCTGATATGTATCCCTTTTGGATGGTTAATGTTATTGCCAAAAGAGCACTGGGAGTTCCATGAGAGTGTTGGTTCCGTTGCTTTATTTTTGTCTAATCACCTTTTTTTGGATCAGAGCGGCTACTTTGACATCGCAGCCGATCGAAAGCCGTTACTTCATACGTGGAGTTTAGCTGTCGAAGAGCAATTCTATTTGCTTTTTCCTTTATTAACATTAGCGTTAGGATACTCCCGCTCTCGCCTTTTTATTTTTTTGAGCTTTGTCGTAGCAACAAGCTTGGGCTTGGCTCAGTGGTTCTCGGTTGAGAAGCCCTCAGCCGCTTTTTATCTATTGCCTACCAGGGCCTGGGAATTAGGCATCGGATCTCTGCTCGCCATTGGGCTATACGACAAGGTGGAAACTGGGCTGAAGTCCAAGACTGTGGCAAGCTTGTTAGCAGGTAGTGGGTTGTTTCTAATACTAACTTCCTTTTCTTTTTTCACACCACAAACTCCTAGCCCATCACTCTATACGCTCGTCCCGGTATTGGGCGCCGCTCTGGTTATTGCTGGAGCAAATTCCGACAACATGGTTGGCCGTCTTTTGGGCTTTCCTGCCTTTGTAAGTGTGGGGCTCATAAGTTATAGCTTGTACCTCATTCACCAGCCTGTTTTCGCATTCGCCCGAGTGCAGTCTCTCAACGAATTAACAGCACTCCACATTTTTGCCTTGTTAGTGTGCACTTTCTGGGTGGCCTACCTTACTTGGAGATGGATAGAGATCCCGTTCCGGAACGGAAATAAAGTGCGCTCTAGAACTGTAGTGTCCGTTTTTTTGGCGCTGTCTTGCCTTTTCATTCTTTTGGGCGTCAACGGGTACAACACAAAAATAGAGCATCAAAAGACAGAGCCGATTAACTATCAGTCAAATTCAATACCAACTGTGATGTTGCTCGGCGACTCCCATGCTAGCCATTTGCTTCCCGGCTTGGAAGACTTACTTCCCGGGCAGATCGCAAACTATTCGCGGGCGGGTTGCCTACCGTTTTATGGCGTCGATAGATACGATAGCCGTGGGAAGCCGGGAGTTTGCCCCGAAATAATTGCAGACGCACTCGACCGATTCCTGTCGGTAGGAAGTTATAAAACGCTTATCCTCTCCAGTATGGGGCCAGTTTATCTAACCGGTGAGGCTTTTAGAGGAAAGGACTTAGCCCGAGTGAGAGGTATGCAATTAACCTTTGCTATGGCCCCGCATATTGAAGATCGATGGGTGCTATACGAGCTGGCAATGCGTCATACACTAACAACACTTGGCAAATCCGATAAGAAGGTTATCTTCGTCGTTGATGTACCTGAATTGGGTGTTGATCCATTGTTCTGTGATACAAAAGGTAAAACAGTTAGTTTCATGGGTTACGACCTGAACGTTAGACGACCAGACAACGAGAGTTGCTTCGTAAGCCGATCGGAATACGAGGAAAGAACCAGACGCTATCGAAATCTTATCTACAATGTCCTTGCCGATTACCCAAGTATAGAGATTTTCGATCCGACTGATTTGTTTTGTGATCGTCATCGTTGTAACGGTATCGTACAGGGCAAGGCAGTATACAAGGACGCCGATCACCTCTCTAACTCCGGATCTGCGATGGTTGCCGAAAAGCTTGTTGAATTAATTAAGAACTAGGTTCATGTTCATATACCGAATGAGAGAGGAGCTCTAAGAGAGTTACTAGCGATGGAGTATAGGCAAACCCCTGACCGTCGACCCTTTTGCTCAACTATAGAGATACGTTACGAACGTGTGCTGGTAGTTGCACAGAGCCCGCTACAAATTATTGGGGCAGCACAATGGCTCAATGACTATCGACCAAGATTCTATGATCTTGTATTGATATACGATCCCCGTTCTCTCGAGAACTTTAAGCAGATGAGAGCTATTTGTGAACTCTTTAAGCTCGGTGAATTTGAGGTTATTAAAAATACAGGGATTTCTAGCTTCTTCATATATACAAAATTTATCAAGCACGTGGTAACTCGGGGCTATGACTGCGTTTTAATAGGGGGCTACGGTAGCTTTCACCAGGCGCTTATCGCGAATTTGAATGTCAATATCTTCTTGATTGATGATGGATCAGATGCATTCAACGTTCTGCAAAAGATGAAGACTATAGGGCCAAATTGGGGTATCAGAGAGCGGGGGCTCAAGGTGATTCGATTTAAGACCATGGGCCTTAAGTCAATAATAGAAAATGAAAATCGCATTAGTTTTTATAGTTTTCTTCTCAGTGAATCCGTAGATTATCCGCGGGTGATTAATCATCAATTTGGTGCGTTGAGGACTCTTCTTACTCAGCAGTCGATTGGCAAGGGTGGCGGGAGTCACGCTTTCTTTGTGGACACACCGTTGGTTGAGACTGGATTGGTCTCCTTAAAGGCTAACGAACTTGTGTATCAGCAGGCCAAAGCGATGAGTGGTCAAAACTTAGTGTACATACCCCACCGAAGCCAGCATCAGGCGCCTTCGCATCTATTGGCTTTAAGACTTGGTTTGGAGGTGGTCATTCCAGAAACACCAGTTGAAGTTTATTTTTTAATAAATTCTCTTGAGCCATCTCAGATCTTTGGGACATCAACGTCAGCCATTTTTTCTCTAAAGATACTCTTTCCAAAATGTCAGTTTTTTGTTTTTGATGTCAGGCCTTTATTACTTAATGTAGAAGATATTAGTTCATATGATCGATTCTACGAATCGGCAAGAAGAGAGGGAATTTCGATAATTCCTGTAGAAATCTAGAGGAACGTTCTTACACGAATTTTCCCGCACGGCAAAACCCGTTAGGGTTTCACGTAGTAAATATTTCCCACTCCTTTAATCAAAAGAAAGAGCGAATTTTCGTAGTCCATGGGTGAGAATTTATGTAGCAATTCTCAGAAATCGTTACGCTCTATTAATTAAAAAATTTGATTTTTTTAAATGCAAGAATTTTTAGAACAAGATTTTTTCTGTTTTTTTCTCGAGGAACGCTGAGGCCTCTTCTACAATCCCGGCTATCGAAGAAAATTTTGGCTCATATCCGAATTCTGAGGCTTTGTAGTTTGTCGAATAGTAATAAGGTTTGTTGGTTTTATCGCCGAGACTTAAAGCTTCATCCACTTTGAATTTTAGGCGAAATGTTTTACTCATAGTTTCGAGTAGGGTGTGCTTGTCTATGGGTGCCAGAGTGTAGCAGTCGATTGGAGCGTTTTTGCCCTCTGGCGCGTATAGGATCAGATTGACTAATTGATAGAGATCCTCAGGATGCAGATAGTCACGTACGATAAGGTCTGGCGATGTTAACAATACGGTTCCGTCACTAATGGCGCGCAGAATATCAGTTATCAAGAAGCTTGCTTCAAGGTTATGACTACGGCTGAAGTAGTTAAATACCCGAAGATCAGTAATTGAAAGGTCTGCCAACGCACGATGACGGCATTCGGCGTGTAATTTCGCAATCCCGTACCAGTCTCCCGGATTTAGATTATTCATTTCGATTGATGCCTTGGTGCTTTCTGCGGCAGGCTTTCTGAAATCGGATCCGTAGGCTGCGCCGCTACTTAAAAAAATGTAACGACATTTTTTGTTCCTCTGGATGTACGTGAGCGCCATCTCGTCATATTTCAGCGTGAGATCAAAAATCGAGGCTCCCATAACGGTAGCTCGAGCCGGGTCCCCAACACCGACAAAATTTAAAATGGCATCGAAGTGCTTGTGAATTGAAAAATTGGAGAAGTCTGTAGCCACATATCGATGGTCTAAGTTAACGTGAATTAACCACTGCGAGAGAACCTGTGGTCGGCGAGCAAACAATGTTAGCTCATGCTCTATGTTTCCCGCTAGCGACTGAATAAGATCTTTTGCGATTTGACTGGTCGCCCCCAGGATAGCGATTTTCATATTTTATAAGGTGTTGACGAAGGCTTCAATCTGTTGTGCGACGGATTCTTGATCTAGTTTATGCTCTCTCAATAGATAGTCATAGGAGCCACAACGTTCCGAGAAGCGGTCCGCTACACCTATACGTAACAGGTGCACGGGTGCTGTCTCCGCAGAAATCTCTGTTATTGCAGAGCCCAACCCGCCGAATACTGAGTGCTCTTCCAATACAATCACAGCATGGCTTTGCTGACAGATATCAGTTACTTGCTGTTTGTTCATTGGCTTGATAAAAGGCGCACTCCAGACGTTCGCTTGCGGGTAGCGGGACGTAGCAACACCGACTGCCGTACGCACCATGGAGCCAGTGGCGATAAAGCTGAGGCCCCCAGTTATCCCCTGCCGTACTTGTAGCATTGTTCCGATGGTGACGTGAGGCGTTCGGTTGTGTACACTGTCAAGATCAGCCTTACCCAAACGCATATAGACCGGACGCTTCGATTGATACGCTAATTCCAAGCAGAGTCTTACCTCGAACCTGTCGGCGGGTGAATATACTGACAAACTAGGTATCGCCCGAGTGCATGCAATATCTTCAGTCGATTGATGGCTGGAACCAAGATGGCTATAAACAAATCCAGCACCATCACCAATCAAGATCACCGGCAACTGGTCATGAGCAATATCAAGTTTAATCTGTTCAAGAACTCGCACTGGCACAAAGGCACTCAACCCATAAACGATGGGTCTGAATCCGGTCTTAGCTAATCCTGCAGCCATACCCACCATGTTTTGTTCTGCAACGCCAGCGTTGATATATTGTGAGGGACACTCTCTACGGAAGTTATCAAACAAGCCATAGCCGTGATCGCCGGTCAGCAGTAAAAGTTTGGAATCGGCTTTGGCTAAACGGACTAACGACTCAGAAAAAGCGGCTCTCATGCTTTGCCGATTGACAATGCGGCCAGCGCTTGTGCATAACTGTCAGAGTCTAGGCGAGTGTAATGCCAAATATTATTGTTCTCCATCATCGGAATACCTTTTCCTTTGACAGTTTTGGCAATTAGCGCTTTAGGGGCTGAGGATGGGCTAGACCAGAGTTCAATCACCGCTTGGTTGATAGCTTCCTCACTATGTCCGTCTATGACGCAAGCCTCAAAACCAAAACTTTCAAACTTAGCCTGGATTGATCCCAGAGCCATTATGTCTTTGGTCTGGCCCATAGCCTGGAAACCATTTTCATCGACGATCACCATAAAATTTTTCAGCTTATGGTGCGCCGCAAAAAGCGCGCCTTCCCAAATAGTACCCTCGTTAATTTCGCCATCACCTACCAACACGTATGTTTTTTGATCAGTTCCAAGCAGCTTCACACCCATGGCCATGCCAACACCGACCGAAAATCCGTGTCCCAGCGAACCCGAGGTAACCTCCAGGCCGGGATTGTGTGAATCTGACAATCCCTTCAACTCACTTCCGTCAGAAAAATAACCTGAGAACGCCTCGTCCTTGAGCCATCCTAGTTCGCGCATGCATGCGTACTGTGCCATCACGCCGTGACCTTTACTCAGCACAAGGTAATCACGCTCCACGGCTAATGGATTGTTTCCGGGGTAACGCAAGTGGCTACGATACAACACCGCGAGCAATTCGATTATGGAAAATGCGCAACCAATGTGAACTGCAGAGCCGGCGTAGGCCATCTCAAGCACAGTCTTGCGCAATATTTTCGCTTCAAAAGTCGGTTGTGCTGTTGGCATTAGCTGAGGGGCACGTGTTAAGGATTAATCAGATATCGTCGTTTCAATCTAAAAATTTACTCCGAGGTAACTCTCGATCTTGCTGGCGGAAAACTCTAGCATTTCTCGGGTCAATGCCGGTTGTAACCCGATCCAAAAGGTGTTATTCATCACGTAGTCGGTGTTGGTTAGATCACCGCTTATGCGGTAATCCGCACCTGCCATATAAGGTTGTCGTGTGAGGTTACCGGCAAATAGCAGGCGCGTCCCGACCTTGTTTTGATCTAGATAAGTTAGCAGATCAAGACGGGTAACCGGGCAGTTATCCTTAAGCGTAATCGGAAAGCCAAACCAGGATGGGTCCGAGTGATCAGTCGCCACAGGCAGGCTGACGAATTCCTCGCAGACCTTTAGGCGTTCTTTTAGGAACGCGAAATTGCCTTTGCGCGCCTGGATGAATTCCGGAACCTTTTCGAGTTGTGCCAAACCGCAAGCAGCCTGCATATCGGTGATCTTAAGGTTGTAGCCTAAATGGGTGTAGGTATATTTGTGGTCGTAGCCCTGAGGGAGGTCACCAAACTTATGGCAAAAGCGCTTGCCGCAAGTATTATCTTGCCCCGGCTGACAATAACAATCACGGCCCCAGTCGCGAAGGCTCTCGGCAATAATTTTGAGTTCGTCATGTTTGGTAAATACTGCTCCACCTTCGCCCGTGGTTATGTGGTGAGCGGGGTAGAAGCTCAAAGTCCCAATATCGCCAAAGGTGCCGACCATCTGGCCGCGATAAGTCGTACCGAGAGCGTCGCAGCAGTCTTCAATCAACCAGAGTTTATACTTTTTGCACAGAGCGGAAACAACGTCTAAGTTAAATGGATTCCCCAGACTATGCGCGAGCATAATTGCCTTGGTCTTGGGCGTTATGGCCATTTCAATTTTACTGGTATCAATGTTATGAGTGAGTTGGTCTATATCGACAAAAACTGGTATCGCACCGAACTGTAGGATCGGATTCACGGTGGTGGGAAAGCCTGCAGCTACCCCGATCACTTCATCACCTTTTTTAATTGCACGTTCGCCTAACCTAGGTGAAGTCAGAGAGTTGAAAGCTATCAAATTGGCGGACGATCCTGAGTTGACAGTGATTAGGTGTTTGATACCGATGAAAGCGGCTAACCTCTTCTCAAATTCCGTATTAAACCGCCCGGTAGTTAGCCAGCCGTCAAGACTGGCAGCGACCATATTCTTTAGTTCTTGCGCACCGATGACTTTGCCTGAGGGCGGCACCGCGGACAGGCCTGCTACGAAGGGTTGCTTGGCTAGCGCAACAGCCGCATACTCATCAACTAGCTTAGAGATTTGTTCGCGAATTGCTTGAGTTTTTGAATTTTCCATAAATAGTGGTTTTACTCACTTTACTAAGCTTTGGTAGGACGAAAGTTGAGCTAGCGTCAGTTGGCGCATGTTAGCGCCTGATTGGCGCTGCTTTGTCCATTCAACAATTAGCTTCAAGGTGTCTTTAAGGGGCAGGGTTGGGTGCCAATCGAGCCGACTGCAAGCCTTCGAAATGTCCAGCTTCAAGCAATTCGCTTCATGCGGATGCATGCTCGAATCAGACTGCCAATGTGCATCTGGTCCCCACAAATCGGCGATTTGCTCGACGATCCAGCGTACCGGTTTGAAATCTTCGCTATAAGGGCCGAAATTCCAAGCCTCCCCGAAGCTGGCACCATCCTTAAATAACCTCTCGGCTAAAGTGAGGTAACCGTGTAACGGCTCCATCACATGTTGCCAAGGACGGATAGCGTTTGGATTTCTGATGTTAGCCGATCGTCCCTGTTCAAAGGCTCTGATAACGTCGGGGATTAATCTGTCCTGAGCCCAGTCACCCCCCCCGATGACATTTCCAGCACGAACTGTGGCAACCGCAATTCCATGAGTTTTATACTCATTGGCATTAAAGAATGATGAGCGATAGGCAGCGCTGACCAACTCGGCACAGCTTTTGCTGCTACTGTATGGATCAAAACCTCCAATCGGCTCGTTTTCCCGGTAACTCCAAACCCACTCACGGTTTTCGTAGCACTTGTCGCTGGTAACGTTGACTACTGCTTTGACGCTAGAAGTGTTGCGTATAGCTTCGAGCACATGTACTGTGCCCATGACATTAGTAGAGTAAGTTTCTACAGGGTCTTGATACGAACGACGCACCAAAGGCTGAGCGGCCATATGGATAACAATCTCTGGTTGGTGATCTGCAAAGACGGAATTAAGTTTTGTCAAATCTCGAATATCACCGATGATGCTAGTCATGCCTTGAGAAACACCAGCGATCTCAAATAAGCTGGGCTTTGTTGGGGGTGCCAGTGCATAACCGAAAAGTCGTGTATTCATCGACTGCAACCACAATGACAGCCAACTACCTTTGAAGCCAGTATGACCCGTGATTAGTACACGCCTCTCGCGCCAAAATTCTGGAGTCATAACCAGACCTTCCAAGGAGCTCTCCCGGATTGCCACAATTCTTCTAGATAGTTTTTATCGCGCAATGTATCCATGGGTTGCCAAAACCCATGATGTTGATAAGCTACCAGATCTCCCTCTCGCGCGAGACGTTCAAGCGGCGCACGCTCCCAGGCGGTTGAGTCGTCCGAAATATAATCGATCACTTTCGGCGACAGTACAAAGTAGCCGCTGTTGATCATTGAGCCATTGCCTTTTGGTTTTTCTATAAAGGAACTTACTTTGCTTCCTACGATGTCCAACACACCAAAGCGGCCCGGAGGAATTGTTGCAGTTAGAGTTGCTTTAACCCCTGCCGCATTGTGAAAGGCGATCAACTCTGTGATGTTGACATCGCCGATGCCATCGCCATAGGTGAAGCAAAATGCTTCCTCGTCTTTGACATAATTGGCTATGCGCTTCAGGCGACCTCCGGTCATAGTATCTTCACCGGTATCAACCAAGGTTATGCGCCATGGCTCTGCATTGCGTTGGTGAACCTCCATAGAGTTCTCGCTCATATCAAAAGTAACATCTGACATATGCAAGAAATAATTAGCAAAGTATTCCTTGATAATATAGCCCTTGTACCCGCAGCAAACCACAAAGTCGTTGATACCATGGTGGGAATAGATCTTTAATATATGCCACAAAATAGGCTTTCCCCCAACCTCGATCATCGGTTTAGGGCGGGTAACACTTTCTTCAGAGATTCGAGTCCCAAGGCCACCAGCGAGAATTACTGCCTTCATGTCTGTTTCTCCAAACTTACTTTTATTGATCGCTGAACTGCACGTACGGGTCGAGCCATTCTTCGCACAACAGGTTCGCTCCAACTTAAATAACAGCGAGTAATAAAAGGGTTAAAGTATCTCTCTTAACCTTGCCTTGCTATCACGATCAAGATCCGGACGCAGAGACTAGTAGGGGTTCCCTAATCAAAGAATATAACTCTTCTAGTATAACATCTCGTCCTCTCTAGTCTCTTGCGCTTACGCAAGTATTTTAGAAGAGTTCTTAGTCTAGCTGGGCAATCAGGAAACTTTGACTCTACAGAGGACCCGCTTTAAGCATGATATTAGAGCCGAAACTTTTTAGTGAGTATGCATGGAAGATCAATCAATAAAGGCTGTAGTGCCGACTTTAATTGGCAAAGATGAAAATCGTAGAATATTAGATATTTTAATCCCAACATACGGACGTCCCGGAAGTGCGCGCGAGGCTATCTTAAGTGCATTGCGTTGTAAGGATCACCGTTTCGGTATTCGCTGTAACTCTAACAGGTACGAGCCCACTCTCGAACCATATCGCGGCTTTGATGCCCGATTAAGTTACAGCTATTTTGAGAGCAATCAAGGCGCTAGTAATAATGTCCTTTTTTTAATTGAAAACTCATGCGCAAAGTATTGCTTGCTACTTTCCGATGAAGATCGTATTGATCAAGATGGCTTAGTTGCACTCCTTAATTTTCTCGATTCAGCCCGTGATGATTTACGGGTTGTTTCGTGCTCTGTTTGGTGCCCAGTAAACGCTAAGTTTTATCATCGCCCCAAAAAAATGTTATTAAATAAACAACTAGACTCGAAAGATTTTGCGATTATAGACCTCGTCTCAACTTATATGTCTGGTTTTATATTTCTACGTGATGCGCTTGAGAGCATAAACTATAAAAAATTTTTGAGCAGAGCGATTGGCAACGCATACTTTCATCTCGATCTCTCTCAAAGGTTGCTTTTGAATGGTAAATTTCGTTACTTCTCTCCCATCTGTATCCTGAAAGGTGAAGATATCAAATACGGTGGGGATGGATATAGCCATCTGGCCTCGTTGAAAAATAACGATTCGAACTTAAAGGATTTAAATCCAGATGTATATGGACCTTATGCGAGGGCTATGCAATTTTTTTATCGAATGCATGTGTACCGTTCGATGCGGAATGAAATTGGGGTTTGTGCATACCTACTACGGAGTATGTCTTTATTTGTACAGTTTTCCGGAGCAGTGCAAGACTCCCCTAAGGTCGTTCGTATGTTACCCAATACTTCTCCCGCTTCTGAGATGCTTAGGGCTACCGACGATTGGGTGCTCCAAAATAATAGGCTTACCTGGTTTGAAGGTTTTTTTTCTAATCTAAATAGTCGGGAAGTTGCGGTTAGGGTCAGTATTCTCAGACTCATGGGTTTTATTTTGTCTTTTATCCGGAAGATATATAGATATTGGATTTGGTCTCGTAGGTAGTGAATCGATTAAAAGATCTTTAATCTAATAAGAACCACAGAAATGAAAGGTTAGTCAAACAAAAGATACTTGAATGTCTAAGTTCTTTTTGAGTGAGAGGCTGATCTCGCGGCTTATTTTTCATGCTCAGCTCCACTAAATGCTTATTCGCTTTTGGGCTTCAGTTTTTTGCTCGTGCCGAGTGATTTTGACGAGGAAGAAAATGAATGACTTACATTTGGCTAAAACATGAACTTAAATGACAACCTGTTGAGCGCTACGGATTCTTGCCGTGTTGGGTGCTAAAACGCATAACCGCAGCAGTTGGGCGTATTTGAGCGTACATAGCGGTTAATGATCACGAGGGATGTCGAAGAACTTTTTCTTCGTGAGGTTATTCATTGGCTCTCGTTCAAGTATTGCAACTATGGCTGCACTTGCCCCACCAGAGCCATATGGATTATTGACCTTCCTTATTTTTTTTGTAAAGTCGGGAGAAAGCAACTGCTGCAGAGCGTCGACTATAGAGGACCTTTCTGGCGCACAGTTTATGACGCTAGCCGCGAGTGTCCTTCCTCGTTGACGATCTCCAATATTTATAGTGCCTTTGTTGAAGCTTGGTACTTCAGTCAATCCACTCGACGAATTTCCAATAACGCCATCAAAGTGATGGATGCAAGAAAAATATTGTGTCTGCCCTAAAGACGTAAAGGCTCTAGCATGGTGTCTTTTGGCACAAAAATCTTTAATTTTATGGAATAAAATTCGGCTATCTGTGTCCGCATTTGGCATTGTAAAAACTAGTCCAATACCCTCTAGGGTAGCGAGTGCCGCAAGCAGCTCATCGATCTGATTTGAAGAGGTGTTAGTTTCGAGGGTGGTGGGGTGAAACGTAATGAGGAGATTTCGATTTAGTAGTTTAAAGTTTAATACGTTTTCAAGTTCTTCTCGAGATAGCAGCTTAGCTTGTAGAATATTGTCTACCCCAAGCCCACCAACATTAAATACCCTCTTGGGGTCTTCTCCGAGTTGAATTACCCGGTTCCGATATTCGTCTGAGGCAACAAAATGTAAATGTGCCATCTTCGTGATACTGTGTCGGATTGATTCATCAAATGCACCCTCTGTTCTCTCGCCGCCGTGGAGATGGGCGATGGGAATGCGGGCAATCATTGCGGCAACTACGGCGGAAAAAATTTCGTAACGGTCACCGAGGACTAGAATGAGATCTGGTTTGAAATCCGCTAGTGCGTCGGCAAAACCAATTATTCCGAGACCGATTGATTTTGACACGCTAGTCGAGGTGTCAGCGCTAATTAACATTTCGACTTTTCGGCCGATGCAAAAACCATCCGCTTCAATAATTTTTTCAGTCAGCCCAAACTCTGGTGAAAGATGAGCTCCAGTCACTGCTAACTGAAGCTCCAGCGCAGGCGATTTTTGGATTTTTTCCATAACTCCACGGAGTAAATCGTAGTCGGCCCGGGATCCGCTAACGACACAAATTTTTCTCATAGCTCAATCAATTCATCAGCCAAGTAATCTCGCCCGGCTACGCGGCCTACAATATCATCCCATCGCATTGGTGAGATACCAGTACCTGGGCGCTTCGTTGTAATGTTCTCTGCCGAGAACTGCTCACCGCACTTTATAGCTCTCGATGCAACTAAAGACTTCCGCACAATCAGCCTATTTTTTTGTTCGCTGTCACTTGGCCGTTTGATACCGTCGCCGAGCGCTTGCTCAACATTTCGAATTGCGCTAACCATAGTCTTAAACTCAGCAGCCTCGAGACTCGATTTATGATCAGGGCCTGGCAAATTACGATCGATGGTTAGGTGCTTTTCGATCACCGTGGCGCCGAGAGCCACAGCAGCGATCGGCACCTCAGTACCCAGAGTGTGGTCAGAGTAGCCTACAGCCACGTCAAATGCATGGCGGATTCCGAGCATAGCTCGTAGGTTGACGTCAGACATTGGGGTCGGGTACTCCGTATTGCAATGTAAAACCGTAATCTGACTTCTTTGGGTTCCGGATATATTGAGCACGCGAATCGCTTCTTCAATCTCACCTAGAGTTGACATTCCGGTCGAAATAATAACTGGCTTTCCGAAACCTCCGACATGTCGGAGCAGAGGTAGATTTGTGATTTCCCCCGAAGGAATTTTAAAGCGATCTAAGCCAAGCTGTGCAATATAGTTTGTGCTTTGAATATCAAACCCGCTCGAAAAGAAGCCAACCTGCCGCAGGCGACAATGAGCCACGAGAGCCTCATGCATTTGAGCGGTTAACTCCAACTCCCTTAGCATTTCTAGTTGAGAGCTTACCTGCGGCAAATGTATATTCTGGTAATGTGCTTTTGGCGCATGAGGCGTACTTAAACGACTAGCGCTGAAGCTTTGAAATTTTACTAGATCGGCCCCCGCACTTGCAGCGGCATCAACTAATTGTTTTGCGAGAGCGAGATCACCATTGTGATTAACGCCTGCTTCTGCGATGATAAGAGTGCGATTAGTCAGCATTTTATTTTAGCGTAGTACCTGAAGGAACGTCTTTCAGAACTAGTTGACCGGCCCCAATGATCGCACGATTGCCGATTGTGATACCTTCTCTAATTACACTGCCACTCCCGATAAAAACACCGTCACCTATCACTACACCGCCATTTATTCGACTGCCGGTCGAGACATGGCAATGATCCCCAATTCTTACGTCGTGTTCAACTAATGCGTGGCTATTAATAATGCAGTTGTCACCTAGGGTGGAGTTTGCGTTAATCATACTTCCGTGCATCAGAATTGTTCCCTCTCCTAGGTAAGTCCGAGTGGAACAATAAGCAGTCGGCGACTGAATTATCGGTAACTTTGCACTATAGCCTTTAACTAACTTAAATAAGCGTATTCTCGTGTCTGGAGTCTTGATTTGTCCAACTGCGATAAACACCGCTGGAGTATCTTCTATCAAACACTTTAATTCGTCATCAGAGCCAAGCGTCGGGTAGTGAAACACTGATGACGTATCGGCGCCCGCTGCCTGAACTACTCCCCGAATCTGATAAAGTTTGGTAGTCTCAATAACATCAATGCACGACCTACAGTGCCCGCCAGCACCGATAATTAGTAGCGGAATCATGCAAGTCCTGCGCCGCTCGGCACATTAATGATTCTACGGGTAAGTGATTCAGCCATGGGTATTGGCGCGCATGGACAGGTACTGTAAGGTTTTAATTTTGGTAATAGTGTCCAGGCGGGTCTAGTCATCAAGCCAAGATTATTCGTCGTTTCAATAATCACATCTCGCTGGTATGCCTCCGACTCTTCTAAAATCAGGGTTTGAAGCCAATAGTTGCTTCGGCAGTTAGGAGCCTCAAGCTTAAGTTCAACGCCTTTCATTGTTGAAAACGCCTTTTGATAAGCATCTGTCAGCCGTCGCTTTGATGCTAAAAAAGTTGGCAACTGTTCAAGTTGGGCGCATCCAAGGGCGGCATTCAAATTTGGCATGCGAAAGTTATAACCAACTTCATCGTGATCATAAGCCCAGGCGTGCGGCAGCTTAGCTGTTGTTGTAAGGTGTTTCGCGTAATCCGCTAATCCATCGTCGTTTGTAATTATTGCACCGCCGCCTCCGGTCGTAACAATCTTGTTACCATTAAAACTTAGAGCACCTAAAGTGCCTACTGTACCCGTATGGCGTCCGTTTAAGTAACTTCCCAGGGACTCCGAGGCGTCCTCTACCAAAGTTAATTGAAAATCATGAGCGATCGCAGCCAGCGCGTCAAGATCACAAGGGTGGCCAAACGTATGCATCGGTAGAAGAGCTCTAACTCGACAACCCGTTTTTCGGTTCCGAACCCCGCTGCTAGTGCGCTCTGTCGAGTGGTTAAGCCAATTACGAAGCTCGTAAGGATCAATTCCAAGTGTTAATTCGGAGCTATCCACAAAATGAGGGGAAGCCCCCAAATAACTCACCGCATTAGCGGTTGCTACAAAGGTGAATGCTGGCACAATCACCTCGTCTCCATGCTTTACATCAGCTAGCCGCAGAGCAACTTGAAGAGCTGCCGTGCCATTAACCACTGCAACTACCCGCTTAGCGCCGGTGTATTCCGCAAGCTGTTTTTCAAATTTATCAACATATGGACCAACTGAAGAAACGAAGGTGGAAGCGATACACTCACGTAAATACGATTGCTCATTCCCTTGAAATAATGGGCTATGTAATGCACAGGTGCCCTCGCCCAATACCTCACGGAGGGCAATGACCACCCGATCTGCAAGACTGGATCGGAACTGATTCGTAACTTGGTTCATCAAATATTGTAAATTGACGACTTGTAATGATTCAGATTTTCAGGCTGAGAAAACCACTCTACAGTTTCAATTAATCCGCGCTTTAACCCATCTTTTCCTGAATACTTGGGGGACCAGAAAAATAAATTTTTTGCTTTAGAGTTGTCTGCCCAAAGCCGTTCAACCTCGGAGTTCTCCGGGCGGAGTCGTTCTTCATCCGAAACAATCTCAATGTTTGCATTCATGATTTCAGCTATCAACAACGCAGTTTCCTTAACTGAAATTTCAAACCCGCTCCCTAGATTGATAACCTGACCTTGACAAGTATCGTGTTCTAGAGCGGAAAAAAAGCCAGAGACTGTATCGCTAATAAAGCTAAAATCACGCGTAGGCGTAGTAGATCCAAGCCTGATTTGCCGAACGCCACTTGCAATTTGCGTGATGACTGTTGGAATAACAGCTCGCGCCGATTGGCGGGGACCATAGGTATTGAAGGGGCGAATGGTTACAACGGGCAAATCAAATGAACAGAAAAATGAGTGAGCTAATTGATCGGCCGCTATTTTCGACGCAGAATAGGGTGATTGTCCTTGTAGCGGATGGTCCTCGGTTATCGGAACGAACCGAGCAGTACCGTAAACCTCGCTTGTAGAGGTATGAATAATTCGAGACACATTAAATTCTCGAGCGGCCTGCAAAATATTCAAAGTTCCTTTAACATTCGTATCGATGTAAGTATCTGGTGAGTGATAGGAGTAAGGTATTGCAATTAACGAAGCAAGATGTAATACAGTATTGCAGTCTTTCATCGCTTGTCTTACGCCGTGCGGGTCTCTTACATCTCCACAGAACACTTCAAACTTACCTTTGATGTCATTTGCACAGTGATCGAGCCATCCCCAGGAATTGAAAGAGTTATACATCACAAAAGCCTTGACATCGTACCCCGATCGCACAAGGGCCTCGGTGAGGTGAGATCCGACAAATCCATCAGCACCGGTTACTAATATTTTGTCTATCATAAAGTTTCTCGATAAGAAATTCGGACCAAAGCCAATCTATTGTTGTATCGATATCCACTGATCGCTCTGGCGGCATGACATAGCCTAAAGTATCCGGACCAATAAATTCGCATCGTTCGCGCAACCAATTAGTTCGGGCGAGATAGATTGAGCCGTTTAGCATGTAGGCTGGAGGCAAGCTCTGACGATTATAAATTTTGGGATCATTAGTAACAAGTGGTTGGAGATATCCCATGGTATCTCGTCGATACATCCAGGAAGGGTGCTGGCTTACTTCGCAGACTGATACTGCTGCAGGTGCGCCACGCTCCTCGCAAAACGCTAGCAAATTTTCTATGTCTTCTAATGACCGTAGCGGTGACGTGGGCTGTAGAAGCATTACCCATTCATAATCTTGCAGTATTTCTAATGCATGAAGCACTGGAGCGATACTGGGCGTATCATCGGTAGATAGTTCTACGGGCCGAAGAAAAGGCACATCAGCACCCAACTTAGTGGCAATTGATGCAATCTCTGCATCTTCTGTGCTTACAACAATACGGTCTATGCTTTTGACTCGTTTCGCTATATCGATTGTCCAACCGATCAGGGGCTTTCCTGCTAAAGGCTTGATATTTTTCCGGGGGATGCCTTTTGACCCACCTCGCGCTGGAATAATGGCCAATATCCTCATTTCCATTCGCCGATTGCTTTTTGGAGAGTGCTTGGAAACCCAATATCTAACCAGTATTCGTGAATTGGAAATGCGACTATTGGATATTGCTTGCCCAACGCTAGCTCGAGCAAATCAGGCATATCAAAAAAAGAGTTTTCCGGAATTAATCTAAGTAATTCTGGATCAATCAGATAAATTCCACAATTGACATAATTACTTAACCGAGGTTTTTCCTGAAGCTTGTAAATATGAAGATTATTAACATGAACAACACCGAAGGGGATCTCGGTGTAGTGCTCCCTTACGCACACAGTAGCACCTGCTGATTGCTCAGAATGGAATCGGAGGAGGTACTTGTAATCAACACGGGTTAGAACATCGCCATTCAGGACCAAAATAGGTTCCTTGGGGTGAAACGGCAATAAACTTAACGCACCTGCTGTCCCAAGCGGCTGCTCTTCGTTAATGTACTTAATGCTCACTCGCCAGCTAGCCCCATCCTTGAAGTGATCGTAAATTTGCTCTTTTAAATAATTTACAGCGAAATAAAAATTCTTGAATCCTGCGCTAATGCAGTGCTCTAATATAATTTCTAAGATTGGCTTGCCGTTAACTAGAAGCATGGGTTTCGGGCAGTCCTGCGTGAGCGGATGAAGCCGTTTCCCCTCGCCACCCGCCATGATTACGACAGTATTGGAAAAGCTTTCGGCTTTGATTAAATCATCTAAGATAAAGAGTTTGACGACCCTGCCGCTAGCATCTAGAGCTGGTATTTGTTGTAATTTTTCACGAGTCATTACTAACATAGCATCGCTATCTGTCGCGGAATCTGGCAGCGCAGTAAACTTATGTTGCATCACGCGATTTATTGGCGTCTCTAAAGTTTCACCCTTGAGCAACGCGCGACGAATATCACCATCTGTCACTGTTCCAATAAGACGATCGAACTCGTCGACTATTAATGCGACTTGGCATGCACCTTTATCAATAACATCGATTACTTCAATAATCTTTGACGCTGGGCTCGCGCTTATTTTTCTTAAACACTCTCTCACGACTATTTTTTCCTAACTAAAAAAGTGTAGAATTTACTGTCAAATATGTCACTTAACTCAAGCATAATTATAAGAACATTAGACGATTATTCCTATGAATAAAACTTCAGCGGAGATTTCCGATTAAAGTTTTAATATATATATTTAGAATTTTTGTAAAGGTGCTCGGGAACACGACTAAGAGTACATATTATGCGATTCATTTCGCCTTTCCCAGGCTTCGTTTTTTAATCGCAAACTCGGAGTCTAAGCATTTAAAACTAACGAAAGAACAGCGCATTCCCTCAATAATATGGCAGACTAATTTCACAAACCGTGTGACTCTCCCAGTTTACCTAAATTACTGCTTTAATCGGCGCATGGCTCGAGGTTACAACTATCGTTTCATGACGACTGGTGAGCGCGAGCAGTTTGTTCGAGAGCATTATCCTGCCCGAATATTGAATGCTTACTCACGCCTGCAAATTGGCGCAGCCCAAGCCGATT
>JACCDL010076671.1_pt1 | contig 18626 bp, 12 predicted proteins | sample 7441931 | NCBI WGS metagenome assembly JACCDL01 (sample SAMN15323437, study PRJNA562643) | freshwater metagenome | isolation source: river surface water | place: USA:Blue River Watershed | collected 2017-08-16 | reverse complement strand
GGGTTTAAAACCAAAGGATATTGTCAAAATTGATATTAAAGGAGCGCACACTTTTGTGCAAATTACAGAGCGTATTGTAGAATCGGTGGCTTACTTTTTTGCTTCTGGTAATTTGGCAGATGCCGGGGAGCCTGCTACCGAAATTTTAGAAATTTATCCTACCCAGCCTAAGTTTGACGTCAATTGGATGGAGGGGCAAATTATATTTATTGATCAGTTTGAGAATGTAGTGGTGAATATCAGACAGGAGGAATTTGAGGCGCATGCAAAGGGCAGGCCGTTTAAAATTGTATTTACCCGCAATGAAACCATTGAGGTTTTGAGCCGTAATTATGGGGCGGTTCCTATAGCGGATAAGCTGGCTTGGTTTAATTCAGCAGGTTATTTAGAGATTTCGGTACGTGGGGGGAATATGGCGGGCTTATTTGGCTTAAGCAAATACGATGAAAATCAAATGAGTAAGCAACGCCCGAACGACAATAAATGGTTTTTCCAAATGGTCCGCGTTTTCTTTGAATAGTCCCTTTTTTTGGGTTATTTTTGCACCCTCATTCAATTACACAAAAACACACACAAAATGGCATACGACGTTATCGTAATAGGTAGTGGTCCTGGGGGTTATCCTGCGGCTATTCGCGCTTCTCAATTAGGTTTGAAAGTGGCAATTATTGAAAAGGAAAGTTTAGGTGGAGTTTGTTTAAACTGGGGTTGTATCCCAACAAAAGCTTTATTGAAAAGTGCTCAGGTTTATGAGTATTTAAAACATAGCGCTGATTATGGCGTAACGGCTACGGGTGTAGCGCATGATTTTGGAAAAGTAATTTCAAGAAGCCGTGGTGTTGCTGACAAAATGAGCAAGGGCGTTCAATTCTTAATGAAGAAAAATAAGATTGACGTGATCATGGGTTATGGTAAAGTATTATCAAGAGGAAAAGTAGAAGTGAAAGCTGCTGATGGAGCAACGCAAGTAGTAGACACTAAATATATTGTGATTGCAACAGGGGGTCGTTCTAGAGAATTGCCAAACTTACCACAGGATGGTAAGAAAGTATTGGGTTACCGTGAAGCAATGGTAATGCAACAACAACCTAAGAGCATGATTATTGTTGGTAGTGGTGCGATTGGAGTGGAGTTTGCTTATGTATACAATAGCATGGGTACGAAAGTAACCATCGTTGAATTCTTACCAAGAATTGTTCCTGTTGAAGACGAGGACATTTCAAAAGAATTAGAAAAGCAATACAAAAAACAAGGTATTGAAATTATGACCAATGCTTCTGTTGAATCATTAGATACAACGGGTGCTGGCGTAAAAGCGAAAGTGAAATTACAAGATGGTTCATATGTTACTTTAGAAGCAGATGTTGTATTGAGTGCGGTGGGCGTGGTTGCTAATATTGAAAACTTAGGTTTAGAATCAAACGGCATTAAAACAGATAAGGGTCGTATCATCGTTGATAAATTCCAACAAACAAGTATTGCGGGTATTTATGCAATTGGTGACTGTTCTCCTGGTCAGGCATTAGCACACGTTGCTGCTAAAGAAGGTATCAATGCTGCAGAGCATATGGCTTATTTAGAAAAGAAAAATGCACATTTGCCAGAGGGTATTGACTATAACAATATTCCAGGTTGTACCTATTGCACTCCAGAGATTTCAAGTGTAGGGTATACGGAGAAAGCAGCTAAGGAAGCTGGTTACGAAATCAAAGTGGGTAAGTTCCCATTTGTGGCATCTGGTAAAGCTTCAGCTGCTGGTGCAACAGAAGGTTTTGTAAAAGTAATCTTTGATGCAAAGTATGGTGAATTCTTAGGATGTCATATGATTGGTATGAATGTAACCGAGATGATTGCGGAAGCAGTAGTGGCTCGTAAATTAGAAACTACCGCGCATGAAATCTTAAATGCGATTCACCCACACCCAACAATGAGTGAAGGCTTAAAAGAAGCAGTTGCTGCAGCCTATGGTGAAGCAATTGATATCTAACTAGTTTAGGAATATATTAAATGGCTCGTGATTCAAATTATTTTGAGTGCGGGCCATTTTTAATAATATCGAAATATATAATGAAGTACGAAAAAGAAATAAATAGGCGTAAGACCTTTGCAATTATCTCTCACCCCGATGCTGGTAAAACTACCTTAACGGAGAAGCTATTGTTATTTGGTGGTGCCATTCAAACTGCGGGTGCGGTAAAAAGCAATAAAATTAAAAAGCATGCCACTTCGGATTTCATGGAAATTGAACGCCAAAGAGGGATCTCGGTAGCAACATCGGTAATGTCTTTTGAGTACAAAGGGAATTTGATTAACTTATTGGATACGCCGGGGCACAAGGATTTTGCGGAAGATACTTATCGAACTTTAACAGCAGTAGACAGTGTTATTTTGGTGATAGATAGTGTGAACGGGGTAGAGCCACAAACACGCCGTTTAATGGAAGTGTGTAGCATGCGAGCTACTCCTGTAATTGTGTTCATTAATAAAATGGACCGGGATGGTAAAAACAGATTTGATTTATTAGAGGAGATTGAAGCGGAATTGAAAATTTCTTTACACCCAATGACCTGGCCAATTAATAGTGGTAAGGAATTTAAAGGGGTATATAATTTACACGAAAAGAGTTTGCGTTTATTCACGGCCAGCACCAAGGCAGATGACGAGGATGTGGTAGCGATTGAAGATTTATCAAGTGCTGTGTTGCAACAAAAAGTTGGTGATCGTGATGCAGATTTATTAAGAGAGGACGTGGAGTTAATTGATGGGGTATATGGTGCACTTAACCCTTTGGATTATTTAGAAGGTAAAATTGCCCCTGTGTTTTTCGGCTCGGCCGTTAATAACTTTGGGGTACAAGAAATGTTGGACACTTTTATCCAAATTGCGCCTACACCCCGTGATAGAGATACCAGTGTGCGTAAAGTACAAGCGGGGGAAGACAAGTTTAGTGGATTTATTTTTAAAATACATGCCAACTTGGATCCGAAGCACCGCGATCGTATTGCCTTTATGCGGGTGTGTAGTGGTAAATTTGAGCGTAATAAATATTATAAACATGTACGTTTAGAAAAAGAGGTGCGTTTTACGAATCCCTATACTTTCTTAGCGCGTAGCAAGGATATTGTAGAGGACGCCTATCCTGGTGATGTAGTAGGTTTATTTGATACGGGCACTTTTAAAATTGGCGATACCCTAACCGAAGGCGAAAAGTTTTATTTTACTGGCATCCCAACCTTCTCTCCAGAAATATTCAAGGAATTGGTGAATAAAGATCCAATGAAAACAAAGCAATTGGAAAAGGGAATTCAGCAGTTAACGGATGAAGGGGTAGCGCAATTGTTTACGCAGTTTGGGGGCAACAAAAAAATTATTGGTTGCGTAGGGGACTTGCAATTTGAAGTAATTCAGTACCGTTTATTACAAGAATATGGTGCTGCTTGTGAATTTAGAACCCTTCCTTTTTACAAGGCATGTTGGCTAACTTCTTCAGACAAAAACAAGTTGAATGATTTTTTAAGATTCAAACAACAAAATGCGGCTGAGGACAAGGATGGCTCACCCGTGTACTTGGCGCAAAGTGAATGGTTCTTAAATACAGAAATTACCAATAACCCAGATATTACTTTCCACTTTACCAATGAGGTAAATAAAGGCTAAGCTAAAATGTAGTGCAAACAAAAAAGGCTACTGAAAAAATATATTATGAAATCAAAATCTTTAAAACAGAACAAAGTAAATATCATCACCTTAGGTTGTAGTAAAAACCTGGTAGATAGTGAAATGTTAAGTGGTCAATTGGCTGCCAATGATATTGATGTGGTCCATGAGAATAAAAAACTCGATCACAATATTGTAGTAGTAAACACCTGTGGTTTTATTGATAAAGCGAAAGAGGAGAGTGTCAATACCATTTTGGATCAAGTGGCCCTAAAACAAAAAGGAAAATTAGATAAAGTATATGTGACGGGTTGCTTGAGCGAAAGATACCGTGGAGATTTGGCGGCAGAAATACCTGAAGTGGATGCCTGGTTTGGCACCATGGAACTTCCTTTGATGTTAAATCAACTCAACGCCGATTATAAAGCAGAGTTACTGGGGGAGCGCTTATTAAGTACCCCGCAACACTATGCTTATTTAAAAATTAGTGAGGGTTGTAACCGTACCTGTGCTTTTTGTGCCATTCCTTTAATGCGTGGCCAACATGTAAGTAAAACCATTGAACAATTGGTAGAGGAAGCTAAGGGATTGGTAAAGAAAGGGGTGAAGGAAGTCATGTTGATTGCGCAGGAGTTAACCTATTATGGCTTGGACATTTATAAGGAGCGTGCCTTACCAAAATTATTGAATGCCTTAGCCGATGTGGAAGGCATTGAGTGGATACGTTTACATTATGCCTACCCAAGTAAATTCCCTTTAGAAGTATTGGATGTGATGCGTGAGCGTGATAATATTTGTAAATACATTGACATTCCATTACAGCATGCCAGCAATAATATGCTTAAAGCCATGCGTCGTAATATAACTCGTGAGGAAATGACCGAGCTGATTATGGAAATTAGAAAAAGAGTGCCGGGCATTGCCATTAGAACTACTTTAATTACCGGTTTCCCTGGAGAAACTTTGGAGGATGTAGAAGAACTAAAAGAATTTTTACAATTACATAAGTTTGATCGCGTGGGGATCTTTACCTATAGCCATGAGGAGAACACAAGTGCTTACGATTTAGTGGACGATGTACCAGCTGAGGAAAAACAACGCCGTGCCGAGGAAATTATGGAAGTACAGCAGGAAATTAGTTTGGCCATTAATCAATCCAAAGAAGGCCAAATTGTAAAAGTTATTATTGACAAGAAAGAAGCTGGACGTTGGTTAGGACGTACCGAATTTGATAGCGTAGAAGTAGACAATGAAGTGGTGATTAATACCACTAAACGTCTAAAATCTGGAGATATGGTGATGGTTAAAATCACCAAGGCCTATGACTATGACCTGGAAGGAGAATTGGTATAAAGTATGAAGTAGTTGGAGGTGGATCCTACTCTACAATATACAATTTTGCACTTGGGTCGGCAGGCGTCTTTGAAAAGTAGTACACCCCAACACTACTTAGTACAAAATAGGCAATCAATACAGGAGCAATGAAGCTTGAAATAGCATTGGATCCAAACCATTCACCTGATTGAACTATCAAGGAAATGCATGCGATGTTTTTGATGGCTTCTAATACCCATGCATATTTTGCACGGTCCATAAATTCAGTAAGGGCATAAACTTGAAGGAATATAAATCCTCCGTATAAAAACAAATTGGAAATACCCAATCCTTTAATCATAGCTACGTTAGCGAACATATAACTTACTAGTAATAACACGCAAATCAACTGAGCCCATAAATATACTTGCATGCTTTTGGAAGCAGGGGTATCGTATTTCTCAAAATGATAAACATCTTCAATTTTATATACAGGATATTGCTCAGCCACATCTGCTGGTCTCCAACCTAGTGGCATAAACCAAATGCGGAATTTATCTTTCCAATTTTTTGTACGCCATGCGTCTTGAATGAGTAGCCACATGTGCATAAAATTAATTTTAATCGGATTCCAGGTTCTTACCGGTCTAGTCACCCCATACACCGCTGGAACACTTGCTAATTCTTCTTGATAAGTACCAAACCAACGGTCCCAAAAAATAAATATTTGTCCAAAGTTTTTATCTAAGTATTCCGGATTAATAGCATGGTGCACGCGATGGTGAGAAGGAGTTACTATGATGTATTCTAGCCAGCCCATTTTGTTAATATGTCGGGTGTGGTACCAAAATTGTGCGAATAAATGAAGAGGTGCTACGACTGCAATTACTTTTTGAGGCACACCTAATAAAGCGGCAGGAATTAATAAAAACGCGTAAATTTTGAAGTATACTGAGATGCTTTGTCTTAAGGCACATGCTAAATTATATTCCTCACTACTATGATGTACCACATGGTTGTTCCAAAAAAAGTTAACGCTATGTGCTAATCTATGTACCCAATAGCCAGAAAAATCGAGGGCTAAAAAAGCAATTACATAAAGCAACCAGCTTGACTGTAATTGGTATAGGGTAAAGTGTTCTACCAACCATCCATAACTAATGATGGCTACACTGAGTCCTAATACATCCTTAGTTGAATTGGTTACCCCTGAACTTAGGCTCGAAACCATATCCAAGGTGCGTACCGTATCAAAACCTTTTCTCCAACCATACCATTTTTCAAATATGACCAACAATAAGAAAAGGGGCATCGCAATGATTAAGATTTTACCGTAGGTTTCCATAATTTATGATTTGTTCAAGCAATAAGTAATAGGCTACCAAATGTATCAATTTTATCTTAATTTGCACCCTAATCTGCAGGACTCCTTATTATGAAATTTAACGCCAGCCAAATACCTTATCAAACCACAGGGTTGTTTTCCCAGTTGGTAAGGGATTATGTGGAGGGGAAAGGAACAGCGAGGGAGTATGTAGCTTATGCACCCAATTATGAAGGGGTACAAAAAGCCATTTTAGCCAGAAAAGATTTTCAACCCAATCGTCCATTACTAGTTGAAGTGCTTAAAGCACAATATGCAACACTTGATAACCTGCAAGCCGTTCATAGCAATATTGATTTATTGTTAAAGGATAATACCTATGTTATTACCACAGCACACCAACCTAATATTTTTACAGGACCATTGTATTTTATTTATAAAATCATTCATGCCATTCAGTTGGCCGCTGATTTAAAAAGTAGGTTCCCCGAAAACAATTATGTACCTGTTTACTATATGGGATCGGAGGATGCTGATATTGACGAAGTAGGAAGTTTTTATTTGGGGGGCGACTTATTAAAATGGGAGACCAAGCAAACAGGTGCCATTGGCAGAATGAAAGTGGATGATGCTTTGTTGAACCTTTTAAAAAACATGGAAGGCTATTGGTCCGTAAAACAAGAAGGGAAGGAAGCACTGGAAGCTTTAAAAAAAGCATACCAAAAAGGAATGACCATCAATGAGGCAACTTTAAGTTTTGTGCATAGTTATTTTGGACAATACGGCTTAGTCGTTTTACAACCAGATGATGCAAAACTAAAATCTTGTTTTGTACAGGTGATGGAGAAAGAATTAACTACTCAGTTTTCACATAAAGCACTGCAACCTACACTTGCTCAATTGCGTAATCAATATCATGTGCAAACAGAGGGTCGTTCCCTTAATTTATTTTATCTAAAGGACAATCTGCGTGCTAGAATTGATTTGAAGAACGGCGTATATCATATAGTTGATACTGAAATTGAATTTACTCAAGATCAAATCATTGCTGAACTACATGCCCATCCAGAAAGATTTAGTCCCAATGTAATATTAAGAGGGGTATACCAAGAAACGATTTTACCTGGAATTCTGTTTATTGGGGGTGGAGGAGAATTGGCCTATTGGATGGAATTAAAAGAAGTGTTTGCGGCTGCAGGGGTGCATTATCCAGTGTTGCAACTCAGAAACTCATTCTTGTTCATTAAGCAAAAAATGGCCAAACAATGGGCTGAATTAGGATTTACTTTATCGGATTTGTTTACGCCAACTCAATTATTAGAAGTAGCTTATACAAAAGCAAATTCTAAGCATAATCTTTCCTTACAAAGTGCTATTCAACAAATGGATCAATTGTATGCTTCTATAAAGGAGCAGGCCATGCTAGTAGACGCTACATTAGGGGATCACACGATGAATTTGTCAGTTCAATCCGTTAAGAAATTAGGAGAGCTGGAAAAGAAAATATTGAAAGCGGAGAAAAAGAAACAATCCATTGCATTAGAGCGCATCCAACATATTAAATCCGAATTGTTCCCAAACAATTCATTACAAGAAAGAGTAGATAATTTTGCAGAATGGGTAGGAGATTATGGATGGGCTTGGGTAGAAGCAGTTTTACAACACGCTAATACCATGGAAAAAAGCTTCACTATCCTGATTGCTGAAGGGTAATGAATGGCTGTAAAAAAAATGGTAACCCGAAAGATTTTTATTTGTCAAATTCGTTATTGAACTGCCCTTTAAGTTTGTCTACTTTTTCTAACACTTCGTTGTTCATAGTTACTTTGTAAACCTCCATGGCATTACCAATAGTAGCGTCTGCAGAACCTATAATTTGTGCAGCCAACAACCCAGCATTTTTGGCAGCATTTAAAGCTACGGTTGCCACCGGAACTCCGTTGGGCATTTGTAAAATAGATAGGATTGAATCCCAACCATCTACAGAATTACTTGATTTAATGGGTACGCCAATGACAGGTAAGCTGGTAATAGCAGCAACCATTCCTGGTAAATGGGCTGCACCGCCTGCCCCTGCAATAATTACTTTCAACCCTCTTTGTCTTGCTGTTTTTGCATAATCCATCATGCGTTCTGGCGTTCTATGTGCCGATACTACCGTTAATTCAAAAGGAATATTAAAAGTATTTAAAGTATCTGCAGCTGCCTGCATCACATTTAAATCACTATCGCTTCCCATGATAATACCTACTATTGCTGTATTGGCCATATCAAAAAGTTAATGGTTATGAATACAAAGGTAATTAATCTACTTTAATTTCTGGCTTCTAAGCTAAATGCGGCTATTGTACCCCCATTAAGTACCCATCAACGCCAGAAATGATAGGCGTTGCCTTATATTCCGTAAAGTGGATTCGATAGTACTTTATGTTTTGAGTGGGAAATTGAATAATGCGTTTGTGTCCTATGGTTGTCCCCTTGGCAATCTCATTGAACTTTTTCAAATCGTTACCGCCAGAAATTTCAAATTTCACTACTCTTTGACCCAGGCTTATTTGCTCTTTCAATACAACTGTGTTGAGGGGCACTGCTTTTTGTAAATGTACTTCCACACTATTTTTGGTTCTAAAGTATTTTGCATTTGCAAATACATTGTTTGCAAATGACTTGTCTCTTATCTGTTTGAATTGCATGAGCGCGGTAGAATCAAGCGGGTCAATTCTACCGACTCTATTGGGAGGTACATTCAATAATAGATTACCACCACGCCCAACGGATTTTAAATATAAATCAAAAAGGGTAGCTCCCGACTTAACGGTAGGATCTTCTTCTTTGTGATAAAACCAGCCTTTTCGTATAGATACATCTGCTTCTGCACCTATCCAATTTTTACCATTGTAATTGCCTCTATTTAAAGTGTCGTTGGCTGGGGCGCCTTCTCCTCTTTTAAATCCAACAGTATCTAATAAGTTCCAATTGGTTTCATGAATGATCCCATTTTCATTACCAATCCATCTAGCATGTGGTCCAATATCGCTGAATATGATCAATTGAGGTTGATAAGCCAGAGCGCTATCCTTAAAGCGGGTAAAGTCATAAACCTGTTTTTTCCCATTAGGGCCTTCTCCATTAGCACCATCCCACCATAGTTCAAAGAATTTGCCATAGCCTGTCAATAATTCTTTCATGGTGTTAATATAAATCTCGTTGTATTTAGGCGTTCCATAGTCAGGATGATTTCTGTCCCATGGTGAAATATAAACCCCCATTTCTATGCCTTCTTTTTTGCAAGCCTCCGACAACATTTTGATAACATCTCCTTTGCCATCCATCCACTTACTTTCTCTTACTGTATGCTTGCTGTATTTGCTAGGCCATAAACAAAATCCGTCATGGTGTTTGGCGGTAATAATAATTCCTTTTGCACCGGCGGCCTTTGCTGTTTTTGCCCATTGGTTACAATCAATTGCTGTGGGATTAAATACGTTAGGATCCTCGCTGCCATGTCCCCATTCTAAATCCGTGAAAGTGTTGGGGCCAAAATGCATGAATAAATAAAACTCTTTATCATGCCAGGCTAATTGTTCCTTGCTAGGAGTAGGGCCATAACTATTTTGTGTACATGCAGGCAAACTTAGCATGCAGAAAAATAAAATCAAATAGAACCATTTATTTTGTTGCATAGTCATTGTTTTTATTTTAAACATGCAATGCGCGTTTGTATAATTGTATGGTATTCTCTAAACCTAAATACAAAGCATCAGCAATTAAGGCATGCCCGATACTCACTTCATCTATATAAGGAATGGACTTGGCCAAGAAAGCTAAATTAAATCTATCCAAATCATGTCCAGCATTAATACCTAGTCCCAATTCTTTTGCCACAGCAGCAGCATTTATATAAGGTTCAATGGCTTCTTCTTTTTTACCAGCTGCAAATAAACGAGCATAGGCTTCGGTGTACAACTCAATGCGATCTGTTCCAGTAGTTGCTGCAGCACGAACCATTTCTTCCTTAGGGTCTACGAAAATGGAAACACGTATACCTGCATTTTTGAATTGCGTGATTATTTCTTTTAAATAAGTTTGCTCTTGGATAGTATCCCAGCCATGGTCGCTGGTGAGTTGGTTTAATGTATCAGGTACCAAGGTTACTTGGTGTGGTTTGGTTGCCAAAACCAAGGCTACAAATTTTTCTTCCTTCGGATTTCCCTCTATGTTGAACTCGGTAGTCACTATTTGGCTTAAATCATAAACATCTTGATAACGAATATGACGTTCGTCCGGTCTTGGATGCACTGTTATGCCTTCTGCTCCAAAACGTTCACAATCTTTGGCTACCTTAATCAAATTAGGGTTGTCTCCGCCACGACTATTTCTTAGGGTGGCAATCTTATTTATGTTTACACTTAAACGAGTCATGAGCGAATTTAAGTTATTTTTGCAACTCAAATAGTATCGCATGGCATATTCTAGTTTGGAAGCTTGTTTATTGGATTTGGAACGCAATGGGCAACTTTTACGTATTAAGGAGGAAGTAGATCCCCATTTAGAAATGGCCGCGATTCATTTGCGCATTTTTGAACAGAAAGGTCCTGCTATTTTATTTGAAAAAGTGAAGGGTTCTAAGTTTCGTGCCGCATCAAATATTTTTGGCACCCTAGAACGCAGTGAATTTATTTTTAGAGATACCTTGCCGAAAGTCAAGCAGTTAATTGATATAAAAATTGATCCTACAGCTGCGCTTAAAAGCCCTTTAAAAACTTTATCAGCGCTACCTGCCGCGGTGAATGCATTGCCCAATGGTTTGCCTTTGACTAAGCCGGTGTTATTTGAAGAAATACAAATTAGTGATTTGCCATTGATTCAACATTGGCCTATGGATGGAGGTGCTTTTGTAACCCTGCCACAAGTATATACCGAAGACGCGGACAAGCCAGGTATTGGGAATTCCAATTTAGGGATGTATCGTATTCAATTGAATGGAAACGAATATGAGTTGAATAAAGAAATTGGATTACATTATCAATTGCATAGAGGTATTGGCGTGCATCAAACCAAAGCGAATAATAAAGGAATGCCTTTAAAAGTGAGTGTATTTGTGGGAGGTCCCCCTGCACACAGTGTAGCTGCAGTCATGCCGCTTCCTGAAGGAATGAGTGAAATGAATTTTGCCGGCGTATTAGCAGGCAAAAGGTTTAACTATACTTATGTAGATGGTTATTGCGTAAGCACCGATGCCGATTTTGTAATCATAGGAGAAGTATATCCTGGAGAAAATAAGCCCGAAGGTCCTTTTGGAGATCACTTAGGATATTATAGTTTGCAGCATGAATTTCCACTCATGAAAGTGCATAAAGTATTTGCACGCAAAAATGCAATTTGGGCATTCACAGTAGTAGGAAGGCCTCCGCAGGAAGACACCAGCTTTGGTCAATTAATTCATGCCATTACTGGTTCTGCAATTTCCAATGAAATTCCTGGACTCAAAGAAGTACATGCAGTAGATGCGGCAGGGGTGCATCCATTGTTACTTGCTATTGGAAGTGAACGATATACTCCTTATTTACAAAACAAGCGTCCTGCTGAAATTTTAACCATTGCCAATCATATCCTTGGTACCGGACAACTAAGTTTAGCTAAGTTCTTATGGATCACTGCAGAAGATACTAAGCAGTCATCAGGCTCCACAAAAAAGCTAGACACCCATAAAGAAGCGGACTTCTTTCAATATATTTTAGAGCGCATGGACTTTAGTAAAGACCTGCATTTTTATACCAATACCACCATCGACACTTTAGATTACTCTGGTGAAAATTTAAACAGTGGTTCCAAATTGGTGCTAGCGGCTTATGGGGATTCAATCAGAAAATTGACAACCCTAATTCCGGATGCCATTCAAAATTTAAATGCAGACGCCCATTTAATTATGCCTGGTGTGATCGCGCTGAATGCAAACAAAATAAATACCCATTTATTGCAAACAATGTTAAACGGGTTAGGGACTGAACTATTGGAAACATTGGGAGTAGCCATGCTTGTGTTAACAGAGGATGCGGCTTGGATGGCCAGTAATATGCAAAACTTTTTATGGGCAGCTTTTACGCGTGCCAATCCTTCTCATGATATAGATGGGGTAGATGCCTTCGTTAGTAATAAACATTGGGGATGTAAAGGGCCATTGATTATTGATGCGACGATTAAAAAGCATCATGCGCCACCTGTACTAAAAGATGCAGTAGTTGAAAAAAGAGTAGATGCTATCTTAGCGAAATACGGCTACTAATTTAGCACTCCACCCAGGTATGATCGGCTAATAATTTTACTGTTGCAATAAATTGTGCAAATGGACCTGCACCACCGCCCCATTCAGAAGGAGCTACAAGGGATAGGACATGCGATCCATCTGTTTTTTCATACACATGGTATACTTGTCCAATTTGAGGTTTAAATGTAATTTTAGCTTCGTAAATCATTAAGCTCAATTCTTTTCTTTTTCTTATTTCTTGCGCTTGTCTAGCTAATAATTCAATCTGCTCCTTTATTTGATTTAGCTGCATATTGGTTTGATCTTCCATGGCCGACAAAGCCTTATGTTTGATCACCCCTTCTTTGGTAGGTCTTATGGCAACGCTTCCTGCAGAAGAGGCATAAGGAAGTACGCTTAATTGTTTATGATATACTTCTGTATTTTTAAATGGGCTGCCATCTTCCTTATTTCCAAAATGGGTTACTTTCAAAAATCCATTGGCTAAAATTTCGTGCACTACTTTTAAAACAAGTTGCTCTGCCTTGTGAAAAGACACGGTTAAGCAAGATGCATTGTTTATTTCGGCTGCAACCGTATCGGCCAATTCTTTGTTTTCAAATTCATGTAAAGCGCCATTGGGATTGACCTGGTATTGAGCATAAAAGGCTTCATTTTCCAAACTAACCCAGTTATGACTAAAGCTTAAATGATGACCGGCGTGCACCGTTTCAATTTTGTAATTGCCGGATTTTGGTACCATTTGATATTCAAATTCACTCTTCTCAGGAAAGAGCTGCCAGCTAGCCAGAAAATTATATGCTTGAACCATAATGGTATAACAAGGTTTGAGTGAAAAGGTTGTCTAAATTAGTTGATTGGTACAAAATCTGGCCTGCTTAATAGGCTAGAGTTGTATTTAAATCTTAGGTTGGTTGTAATGGATACATTCCAAGGACTTTGCTGCAGATGGGTGCGGGGGAAATAGAAACCTTTTAATTCAATAGTGCCAAAAATCAAACTTTCATTTCTGATTCTGGATCCCCCACCAATGGCGGAGTAAATTTCTCCTTTAGTAATGGGTGCATCCACGGATCTGATATAGGTTAAATTGGCAAAGACAAAGGGGGATTGTTTAAATCCAAAAAAGGACCTGGCGTTGTACAAAATAGACTCCCAGTTGGCGCTTATTCTTGTGCCTCCATTAATTCTTTCGCTTGAAAGTTCTGGAATTCCATAAATGCTATTGATAAGCAATGCATCATTGAATTTATTTTTCAAGGTTTGTGCAAAGCTTACATTTAGGATGTTACGATATTTATAACCACTGGTTAAATAATGAAGTTTGTAAATAATTTCCCAGCTAGCAATCATTTTGAAGTCAATAATTTGCCCCTCATTATAACTAGTTCCTGCGCTTAATAAAAAGTGTTTGTATCTATCGTTGCGCTGCATAGAAAAGGATTCATATTGCCCACCAATATAGGGTAGGGTATATTGCTCTTTTTTATATTTACCCATGGTGAGGGTGACAGAGGATCCAGATGGCAAATCTTCATTTCTACCAAATCCATATAGATATTGGGTTCTAATAATTTTTTGTCTAAAAATGGTATAGGATCCCAAGAAGGCAGCTATGTTATAAAAATTCCTGTCGTACAAGTTGTTGAAATTGTCTGGACGGCTATTGAAATTATTATTCAAATATCTAAATTGTACAAAATGCCTATAGGCATCAGCATTGAATTTCCAGGTTTTATTGGATAATTGATAACCAATCCAACTATCCCAATGGTTCATTTTGTATTTTAAATTGGCATTGTATAAGGAGTCGCTCCATTGGTCTGGGAAAACATTGTTGTTTTTGGAATAAGACCATTCAAAGCCTCCTGTCCATTTACTTAATGGACTTAGTAGGGGTCTATATCCATTAATATAAATGCTAGAAGAGGAGCTCGCTCCATTGGCATAATTATTTCCAAGTGTGTTGGCTCCCATATTTACATCTATAAAGGAGGATAGGATATTTCTAGCACTATAGTTAAATCCTAGGCCCGTCTTTGTTTTTCTATCTATATCAAAGTTTTGATACACGGAAAATGAGTTTCCTTCATTCTTTATATTTTCAATGGTTACACTAGCATCATAGGCATTGGCATTCTTGAGTTGCAAACTTGCTCCAAAAGGAAAAATGTCTTTTGTAATTACATATACATCTACAAAATTGGTATCATTTTTTAAAGGCAGGGCAATAATCCTAGCGTCTTGAATATAAGTAAGGTCCCTAAGCCATTTTTCGTTATAGGCAATCACCAAGGGGTTTAAGTATTCATTTTCATAGAAGAATAAATTCTTACGTATAGTTTCTTCTTTGGTGTGGTTGTGAAATTTATTTGCAAAATTGGTTAACAAGTTGGAATAGTTGGACGAATCCGAAAATCCATAATTGCTAAATTTTTTATGCTCAATATAAATATGGTTAATTTTCTTTCCACCTTGACGTTCAATACTCCTCATTGATTTTTCAATAATGAAATTTGTAGAGTCCACCAAAGAACTGGGAGTGCCTTTGAAAAGACGAACAAAGCCCCCCAAAAGAGAACTATCTTTTGAATTCACTATATTTTGTTGGTAACCCTTTTTTTGGCTAAAAGCATTGTGGAGGGAGAGAAACAATAGGAGGAATAAAAGCGACTTTTTAAGCATTTTGCTTTTGGACTTTTTCATTTGAGTACGGGCCAAATTTACGCAATTATTCCCATCTATGAATTGCGGATATTTTCAATGAATAAAGGCCTTCTCTAAAGGCCTTTATTCATGTAGATGCAAAAAAATACATGTTTTATAGCACTTTCGTAGCCCTTTGTTTTAAGGATTCAATAGGGATATGAAGCATTTTTCCTACGGGTTTGCCATCTCTATAACTTATTACCCTCAACAGGGTAACGTCCGCTGGTATAACTAGTGGCTTTGTGTAATGGTCACTAAATTGATCAGGCATGGAGTCGTCAATGGAATAATAAAAATCCAAACCGTCTATTTCCCCTTCCATATGTAGTATCAATTCCCCTTGGGTATTTAATTGAGTGGTTACGATTGGATCAAACAAACTTTTTGCATACTTCACATTGGCAGCGTCCATTTTTTCAAAATGGGCTTCTACTTTTTTGGTGAAGCTATTCCAATCTTTCTTTTCTTTTGGAGACCAGCTTGTTTCTGCAATCGCCAATGCTCTTGGCCAAGTCATGTATTGTACATTACGCATATTCTGTAATTGTTCAGTCCATTGGTTGCCTTGATTGCCTATAATTAAATTAGGGTCAACTCCCTCTGGCACGGGATCAAAGCTGTATGTTTTTTTCATTCTTAAACCTGCATACACTTTTCCCTCTGCGGTAATTTCACCTTGGTAATAATCCAAATAATTATAAGTGCTTGGGGACATCACTACTTTGTGTCCTTTTTTTGCTGCTTCAATTCCCCCTTTAACGCCTCTCCAGCTCATTACCGCCGCACTGCCATCTAATCCACCTTCCAATATTTCATCCCATCCCATCATTTTCTTTCCCTTGTTATTAATGATCTTTTGCACACGTTTTACAAAATAACTTTGCACTTCATTCATATTTTTCAGCCCTTCTTTCTTCATTAAGGCTTGCACATTCTTTGATTTTTCCCAATTGTTTTTTGCATTTTCGTCTCCTCCCATATGTATATATTCAAAAGGGAATAGGGGGGCTATCTCCCCAAAAATTTTATCTAAATAGTCGAATACAGTTTCGTTAGAGGGGTCCAAGGAATTATCAATTTTAGCAGTTACATGACCATTGAGTCCTTCCCAATCCATAAATTCTTCTCCTACATTTACTTGGTAGGGATAATTTGGGGTCGTACTTAATTGTGGATAGGCCGCAATCATCGCCATGCTATGTCCTGGTACATCTATTTCTGGAATCACTTCTATAAACTTAGACTTTGCATAAGCCACGATTTCTTTAATATCGTCTTGGGTGTAGTATCCGCCATAGGTTCTAGGTTCACTCATTAATGGGGTAGTGGTATTCATCCACTTGCCCTTGCGTTCTGCTCTCCAGGCACCTACCTCAGTTAATTTAGGCAATGATTTTATTTCAATTCTCCAACCTTGATCATCGGTTAGATGCCAATGAAATCGGTTGTATTTATATCGAGCCATATCATCAATAAATACCTTTACATCCGCTTTGCTAAAAAAGTGACGACTTACATCCAGCATCATGCCTCTCCATTCAAAACGAGGCTTATCTACAATGGATACATAGGGTATTTGCCAATTGGTATTTGCTTGTTTTGCTTTCGCGTAGATAGCAGTGGGCATAATCTGCTGAAGGGTTTGCCAACCATAAAACAAACCTGCGTTGCTGTTGGCCTTAATTTGAATTCCATTTTTTTGAACGACTAAAGCGTATCCTTCCGTTGCCAATTTTTCGTCTTTAACAATGCTTAATTGAATCGATGCATTTTGTTGATTGCTTTTTACTGTTTCCCCTGTTACTAACTCTAACTGCTTAACAATTTGAGTGGTTACTTCGTTGGCACTAGAGGGTGCATAAATTGAAATAGATTTAGGCAGTTCAAAACTGCCATTCCCTTTTTCTATTTGATAGGGTTCAGGAATGATATGTAAATTTTGTGCAGTTAATTGACTAGCGCAAAAAATAGTCATTACCAATGCGATACATTTTAGAACTTTCATATTCAAACTTTTTTACTTGCCTATTTATTCAAATTATAAGCAGTTTAAAGATAGTGAAAATAAAAAAGCCGCCCCGAAAATTCGGAGCGGCTTGGGGGATATTTTGAATTTGTTTAACTAAATAAATCAGCTAATGAATTTACTAGTATCTGTACATGTCAGACTTGAATGGTCCAGCTTGAGGAATACCTAAGTAAGCTGCTTGCTCAGGAGTTAATTCGTCTAATTCTGCACCTACTTTAGCCAAGTGTAAACGTGCTACCTTCTCGTCCAAATGCTTAGGTAATACATACACTTTGTTTTCGTAGTTTTTATGGTTGTTCCATAATTCAATTTGCGCTAAGGTTTGGTTGGAGAAAGAGTTACTCATTACAAATGATGGGTGACCTGTTGCACAACCTAAGTTTACTAAACGGCCTTCCGCTAATACAATTACATCTTTACCATCAATATTGTATAAATCAACTTGAGGCTTGATAGTATCTTTTGTATGACCGTAGTTTTTATTTAACCAAGCCATATCAATTTCGATATCAAAGTGACCAATATTACAAACAATGGCTTTGTCCTTCATTACTCTGAAATGCTTTTCGTTGATTAAGTCGCGACAACCAGATGCTGTTACAATGATGTCTGCTTCTTGTACTGCATTAATCATTTTTTTCACTTCATATCCGTCCATTGCAGCTTGTAAAGCACAAATTGGATCAATTTCTGTAACAATTACACGACAACCAGCACCACGTAAGGAAGCAGCAGATCCTTTTCCTACGTCACCGTAAGAACCCACCACAGCTACTTTACCAGCCATCATTACATCGGTAGCACGACGAATCGCATCTACTAATGATTCTTGACAACCGTATTTGTTATCGAATTTAGATTTGGTAACTGAATCGTTCACGTTGATTGCAGGCATTGGTAAAGTACCTTTTGCCATACGCTCATATAAACGGTGTACACCTGTTGTTGTTTCTTCAGATAAACCTTTAATACCTGCAACAAATTGTGGGTATTGATCTAATACCATATTTGTCAAATCACCACCATCATCCAAGATCATATTCAAAGGACGATCTTCACTACCAAAGAATAAAGTTTGCTCAATACACCAATCTCCTTCTTCAACACTTTGACCCTTCCATGCAAATACGCCAATACCTGCAGCAGCAATTGCAGCAGCAGCTTGATCCTGTGTAGAGAATATGTTACAAGAGCTCCATTTTACTTCTGCTCCTAAAGCAGTTAAAGTTTCAATTAATACAGCTGTTTGAATGGTCATGTGTAAACAACCCGCGATACGAGCACCTTTCAATGGTTGACTAGGTCCGTATTCAGCACGGATACTC
>JACCDL010828456.1_pt1 | contig 18628 bp, 17 predicted proteins | sample 7441931 | NCBI WGS metagenome assembly JACCDL01 (sample SAMN15323437, study PRJNA562643) | freshwater metagenome | isolation source: river surface water | place: USA:Blue River Watershed | collected 2017-08-16 | reverse complement strand
TTATCATCATTACGAAGAACAAAATAGTCCGGCTAATGTGGTGGTGGTACAACCCAATATTGATCCTTATGCCAAATTCGGAAGTATGCCAACTTCTACACAGATCAATCAACTTATCCGCTTGTCCGACTCTATTGCGCAGGTAAATACAGAGTATTTTATTTGGCCCGAAACAGCCATTTCAGAATTCAGTAATGAAGATCAGTTCCGTTCCAATCCTCATTTTGCAGCCATACAGCAGTTTTTGAGCAAATACAAGAATGGAAATGTATTGTCGGGAATTGAGTCTTACCGACTTTATAGTAATCCTCAAAGCAATACGGCGAGGTTAGATGAAAGGTCCGGTTTATATTTCGATAGTTTCAATGCAGCTGTTCAAATGGAGAACTCGGCCAATCTCCAATTTTATCATAAATCTAAACTGGTTCCTGGTGTAGAGCAATTACCTTTTGCAGACGCATTGGCATTCATGAAACCTGCTTTTGCAGCTTTTGGTGGTAGCACAGGCGGCTATGGCAGCCAGGCTGAACCTTCTGTTTTCTTCTCGCAAAATGGTTTAGGTGTTTCACCTGTTATTTGTTATGAGTCAATTTGGGGGGATTACGTAGCTAAAAGCGTGGAGCAGGGTGCCAGTTTCATTGCCATCATTACCAATGATGCCTGGTGGGGAAATACGGCAGGGAAAGACCAGCACTTAGCATACGCCAAGTTGAGGGCCATCGAAAACAGGCGCTGGGTGGCCCGTTCAGCCAATACCGGTATTTCAGCATTTATCAACCAAAGGGGAGATGTGGTGCAACAAAGCCAGTGGTGGACGGCAACGGCATTGAAAGCAGATATCAACTTGAATGAGGAACAGACTTTTTATACCGCCTACCGGGATATCATCGCCAAAATCGCTCTTTTGGGAGCTTTCTTGATGTTGGTTTTTGGTTTGATCATGTATGTACGCTTGCGAATTTCCTTCCGATCTAAATAGGTTATTGAATAAAATAGAGCGATATTTATCATATGAAAATCGGGATTGTTTGTTATCCCACCTTTGGTGGAAGTGGTGTTTTGGCAACAGAATTGGGTAAAGGCTTGGCCGATAAAGGCCATCAGGTGCATTTTATCACTTACAGCCAGCCAGCTCGTCTCGACTTCTTTTCAGAAAACTTGTTTTATCACGAGGTTTCGGTTGCCGATTATCCGCTTTTTGATTATGCTCCCTATGAGTCGGCCTTGGCTAGTAAATTGGTAGATGTGGTCCGTTTTGAAAAATTGGATATTTTACATGTTCATTATGCCATTCCACATGCTTCTGCAGCCTTCATGGCCAAGCAGATCTTGGCAACCTACGGCATTCATATTCCGGTGGTGACCACTCTTCACGGAACAGATATTACCCTGGTAGGGAAAGATCTTACCTACAAGCCGGTTGTCACTTTTTCCATCAATCAATCAGACGGGGTAACTGCGGTCTCCCACGATTTGAAAGAAGATACTTATAAACACTTCGATATCAAAAACGAGATCAGGGTGATCCCCAACTTTGTAGACATGAACCGCTTTAAATTAAAAGCGAAAGATCACTTTAAAAAAGCCATTGCTCCTAACAATGAGCGCATTGTGGTTCATACTTCCAATTTCCGAAAGGTCAAGCGTACCAAAGATGTTATTGCCATTTTTGAGAAAATATTAAAAAAGGTGCCAGCTAAATTATTGATGGTGGGCGACGGTCCGGAGCGATCTATTTGTGAGCAGCTGTGCCGCGATTTGCATGTTTGCGATCATGTACGTTTCTTGGGTAAACAAGATGCGGTCGAAGAGATTTTATCAGTCGCAGATTTGTTCATCATGCCTTCCGAATCAGAAAGTTTTGGTTTAGCAGCACTCGAAGCAATGGCTTGTAAAGTCCCGGTAATTACCTCCAATGCTGGCGGACTGCCTGAATTAAATGTGGATGGGGTGACCGGCTATTTAGACCCTGTGGGCGATGTAAATGCCATGGCGCACCATGCGATTGCCATTTTAGAAGACGACGATCGCTTGGCAAGTTTCAAAGAAAACGCTTACAACAGGGCTAAAGAATTCGATCTGAAATTGATTTTGCCAATTTATGAGGCATATTATCAGGAAGTAATCGACCAGCAGTAGGTAAAACCTATTTGATCAGGTGTTTCAGCTGAATAATCTCTTTATCATCCAGGTATCTCCAACGACCTCTTGGTAGATCTTTTTTGGTCAGGTTGGCATAAATTACCCGGTCCAGTTTCACAACTTCATAACCCAAATGCTCGAAAATCCTTCTCACAATTCGGTTTTTACCGCTGTGTATTTGTATCCCAATTTCACGCTTACTAGCACCCTGAACGTAAGTCACCTCATCCGGTTTAATAAATCCGTCTTCTAGTTCCAGTCCAAAAGCAATTTTGTTCAGATCTCCCTGACTGAGGCTTCTGTTCAGTTCGGCGTGATAGATTTTAGTGACGTTATTTTTAGGATGCGATAATTTTTCTGCCAAATCACCATCATTGGTCATGAGTAACAGACCGGTAGTATTTCGATCAAGACGACCTACAGGATAAATACGTTCTCTGGATGCTTTTTCAACCAATTGCATCACTGTACGACGTTCTTGCGGATCGTCGGTGGTGGTGATGTAGTCTTTAGGTTTATTCAACAACACATAAACCATTTTTTCCCGTTTGAGGGTTTCGCCATTATAACGAATCACATCTTTAGCAGGATCCACTTTAAAACCCAATTCAGAAACAACGGTTCCGTTTACAGAAACTACACCGGCAGCGATCAGCTCATCCGCTTTGCGACGTGAACAAATTCCTGCATTAGAAATATAACGGTTTAAACGGATCAGGCCATCATCCTTGATTGGTCCTGCAGGTCTTTTAGGGCCTTTACCGCCTAATCTTTCAGGAGCAGCTTTTCTTGGGCTGTAGGATTTCTTATAACCTCTATCGTAGCCGCCTTCAGCGTTTTTAGCATTTCTATTGAAACGAGGTCTTTCATCAGCGTCCCCTTCCGGTTTGAAAGGACGTTTACCGGCCGTACCGTAAGGTTTTTTGCTCGAACGATCGAATGATTTTGCTTTGTCGGAGAAGCCTTCTTTCTGGAAACTTCTTTTAGGTCCGCTACCTTCTGCATCTCTCCTGCCAGTTTTGAAGGAATTTGAGGGCTTTTTGTCGAAAGACTTTTTGTCAGTCTCCCGATCTTTGTTGAAAGAACCAGCTGATTTAGACTTAAAACTTGGTTTACGATCTGTAAAGCTCTTTTTAGGGCCCTTGTCGTTGCTGGACTTGTCATCGCGACTATTCCTTGGTCTTGGTGTTGGCATGAAAAATGCGTGTTAGTACTTAAAAAGTACGCAAACATAAGCAAAAATGCCATCATTTCTGGCTTATCCACATTTTAAAAATTAGGCTGAAGACTTTATCAGCCCCCATTTAAGCATACATGGCAAAATTTGTGGAGAAGTATGCCGGTATCTGAAGGCCCTAAGGCGTATTTTTGTGAAATTTTCATTTCACTTAATTTTAATTGGTAATGAAAACGAAGAAAATGCTAATGGTCAGTTTTGGTTTACTGGGATTGGCCCTGATTGCAAGATTCCTACTATTTAATTCTGAACAAGCGCCTGCGCCTGCGCCTAAAGAAGTAGCCGCATCTAAATGGGATGATACTTACATCGCTTCCCTTCATTTTGCCAATGAATCACTTCCCGTGGTAGATCATTATGTGTTGAAAAAAGTAAAGGGTGTTTTTAATACCTATAGCTATGCTAATTTACGATCCTACCGCCTTCACCGGGTGGCTTCGCGTTGGTTTCCGGTAATGGAGCCCATTCTTGAAAAATATGGTATCCCCGAAGATTTCAAATATATCCCCTTGGTAGAAAGTGGGTTGCAATCAGGGGTGTCACATAAGGGGGCAGCCGGGGTATGGCAGTTCATGCCACATACTGCCAGGGCGTATGGATTAAAAATTAATGGTGCTGTTGATGAAAGGCATCAGGTCCAAAAATCGACCATTGCTGCCTGTAAATACATCCGATCCCTTTATAAGGAGTTTAATAATTGGACTTTAGTGGCTGCGGCCTTTAATATTGGTGAAAATAAATTGAAGCGGATCATTCGTCAGCAAAAACAAGATGATTATTTCAGTATCCGACTCAACCCTGAAACCGCCATCTACGTTTATAAGTTAATCGCCATCAAGGAGATCATTGAACATCCCACTTTACACGGTTATGATAAGGCTCCTGTTCCTGCTTATGCAATAAATCTTCCGGATACTCGTTTTTATACCAATAACCTTTTGAGAGGGGTTCTTCATACGAGCCCATGATATGTTAGGGTTAATTGTTGATTATTTGTTATTTTATTCAAAAAAGGCTGGTTTTTAACCGGCCTTTTTACTTTGAAACTGGTTATTTGACAAACATTATCGCATCTTTGCCTTTTAATTCTGAGCGTTTTTTTGAGCATGCAAAAAACAAATCAAGATCTGGGTGAGCAAAGTGAAGTAGAGGTTTTCGGAGCCCGTGTACACAACCTGAAAAATATAGATGTTTCTTTCCCAAGAAATCAACTGGTGGTGATTACCGGTTTGAGTGGAAGCGGAAAATCATCTCTTGCCTTTGATACCATTTATGCTGAAGGGCAGCGCCGTTACATGGAAACTTTCAGCGCCTATTCCAGACAGTTTTTGGGCGGTATGGAAAGACCCGATGTAGATAAAATTTCCGGGTTAAGTCCGGTTATTTCAATCGAGCAAAAAACAACGAGTAAGAATCCCCGATCAACCGTAGGTACGGTCACCGAGATCTACGATTTTATGCGTTTGTTATTTGCCAGGGCAGGGGAAGCGTATTCTCATGTGAGCGGCAAGATCATGCAGCGCATGTCTGAAGATCAAATCTTGCAAAATATTCTGAAGCAATTCAACCAGCAGGCCATTCATGTGTTGGCTCCGGTGGTGAAGGGTCGTAAGGGTCATTACCGCGAATTATTTGAACAGATCAGGAAACAGGGTTATTTAAAGGTAAGAGTAGATGGAGAAGTATTGGATCTGAAGCCTAAAATGCAAGCAGACCGGTACAAAATTCATGATATCGAAATTGTAGTAGACCGTTTATTAGTGAACGATGAGGATAAAAAACGCATTCAAAATGCTATCCAAACCGCGATGAAGCTCGCCAAAGGAATCATCAAAATCACCGATCAGCATAATAAAGAATATTTTTTCAGTAAGTTTTTAATGGATCCTGAATCAGGGATTTCTTATGATGAACCACAGCCTAACACTTTCTCCTTCAATTCGCCTTATGGTGCTTGCGAACGCTGTAATGGTTTAGGGACGATCTTTGAGGTAGACCAGGCTACCGTAATTCCAGATCCTAAACTGAGCATCATGCAAGGCGGTTTAGCTCCGCTTGGTGAATACCGGGAAATCTGGATTTTCCAAATTCTGAAAGCCTTGGCCAAGCAACAAAACTTTTCTTTATCCACTCCCTTGAAAGATATTCCTCAGGAAAAAATTGAAATTATCCTCAATGGCTCTGATGAGGTGCTCACCGTGCCGGTTGCCTATAACAGCTGGAATGTGAAAAACTACCAGATTGAATTTGAAGGCATCATCAAATTATTGGAAGAACAGCACGAACGACGTGGGGAGGAAGCCTTAGCCGATTTAGAAAATTTTCGTTCCATCAAAACCTGTCCTGAGTGTGATGGTGCCAGGTTAAAAAAGGAATCTTTGCATTTTAAGATCGCTGAAAAAAATATTTATGAATTGGCCTGTATGGATATTGTGACCTTGGCCAATTGGTTCGATCAGGTGGAGGCTCGTTTAAATGAGCGTCAGCTCACCATCGCAAAAGAAATAGTAAAAGAAATCAAATCACGAATTGGTTTTTTACTGAGTGTTGGACTGAATTATTTAACCCTGAACCGAACTGCCAAAACGCTTTCTGGCGGAGAAGCTCAACGCATCCGTTTGGCTACACAAATTGGCTCTCAATTGTCGAATGTGCTCTATATTTTGGATGAGCCAAGTATTGGTTTGCACCAAAGGGACAACAGCAGGTTGATTACTGCACTCAAAAACTTGAGAGATATCGGTAATTCGGTTTTGGTAGTGGAACACGATAAAGACATGATCCTGGAGGCCGACCATGTAATTGATATGGGGCCCGCCGCCGGTGTACATGGCGGAGCGGTGGTTGCTCAGGGAACTCCGGCCCAATTGATGAAAGCACATACCTTAACCACCGATTACTTAAATGGTACCAAACAAATCGCAACACCTACTAAACGAAGAAAAGGTAATGGAAAATCGCTCGTGCTTGAAAGCGCCAGTGGGAATAATTTAAAAAAGGTCAATGCGCATTTCCCTTTGGGAACTCTAATCGGGGTGACCGGAGTTTCGGGGAGTGGGAAATCTACCCTCATCGCCGAAACGCTTTATCCAATTCTAAATCATCATTTTTATAGATCGAAGAAAAAACCGATGCCCTATGGCAGCATTAAAGGTTTGGAGCACATCGATAAAGTAATCGAGATTGATCAAGCTCCGATTGGACGAACTCCACGTTCCAATCCTTCTACCTATACCGGTGTTTTTTCAGATATCCGAAATTTATTTGTTCAATTGCCCGAAGCTAAGATCAGGGGCTACAAACCTGGACGTTTTTCATTCAATGTAAAGGGAGGACGCTGTGAAACCTGTCAGGGTGCAGGTTTAAAGATCATTGAAATGAATTTTCTGCCCGATGTACAGGTGCCTTGTGAAGAATGTGGAGGCAGGCGCTATAATCGAGAGACTTTGGAAGTTCGCTACCGCGGAAAATCAATCAGTGATGTGTTGGATATGAGCATTGAAGAAGCGGTGGGATTTTTCGAACCTATTCCGGCTATCTATCGAAAGATCAAAACTTTACAGGATGTGGGATTGGGTTACATTACATTGGGTCAAGCTTCCACCACTCTATCAGGAGGCGAAGCCCAGAGGGTGAAATTAGCCACTGAGCTTTCTAAAAAAGATACAGGAAATACTTTCTACATTTTGGATGAGCCAACTACAGGTTTGCATTTTGAAGACATCAATGTGCTGTTAGGGGTTTTAAATCGACTGGTAGATCATGGGAATACCGTATTGGTGATCGAACATAATTTAGATGTGATCAAAGTAGCCGATTGGATCATTGATCTCGGACCTGAGGGTGGAGCAGGAGGTGGCGAAATCTTATTTGAGGGAAGCCCGGAAGGCTTGGTAAAATGTGAACGAAGCCATACGGGACGCTTCTTAAAAGCAGAATTATAAATCGAAAAGATGTTTTTCTGCGTGATAAGATGAACGTACCAGCGGTCCGCTTTCTACGTATCTAAAGCCCATTTCTAAGCCAATTTTCTTGTATTTATCGAATTGTTCTGGTGTGATCCAGTCGATCACCGGATGATGATTGCGGGTAGGCTGCAAGTATTGGCCTAAGGTGAGAATGTGAACGCCTGCATTCAATAGATCGCCCATCGCTTCAATTACATCTTCCTCGGTTTCTCCCAAGCCCAGCATAATGCCCGATTTGGTCCTCAGTCCAGCGGCAGCAATGCGGCTTAAACACTCTAGACTGCGATCGTATTTGGCTTGTATGCGAACTTCACGGGTTAGGCGGCGTACGGTTTCGAGGTTGTGCGAAACTACTTCCGGACGTACTGCCAATACACGATCCAGGTTGTCCCAAATTCCTTTAAAATCAGGGATTAAGGTTTCGAGCGTCGTTTCAGGGCTTTCGCGTCGAATGGCCAGGATAGTTTCGGCCCAAATGGTAGAACCGCCATCTTTCAAATCATCACGATCGACAGAGGTGATTACGCAATGCTTTACCTGCATCAGTTTTACTGAATTAGCAACGCGATTAGGTTCATCTAAATCTACCGCCAAAGGCCGGCCTGTTGCTACGGCACAAAAAGAGCAGGAACGGGTGCAAATATTACCCAAGATCATGAACGTAGCCGTACCCGCACCCCAGCATTCGCCCATATTCGGACAATTGCCACTCTCGCAAATGGTGTGCAGTTTATGGGTATCAACCAAATTGCGTACATGGGCATATTCTTTTCCAACAGGCAATTTTACGCGAAGCCAATCGGGCTTGCGTTGCATTTGGTTAACGGGAATAACCGGTAGTTCGATCATGAAACAAAATTACAATTTTTAGGCAATTTGGGGGCCAAGCTGGTCATTCGAGTTTCATTTTATTGGTATCTTGCATCAAATTGAAAGAGATGGCAACAGTAGAAACGGTTTATTTAGGCGATTTACGTACGCAGGCTACCCACGTTCGCTCGGGGCAGCAAATGATCACGGATGCACCGATTGATAATCAAGGCAAGGGAGAGGCCTTTTCACCTACTGATTTATTAGCTACCGCATTGGGTAGCTGCATCCTCACGGTTATGGGTATTGCCGCTCGTGAACAAAAGGTAAGTATTGATGGGACTACCTGTTCTATCACCAAAATTATGGCCACCGAACCACGAAGAGTGGGTGCTATAGAAATTACATTTAATTTTCCTACCGGAGATTACTCTGATAAAGTAAAAATCATTTTGGAGCGGGCTGCCAAAACTTGTCCGGTGGCAAAAAGTTTGCATCCAGATTTGGAAGAAAAACTCGTTTTTAACTGGGCTTAAGCCAATTGAACGGCCGCTTCTGCACCAGAGATTTCCCCGTGTGAAGCTTCAAAAACACATTCCCCGTTTTTGATTACCAGTAATTGTGGAGACTGATGTACTACCTGGAAAATCTCAGCAATGGTATTGGAAATCTCCCGGTGGTTCAACAAATCGAGGTAATAAACCGGAACCTCCTGAGGAATTAACACAGCTTCCATCTCTAAACGCTTTTTCGCCATCATGCTGATGGAACAACGGGTGCTGTGTTTAAAGATGAGGCTGTTACCCGGAGATGATTTGATCTCCTGTAATTGCTCCAATTCGGTTAAGGGTATCCAATTCATTTTTTCAGATTAAATAGCTAACTGATGTTGCAAGCTGGCCATTTGAATGGCAGTAATAGCTGCTTCCACACCTTTATTTCCGTGTTTGCCACCGCTACGATCTTTTGCCTGTTCCAAATTATCGGTGGTTAAGACCCCAAAAACAACGGGTTTGTTGTATTTAATGGCAACTTGTGCAATACCATTGGCGGCTGCAGCACAAATAAAGTCAAAATGACGGGTTTCTCCCTGAATCACACAACCCAAACAAATGATCGCATTGTAATTTTTGAAGGCCAGTAGCATATCAGCGCCGGCAATGAGCTCATAGGTGCCCGGCACTTTGATTGTTTTGATGTGTTCTTCCTTGGCGCCATGCTGTAAAAGGGTGTCATAGGCACCGTCATACAATGCCTGGGTAATTTCTGCGTTCCATTCGGCTACCACAATTCCAAAACGAAAAGCAGCTGCATCAGCTACTTCAGTTTGCGAAAAGTCGGAGAGATTTTTTAAAGATGTTGCCATGGTCCAAAAATACAGAAAGCTTGCCTTACTAAGGCAAGCTTTCTGTCATATCATGCTTAGCTAGGCTTAAAGCTTTGCTTCTACTCTGGCAATGTATTGGTCAATATTGAAAGCTTCCGCACTTTCAGGATAAGATTCCTTAATTTTTTTGTAGGCCTCCAGTGCAGCTTCAAAATCTTTTTGTTCTTCATGTACTAAGCCCAATTTCTTTAAGAATAAAGGACTGGTAAATGAATTTTCTTTTTTCGAAGCAGCTTTTTTGTAGAAGGTGATGGCTTTTCCGTAGTCTTTCAACTCACTGTAAGCATCGCCCATCATTCCTAAAACCAATGGATCAATCACCGGGCTGCCGGTACTGCTGTAATTGCCTAAAGCTTCAATCGCTTTTTCAAATTCGCCTTTTCTGAGGTATAGGCCGCCAAGGTAAGCGTTAGCAATATTAGCCGATTTGGTATTAGAATATTCCTCAGCAATTTTTTCAAAACCCGGATAAGAACCGTCTCCTTTGATGGCTCTTTCACTTAAAGAGTCGATGGCTGCGTACTGTTCAGCTTTGAACATTTCGTTTGCCGCTTTCTCGGCACGTGGAGCCAAATAAAATTTTTGGTAACCAAAGAATAAAAGCAATAAAGCCATAATAGCGCCGCCGATGATGCTCAGGCTCTTGCTGTTTTCTTGTAAAAATTTACTGTTAGATTTTTTTGAAGTATCTACAGTTTCTTGAATATCTTTTTGTTTACTTGACATGCACTCTTAATTAAAGATTGCAAAAATACAGTTTTGAAGCTAAGAATCAACCCCTAAAATTATTGGGCTTTATTTTTAGATAAACATTTCAATGCGGATGCTAAATTGTAAATTTGAAAACTACCAATCATATGTGGCTGCAGCGTTTATCCATCTTAAATTTTAAAAATTACGAAGAGGCAAGTTTAGAATTCTCGCCAACGGTAAATGCTTTTAGCGGAAATAATGGTGCCGGCAAAACTAATTTGTTGGATGCCATCCATTACCTGTCGCTTTGCAAAAGTTATTTCAATCCCATCGACACGCAACAGATCAGGCAAAACGCTGATTTTTTCATGGTGCAGGGTGTTTTTAATTTGTTGGGAAAAGACGAAACCATTGCTTGTTCTTTAAAAAAACATCAAAAGAAACAGTTTAAACGAAATAAAAAGGAATACCAGCGTCTGGCAGATCATATTGGTTTATTTCCGCTGGTGATGATCTCTCCCTATGATGTGAGTATTGTGATGGACGGAAGTGAAGAACGGCGCAAATTCATGGACAATGCCATTAGTCAGACCGACCGGCATTACTTGGATGAGTTGATTCAATACAACAAATGTTTGACTAATCGGAATGCGCTTTTGAGACAGATCGCCAGCAGTTCAAAATATGATCCACAGTTATTAGAAGTGTATGATGAGCAGTTAGTGAATTCAGGCACGGTGATTTATAATAAACGTCGTGATTTTATGAAAGAATTTACCGAGATCTTTAACCGTCATTACAACTTTTTAAGTGCAGAGGCAGAGCAGGTAAGTTTGGTGTACGATTCTCCGCTTCATCAGGACTCGCTAGCCAATTTACTGCAGAAAAATATAGAAAAAGACCGCATTTTGGAGCGTACCACCATGGGCATTCACAAAGATGAGCTGGTATTCAGCATCCATGGCATGCCTCTTAAAAAATTTGGTTCTCAGGGACAACAAAAGTCTTTTTTAATTGCACTGAAATTGGCTCAGTATACTTATTTAAAGCAGATAAAAGAGTTTGAACCGCTCCTCTTGTTGGACGATATTTTCGATAAATTGGACGAACACCGAACCCGGAAATTGATGCAGAAAGTGTCGGATCATGACTTTGGGCAGATTTTTATTACTGATACCAGTGCAGAACGAGTTCAGTCCATTTTCGATGAAATTGGAGAGCAGGTGGCTATTTTTGAAGTTAACAGCGGCAACGTGAAACGTTTATCATGAGGAAGACCAATGATAAAAGCATAAAGGAAGCCTTAGAGCAACTCTTACAGGTTTACAAACTGAGGAGAAAATTTGATGAAACCTCGCTAATTGCTGCCTGGCCCGAATTGATGGGCAGCGCCATTGCCAACCGAACCAAGGAAATTTATATCCGTGATAAAAAACTCTTTCTCCGCATCGAGTCGTCGGTAATAAAGAATGAGCTCTTGATGATGCGCTCACAGATACTTGAAAAAATGAACGATAAAGCCGGGGATAGGGTGGTGGAAGAAATGATCTTACTCTAAAATAAAAAAGGCTCCCTGATTTCAGAGAGCCTTTTTTATTGAATGATCTGTCAATTAAAATCTTTCAAAAGCAGAGAAGTAGAAATTACCCTCAATTTCTGCATTCTCATCAGAGTCTGAACCGTGTACCGCATTGGCATCGATCGACTTGGCATATTTATTTCTGATGGTGCCTGGCTCCGCTTTGCTTGGATCGGTATGTCCAATCAGTTTTCTGAAATCTTCCACTGCATTTTCTTTTTCTAAGATGGCAGCCACAATCGGTCCTGATGACATGAAGTCAACCAATTCCCCATAAAAAGGGCGCTCCTTATGCACGGCATAAAATTCGCCAGCCTTTTCGGCACTTAAACGGGTATACTTCATGGCTACGATCTTAAATCCGCCAGCAATAATATCATTTAAAATAGCCCCGGTATGACCGTTTTTTACCGCATCGGGCTTAATCATCGTAAAAGTTCTGTTTGTTGCCATAGCTTAAATTTTGCGCAAAAATACGGTTTTTGAACTTAAATCAACATTATCGCTTAAAAAATACCTGAGTGCCGTACAGGTTTTTATCTACAAATTACGCTTTAGTGCAGCTTTTTGATAGTTTTGTAGGATTCTAAACAAACCATGCTACCCATCAAACAACTCAAAGAAGTGCTGGCACAGCCACAGAAGATTGTGATCACTACACATCATAAACCAGATGGCGATGCCATGGGTTCATCCTTGGGTTTGTACAATTATCTGATTCAAAAAGGGCATCATGTACAAGTGATCACGCCAACTGATTATCCGATATTCCTACACTGGTTGCCCAATAATGGAGAGGTGATCATTTACACCGAGCAGTCAGAAAATGCTCAAAAACTAATCTCAGCAGCAGATTTAATCTTTTGTTTAGATTTCAACTCGCTTTCGCGGATTAATGAGATGGGCGAATGGGTGACTCAGTCAAATGCAAAAAAGGTAATGATTGACCATCATTTGGAGCCGGATGATTTTGATGATTATAGATTATGGTCGGTTAAAGCCTGTGCCACCGCCCAATTGATTTATGAATTTATCGTTAACGAGATGGAAGAACCTGAGCTTTTGACCAAAGAAGTGGCCAACTGCCTTTACACAGGCATCATGACCGATTCGGGATCTTTCAAGTTCTCCAATACCACTGCCGAAGTACACCAAATCGTAGCCAATTTGATACAAAAAGGTGCCGAAAACCATCGTATACACCAATTGGTTTATGACAATTCTTCTGAAAACAGGTTACGCTTTTTAGGGTATTGTTTGAGCAATCGCTTGGAAGTTTTCAAAGAATTCAATACCGCCATGATCAGCGTTCCTCAGTCTGATTTAGAAAAATTTAATATTGAAACGGGAGATACCGAGGGATTGGTGAATTATGCTTTGTCTATCAATGGTATACGTTTGGCTGCCCTGATTATCGAACGCCCCGATCGGGTGAAATTATCATTGCGGTCTACCGGCGATTTTCCGGCAAACGAGATCTGTAAAAAATATTTTAACGGAGGAGGGCATCGAAATGCAGCCGGTGGTGCTTCAGATGAGCCCTTTAATGAAGTAGTAAATCAGTTTAAAAATCTTTTACCAATTTATAAAAGTTTATTATTGCAATAAATTATCAAAAACAAATGAAAAAAAATATCATCATCTTAGGCTTAGCCGCATTAACATTGAGCAGCTGTACCCGCTTTAAAACCGGTGAGGGTGGCTTACAGTACAAAATCCATACCGATGAAGATGGACAAAGCATCAAAGAAGGAGACTTCATTGCCATCAGCGGAACACAGAAAACTGAAAAAGATTCTGTTATTTTCAGTACCTACGATACCGATCGTCCAACTTTCTTGGTTGCAACTAAACCGCAGTTTAACGGTGATTTCTTCACCGCTATATCTATGTTAAGTGAAGGTGACAGTGCCACTATCAAACTTAATTTAGATACTTTGGCAGCAAAAACAGGTCGTCCTAAACCACCATTTGCAAGTAAAGACAAGTATTTGATTTTTACCATTAAGGTTCATAAAGTAGTGCCAAGAGGTAAACTGAGTGATGAAGAATTTGGTAAAAAGATCGATGCTTTCATTAAATCAGATGCCGAAGCTGCAAAAAATGCCGAAGCTGGTAAGATGAAATCTTACATCGATTCAAAATCTTTGAAACCAGTGGTAACTCCTTCTGGTCTTAATTATGTAGTTAACAAAGCTGGCGCTGGTGAAAAAGCAAAAGTTGGAGATACGGTAGAAGTAAATTATACCGGTTCTTTCTTAAGCGGTAAAGTTTTCGATACCAGCTATCCGGATGTAGCCAAAAAATCAGGTACTTTTAATGCCATGCGTCCATATGCACCATTGAAAACTGCAGTTGGCGTGGGTGGAAGCATCCCTGGTTTTGATGAAGGTTTAATGCTGTTGCCTAAAGGCACCAAAGCAACTCTTATTTTGCCTTCTAAATTAGCTTATGGCGAGCAAGGTAATTCAGGAATTCCTCCATATACCCCTTTGGTTTTCGAAATTGAAGTAATAAAAATTATCCCAGGAAAAGGCGCCGTGCCTCCTCCTCCGGTTAAAAAACAATGAATAGATAAAAATCAAAGCCCTCCCCACCCGGAGGGCTTTTTTTATTTAGTTTTGTGAAATGATCCTGACCGATACGCATACCCATCTTTATTATGAGCGAGACCCAATTGCTTTAGAGCAATTGATGCAAAGGTCTTTAAATGAGGGCGTCGGACGACTTTTTTTGCCTAATGTAGATGTGGAGTCGATCCCTTTGGTGATGAATTTAGCCAAGCTTTATCCTGAAAATTGTTTCCCGATGCTGGGCTTGCATCCTTGCGATGTGAAGGAAAATTATCAGCAGGAATTAGAGCAAATCCAACAGGAAATCGCTCAAAAAAAAATCTATGCCATTGGAGAGATTGGTATTGATTTATATTGGGATAAAACCAGCTTAGACCGCCAGATTTTGGCATTTAAAGCGCAAATCAATTGGGCAAAGGAGCTTGATTTGCCCATTGTGATTCATTGTCGGGATGCTTTCGAGCAAGTTTACGAGGTATTAAAAGAGCTACAGCACGACGGCTTGAGAGGGATTTTTCATTGCTTTACCGGTTCGGTAGATCAGGCCCACCAGATCATCGAATTGGGCTTTTATTTAGGAATTGGAGGAGTAGTTACTTACAAAAATGCCGGCTTGGATGCGGTGGTGGCGCAAATTCCGCTCGAGCATTTGGTTTTGGAAACTGACTCGCCATACCTGGCACCGGTACCCTACCGGGGTAAGCCCAATGAAAGCAGCTATTTGATTCATATTGCTCAAAAGGTAGCTGATCTCCATCAGGTATCTTTGGCAACAATTGCCGAAATAACTACCCGAAATTCCCAAAAAATATTTGGCATTTAGTTACGATATTTGTTGCTATATCGCATGGCAAATATCCTGATCATATATACCGGTGGAACTATTGGGATGGTTCATGATCCCAAAACCGGTGTGCTATATCCTTTTGATTTTAAGCAGATTAAAGACAATGTTCCCGAGTTGCAGCGGCTTGATCATCAGCTCACCGTCCATTCTTTTGATCCTATTATCGATTCATCAGATATGAATCCGGGAATCTGGGTTGATATTGCCAAATTAATTGAGTCGAATTATGAGCAATATGACGGTTTTGTGGTGCTCCATGGTTCGGATACCATGGCCTTTACCAGTTCAGCATTGAGTTTTATGCTCGAAGGCTTGGCAAAGCCCGTTGTGTTGACCGGTTCTCAGCTCCCCATCGATGAAATCAGGACCGATGCCAAAGAAAATTTGATCACTGCGATCATGATCGCTGCCGAAAAGCAGGAGGAGAAAGCAGTTACACCTGAAGTTTGTATTTACTTCGATTATCAGTTATTGAGAGGAAATCGTGCTACCAAATACAATTCGGCGAAATTTGAAGCTTTTCAATCGCCTAATTATCCTTTGTTGGCCGAAGCGGGAGTGCATTTCAGTTTTTTTGAGACATACATTGCCAAAACCTCCAATAAGCCCCTCAAGGTGCATAAAGATTTAGATACCTCGATAGCTGTGTTGAAATTATATCCTGGAATCAACCAGCAAATGGTTGACACCGTACTCCAATCAGATTGCAAGGCCGTCATCATGGAAACCTATGGAGCGGGAAATACTTCAACAGAAGCCTGGTTCCTCAACTCGCTAAAGAAGACCATCGACAGCGGTAAACTGATTCTGGATATCTCGCAATGCCGAGGTGGTTCGGTAGAACTGGGCCGTTATGAAACCAGCCGTCAGCTGAAAGACATGGGCGTGGTAAGTGGTTTCGATATGACCTTTGAAGCGGCTGTAACTAAACTCATGTTTTTGCTCGGCTCTTGTAAACCAATTGATGTAGTAGCCCGGATGCTGCCATTAAATTTACGTGGCGAATTAACAGAAAATTGATACTTTTGTCCTCCCTTACGGAGAGGTGTCTGAGTGGTCGAAAGAGCAAGCCTGGAAAGTTTGTATACTCGCAAGGGTATCGAGGGTTCGAATCCCTCCCTCTCCGCAACTAAATTTTAACCAGTGATATTCAATTATTGGTTTCGAGTACTTTCTCTAATTGTTAAACTGCTTTTCAATACCAATCTTTTAAGAATGTCGTTTTGATGGTTCCTTCTATCAATTGGAATGGTATCGACGCTGATTCTCCAACGATCTCATTAGTTGTCAGAGTAATTATTTTAATGAAGTGGCCGGGAGCAAGAAGGCAGTGCTCAAATTAGAAAAACCTAAAATCTTCTAGTTTTCAAAAATGAGCTCTCGGCTAATAGAGGAGGCAGCTAAAGCCAATTTCTTAATAGTAATGAAGACTATATCTATACCGATTGAACGCTTGCTAGTTTAGGTGTTATTATTTCATGGATGCCTGTACAGAAAAAACTGTTTGTATATTGCATATATATAAACCGAATGTACTGAGTATCTCATTTGGTTAATTGCATGTGGACTGGCTTATTTAGCTAGCTAATTAACAATCCCTACACCGATTTTAAACAAATTGAAATTTAAAACCATGAGTGTAAAAGAAACCATTGCGGAGCTTTTTATAGCCGAATCGCAGATTCCGGAAGCTTTCCGTTTAGAAAAAGAATTACATCAATCTGAGTATTTATGTAATGGGCAAATGAAGCCCTGGAACGGAGATCGCCATACGGTATTATCTCCCATCTGTATCAAAACCGCCAATGGTTTAGAACGCAAGGTAATTGGCAGTTACCCGATTTGCGGACAAAAAGAAGCGGATGAAGCCTTGGAGGCTGCGGTAAAAGCCTATGACAATGGCCGTGGTGAATGGCCCACCATGAGTGTGGCCGACCGTATTGCCTGTGTAGAGCAGTTTACCCATGAAATTATTGAACAGAAAAATTTGGTGGTCAAATTGTTGATGTGGGAAATTGGTAAATCGCATGCCGATTCGGTGAAAGAGTTTGACCGTACCATCGAATACATTTATGCAACTATTGATTCCTTGAAAGAACTGGATCGCCAGTCATCTCGTTTCGAGATTGAACAGGGAATTGTAGCCCAAATTCGGCGTTCACCCTTGGGAGTTGTACTTTGTATGGGCCCTTTCAACTATCCGCTTAATGAGACTTTCACCACGCTAATTCCGGCTTTGATTATGGGCAATACCCTGCTTTTTAAACCACCAAAGCACGGTACCTTATTACATTACCCATTATTGGAAGCATTTAAAAAGTGTTTCCCAAAAGGGGTGATCAATACGATATATGGCCGGGGTAATATGATTGTGCCTAAGCTAATGCAGTCAGGTCAGATCAACGTCTTAACTCTTATCGGCTCGAGTAAAGTGGCCAATGAGTTGAAAAAGATGCACCCCAAGGTGAACCGCTTGCGGGCTATTTTAGGTTTGGATGCTAAAAATGCTGCCATTATTACCGCTAAGGCCGATTTAAAATTGGCCATTCAAGAAACTGTTTTAGGCGCACTCTCGTTTAATGGACAGCGTTGTACCGCATTGAAGATTGTATTTGTGCATCGGTCTTTGGTAGATGAATTTTTAAAAGGATTGACCGAAGCGGTAGCCCAACTGAAAATAGGCTTACCTTGGGATCAGGGGGTTGCCTTAACGCCATTGCCTGAGCCGAATAAACCGGTTTATTTAAAAGAATGTATTGCCGACGCTGAGGCTCATGGTGCCAAGGTGGTCAACCCTGGTGGTGGCGAATCCTTAGAATCCTTTGTTTATCCGGCCATCGTATATCCGGTAAACGATAAAATGAAGCTGTATACCGAAGAGCAGTTTGGACCCATAATTCCGGTAGCAGCTTTTGATGAGTTAGAAGAACCAATCCAATACCTCATCAATTCTACCCACGGACAACAGGTTAGTATTTTCAGTCAGGATAAAGACGAACTGGCTCATTTAATCGATCCATTAGTGAACCAGGTGAGCAGGGTAAATATCAATTGTCAGTGTCAACGTGGTCCGGATGTGTTTCCGTTTACCGGGCGTAAAGATAGCGCCGAAGGGACCTTGTCGGTTTTTGATGCAATTCGCTCGTTCTCTATCCGTTCGCTGGTTGCTACCAAGCTAAACGACAGCAATAAACATTTGCTTAATGAGATCGTGGATAGTCATAGTTCTAATTTCTTGAGTACGAAGTATTTGTTTTAGTTTACATGAGCATGTAAATTTTGTAAAATGAGATCGTTTTGATTTCAATACAAGAGGTTGTCATGCTCATTATGCCGTACTAATACGGCATAAAAAAATATTTAAAACTGATCTAGGTAGGTTCGAATCCCTC
>JACCDL010291522.1_pt1 | contig 18638 bp, 17 predicted proteins | sample 7441931 | NCBI WGS metagenome assembly JACCDL01 (sample SAMN15323437, study PRJNA562643) | freshwater metagenome | isolation source: river surface water | place: USA:Blue River Watershed | collected 2017-08-16 | reverse complement strand
TCAACCAGGTAGTCGCCACCTTTTACTGTGTCAAAGGTGTGCCATTCCCAGCTGTCTTCTTCTACGTTGGCAAGTGCTGCCGCCATACCACCCTGAGCTGCACCGGTGTGGCTACGGGTGGGGAAAAGCTTTGAGATGACGGCGACGTTTGCCTTTGGTCCAGCTTCGATTGCAGCGCGCATGCCAGCACCACCGGCTCCCACAATCACGACATCGTGCGAGTGGTAAATCACGTTTTCAGAAGTAGTCAATTGTCTCTTTCTTAGTTGACCGGGCAGAACGATGGAAGAAGTTCTGCAGCAGCTCCTGCAGGACATGGATCAAAAGTGAAAATTACAAGCGTTCCAAGCAAAATCAGAAGACCACAGACAGCCCACAAAATTGTGACCAGTGCCTTTCTTACTTTCTCTCGCTCGGCGTAGTCATTGACGATGGTGCGCATGCCGTTGGTGCCGTGAATCATTGCAAGCCACAGCATTGCAAGATCCCAAACCTGCCAGAACGGATCTGCCCATTTGCCAGCAACAAATGCAAAGTCAATTGCCTTGATGCCCTCGCCAACAACCAGATTAGAAATTAGGTGAGTGAAAACTAAAACAACCAGCAGCGGTCCAGAGACGCGCATAAACAACCAGCCATACTTTTCCCAGTTGGCTTGTTTTTTGGTTCTAGGTGAATTTGGAGTTTCGATAACAACGGCCATGATTACTCTCCAAATACTCTCGATAGATGAAGTGGCGTGAAGGCGGCAACAAGAACAACTGTGATTAGCATCACTGCCCAGAACATCAGTGCCTGGAACTTAGTTCCCTTCGACCAAAAGTCCACCGCAATCACTCTGAGACCGTTTAGTCCGTGGAACAAAATTGCTCCGACCAGACCAAGCTCTGCAACACCAATAATTGGAGTCTTATAAGACTCGATGACTACGTTGTAGGCCTCTGGGCTTACTCGCACTAGGGCTGTATCAAGAATGTGTACCAGCAGGAAGAAAAAGATCCCGACACCGGTGATTCGGTGAAGGACCCAGGACCACATGCCAACCTTCCCTCTATATAGGGTTCCGGCGGGGGTTGCTGCCAATTCGGCCTCCATTGGGTGGGAAAGACCTCACTAGTGTAACCGAGCACAAGGTAGCCTTTTGTTTATAGAAGGTAGCCCCTAGGGTTAATTATCAATGTCTTCAAATCCTGAGAATTTTTATGCGGTGATTCCAGCCGGCGGCATAGGCTCCCGGCTCTGGCCACTATCCCGCGCTGCCGCACCCAAGTTTTTACATGACCTGACTGGTAGCGGACAAACTCTGCTGCAGGACACCTGGGACCGCCTATTGCCGGTGGCAGGGGAAAGAATCATGGTGGTAACAGGCGACATCCACTCTGATGCCGTACTAGAACAGCTTCCGGATCTATCCAAGGACAACTTAGTTTTGGAGCCATCGCCAAGGGACTCCTCGGCTGCCATCGCACTCGCCGCCGCAATCTTGAACCAGCGTCAGCCAGGGGTAATCATCGGCTCCTTTGCCGCTGACCACGTTGTTTTGGATCAGAAGAAATTTGAAGAGGCGCTCTCTGAGGCAATTGAGGTTGCGGCTACTGGCAAGATCGTGACCATCGGCATCAAGCCCACCGAGCCATCGGTTGCCTTTGGCTACATCCGAAAAGGGCAGCGGCTCGGCAGCTCGGCTTGCGAGTTCTTGGAGTTTGTCCAGAAGCCGGATATTCAAACCGCTCGCAAGTATGTGGAGAGCGAAGAGTACTTCTGGAACGCCGGAATGTTTATTGCCAAGGCTGAAATTATTTTGGAAATTCTGTCTCAGACGCAGCCTGCTATGTATCAAGGTGTAATTGAGATCGCACAGAGTTGGGATACACCTCAGCGCAAGAGTGTGATGGATCGAATCTGGCCTACTCTCACAAAGATTGCAATTGATTATTCGGTTGCGGAACCCGCAGCTAAAGCTGGTCGGGTTGCTGTGGTGCCGGCCAAGTTTGAATGGCACGATGTCGGTGACTTTGCTGCAATCTCTGAACTTCAAGCTCAAGGTCAACGTGGGCAACTTTCTGTTTTGGGATCGGCTCGCGTGCTAACAGATTCGTCCAGTGGAATCATCGTTAGCGATACAGGGCGGCTGGTTGCCTTGATTGGCCTAGAAGACGTGATAGTTGTGGACACAGCCGATGCCCTGTTAGTTACCTCTAAGCAACATGCTCAAAAGGTTAAGAGCTTGGTTGATTCTCTTCGGCAGTCAGGCCACTCCGAACTGTTGTGATTATCTCGGATTGGTAAAGCCGAGAGTCCGCGCGAGTCGCGCCTTGCCCAGCGGGTAGAGTTGAGGCAATCCGGCATCAAAAGTGCCATTTCATCTATTCAGGAGGAAACCTTGAAGCTAAAGAATGCATCAGCAGCATTCGCTCTGTTGGGTGTATCAGCCCTAGTTCTGTCAGGTTGCGCAAGCGCACCAGCAGAAGAGGAAACCGCTGCACCAACAATCGACTACCTAGCCTGCGCAGTATCTGACGAAGGAAGCTGGAACGACAAGTCGTTCAACGAGTCTGTATACGACGGACTTCTACAGGCACAGAGCCAGCTCGGTGTCCAGATCGCTGACGCTGAGTCAAACTCTGCTGAAGACTTTGCACCAAACCTACAGGCCATGGTTGACCAGGGCTGTGACATCACTTTCGCAGTTGGATTCAACCTTGTAGCTGACGTAAACGCAGCTGCTGCTGCTAACCCAGACGTTCAGTTCGTAACAATTGACGGCTGGTCAGAAGGCAATGCAAACCTAAAGCCAGTTGTTTACAACATGGCTGAGTCAAGCTACCTAGCTGGTTACCTAGCTGCTGCTTACTCAACAACCAAGGTTGTTGGTACCTACGGTGGTCTACAGATCCCAGCTGTTACCGACTTCATGGACGGCTTCTACTACGGAGCTCAGGCTTGGGCAGCTGAGTCAGGCACCCCAGTGAAGGTTGTTGGTTGGGATGCAGTTGCACAGACCGGTCAGTTCATCGGTGACTTCGTTCCAAACTCTGGAACTTCAAAGTCCATCGCAGCTGCACTTGTTAACGAAGGCGCTGACGTGATCTTCCCAGTTGGTGGAGACCAGTTCGGTGCTGTTTCTGAGGCGATCAAGGAAGCTGGCGTTGCCGGTGTAATGATCGGTGTTGACAAGGACATCGCTCTAACCAGCCCAGAGTACGCAGACATGGTTCTGACCTCTGCTGAGAAGAGAATGACCAACGCTGTTTACGACATCATTGCTGACCTATCAGCTGGTGGAACTTTCAACGGTGACGCATACGTCGGAACCTTGGCTAACGGTGGAACTGGCCTAAGCCCACTTTATGACTTCGAGTCAAAGGTGGATGCAGCTGTCCTAACCCGCCTAGCTGAGATTGAGGCAGGCATCATCGCAGGCGAGATTAACCCAAAGGCCTAATCTAGCCAAATAACAGTAAGGGGGAGGGCCGCGGATTTCTCCGCGGCCCTTCTTTTTGCGAAGATAGAGTTATCGCACGAAGGAGTGCCAGTTGAAACTTGAACTGCGCGGTATCACCAAGCGCTTTGGAACACTGGTAGCAAATGATTCGATCAATCTGGTTGTAGAGCCAGGACAGATTCACGCGCTGCTGGGTGAAAACGGTGCCGGTAAATCCACACTGATGAATGTTCTCTACGGTCTTTACCAAGCCGATGCCGGTGAGGTATTGCTCGATGGCGTGAAGCAATCATTTGCAGGTCCTGGTGACGCGATGGCAGCTGGCATTGGAATGGTCCACCAGCACTTCATGCTGATTCCTGTATTCACGGTTGCAGAAAATGTTGCCCTTGGTCACGAACCAACCGGTGCGCTGGGCAAACTTGACACAGACGCTGCCCGCAAGCGCGTAATTGAGATTTCAGAAAAATTTGGTTTCAACGTAGATCCCGATGCGCTGGTTGAAGATCTGCCGGTTGGCGTGCAGCAGCGAGTTGAAATCATTAAGGCTCTCTCGCGCGATGCCAAGGTTTTGGTTTTGGATGAGCCAACCGCGGTGCTGACACCGCAGGAAACTGACGAGCTGATGGTCATCATGAAACAGCTTGCCAAGAGCGGGACATCAATTGTTTTCATCACCCACAAACTTCGTGAGGTGAAAGAGGTCGCCGACATCATCACAGTCATTCGCTTGGGCAAGGTGGTCGGAGACGCGAAGCCAGATGCCTCGACCTCGGAGCTGGCGTCGATGATGGTTGGCCGTGAAGTTGAACTCACGGTAGATAAAAAGCCACATGCACCCGGCGATGTTGTCTTGAAGGTAGAGGACATCGCGGTTTTGGATGACAGAGCGCAGCGCGCAGTTGATGGTATTTCCTTTGAGGTTCGCGCTGGCGAAGTTCTAGCTTTTGCTGGCGTGCAGGGAAATGGCCAGACTGAGCTAGCCGAGGCGTTAGTTGGTCTTCGCTCCACCTTGAGTGGCTTTGGAAAGATCTACATCAAGGGCGAGGATGTAACTGACGCCAGCGTTCGAAGACGTCTTGAGATGGGAATGGCTTACATCCCAGAAGATCGCAAGACCGATGGATTGGTATCGGAATTCTCAATTGCGGAGAACCTGATGATCAACGCCTCCTACCGCTCTCGCTTCACAACTGGCCCAACCATCAACTTCGCCGCCAGAAGAAACATAGCCAACCAGCTTGTGAAGGAGTTCGATGTCCGTACACCTTCGGCTGATACGCCAGCTGGCAAGCTTTCGGGCGGAAACCAGCAGAAGGTGGTTGTTGCCAGAGAGCTTTCTCGCAATGTTGATTTGCTGATTGCCTCTCAGCCCACCAGAGGTGTGGATGTTGGCTCGATCGAGTTCATCCACGAGCGCATCATTGCTGAGCGCGATGCCGGCAAGGCAGTTGTTTTGATTTCAACGGAACTTGACGAAGTCTTGTCGCTGGCTGATCGAATCGCGGTTATGTATCGAGGAAAGATTGTTGGCATCGTTGATCCTTCAACCACTCGTGAGCAATTAGGAAAGATGATGGCGGGAGTAAGCGCATGAGCGAAGAAAATCGTTGGTCCCAAGCCACCAAGGAGATTCTCTCCGGTAGCTTCACCCGAACTGTCCTTTCGATAATTCTTGGCTTCTTAGTCGGAGCCGCTTTCATGATTGCCTCCAACAAGGAATTCATCGAATCCCTCGGTTACATTTTGTCTAGACCGGGCGACGCATTTGGTGCAGCAGTGGCTGTGGTAAACGAGGGTTATGGAGCACTTTTCCGCGGTGCAATTTACAACGCAGATGCAGACACTTTTGAAAAAGCAATTCGTCCGCTCACTGAGACGCTGCGTCTAGGAGCTCCGTTGATCCTTGCCGGACTTGGACTTGGCATTACTTTCCGAGTCGGAATGTTCAACATCGGTGGTACTGGTCAGCTGATTACCGGAATGATTTTTGCAACCTTTGTTGCAACGCGACTGGAGCTACCTTTCCTAATCCACGTAGTGGTGGCCATCATCGCTGCGGTGATTGGTTCCACCCTGCTCGGTGCGCTAGTTGGTTTCTTGAAAGCTCGAACAGGTGCGCATGAGGTTATTTTGACCATCATGTTCAACTACATAATGCTGTATTTCTTTACCTTCCTACTCCGCGATCCACTGCTGCTAGGTGAGGAGAGGGCCACTGGTAATCCAAAAGCTGACCCTGCCGTCGAGACAGCACTTCTACCAAGGCTGCTCGGAGACGAGTACGCGCTGCACTATGGAATTTTGATTGCGCTGATTGCAGTCGTTGTCTTCTGGTGGTTGATGGAACGCTCCACGATCGGATTCAGACTCAGAATGGTTGGCTACAACCCGGATGCCGCTCGCACCGCTGGAATTAGCGTTGAGAGAACCTATGTCTTAGCCATGGGTCTATCAGCAGCCTTTGTTGGACTTGCAGCAGCCAACCAAGCGCTCGGTGTTCCGATTGGCGTTACTCCTTCGGCTCACGCAAACATTGGTTTTGATGCAATTACTGTTGCGCTCCTTGGCGGCTCGAATGCGCCGGGAATTCTGCTTGCCGGATTGTTATTTGGCGCATTCAAGGCAGGCTCGCCTTCGATGCAGGTGCTGGGAGTTTCACCGGAAGTATTGGGAATCGTGCAAGGCGCAATTGTTTTGTTTATTGCGGCCCCGCCACTAATTAGAGCTATTTTCCGATTGCCACCCCCACAGACCTCCAATGCTTTGGGAGCCATTCGAGATCGATTGCTACGTAGAGGAGGTGCGAAATGACAATCACTCAATTAGCTAAGGAAGAGCGAATTGGCTTTAAGTCGCCGATCGTGATGGGTTCCGTTGGACTTGTCGTACTGCTGTTCTTTGGTCTGCTGGGACGCGAAGGTGAGGTTGCCTTTGAGATCTCTCGCCGCACCGATGCTATTCAGCTACCGGCAATCCCAGTCGACTCCTCGCTACTTGGAATTTTCTCTGGTGTTCTGATGCTGGCAATTGCGGCAGTTTCACTGTCCTTTTCGCTCAAAAACAGAAAAACTCCGCTTTGGCTGTCTTCAATTTACGGTCTGATCGGAGTCACATCACTTCTTGGTTGGTTGGCTGCCGGAAACACTGTTCCAATTGCATTCATCGCTGGCACCGCACTAGTCCTAGCGGTTCCAATCATGCTTGGCGCCATGGGTGGAATTATGTGTGAGCGAGTTGGTGTCACCAACATTGCAATTGAGGCTCAGCTTCTAACCGGAGCCTTCATGGCAGCTGTTGTCTCATCAATCACAGATAATTTCTTCCTTGGAATTTTCTCCGCTATGTTCGCCGCAGCCCTTGTCTCGATGGTGCTGGCTGTCTTTGCAATCAAGTACTTAGCGCAGCAGATAATCGTCGGTGTGGTTCTCAATGTCTTGATGATTGGAATTACAAACTTCCTTTACCAGCAATGGTTGACCGAAGACAGCGAGAATGTCAACTTCCCTGGCACGCTGGACATCATTCGGATTCCATTCCTGAGCGACATTCCGATCATTGGACCTGTGCTATTTGAAAACAGAATCACAGTATTTTTGGCTCTAATTATTGTTCCAACGCTCTACTTTGTCCTGTTCAAGACCAAGCTTGGTCTGCGCGCTCGTGCAGTCGGTGAGCACCCGCTTGCCGCTGACACCGTTGGAATCAACGTTGGCAGAACTCGTTTCTGGTGGGTGACTCTTGGCGGAATGTCTGCTGGGCTAGGTGGTGCTGCACTAACGATTGGAAACGCTGGAGCCTTCGGTCGAGAGATGTCAGGTGGTTTTGGATTTATTGCCCTGGCAGTAGTGATCTTGGGTCGCTGGCACCCAATCTCTGCGGCACTAGCTGCGCTGCTGTTTGGTTTTTCAATCATCCTGCGCGTCTGGGCGAACCAGGTTAGCCCGGGTATTCCGACCGACTTCATCACAATGGTTCCTTACATCGTGACGATCATTGCTGTGGTTGGTTTCGTTGGACAGTCAAGGCCACCGAAAGCCTTGGCAGTTCCCTACACCAAGGGGTAGTTGTGGAAATTGACTGGAAGCAGCTCACTGCAGTAGCAACTGCTGCGATGCAGAAGGCCTACGCTCCGTACTCGAAATTCCCGGTTGGTGCTGCTGCACTAACGGAGGACGGACGAATCATCTCCGGTTGCAACGTAGAGAACGCATCGTATGGGCTGGGGCTTTGCGCCGAATGCTCGCTGGTTAGCGAACTGTTTAGAACCGGTGGCGGAAAGCTAGTCGCATTTGCCTGCGTGGATGGAAAAGGCGAGGCGTTGATGCCTTGCGGAAGATGTCGCCAGCTGCTGTTTGAGCACGCAGCCGATGGGATGCTTCTACAAACCATCAGCGGCATCAAAACTATTGACGAGGTGCTGCCGGATGCGTTTGGACCAAAGGATCTGCAGTGAGCTTTTCTGCCGTAGAACTAATTATCAAGAAAAGGGAAAAGGGTCAGCTCAGCACGGATGAGATTAACTGGCTGATTTCCTCCTACACTTCTGGTTCAGTTGCAGACGAGCAGATGTCTGCGATGGCAATGGCCATCTTGCTCAATGGCATGGACCGCCAAGAAATTCTCGACCTCACAATGGCCATGATTGCCTCCGGTGAGCGACTGGATTTTTCTAATCTCAAAGCCAAGACCGCCGATAAGCACTCAACCGGCGGGGTGGGGGACAAGATCACGCTGCCACTGGCACCGCTCGTAGCTTCCTATGGCATTGCAGTTCCACAGCTCAGCGGCAGGGGCCTTGGTCACACCGGCGGAACCCTCGACAAGCTCGAGGCCATTTCCGGTTGGCGCGCATCTCTCAGAAATGAAGAAATGTATAAGCAGCTGCAAGACATTGGTGCCGTGATTTGTGCAGCTGGCAGTGGTTTGGCGCCAGCCGATCGCAAGCTTTATGCACTGCGCGATGTGACCGGAACAGTGGAGGCCATTCCTCTTATCGCTTCTTCAATCATGAGCAAAAAGATTGCCGAGGGAACCTCTTCGCTTGTGCTAGATGTAAAAGTCGGTAGTGGTGCATTTATGAAAACTCTTGAGCGTGCAACCGAGCTTGCTCAGGTCTTGGTGCAAATAGGAAACGACGCAGGGGTCAAGACTTCTGCCCTGCTGACAGACATGTCCACCCCGCTAGGTAAAAAGATAGGTAATGCCCTAGAGGTGGAGGAGTCCGTGGAGGTTCTTTCTGGCGGCGGACCAGAAGATGTCATTGCTATCACGGTTGAGCTAGCAAGAGAAATGCTTGCTCACAGTGGAGTATCAGACGTTGACCCTGAAGAGAATCTCAAGAATGGAAAAGCCATGGATAAGTGGCGCCAAATGATTTCTGCCCAAGGTGGAGACCCCGCTGCTGCTTTGCCTAAGGCAAAGCATTCCCACACAGTCTTGGCAGAAAAGTCTGGCTACCTCTCAAGACTCGATGCACTTTCAGTCGGAGTTGCCTCTTGGCGTTTAGGTGCTGGAAGAGAGCGTAAAGAAGATGCGGTTCAGTTCGGTGCTGGCATTGAGCTTCATGTTCAGCTAGGTAGCAGGGTAGAAAAGGGCCAGCCCTTGCTTACCTTGTTTACAGACACTCCAGAGAAATTTGAGAGAGCGCAGGAAGCCTTGACTGGCTCCGTGGAGTACTCTGAAGTTCCTCCCGCTGAGAGAAAAATCATTCTGGGGAAAGTCAGTTAGGAATCTCTTGGACATTCAGTCGCTACCAAAAATTTCACTACACGATCATCTTGATGGCGGACTTAGGCCCCAAACGATTGTGGAACTTGCAGACTCGATTGGTCACAAGCTTCCAAGAGATAATGCGATGGAATTGGCTGCCTGGTTTTCCGAGCAGTGCAACTCGGGATCTTTAGTGAAGTATTTAGAAACCTTTGAACACACCGTGGCAGTAATGCAGAACTACGAAGGATTAGAGCGCATCGCATATGAGAGCGTTCTTGACCTTGCTAAAGAGGGGGTTATCTACGGCGAACTTCGCTGGGCGCCTGAGCAGCATCTGGCAGGCGGACTCAGCCTTGATCAGACAGTAGAGGCGGTTCAAGATGGCCTTGAGCGCGGCATGGAGGAAATTGCCAACCGAGGCGGCTTCATTCGCACCGGACAAATAATCATCGCAATGCGCCACGCAGATCGGAGCCTGGAAGTTGCCGAGCTCGCAGTTCGTCATCGAAACAATGGTGTGGTCGGATTTGACATTGCCGGAGCAGAGAAAGGATTCCTACCTTCTCGCCACAAAGTCGCTTTCGACTACTTGGCATCGGAACTTTTCCCAATCACAGTTCACGCAGGCGAAGCGGATGGAATTGACTCCATCAAGGACGCAATTGTTAACGGTCGAGCCATCAGACTTGGCCACGGCGTTCGTTTGATTGAGGACATCATGTTTTCTCGGACCGAAGGTGACACCGACTTGGTGGTGTTAGGGCCTGTTGCGCAGTGGGTGCATGATAGGGAAATTGCGCTAGAGATGTCCCCATCATCCAATCTTCAGACCGGCGCTTTTGCCATGATGGGTGACACCATGGAAGACCACCCAATTGACATCATGTATGACCTTGGTTTCAAGGTGACAGTAAACACCGACAATCGACTCATGAGCGGAACCTCTCTCACAAAAGAATTAGAGATTCTTTCCGAGACGTTCGGCTACACACTTGCCGACCTCGAGCAATTCCAACTAAATGCAGCAGCGAGTGCCTTCCAGGGCTTGTCAGAACGTGAAGAACTTATGGACATGATCGAGATCGGTTTCGCAAGGGCAAGCGCCGAATAAGTATTTGCCGATTTCCAAAACTATGCTTCACTGAAGTATGAAAATTTATTGTGTTTGTGGCGCCGGCCTAGGAACAAGCGTGATTTTGGCGCGCAACACAGAGAAGGTTTTGCAGGAAATGGGCATGGAAGCCGAAGTGTCCGCTGTTTCAATTTCAGAACTCTCACGCTTACCGCTGGCCCAGCTGATTCTGGCAACTAAGGATGTTGCTATGGCTTTGGGCCAGCCCGACAGTGAAGTCGTGGCCCTGAAAAGCCCTCTGGATCTAGCTGAGCTCAGAACTGCCCTTGGACTTTCTCTGAGCTAGCATCTAAGAATGAAACCTGGCAGCACTGAGCGCACCACCATCAAAAGACTTGCCTATAAAGCGTCCAACGAGCAAGCAGATCTGTATTCAATCCTTGATGACAACCTGGTAGCTCATGTCGGTTTGGTGGAGAATGGTCAACCGATTGTGATTCCCATGACCTATGGGCGCAGCGGAAACACTTTGTATTTGCACGGCTCCACTGGTTCACGACTGATGCGCCTGCTGGCTGAAAACCCAAATGTCTGCGTCAGCATAACTGAGCTCAACGCCCTGAAGGTTGCTCGAAGCACCTTCAATTCCGGCATGCACTATAGAGCTGCAGTGATTTTCGGTAAAGCTAAATTGATTGCGGACAGTGAGAAGCTAACCGCTTTGGATGCTCTTAGTGACGGCTTGATTCCAGGAAGAAATCCTGAAGCGAGGCCAACAACTAAGAAAGAACTTGCAGCAACCATCATTATTGCTATGGAGCTGGATGAAACGTCAGTGAAGATTTCCAAGAATGAGGTTGACGATCCAGAAGAGGATATGAATCTTGGTTACTGGGCAGGAATTGTCCCAATCAAGACGATTGCTGCACAACCAATCCCGTCAGACGAAGAATCTGCATCACTGCCAGTGCCAGAGAGCATCAAGAGATTTATTGAGCGTCGGCAAGGTAATTAGCGGCGAATTGCTTCAATTTATCTAAATCAGCAGCCGATCCATTCACCTGCAAATAGCACTTGAGTTTAGGCTCAGTACCACTTGGCCTGAAAATCATGCGAACCTTTTTGTTGTGCAAAATCACCGCATCGGTCCTTAGTTTTTCATCCTTGGCAAGATCGGTGCTGGTTAGTTGACCCTCAAATTCCAAAGGTGGGTTGCTGCGAACGTGCCGCATGATTTGGGAAATAACCTGAAGATCCTGGACGCGAATAGAAATTTGGCCGGTCGAGATTTCTCCGAATCGCTGATTTAGCTGGCTGAGCAATTCAAGGAGCGAACTTCCCTCGGCTTTTAGTTCAGCAACAATCTCAGCGATGACTAGTGCAGCTGTTATTCCATCCTTGTCTGGCGTGTGGCTGGGGTCTACGCAGTAGCCAAGTGCCTCTTCATATCCAAAGACCAGGTTCGGCACTTTTGAAATCCATTTGAAACCAGTCAGAGTCTGCTCGTAGGGCAAGTTGTAACTTCGGGCTAGATTCTCCAAATTCGCCGAAACAAGGGAGTTTGCCAATGTTCCAGAAGTTGTTTTGCTTGCCACGTAGTTAGCCAAAATCAGTCCAACCTGATCACCTGTGAGCATTTGCCAGCCGTTGGAATTGGGAACTGCCACTGCCAATCGATCTGCATCCGGGTCGTTGGCAAGAATTAAATCACTGCCTTCGTCGGTGGCAGTTGCGTAAGCCAGATCCATGGCACCTGCCTCCTCAGGGTTTGGGAATGCAACCGTTGGAAAAGCACTGTCAGGTGACATTTGTTCAACCACTGCAGTGACGGCAAAGCCTGCCGAATCAAAAATCTTTCTTACGACATCCCAGCCAACTCCGTGCAAAGCGGTGTGAGTGATCTTGAGATCGGCCCTGTTTCCATTTTCTTTTTTTACCAAAGCCAAGGACCGCCGAACGTAGGCATCAACGTCCTTATCGGTCAATTCTTCATAGTCGATGCTGTGTGGAATTGAGTTGAAAGTTTCCTGTTTTGAGGCTTCGGTAATCAGTTGAGCAATTTGCTTATCTTGAGGAGAAATTAGTTGTGAGCCACCGTTTTTGCCTCCCAGGTAAACCTTGTAGCCGTTATCTCTGGGCGGATTATGGCTTGCCGTCACAACAATCGTCGCTGCTGATTTGAGCCGGTGACCCGTGAAGGCTGCGACAGGCGTTGGGACTGGTCGATTAAATAAGAGCGCTCGACAACCATTTGCTGCCAAGATTTCAGCTGTGTCTTTCGCGAAAATATCCGAATTCTCGCGCCCGTCATAACCAATAACGACTGATAACTCGCCAGCTTCGTTTTGATACTCCACCTTGTTGGCATTTAGAAACCTAGCAATAGCCAGGGCAGCGTAGGAAACAACAACCCTGTTCATTCGATTGGGTCCAGCACCTAGCTCTCCGCGAAGGCCAGCTGTTCCGAACTGAAGAAGCTGAGAGAACCGATTTTCTAGTTCATCGAGATTTCCATCTTGGATGAGTTTCTCTAACTCTGCTTTTGTCTTGGCGTCAGGGTCTTGTGCGGCCCAAGCTCTTGCTGAATCGAGCAGAGTCATTTAGAACCTTGCGACGATGTCGGCCAGGAGTTTGGAGATGCGGGCTTCTGCAGCCTTTCCAGCCGCAATCACTTCTTCATGGCTCAGTGGAGTGGTTTGAATTCCTGCAGCGAGATTAGTAATGAGCGACATTCCCATTACCTCCATTCCACTCTCACGGGCTGCAATTGCTTCAAGGGCTGTGGACATTCCTACGATGTGTCCGCCTAGGGTTTTGGCCATTTGAACCTCTGCAGGAGTTTCATAGTGAGGTCCTCGGAATTGGACATAGACGCCCTCATCGAGTGACGGGTCAACTCCTCTGGCTAAATCGCGAAGTCGCTTCGAGTAAAGATCAGTTAGGTCGACAAAGTTCGCCCCTTCAAGCGGGGAAGACGCGGTCAAGTTGATGTGGTCAGAGATTAAGACGGCCGCTCCGCCGGCCCACTGCGGCTTGATTCCACCAGCTCCGTTTGTCAGGACCATAATCTTTGCCCCGGTCTTTGCCGCAGTTCGAACGGAGTGAACCACTGCCCTTACGCCGTGATTTTCATAGAAGTGTGTGCGGGCGCCAATCACTAAGGCGTACTTGCCACTGGGCAGCTTGATCGAACGAATCGTCCCCACATGTCCCGCAACAGCCGGCTTAGAAAACCCCGGGATTTCATTGGCAGGGCTTTCGCTAACGGTCTCGCCAATCAAATCAGCTGCTTTCGACCAGCCAGAACCGAGTGTGAGGGCGATATCGTGCTTGGCTATCCCGGATTTGTCGGCGATAGCTTGGGCTGCCTTTTCGGCGAATTCAAAGGGGTTGATGCCTTCGGCACTTAGAGGGTGATTCATAGTTTTAAGTGTAGTTCTAAACCAAAAAGTTGAAATTAGGGAAAGATTGTCCCGTGGTCGCTAACTCAAAAACTGGACGAATAGTCATCATTGGCGGTGGGCCCGGAGGATACGAGGCAGCCAGAACCGCCAGACAGCTCGGGGCAGATGTTGTTCTGATCGAGAAAAGCGGAATTGGCGGAAATGCAGTTCTTACAGATGTGGTCCCATCTAAGTCGCTAATCGCTACAGCAGAGGCTGCACAGCAACTGGAGTTAGCAAAATCCCTTGGAATTAGTTTCACGCTCGACGGTAGAGCAATTTCACCCAAAGTCAGCGTTGATGTTCCTGCCATGAACAAGCGGTTGCTTGAGTTGGCAAAGAGCCAATCAAATCAGATGCTCGAAAACCTAAGGCGCGATGGTGTCGAAGTAATTCACGCATCAGCCAAACTCGATGGAAATCACCACGTGGTTTACGAGGCGTCGGGTAAACAGGTCAGCATCGAGGCCAAGACAATCATTCTCGCAGTGGGCGCATCTCCTCGAGAGTTGCCGGATGCAAGAACAGATGGCGAAAGAGTTCTCAATTGGAAGCAGCTCTACAATCTTTCTGAGCTACCAGAGCACCTAATTGTTGTTGGATCAGGTGTTACCGGAGCTGAATTTGCATCTGCCTATTTGCAGTTAGGTTCAAAAGTCACTCTGGTTTCATCTAGAGACAAAGTTCTCCCTGGCAATGATGAGGATGCAGCAGCGCTATTGGAACAAGTCTTTGTTCGATCCGGCATGAATCTTTTGAAAGGCGTTCGCGCTAGATCTGTTACAAACACTGGACAGGGAGTATCGGTCGAGCTTTCTAATGGCAAAACCATCACCGGGTCTCACTGTTTGATGGCGGTTGGCGCCACTCCAAACACCAAGGACCTTGGCCTCGAAGAAGCGGGCATTCAACTAGCGGAAGACGGCAGGGTGGTGGCGAACAAAGTTGCAAGAACATCGCGTGCAAATGTTTATGCAATCGGGGATTGCGCAACCTCTATTCCACTTGCCTCTGTTTCAACGATGATGGGCCGAACTGCCGTCTATCACACGCTTGGCGACGTCGCATCGCCCACTCGCCTTAGAAATGTTGCTTCTAACGTCTTCACCTCACCCGAAATTGCGCAGGTGGGTTGGTCCCAGCAAGACATTCGAGATGGCCTTGTCAGAGGTGAAGTTGAGCAAGTGATGCTCGAGACAAACCCTCGCGCCAAAATGCAGGCTCTGAACGAGGGCTTTATAAAGCTCTTCGCATCCCGGGGTTCTGGAACAGTGATTGGAGGGGTAGTGGTTGGACCTAAAGCCTCTGACCTGATCTATCCGATTGCGGTTGCGATTGAAAATCGACTGACAGTTGATCAGCTGGCGAAAACTTATACGGTTTATCCCGCTCTGTCTGCTTCTATTGCCGAGGCTGCGAGTGCGCTGCACCCGATTATTGATTAGTCGAGGATGTCAAGAATCCTTGTTCCGGCCGAGATAGTTGTTCCAATCTCAACACCAATGTTTTTGACGACTCCGGCTCTGTGAGCGGTGAGCGGCTGCTCCATCTTCATGGCCTCAAGTACAACGAGTAGTTCACCCTCCTGCACGGTCGCTCCTTCGCTAACCGCAATTTTCACGACAGTCGCCTGCATTGGCGCTAGCAGAGAGTTACCTTTAGCGCCGGTATGGCTGGCAGCCTGAGTACCACGTTTTCTTCGATGCAGGCTCGGCAGCCTCTCAGCCTCTCCTGTAATGAGGTAGCGAGGAACGGCAACGGTTATTCGCTTGCCTTCAATTTCAAGAACGACTTCTCGCATCGCAGCACCTACTGGCAATTCCTCTTGCTGACCAGTCCACGGCTGAAGGGGATTGTTCCATTCGGTTTCAATCCAGCGAGTGTGAACATCAAACTTCCTGTTATCAGCGGTGAACGCTGGTTCATTACAAATAAGTCTGTGGAAGGGCAAAACCGTTGGAAGTCCGTGAACCTGCATTTCAGACAAAGCTCTGCGAGCACGCTGCAAAGCCTGCTGGCGATTCTCACCTGTGACAATCAGCTTGGCCATCATCGAATCGAAGTTGCCCGAAATGACATCACCAGAAACTACGCCCGAATCAACTCGGATTCCAGGTGCGGTCGGGGCTACAAAGTGGTGAATTGGCCCCGGTGATGGCAAGAAATTGCGACCGGGATCCTCGCCATTGATTCGAAACTCAATGGAGTGTCCCTTGATCGTTGGATCTGCGTAGTCGAGTTTTCCACCCTGGGCAATCCTGAACTGCTCTCGGACTAGGTCAATACCGGTTACCTCTTCGGTGACAGGGTGCTCAACTTGCAGCCTTGTGTTCACTTCCAGGAAGGAAATAGTCCCATCTCGCGCGACCAGAAATTCACAGGTCCCGGCCCCTACGTAGCCAACCTCTTGCAGAATCTTCTTGGACGCTTCATAAAGCTGACGCTCCTGGTCCTGAGTCAAAAACGGAGCAGGGGCTTCTTCAACTAATTTCTGGTGTCTTCTTTGCAGTGAGCAGTCGCGAGTCGAAACAACTACTACGTTTCCGTACTCGTCTGCTAAACACTGGGTTTCAACGTGTCTTGGTTTCTCTAAATACTTTTCGAGGAAACACTCACCACGCCCAAATGCAGCAATTGCTTCACGGGTTGCAGACTCAAACAGTTCCTTGATTTCGGATTTTTCGCGAACGACCTTGATGCCGCGTCCACCGCCGCCATAGGCAGCTTTGATGGCAACGGGGAGTCCATGAGTTTCAACAAACTTCTCTACCTCTGAAACATCCGCTACTGGATTGGCGGTTCCTGGAGCCAGCGGAGCCCCTACCTTCTCCGCCACTTTTCGCGCTGAGACTTTGTCGCCAAGTCTCTCAATTGCTTCGGCCGGCGGTCCAACCCAGATCAAACCAGCCTTTATAACCGCTCTCGCGAAATCCGCGTTTTCGGATAAGAATCCATATCCTGGGTGGATGGCATTGGCTCCCGAGCGACGTGCAACGGAGATTATCTTGTCGATTACCAGATAGGTTTCAGCGGCTGTCTCGCCAGCTAGGGAATAAGCCTCATCTGCTAATTTCACGTGTTGAGCATCGCGGTCCGAGTTGGCATAAACCGCAACAGTTGCAATTCCGCTGTCTTGAGCTGCTCGGATAATCCGCACTGCAATCTCGCCACGGTTAGCAATCAGCAGCTTGGTGATTCTTCGCTCGGCCATAATCCGATAGCTTATTGGTCAAAAACCAGTGAAATTTATGAGTTATCAACAAAAAATTGTTGATTTTGTTGAGTTTATCGCCAGAAGTCTTGGTAGTTGAAGCCCAGTTCTCTCATCAGGCCTCTAAGTGCAACCAGCGAAAGCCCAACTACCGTGTGGTAGTCACCTTCGATGCGTTCGACGTAACTGCCGCCGATCGAGTCAATTGTGAAGGCCCCGGCAACTGCTAGCGGCTCTCCGGTAGCGACATAGCGCTCAATCTCTTGATCGCTTAGGTCGGCAAAGTGAACGATTGTCTTGCTGCAGTGGCTCACGCTGTTACCCGAAGAATCAATCAAGTGATGGCCTGAAAGAAGAGTCCCTGATTTTCCGCGCATCATCTGCCAGCGCTTGATGGCCACGGAAGCCTCGAGTGGCTTTCCGTAAATTTCACCCTCAAATTCCAGTGCGCTGTCACAACCAAGAATTAACGGTAATTCAGTCTTACCAACCACTGCCTCTGCCTTCGCTTTGGCTAACAGCAGGGTGAGCGCCTCAGCTGAGCTCGGCGCAAGTTGTTCCACCAATGCTTCCTCGTCCACTCCAGGCGCCATTGCTTCAAAGGCAATACCGGCCTCAGTCAAAAGCTTCTTTCGAGCCGGGGAAGTGGAAGCGAGTAGCAATTTAGTCACCAAACAAGGTTAGCTGTGAAACACTAGGCGGATGCAGCTGGAGCTCAAGATTGAAAAAGTCGCCCATGGCGGGGTCTTTGTCGCAAGACCTGAGGGCAAGGTGATCTTTGTAGAGGGAGCCTTGCCAGGCGAAACTGTATTGGCTGACGTTGTTGATGAAAAATCCAGTTTTCTTCGTGCGGTGGTTACCAAGGTTTTGCAAGCCAGCCCTCATCGCCAACCACATTTCTGGCCTGAGAGCGAAGCGGGGGCCGGCGGCGCTGAGTTTGGTCACATCGAACTTAGCTATCAGAGACAGCTCAAGACAGAGGTTTTGCAAGAGTCGCTGATGCGATTTGCCAAGTTTGAAAGCGATGTGCAGGTCGCTGCAGTTGACTCAACCGATGGTCTTCACTACAGAACTCGCATCCAGGTTCATTACGACTCGGCAGGAAAAGCCAGTGTCAAGAAGGTGCGTAGCGAAGACCTGGTGCCAGTCAAATCCCTGCCACTTGCGAATAAAGAATTAGAAAAGATAGCTATCGCCAATTATGCAGGTTTCAAAAACCAACGCGTAGCCTTTGCGATTGACAGCTTTGGCAACATCGCCCCATCTGATCAAACTCCATTTCTGTCGCAGGTAGTGGGGAAGCGGCTATTTGAGATTTCACTCGGTAGTTTTTGGCAGGCTCATCGCGAGGCTCCATCGGCTTTAGTTGGTGACGTAATGGCAAAGCTAAGTAAATTTCAACCGAACAGTATTTTGGATCTTTATGCAGGTGTTGGCCTTTTTGGAGCATCCATTGCTGAGCAGTATCCCGCTTTGCAAGTAACTTCTGTCGAGCTGAGCAAGCAGGCGATCAAAGACGGCAAGCGCAGCTCGAAAGATTTGAAGAACCTGAAATTTGAAAACTCAGATGTGCTGATGTACCTGCGCCGAAGACAAGAAGAAATCGACACTGTTGTGTTAGACCCTCCGCGCTCAGGAGCCAACAACAAGGTTTTGGGTCAACTAGTTCGCCTGAAAGCGAAGAACATTATTTATGTTGCCTGCGATCCGGTAGCGGCCGCTAGGGACTTAGCGGAGCTGACAGGACAGGGG